>ERZ827156.149-NODE-149-length-101013-cov-14.023921_pt1 | contig 101013 bp, 77 predicted proteins | sample MGYA00519919_ERZ827156 | MGnify/ENA primary metagenome ERZ827156 (study PRJEB31778, sample SAMEA3449269) | human gut metagenome | biome: human gut; feature: human-associated habitat; material: faeces | place: United Kingdom | collected 2010/2012 ... | reverse complement strand
CAGGCGGTGTGCTATACACATTTTCACTCAAACAAGGTTTTTAGAGGTGACCTTAGCTACATATCCGGAGGGAAAGCGAGATACATGAATTTTTCAAGACAGCGAGAGATAATATATGAGCAGGTGAAGAACTACCCCACGCACCCGACAGCTGAGGAAGTCTACACCGCACTGAAGCAGGAAAACCCGAACCTCAGCCTTGGCACGGTCTATCGTAACCTGAACCAGCTGAGCGAAGCGGGAATGCTGCTGAAAATACCGATAGCGGACGGTTCAGACAGGTTCGACGGCAGGACTGACAGGCATTATCACATGATATGCGAAAAGTGCTCAAAGGTGTTTGACGTGGAGCTTGACTGCCTTGACAGCATTCCGCAGACGGTGAAGAACAACGAGGGGCACGTGATAACCCGCGTTACGCTGAACCTTAAGGGCGTGTGTTCAAACTGCCTTGCTTCCGTAAAATCAGAGCAATAAATTTCATCTGATTTGTGAAACAATTTCCTTTAATAAAAAGCGGAGCGATGAAAATAATATAACTGCAAGGGCGAAGTGAAAACGCTTCCGCTCCTGCGGGAGAACGGAGCGGAAGCTGCGTATCTCCAGTAAACTTTTTTATTAAAGGAGAACAAAACAATGGCTTCTAATAAGCAGACTAAGAACGCACTCAATTCCATGAAGATGCAGGCAGCCAGCGAGGTTGGCGTAGCACTGAATGCAAACGGCTACAACGGTGAACTCACCGCAAAGCAGGCAGGTTCTATCGGCGGTCAGATGGTAAAGAATATGATCGCCTCCTACACCCAGAACAACGCTCAGTAATCCTGCTGAACAATAAATGAAAGAGACCTCTCACGCAATAGCGTGGGAGGTCGTTTTCAATTCGGAATTCGTAATTCTTAATTCGGAATTATTGAGCGCGCTGCGCGCGTTATCTTAATTCATCGCAAGAAGATATAATGTTGTCCAACAGCGGAAAGCAGCGGACTCATCAATTCAGAATTAAAGAATAATGCAGATAAGACCACCACAGCCGTCGTTGATTATGCGCTGAATGGTTTCCTGCAGCTTCATGCGGGCGTCCGCGGGCATTCTGTAAAGCTTGTTGTGTAGCCCCTCGTTGACAAGCTCGTGCAGCGATTTGCCGAAAATGTTGCTCTCCCAGATCTTTTTCGGGTTCTCTTCGAAATCTGTCAGCAGGTAGGAAATAAGTTCCTCCGACTGCTTTTCGCTGCCGACTATCGGGTTTATTTCCGTCGTGATATCCGCGGACATCATGTGTATTGATGGTGCGCTGGCTTTCAGCCGGACGCCGTACTTACCGCCCTGTTTGATTATCTTCGGCTCTTCCAGCTTGAGTTCGTCCATAGTCGGCAGGACTATCCCGTATCCGGTGGCTTCCACTTCTTCAAGGGCGCTGCGGACGCGCTCGTATTTCTGCTTGATCTGCGCAAGTTCTATCATGCAGGGCATGAGGTCGCTCTCGCTGCGGAGTTCAAGCCCGGTGGTCTCACCGAGAATGCGGTAGAAAAGCTCGTCTTTCAGCCGGATCTCTATCACGCCGGTGCCTGTGCCAAGGTCGATATCCAGCGGCTCGGCGCGGTCAACGTATTCACATGATGCGATGTCGTCCGCGCAGGCGCGCACGGTGCTTATTCCGGTGACTTTTGTGGCAGCGTTTTTGATGCTGTCGAGAAGTTCCCTGCGCAGCCAGTGCTCGCGGTCAAGGGAATTCACCCAGCGCGGCATTTTAATACGTATCTCGCTCACAGGGAACTGCAGGAGTACCTTTCCGAGGAGTTCGCGTATCTGTTCTTCGGTGATGTCAAGGCAGTTTACAGCCATCACCGGCGCGGAATATTTCTCCTCCATATCGGCTGCAAGTTTCTGGCTCTCGGGGGAATTCGGCGTCTGGCAGTTGAGCAGCACAACGAACGGCTTGTTTATTTCTTTCAGTTCGGTGACTATGCGCTCTTCCGCTTCCTGGTATTCAGCCCGGGGAATGTCGGTGATGCTGCCGTCGGTGGTGACGACTATCCCTATCGTGGAATGCTCGGTTATCACCTTTCTGGTGCCGACTTCCGCAGCCATGTTGAACGGAATTTCCTCCTCGAACCACGGCGTCATGACCATGCGGGGGGCCTCGTTTTCGATGTAGCCTATCGCGCTGGGGATTATGTAGCCTACGCAGTCGATAAGGCGCACATTCATTTTTACGCCGTCCTCAAGGGTTATCGTGACGGCCTTTTCAGGCACGAATTTCGGCTCGGTGGTCATGATTGTTTTTCCTGCAGAGGACTGCGGGAGTTCGTCGTTTGCGCGTTCCCGCTGGAAATCGTCGGCGATGTTGGGGATAACCAGGGTGTTCATCAGCCGCGTAATAAAAGTGGATTTGCCCGACCTCACCGGACCGACGATACCCAGATAGATGTTGCCGTCAGTACGTCTGGCAATATCTGAATAGATGGAATTGTTCATGTTCACGCTCCTTAAACCATTGGAATTATGATCATGCCGGACAGCTGTGCGTCCCGGTCGTCGATCCCGTTTTCGATCATCACCGCTTCAACGGTGGTGCTGCAGCGCTTTGCGATGTCCCAGCAGCTTTCGTTGGCGCTGGTGTAGCATATCCGCAGGGAATAGTCCCCGCATTTTTCCCGGGGCTTATCTTCGAGTATCGCAGCGCTGCTTATTGCGCTTATCTGCGCCGCGTTGGTCAGCTCCCCGGTGAATTCTGCCTGCGCGGTGATGTCGAGTGTGCCGTCAGAGCGTATTGCAAAGCCGGTCCCGGTGATGACCGTGCGGTGGTTGACCGTGGTGTCCTGGGTGATATCTCCGGCTGGAATGCGCTGTTCGAACGCCTCCTGCTTCTCCTCAAAGAAAGGCACGCCGCCGGAGCACCTGCCAACAGCCTGCACGCACAGCTGCCCGGTTATCAGCAGAGAGTCGCCGTCGGGGCGCGCGATAACGTTGCAGATATCGCTGCGGCAGTCCCACACGGATTCTATCTCCCCGCTCCCGCATGAAACCGATGATTTCACCTGGAACTGCCCGTTCACCGACCTGGGCGCAGTGGGAATTCTGAGCGCTGCAGAGGTACTGGCGCACTCGTACTCCGTGGAATACACGTCGCAGGGTATTTCGGCAGTCGCGGGGCACACCGCGGTGCAGCGGCAGCCGAGGAGCAGCTCGCAGGAGATGACTCCGCTGCCGGAGCTCGGGATAAGTTCGCAGCTTCTTACGGTGAACTCAGTGCGGCAGCTGTGCTGGTCGGTCAGCCCGGGCATGTCGATTATCTGGCTGATGGGAATATCCGCAGTCATTTTTTCAAGCTCGTCGCAGCCGGGGTGTTCGTCGGTGTGAACTCCATACAGGGCGCTGACAGTCACGGTCCCCTTGACTACCGCCTTGTTCGCGATTATCCTCACGTCGCCGACATGGGGCACCGCGTCGCAGCTGACTATGTACTCCACCCCGGGGGCGCCGGTTTCTATCTCCTCGCGGACTGTCACCTGGCGCTCTGTGACGAGCGGCCTGGTGGTGCAGGGAATTTCGCGCCGGAGCACCTGCAGCCCGTCGGGGAGCGCGGGCAGCGGGAATTCAGAAGTGCAGCATACGGTTATGCGGAAGCTTATCGCCCCGCGGACGTCTATGCGCCTGCTGCTCACCGCGCGGCAGTTGCAGTAATCCGTGCGGGGTACAACGTTTATAACCGGGTCGGAACACATTTCCCCGGCTTTTGCGATGTCCACGGTCTTGGACCAGGTGTAGCGCTGCTCCACGCAGTTGACTGCGTTGCTGTTCTCGGCAAGGTATAGCACGCGGATCACCGCGCAGCCGTCCAGCATGAGCTTTCCGCCTGACGCTGCCGCAGAAGTCACCCGGGGCGTTATGCAGCACTTGAGTATCTTGAATATCTCCGGGTAATAATCCGGCAGCACATGGTCAAGTTCCACGCCCTGCTCAGCCTGACCGTCGAACAGCGTTTCAGTCATAAAGACTGACCCCGTCTGTTTGTTTAATTCTTCCATTGTATCCTCCTTCACGGTGCGGTTGATATTGCTTTCACAGGTATCATATGCCTGTACGACGGCTTATATGAAAGTTTGTACAAAAAAATCCGTCGGGGTCAAAAAATATTTGCAATTATCAGCAAAGTGTGATATAATCAATATGTACGCACTGTTGTGCTGGAAATATCCTGCATAATTCCCTGTTCACCTGAAATAATATGTACAAATACATTTCAGGAGGAACGAACAATGTGCGATGAAAACAAAACCGACGCTCCCTTCACTGAGGATCAGAACCAGCAGCTTATCGACACGGGAATGATAGCTGTCGGCAACGCCCTGCATGATATCAGGTGCCTTTCAATAATCGGTCAGATAGAGGGACACTATATCCTGCCGCCGCAGAACAAGACCACGAAATACGAGCATATAATTCCGGCGCTGGCTGCATTCGAGCAGGATAACGCGGTGGAAGGTCTGCTGGTGATACTGAATACGGTCGGCGGCGACGTTGAGGCGGGGCTTGCCATAGCGGAGCTTATTTCCGGCATGTCGAAGCCTACGGTATCCATTGTTGTGGGCGGGGGGCATTCCATAGGAGTGCCGCTTGCAGTCAGCGCGGACGTGAGCTTTATCGTTCCGTCGGCGACCATGACGATACACCCGGTGCGCACCAACGGCATGGTGGTAGGAGTTCCGCAGACGATGTCGTGGTTCAGCAGAATGCAGGAGCGCATAACCCGCTTTGTGACTGAAAACAGCCGCATGACCCCGGAGCGCTTCCACGAACTGATGATGGAAAAGGACGAGCTTGTCATGGATATAGGCACCGTCCTTGAGGGCAGGGAAGCGGTGGACGAGGGGCTCATCGACCATCTCGGCGGGCTTTCAGACGCGCTGAAATGCCTGTACGACCTCATTGAGAAGAATTCCGGCACTCCCAAGGAAAACAAGGAGCCGAAACCGGAAAAGAAACCTAAGGGCAGCCCCGTTGAAAAAACGGAAAAAACAACAAAGAAAACCAGAACCAAAGCCGCCGAAAAGACTACACACAGAAAGCCGTCCACGGTGCAGCTGAGGGAAGCCGGCAGCCGCGCGCTCAATTCTGCGGACTGGCACGGCGACAGATAATGCCGCTTTCCAGCGGCTACATACAAGGGGATAAATATGGATATCATAACAGTAATAATTCAGGCGGTGGTCCAGGGACTTACGGAGTTCCTGCCGGTATCAAGCTCGGGTCATCTGTCGGTGGTGCAGCACATCACCGGGGTTGACGGAGAAGCGGCGCTGGTGCTGTCGCTGGTGCTCCATCTGGGAACGCTGGCTGCGGTGTTCATCGCATTCTGGGGCACCATCTGGGGCATGATAAAGGAATTCTTCCTGACGATACGCGATATCTTCACCGGGAAATTCTCCTGGAAGAACATGAACGGCAACCGTCGCATGATGTTCATGATCATCATTGCGACGGCGCTGCTGGTGCCTTTCTATCTGGTGCAGGATTTCTTCACCGGGCGCCAGGGGGACGGCGACATCGTGTTTGAAGGCGTTGCATTCATGTTCACGGCGCTGCTGCTGTTCCTTTCCGATAAGTTCGGGCATGGTACCCGCACAGCCGAAGAAATGACGGTAAAGGACGCGATAACCGTAGGTCTTTTCCAGGTCGTTGCGTTGTTCCCCGGAGTATCAAGGAGCGGCTCCACGACTGCAGGCGGGCTTCTCAGCGGGCTTGAAAAGCAGACGGCTGTAACGTTCGCGTTCATTCTGGGAATTCCCGCGATACTCGGCGGCAGCGTGCTTGAACTCGGCGACGCGATACATTCAGACATGCAGCTGGACTGGGCAGTGCTCGGGCTGGGCTTCGTTATCTCGGCCGTGGTGGGAATTCTCTCGATCAAGCTGGTCAGCTGGCTCGTTAAAAAGGACAGATACAAGATCTTTGGCGTATATACCGCAGTTATCGGCGTGGCGTGCGTTGCAGCCGGTCTGTGGGAACACATCACGGGGAACACACTGGCTTCACTCTTTGTGGGCTGAAAATACATATGAAGGAAGTACGCTGGAATGGCTGGAAATACTGAGAAAAAGACAAATACAACATCTCGCAGCGCCGCAGCAAAGAGCAGTCAGGCGAAATCCGGGGGGACCAGGGCAGGCAGCACAGGCCGCTCCAAGAAAAATCTCGACGAGGAATTAAGACGCCAGCGCGAGGAAGCGCTGAAGCGCAGCATGCGCCGTCGCCATGTCACCTCCGTTATTCTTTTCGCGGTGGGAATTCTGCTCACGCTCGCGGCAGTCATACCCGCAGGCGAGGGCGAGGGTTGGCGCGCATTCTTCGACGTGATGCACGGGCTTTTCGGATACTCTGCGTTCCTGGTGGGACCGCTGCTCATATTCATCGCGATACAGGTCTCCGCAGCTAAGGAACCGAAAAAGCTTGGCGGCACGGTCGCGAAATGCTGCGTGGGTATTCTCATGCTGTGCGCTGCGGTGCAGATTTTCTTTGTCGGCGAGACCCCCGGCAAGGACTTCTTCGACGTCATCGCGCAGCTGTACGTTTACGGCATGGAGTTCCGCGGGGGCGGCGTATTCGCGCTGTTCATCGGCGGACTTCTCCTGCTGCTGGGCAGGCTTGGCGCGACGATAATCATGGTGCTGCTGATAATGGTGTGCATATTCCTGTTCACCGGAATGTCGGTGGTGGATTTTGTTCACCGTGTTTCCGACCCGATGAAGAAAGCCGGTGAAAAGGCGAAGGAGCACCACGAGCGCGTTAAGGAAGACAACAGGATAGCCGCTGAGCAGTTCCGGCTCGACCAGGAGGAGCTTGAGCGCATTCAGGCTGAAATAGACGCCGAGCAGGAGGACAAGCGCGCAGTCAGCGAGCTGAAAAAGGCTGTGTTCAGCGTGGACGATCCTGAAGAGACCCCCGCGCCCGAAACCACCGAAGCGCAGCCCGAGGAAATCCCCGCAGAGCCTGAGCCTGCAGAGGAGCCGGAGCCTGAGGAAAAGCTCATCAGCGAGCAGCACGAGGACAACAAGGACTACATGTCCGAGCTGAAGAACTATATCATGGAAAAGAACCGCGCCGCCATTGAGGAAGCCGAGAAGAGCGAAAAGGATCCCTTGGAGGACGAGGACGCGGAACTTGTGCCGATAATCGACGCGATACACCGCTTCCGCGAGGAACCGGAAAACACTCCGGTCAGGACGATAGAGGACCTGCCGGAGAATTCCGTTACTTCTTCCGACGAGGGAGAGCTGCCGTTTGACATCGACGACGTTATCGACGAGCCGGAGGAAATTCCCCCCGCAAAGCCCGAAATAATCGAAGTCCCCCGACCTGGAATGGAAACCCGCAAGCCCGAAGCGCCGCGTCCTGCGCCCGCTGAGCAGCCGAAGCCCGTTCAGAGCGCGCAGCTGCAGACCGGAGCGCCCGCGCAGAAGCAGGCAGCGGACGGCTCCATGCAGAATATCACGCTTAGCGACGTTTACACGCTCCCCCCGGTGAACCTGCTGAACCCGGTACAGAAGAAAGTCACACAGGCTGACATCGACAACGAGATAGAGCGCAATTCCAAGAAGCTGGTAGAGGCGCTGCAGAGTTTCGGCGTGCAGACAAAGCTTGTCGGCGTGAGCCGCGGTCCGTCAGTCACACGTTATGAGCTGCAGCCGGCGCCGGGCGTGAAAATATCGCGTATCACCGGCCTTGTGGACGATATCGCGCTTAACCTTGCTTCCGCGGGAGTGCGCATCGAGGCGCCTATCCCGAACAAGTCAGCGGTTGGCATAGAGGTGCCCAACAAGGTGCGCGATACGGTGTTCTTCCGTGAACTGATAGATACCCCGGAGTTCCGCGGAAGTTTCAGCAAGAAGCTTGAGACCGTTCTCGGCAAGGACATCAGCGGCACCATGGTGACATGTAACATCGCGAAGATGCCGCACCTGCTTATCGCCGGCACCACCGGTTCCGGTAAGTCGGTCTGCGTAAATTCCATCATCATGAGTATCCTCATGAAATCCACCCCCGACGACGTTCGCCTGATAATGGTGGACCCGAAAAAGGTTGAGTTCATGATGTATAACGGAATTCCGCACCTGCTCATTCCGGTGGTCACCGACCCGAAGAAGGCGGCAGGCGCGCTTGCGTGGGCAGTCAACGAGATGCTCAACCGCTACAAGATGTTTTCTGAGAATAACGTACGCGACTTCACGGGCTTCAACGAGCTTGCCGCAGAACCTGACAGCGGGCTGACCAAAATGTCGCATATCGTTATATTCATCGACGAGCTGGCAGACCTGATGATGGCTTCCCCAAAGGACGTCGAGGACAGTATCGTGCGCCTGGCTCAGATGGCGCGTGCCGCGGGAATGCACCTTGTTATCGCGACGCAGCGCCCGACAGTCAATGTCGTTACGGGACTTATCAAAGCGAATATCCCGAGTCGTATCGCGCTGATGGTGGCTTCCCAGATGGACAGCCGCGTAATTCTCGACGCGGGCGGCGCAGAAAAGCTGCTTGGCAACGGCGATATGCTGTATATGCCCGTGGGACTTCCGAAGCCCGTCAGAGTGCAGGGCTGCTTCGTTTCCGACAAGGAAGTTGAGCACGTTGTGGAGTTCATCAAGCAGACGTTCAAGGCTGAATACGACGAGAATATCATAGAAGAAATCGAGCGCCAGACCGAGATAGTCAATTCAGCGCAGGAAAGCAAGGGCGGCTCCGACGGCGATATAGACACCAGCGACGAGCGGCTCGAGGAAGCGATAGATTTCGTGGTGGAAGCAGGCACCTGCAGCACATCGTCGCTGCAGCGCAGGTTAAAGCTGGGTTACGGCAGGGCTGCGCGCCTGGTGGACATCATGGAGGAAATGGGCGTGGTAGGCCCGCTGGAGGGCAGCAAGCCGCGTCAGGTGCTCATGAGCAAACAGGAATGGGCTGAGAGGAAGCTCCAGCAAAAATAAAGCGAGGACAAAAAAATGCCATTTTTACCAGTCAGCAGACAGGATATGGAGGAGCGCGGTATAGAGCAGCTGGATTTCATCTGCTTCACCGGCGACGCATATATCGACCACCCCACGTTCGGAATTGCGATAATTTCGCGCATGATAGAAGCCGCTGGCTTCACCGTGGGAATTATCGCGCAGCCGCTGTGCGACGCGGATTACATGAAGCTGGGCAGACCGAAGTACTGCTTCATGGTCACGGGTGGAAACATCGACAGCATGGTGTCGAATTACACCGTGGCTCTAAAGAAGCGCAACGACGACGCGTATTCCCCCGGAGGCAGGGGAGGCAGGCGCCCCGACCGTGCGCTGACTGTCTACTGCCAGAATTTGAAGCGGCTTTACCCCGACGTTGAAATATCCATTGGCGGTCTGGAGGCTTCGCTGCGCCGTTTCGCGCATTACGACTACTGGAGCGACAGCGTTATGCCGTCTGTTCTGGTAAGCTCCGGCGCTGATTACCTCATGTACGGTATGGGTGAAGTCACGCTGACGCAGATGCTCAACAATTTCAAGGCAGGTCTGAAACTTAAGGACATGCACGACCTGCGCGGAATATGCTACCTCACCGAGCCTGAGAACACTCCGATAGGGGCGGTACAGTGCGACAGCTTCGAGATAGTACGCGATAACAAGAAGGCATACGCGAAATCCTGCCGCAAGCAGTACGACGAGCAGGACGAGGTTTACGGCAGGACGATAGTCCAGCGGCACGGCGATAAAATGCTGGTGCAGAATCCACCGCAGCGCAGCGTTACGCAGGCTGAGTTCGATTACACCTATGAGCTGCCGTACATGCGCATGTACCACCCGATGTACGAAAAGGAGGGCGGCGTTCCGGCTATACAGGAGGTCGAGTTCTCGATAACTCATAACCGCGGCTGCTTCGGTTTCTGTAACTTCTGTTCCATCGCGCTGCACCAGGGGCGCCGGGTGCAGACCCGCAGCGAGGACAGCGTTTATGAGGAAGCTGTCAGGCTGTCGGAAAATCCGCGCTTCAAGGGCTATATCCACGATGTCGGTGGACCTACCGCTAACTTCCGCCACCCGTCGTGCGAAAAGCAGGAGAAATACGGCATGTGCAAGGGCAAGAAGTGCCTTGCGCCCACCCCCTGCAAGAACCTCATCGCCGACCACAGCGACTATATCCACCTGCTGCGCCGTCTGCGCTCCATTAAAAAGGTGAAGAAGATATTCATTCGTTCCGGCATTCGCTTTGATTACATGCTCCAGGACAAGAATAACGACTTCCTGGACGAGCTGGTGCAGTACCATGTCAGCGGTCAGCTGAAAGTAGCGCCGGAGCACGCGAGCAACAAGGTGCTCGATAAGATGGGGAAACCGCACATCGAGGTCTACGAGGAATTTGAAAAACGCTTCTATGCGGCAACGAAAAAATGCGGCAAGGAACAGTACCTTGTGCCGTACCTGATGTCCAGCCACCCGGGTTGCACCCTTGAAGAAGCTGTGGAACTTGCGGTGTTCCTGAAAAAGCACAATATCCGGCCCGAGCAGGTGCAGGATTTCTATCCCACACCGGGGACTATTTCCACGGCAATGTTCTGGACAGGGCTTGACCCATACACCATGGAACCGGTATTCGTACCGAGGACTCCCGAGGAAAAGCGCATGCAGCGCGCACTGCTGCAGTACTTCAAGCCGGAGAACCACGATATCGTGGAAAAGGCGCTCATCATGGCGCATCGCCGCGACCTCATCGGCACCGGCAGGGAATGTCTGATACCACCGGGGGCGCTGAGCCGTAATTCCCAGCAGGGAAAGGCGCAGGGCAGGAACGGCAGACCTGTTGGGAATTCCCTTCCGAACCAGGGAAATACGAAGCGCAGCGGCAGGGAAACCGCTGGCAGAAACGAGAGGGGGAGCGTGAATGGCAGGAGAGCGGCGCCGCAGAAAAAGCCAGCCGGCAAACACCGGGGCTAAGGTGATGCTTGTTGTGTTCACGGTTATGTTCGTGCTCTCACTGGGAATATACCTGAACGAGAAGATATTTCGTCTGGAATGGCTCCCTACCTCTGCCGAGATAATCTCAGCGCTGGGCGGCAAGACCACGGTGACAGTCGCAGAGGGCAGCGTTGCGGTGCATTACATTGACGTCGGTCAGGGCGACTGCGAATTCATCGTCGCAGGTGAAACACGGGTGCTCATCGATGCAGGCGAGCCGATGTATTCCAGCCGGGTCATAAATTACATAAGCAGGCTTGGTTACCGCAGGATAGATTACGTCATCGCGACTCACCCGCATGATGATCACATCGGCGGCATGGCAGACGTGCTGGAGGAATTCAACGTCGGCAAGGTGATCATGCCGGAGATACCCGACAACATTCTGCCGAACGGAAACAGCTTTGAAAAAATGCTGGACGTCATAGACCGTAAGAATATTCAGGCTGAGTATTCACGCACCGGCACAGAGATAAAGCTTGGCAGCGGCGCAGTGCTGCGTATAATCGCGCCGGTGCACAGCGACTACACATCGCTGAATAATTTCTCGATAGTCTGCAGGCTCATACATGGCAGCAGGTCTTTCCTGTTCTGCGGGGATATTGAGAGAGCGGCTGAGAGCGACATCGTCAACAGCAGGGAATACCTGAAATGCGACGTGCTTAAAGTCGGGCATCATGGCAGTACGTCGTCCAGCACGCCGACATTCCTTGAAGCGGTCATGCCGGAATACGCGGTGATAGAAGTCGGCGAGGGGAACCCTTACGGGCACCCTAAACCTGAGGTAGTCCAGCGCCTGAAAGACATCGGCGCCCAGGTGCTGACAACGGAGGACAACGGCAATATAGTGTTCGTCAGCGATGGCGAGAATTTACGGTTGCATGTTGAAAAAGAAGCAGAAACGGAGGAAGCGGCATGATAGTTGTAGATAGAATTGAAGAAGATATCGCAGTGGTTTATTTTGACGACCAGAAGCTGAACATTCCGATCAGCGAGCTTCCTGAGGGAATACACGAAGGCAGCGTGCTGAAAAAGACCCCGGACGGGCTGGTTCCCGACCCGGAGGAAGAAGCGCGCCACCGCAGGCAGATCGCCGACAAAATGCACAGGCTGTTCAAGTGAGCGGTGTTGCCTTAAGTGAACATCATGGTTCATTGAGATGAGTCCGGTAAAGTTGCCGGGCTCATTTTTTTGTGCCCTTTTGTAATTCCGAGGATAGGGTGGACTATACAACTTGCACAAAAATCCGGAAGAAAACACAGCTGTACCGCCAAAAATTCATCTTGTGGGACAGTCCCTGGGTGGTTTTTTCGCGCCGAGGGCGTTGGCGTTTGACGAGAGGGTGACTAAGTGCGTCAGCATTGCGCAGTTCGGCACGCTGAAAATGAATTTCAGTGATAATCCTGTTGCAAACGGAATTATCACAGATCTGCTGAATATCGTCCTTTACGGCTTCGGCTGGCTGATAAACATTGTGATAAGCGGCAGTAAAGACGCGATGGCGTGCCGGGCTGGACTTGGCAGACATCTGCTTGTCCTGCGGAATGCGTGGTCAGTTTCCTCCCGCGAGATAACAACGTATGCTGAGCAATGCCGCAAATGACTGTCGCGTTATTGTGCGGTGTTGTCTTAAGTCACATTGAGATAAGCCCGAATGCATTTGCGACCGAGCTTATCAGAATAACGGCTGCGAAAAACGGACACAGGTACTTTATCATAAAATTGAAGATCTTCTTTCGCTTGAAAGTTCCGTTTCCCTGGGTCATTTCCTCTTCTATTTTTCTAACTCCCATCACGCGGGATACCAGAAGGCAGGTTGCAATTGCGGCAATCGGCATCATCACTGAGTTTGTGAGGAAGTCGAAGAAGTCCAGAAACTGCATTCCGAGTATCTGTACGCCGCTGAGCGGTCCATAGCCCAGGGAGGACAGGGAGCCGAGCAATATCATAATTCCTGTAATGATCAGGGTGGATTTCTTTCTTCCCCAGCCGAGTTCGTCCTGGAAAGTCGATACTGCGCTTTCAGTCAGGGCTATGGAGCTGGTCAGCGCGGCACACAGCACAAGCAGGAAGAACAGAATTCCGACAAGGCCGCCCATGCTCATGTTTGCGAATACTTTCGGAATAGTCACGAACATCAGCGACGGACCTGCTTTGAGGTTTTCAGTGTCGCCGCCTGAGAATGCGAAAACGGCAGGGATTATCATCAGACCTGCCATTATTGCAATGCCCGTGTCGAATATTTCAACGTTTTCAGTGGATTTCTCAATGGATACGTCCCTTTTCATATATGAGCCGAAGGTTATCAGTATACCCATTGCGATGGACAGGGAATAGAACATCTGCCCCATTGCTGAAACGACAGTCATCCATGAAAAGTTCGAGAAGTTGGGTATCAGGAAGTACCTGACGCCCTCCAGCGCGCCGGGTCTGGTGACGGAGTAAACCGTGATAATGACCGACAGGACCACCAGAACAGGCATCATGAACTTGGAAACACGCTCTACTCCGTGCCTGACTCCACCGAAAATAATAACGACTGTAAGCAGGGTGAACGCAAGAAAACAAAGTTCAGTGCTGCCTCCGCTGGATATGAACTCCCCGAAGTAGCCGTCGGTTGCGAGCTGTTCGCCATTGCCCATGATATATTCCGCAAGATATTTGATCACCCAGCCGCCGATAACCGAATAGTATGGCACGATGAGGATAGGTATGACTGCGTTTATCCAGCCGCCCAGCGACAGCCATTTTGATTTCCCGAATGCTTTATATGCGCCCACGGGGCTTTTCTGCGTCATGCGGCCGATGGCAGTTTCCGCGGTGATCATCGTATAGCCGAATGTCAGCGCCAGTACGATATAGATCAGCAGGAATATACCGCCGCCATATTTTGCCGCCAGATACGGAAACCTCCATATGTTTCCCAGCCCGACTGACGCACCCGCCGCTGACAGCACAAATCCAAGTTTTCCGGAAAATGTGCTTCGTTTTTTCTGGTTCTGTTCCATTGTTTTCTCCTTTTTGCCTAAAATATAATCATTTTAATTATATCATATTATTTTCTTTTTGTATAGTACTTATTACTAATTTTCATACATGGTTTTTGGCTTGACTTTTTTGTTAAAACATAGTATCATAATAGTATTATGCTGATCAAAAATAAAAGGTCACCTCTAAAAACCTCATGTGAGCGAAAATGTGCAGTGCGCGCCATCTTCGTCTGTCAACGAGCGAAATTTTTGATGTGACGGCGTCCATGCCGTCACTCGGTTATTTCGCTCTGCAACATCGTGTTGCACCTCCTCGTAAGGCATACAGCCTTACTTCGTCGGCTTTCATCGCATTCGGCGCACTCTACCCATTTTCCCTTTTCAAACCGGTTTTTAGAGGTGACCATAAGAATATGTCGATTTACAAATTGCTCGGTACTGCACGGCGCACTGGATATCAGGTGCTGCGGCACAAATGCCATGATCGGCGTAACAATGCGGTTTCGCGGTATTTATTGAAAAACAGCTTGCTTTTCTTCATGATTTGTGATATCGTATAGTTGCAGGGGGTATCCTGCGGCAGAAATATATTGTGCAGAACAACAAGGAGGAATAACCATGGATTTTCAGATCGTGCTGCCGGGAAAAACACTAGCCGGCAAGGGCGCGTTATCCCGCGCAGGACTTGAAAAATACGGAAAGAAACCGCTCATCGTCACCGGTAAACACACCGCTAAGTCAGCCGCAGCTGCGGAACTCCTGAAATATGCTCCGGCCGGAGTTATATTCGACGGAATAACCGGCGAGCCCGCCGTCGGAATGATAAACAGCGGCGTCGGCGCATATCACGATAATTCCTGCGATTATGTCATCGGCATCGGTGGAGGCAGCGCGCTCGACAGCGCAAAGGCTATCGCTGCGATGTCCGCTCTCGGTGGGAATATCGCGGACTACATGGGAAAAGAGATCGACGGTGAATTCCCGCCGATGGTGCTTATACCGACCACTGCCGGGACAGGCTCGGAAGCCACCAAGTTCACGATAATCACCGACACCGAAAAGGATATCAAGATGCTGCTCAAAGGGGACAAGCTGCTACCCGACCTCGCAGTGCTGGACTATTCCTACACTTTCTCCGCGCCAAAGTCAGTCACCGCAGCGACCGGAATGGACGCCCTCACACACGCAATCGAGAGCTACACTTCCCGCAGAGCGAACCCGATAACAGATACATTCGCGCTTTCCGCTTTAAAGAGGATCTTCGCAAATCTCCCCACCGCATATAACGAGCCAGAAAATGAAACAGCCCGTGAACAAATGCTCATCGCGGCCTATGAAGCGGGTGTGTGCATAAACAACGCCTCCGTTACGATAGTACACGGAATGAGCCGGCCTATCGGAGCGCTGTTCCATGTTCCGCACGGAATCTCCAATGCGATGCTTGATATAAAGTGCCTGGGGTTTGCGGCGCAGGGCGCTGCGGATAAATTCGCGGCAGCTGCCCGGGCTGTCGGAGTTTCGGACAAGCAGGACGACGCTGCTGCCGCACAGGACTTTCTCACAGCGCTCGAAAAACTTTGCAGCGTCGTTGAGATACCAACGCTTGCGGAATACGGCATCGACCGCGAAAAATTCTTCGCTGCAATGGACAAAATGGCAGACGACGCGCTTGCAAGCGGCAGTCCGTCGAACACTATCCGTGAAGTCACCAAGCAGGATATCATTGATATTTATGCTTCTCTGTGGGATTAAATCGTTGTGCTGAGGCATAACATCCTGATGTGCCGGGAGCACAAATTCAGCAGTTTTTACGTGATTTTTGCCAAAAAGGTTGACACAGCACAAATCTCACGCTATAATCAATACATAAAGCAAAGGCGCTTGAAGCTCATGGAGTTTCGGGCGCCTTTTGGTTTATCAGACAGAAATACAGAAGTAAAGGAGAGTTTTTATGTACACATGCAGCTATGACAGAATGAAGGACAAGATCGAAACTTTCAGCAAATTCGGTGACGCAGGTCACGGTGGTATCACGCGGTATTCCCTCTCGCCGGAAGCTGTCCAGGCAAGGAACGAATTCCGTCGCAGAATGGAAGCCATCGGCGCAACTATCGAAGTGGACGACGTTGCATGTATGTATGCGACGCTCCCCGGTTCAGACCCGGACGCAAAGCGCATCGTTATGGGTTCCCATGTGGACAGCGTCAAGAACGGTGGCAACTACGACGGTATCCTCGGCGTAATGAGCGCCATGGAGGTGCTTGAAACAGTCGCTGAAAAGAAGATACCCCACAAGCACCCGCTGACTGCAATGATCTGGACCAACGAGGAAGGTTCCCTCTATCCCCCGGCGATGATGTGCTCCGGCATCATCTGCTACGATTATCTGCCGGAGGATATCCGCAGCAAGTTCAAATTCGAGGATATGATGGTGTCAAAGAGCATTCTGGATAACAAGTCAACTTTCGGTGAGGCGCTTGAAAAATCAGGGTTCAGAGGAGATAAGAAATTCCGCATTTCCCCGGGAAAATACATGTATATGTTCGAGACCCACATCGAACAGGGTCCTATCCTTGAGGATGCAGGAAACGATATCGGCGTTGTTGACTGTGTACTCGGCATGTTCAACTACAGGCTGAAATTCTACGGTCAGACAACGCATGCGGGAACATTCCCGATGCCGAAAAGAAAGGACGCATTCCTTGCGGCTGACATATTACGCTTTTTGCTGTATACTTGTATCAAGAACAAAGGAAACAGAAAAATGAATAATTCAAATCTAAATACTGCAAGTTCGCTAAACAAAACAGAGATCAGAAGATCAGGGCAAAGGCGCCAATGACGACGCAGTTGCCATGTTTTTATTTAAGGAGTGATCGATATGGCAAACGAGAAAACAGAGATCATGCTGGACAGCATAGGCATGGTATACAAGGATCAAAGCGGTAATGATGTAACAGCGCTCACCAATGTGACGCTGGATATCAAGAAAGGCGAATTCATCTCTCTGCTCGGTCCCTCGGGCTGCGGTAAGACCACTCTGCTGAGAATAATCGCAGACCTGCTCCACCCGACTTCCGGCAAGATAACGGTAGGTGGAGTAACCCCACGCGAAGCACGGCTGGCGCAGAGATACGGCATAGTATTCCAGAGCCCGGTGCTCTACGACTGGCGCACAGTCCGCAGGAACGTAATGCTTCCGCTGGAGATAATGCACGTTCCGAAAGACGAACGCGAGGATATCGCAGACAGCATGCTTGAAATGGTGGGACTTACAAACTTCGCAAACCACTATCCGAATCAGCTTTCAGGAGGCATGCAGCAGAGAGTAGGCATCGCAAGGGCGCTGGCAATACGCCCTGAAATACTCCTGATGGACGAACCGTTCTCGGCGCTGGACGAATTCACCCGTGAAAAGCTCCACATAGACCTGCTGAAGATCTGGCGCAAGACAAACAAGACCGTCATCTTCGTAACGCACAACATTTCCGAAAGCGTGTTCCTTTCCGACCGCGTGTGCGTGCTCTCCCCTCACCCGGGACGGCTTTCAGCGGTAGTCGATATCGACCTGCCAAGACCGCGCACGTTGGATATGACTGACACACAGGAATTCACCGAACTGGTGGCAAAGGTACGCAACAGCTTCGAGGGAGTATGAGGAGGGAACGGCATGACAACAGCAAAAAAGGCGCGGAAAGGCCCCTCCCGGCACTGAAACGCTTCATTCATTCAAAGCACATGGTGACGCTGGTCTGGATACTGGGCATAGTGGTCATCTGGGAGATATTCGCATGTATCGTCGCGGCAACCAAGCGCACCCCGGTGAATGTGCTGCCACACCTTTACGAGATCATCGGTTCATTCTTCAGCGACAAGAAAGTCACCGGAAAGATGACGATGATAGAGCTTATCGGCACAGCATGCGGTGAAACGCTTTCCCGCGCGGGTATCGGCTTCCTGACAGGTATCGTGCTGGGTTACATACTGGCTCTGCTGATGAACCTTTCAAGGGTGGTCGAGAAGATAGCTTTCCCCTATCTGATGATAATCCAGATGATACCTATTCTCGGCATGGCGCCGATAATTCTCTCGATAACCGGCGACATAAATTCCGCAAGAATAGTCATCGCTGCGATACTCACTTTCTATCCGGTTTCAACAAACGTGCTCGCAGGCTTCCGCTCCGTCGAACGCGAAAAGCACGAACTTATGTTCAGCTACGCAGCAAATAAGTTCCAGCTGTATACAAAAACGCTCATTCCGGCGTGTATCCCATATTTCTTCACCGGGCTGAAAATTTCGGCTCCGATGGCGACAACAGCTTCGATACTCGTCGATACGCTACAGGGTGGAAACGGGCTCGGGTGCATGCTTTCGCAGTCCCTTAAAGGCGGAATGACCCGTCTGGTGTTCTGGGATATAGTGCTGATAAGCGCTATCATCGGAATACTGAGCTTCGTTCTGATGGGGCTTATCGAAAGGATCCTCTGCCCCTACAAGCGCAACAAGACCAGCGACTGAGGAGGGATATCATGAAAACGAAAAAGTGGCTGGGCATTCTCTCCAGCGTTGGATTACCGCTTCTGTTCGGCGTTGTGATATTCGTGCTGTGGCAGACGCAGGTGCTGCATTCCTGGCTGGGAACTGATACGATAACGCTCCCGATGCCGACTAGAATTGGCGAGATAATCTCACAGAACAAGGACAGCATAGGCAGCCAGGTCAAAATGACGCTGATAGTCGCGCTGGGCGGACTTGCCGCGGGAAGCGTCCTTGGATATCTCATCGCGGTGGTAGCGTCGATATTCCGCAAATGGGGTGCAGGCGGTCTGACGATCGTTTCCGCGTTCAATGCGATACCGATAGTCGCTCTTGCCCCGGTGATAAACAACTGGACCCGCGACGTCAGCAACGATGTTTCAGTAAGAAGCACGCTTGCAAAGATAATCGTGGTGACGATATCCTGCACGGCTGCAATGAGCGTCAACGCTTTCCGCGGTCTGATCGAGCTAAAGCCTTTCAGCGAAGATCTGATGACCTCCTACGCGGCGCCAAAGATAGTGGTATTCACGAAGCTGCGGCTCCCGAACTCGCTGCCGTATGTGTTCACGGCGCTGAGAGTGAGCGTACCGGCAAGCGTTATCGGCGCGCTGGTAAATGAGTACTTCGCAGAAGACACGGTAGGCGTCGGCCGTCAGATACGCGAAAACATCGTCAAGGGACAATACCCCACGGCGTGGGCTTACATCGCGACAGCATGCGCGATAGGGATTGGAATGTACATCATTCTCATGCTGGTTGAACGTATGGTACTTAAACGCAGAAGAGCGTGACTCTTCCGTTTAGTATAGAACAAAAGTATATGAAAGCAGAAAGAAAGAGATTTTTACTTGCAGGAGTTGCAGCGATCGTTGCATGCAGTTCACTGCATGTTCCGGTGGGTGGCACTACCATGGTTTTCGACTTCGCGCTGCAGGATTTCAACGAAACGATGACCCAGACCTTTGAGCGCAGGAATGCCCTCGCAGCCCTGGACGCAGCGGTGGATTACTCGTTCCACATCGGAGTCAAGGATATCCACGGTGAACTGCTGGACAGCATAAAGGACGCCTGCGATATCGGCGTGACTTCCTACAAAGTGTTCATGGTGTATGATTTCGGCGTAAAGGACGGCGTTTTCTACCAGCTGCTGACAAAGTCCAAGGAGTTCGGTGCGCTGATCGCAGCCCACGCTGAGAATAACGAGCTTGTGAATACCCTCACCGAAAAGTACATCAGCGAAGGCAATACCGACGCGTGGTACCACTATATGAGCCGTCCGGAATTCGTAGAGGGCGAGGCTGACGAGCGCGCGATAAATCTTGCAAAAGCTGCAAATGCTCCGCTGTACATCGTCCATCTCGCAAACAAGCAGGGCGTCGAGGCAGTCACCAGGGCAAAGGACGAGGGCTATGAGATTTACGCTGAGACCTGCCCGCAGTACCTTGAATTTACCAGCGACGTATACAAGCGCGCAGACGGGCGCAACTTCATATGTTCGCCACCAATGAAGGGCAAGGAGTCACAGGACGCTATCTGGGAAGCCATCAGACGCGGCGACATCGATACCATCGCCACTGACCACTGCCCGTTCCAGCAGAGCGAAAAGGACTGGGGGTTCCACGACTTCCGCAAGATACCCAACGGCTGCGCGGGAATTGAGAACATGTATCCCTACATGCTCGGCAAGGCAAACGACGGTATAATAAGCTTTGAGAAAGCGGTTGAGCTTTGCTCCACCAATCCCGCAAAAATATTCGGCTGCACCGAAATGGGAGAGATCACTCCCGGCAAGGACGCCGACATCGTTATCTACGACCCCGCAAAGGAATTCACGATACACCATCGTCATGGAAACCATCACCGGTTCCAACGGCGTTATCATTCCCCCGGAGGGCTACCTCGCAGGAGTGCGCAAGATCTGCGACGACTACGGCATCATGATGATCTGCGACGAGGTTATGGCTGGCTTCGGGCGCACCGGCAAGATGTTCGCGTTCGAGAATTTCGGCGTAAAGCCTGATATCGTAAGCTTCGCGAAAGGCGTTACCTGCGGTTATGTTCAGCTTGTCGGCGTTGCAGTCAGCAAGAATATTGCGGAATATTTCGACGAAAACGTTCTCCAGTGCGGACTTACCTACAGCGGACACCCGCTTGCCTGCGCAGTCGGCGTTGCCTGCCTGAACTACTACAAGGACAACAATATCCTCGATAATGTAAACAAGAGCGGCAATGTCCTCGGCGAGATACTCGAAGAACTCAAGACAAAGCACAAGTGCGTCGGAGACGTACGCTGCATCGGTCTGTTCTCCGCTATCGAACTGGTAAAGGATAAGGACACCCGCGAGGCGCTTGTTCCCTACGGTGGCGATAAGCTCGGCGTTATGGGCGGAATTATCGGCAAGCTGAAAGCAAAGAAGTTCATGACGTATTCCCACGAGAACATGATACTCATCTGCCCGCCCCTGATAATCACCCCGGAACAGCTGCGCGAGGAAATGGTCAAGGTAGACGAGGTACTCACCGAAGTTGACGCAACTCTATAAAAGGAAGGATCGATGAAGCATGGCTAATTCACAGCACTACGCAGACGCGCCGACAGTAAAGCTTGAGGACTATATCCCCGCAAAGCTGTTCCGCACGGTGCATCGCACTGAAGCTGAACTGCCTGGTGGAATAACGGAGGTCAAGGTGATAATCGACATTGAAAGACCCCTTGCAAAAAAGCTGTCCTTCCGGACCAGCAGCAGCGGCAGGATACACGGATTTGTCCGCATGGACGACCTGCTGAAGTCGATCAACACCAAGGCTGACAAGCGCTCGACGATACGCCGCATAACCATCAACGACTGGGGAAACAAGGCACTTATGGTCATCGAAATGGAGAATGACAATGAAGAAGCATTCTTCGTGCCGATAGCCCAGCTGACAGATCTTCTGGAGAACTGCCGCAGGGCGCCTCAGCAGTCAGTCAAATAAAAGAACCGGGCACGGCTGATAGCGGCTGCGCCCGGTTTTTAGAGGTGACCAGACTATAGACATGAACCACTCAACGATCTCAGGGTCGCGGTGCGAGAAAAACAGACTCTTTCCGGTGTCGATATAACCACCGAGCCGCTCTGCAGCAGAAATCTCAGTGCGGCCTGCGCGGAAGTCTTGCCGTTCTTTCCGCCTGTTTCCGCCAGCGCCGGAGACGTTCTATCTTCGTCATACCAGGTAACGTAACATATTGATATGACCGTCGTGCGCCTCCCTGACATTGTTCTTAACCGGGTAGCCGTGAAACAGCCCTTTTCCCACTTCCAGCGCGACTTCAACACCGGCGCTTTCCAGCCGCGACACAAGGCTGCCGCACATCGAATAAAGCACCTCGCAATCCGCAAAGCAGACGTGCGCCCGGTCAAGACCGTCATAAATTCCAAGCTGTGGATATAGCATATAATCCGGAAGTTCCTTTCCGTGGGTGATAAGGTCGCGGAATGTATCCAGCCACTCCACGGGAATGAAAGGATCAGTTTTGTCAAGCTGCATGGCGTGTTCGCGCTCTTCCTGCGAATAAATACACATCATCGGAGAGGAAACATACAGCCGTTCCGGCATGGGCACGCCCTCGTTTTTGGCGTTGATATGCGAAACAAGGCCCAGCGCGAGATTACCCCCAACTGAACAGCCCGCGACTGCAACATTCTCCACGCCATATTCCGCGATAAGCCGCTGAAACAGCCAGTATATCATATCAAGCGACAGGTCTATCGAACCGTACAGGCACAGCGGGTAATACGGAATTATCACATCTCTGCCGGTCCTCAGCGCAAGTTCCTCAAAGAACTTGTAGTCCCAGCCGTCCGGATAACTGAACATTCCGCCACCGGGAATGAACATAATGGCGTCTTCCCTTTTCTGCCTGTGCCTTATGAGTGAAAAGACATACAAGTTCTCGTTCTTCATCTCAAATGTGAGTTCCGGGGAAAACGTCTTATCCGGAACATAAATGACCCGCGATTTCTTACCGTATTTTTCGCATATCCTGTCAGCAGATATTTTCAGCTTCCTTTTGGCTCCGAAAAGCTTTGCAGCGCCTTTTATCGCGTGGTATTTCAGTGAATATTCCGGCATTGTGGCATTCCTCCGACATCGAAAGTTGTTATATGAAATTATATCACAAAAGCTGTGTATTGTCAACACGGAACAGCACAACAGCGGAAATTATCATTGCCTCCGCTGTTGCGTTATTCAGTTGACGCGCTCATACAAAAGCGCTCCTGGGTGTGATTTTGTTACACCCGGCTTTATTCAGCGCGTCACTTGGATTTTTTCATTTTCTCAATCCGCTGAACGAGCGCGGTTTCATAAGCCCTGCATGCCTTGAACTTCGGGTAATTCCCCGCACCCTGAGCACGATGAGGTAAAAGTCAAAATAATCCACCCCGCACCATTTCAGCTGGTTCTCAAAGAAAGTCCGGATATCCTCCTGCTTGTTGAAACAGCTGTCAGTGAGCTTACCATATGATAATCCAAACAGATTTTTTGTCAACAGCATTGTTGAATATTTGTGTAATTCAGCGAAAAATTCTTAGTGCACGCCGTACAGTTAGTCAATACTTACAAAGATGATATTCTTACTTTATCCGACTATTGCAAGATAAACGTGACTGTGTTATAATTAGTTCGGACTAACCACAAAAGGAGGAAGTCAATGCTTACACAAATAATATACGGAATTCTGATACCATTTATCGGCACGGCTGCAGGCGCCGCCTGCGTTTTTTTCATGAGGCGTCAGCCGCACTACCTTGTGCAGAGGAGCCTGACCGGGTTTGCAGCCGGAGTAATGACTGCGGCTTCGGTATGGAGCCTGCTGATACCGGCAATGGAACAATCAGCGGATATGGGCAGGCTCAGCTTTCTGCCGGCGGCTGGAGGGTTCATTCTCGGCATATTGTTCCTGCTTCTGCTTGACCGCGTGATACCGCACATGCACATGAATTCAGATACGCCGGAGGGCAGCAGGAGTTCCCTCAGCAAAAACACCATGCTGCTTCTCGCTGTCACGCTGCATAATATTCCCGAGGGAATGGCAGTGGGAGTGGTATATGCGGGGCTTGCCAGCGGCGGCGCGAACATCTCTGCCGCAGGCGCACTGGCGCTTTCGCTGGGAATAGCGATACAGAATTTTCCTGAGGGCGCCATAATCTCACTGCCGCTGCGTTCCTCTGGAATGGACAAAGGGAAAGCATTCCTGCTGGGAACACTGTCCGGCGCCGTGGAACCTGCTGCGGCCGTGCTGACGGTGCTTCTTTCCGGGCTGGTGGTGCCCGTGCTCCCGTATCTGCTGAGCTTCGCAGCGGGCGCAATGATATACGTCGTCGTCGAGGAACTTATCCCGGAGATGTCCGGTGAACCGCATTCCAACATCGGAACCATAGCATTTGCCGCTGGTTTTGTGATAATGATGAGCCTTGACTGCGCGCTTGGCTGAGATTATTTCAATACACCAGAGTTTACTGTGTATTTGTTCACGATACACAAACCTGTTGAAATATTATCGTGCGTTATGTCAGTTGCAATTATCCGGAATGTATGCTATAATAGTTTGTGGTTAGGATACGCTAACCGAATGAGAATAAGTCATTGGCCATGCCGTTGATCTGGTGCGCAGAACGGCGGCCGGCCGATGAATACAGCCCCGCAAAACAGGAATAATAATGCAAGAACTCCGCTGTTGCGGATAAAATAAGAAGAGAGGTACTCAACATGAATTATCTTGAAATCGAAAATGTCATCGGCCGCGAGATCATCGACTCCCGCGGAAACCCCACAGTAGAAGCAGAAGTATGGCTCGCTGACGGCACTATTGCACGCGGCGCGGCACCCAGCGGCGCTTCCACCGGCGAATTCGAGGCGCTGGAACTCCGCGACGGCGATAAGTCCCGCTTTGGCGGCAAGGGCGTTTCCAAGGCTGTGAACAATGTTAATACAGTTATCCGCGAAGCTATCGTCGGCATGGACGCTTCCGACATCTACGCTATCGACAAGGCAATGATCGACGCAGACGGCACAAAGGACAAGAGCAAGCTTGGCGCAAACGCTATCCTGGCTGTTTCCATCGCATGCGCAAGAGCCGCTGCAACTTCCCTTGATATCCCGCTGTACCGCTTCCTTGGCGGCGTGAATGCGAACAGACTTCCCGTGCCGATGATGAATATCCTCAACGGCGGCGCGCACGCTGCAAACACCGTAGACGTGCAGGAATTCATGATCATGCCTGTCGGCGCAAAGAGCTTCACCGAGGGTCTGCGCTGGTGCACCGAGGTATTCCACGCACTGGCTGCGCTGCTCAAGAGCAAGGGACTTGCTACTTCCGTAGGCGACGAGGGCGGCTTCGCTCCTGACCTTGCAAGCGACGAGGAAGCTATCCAGTATATCCTCAGCGCAGTAGAAAAGGCTGGCTACAAGCCCGGCGAGGACTTCGTGCTGGCAATGGACGCAGCTTCCTCCGAATGGAAGAGCGGCGAAAAGGGCAAGTATCACCTGCCCAAGTCCGGCAAGGATTTCACCTCCGCTGAACTGGTGGCACACTGGGCGCAGCTCTGCGAAAAGTACCCGATCTACTCCATCGAGGACGGCCTTGACGAAGAGGACTGGGAGGGCTGGCAGATCATGACCAGGGAACTCGGCGGCAAGGTACAGCTGGTTGGCGACGACCTGTTCGTAACAAACACCGAGCGCCTTTCCAAGGGTATTTCCCTGGGCTGCGGCAACTCCATTCTCATCAAGCTGAACCAGATCGGTTCCGTTTCCGAGACCCTGGAAGCCATCAAGATGGCTCACAAGGCCGGTTACACAGCTATAGCTTCCCACCGCTCCGGTGAAACTGAGGACACCACGATCGCTGACCTTGCAGTTGCACTGAACACCTGCCAGATCAAGACCGGCGCACCCAGCAGAAGCGAGCGTACCGCTAAGTACAACCAGCTTATCCGCATTGAGGAGCAGCTTGGCGCAAGCGCGGTTTATCCCGGAAAGAACGCTTTCAGCTTCATGAAGTAATCAGACAAACCACGTCATTTTCTCCATTATAGTCAGAGCCGCACATTTGATTGTGCGGCTCTGATATTTTCACGGATATCCTGATACGACAAATCCCGGACAGCTTTCTCCTATCATACATATTTTTTGAACAAAATGCCATAAAGGTATTGACAAACTAAAATAACCATGTTATAATAACCGTGTTATTTTATGAGAGGGATATGTTATGAGACAAGAAACGGCAGGAGTTACAGAGGCGCTGCTCGAAAGCGCAAAGAAAGAGTTCCTGACATATGGGTTCCATAATGCAAATCTGCGGCGCATATCAGCAGACAGCGGAGTGAGCACCAATTCGATATATACGCGCTTCGGGGATAAATCGGGGCTGTTTACAGCCGTGGTCAAGCCTGCTGCAGACGGACTTATGAAGCTCTATCTCGGCAGCATAAGCGAAGCTTCCGTCTGCGGAAACCCTGAAACTGCCGCAGATATGGGCAGCGAAGGCACCGAGAATGTGCTGAAATACATATACGACAATTTCGACGCATTCCGGCTTATTTTCTGCAATTCCGCAGGGACGGAATACGAACACTATTTCGACAGCCTCGCGGAAATCGAAGAGAATTACTACAAGAAATTCGTGAAGCAATATTCCAGAGGTAAAACCGGGGTCAGCGACTTTTTCATTCACGTCGTGTGCAGGTCAGGCTGGCAGTACATCTACGAAGTTGTCTCCCACGAAATACCATATGACGAAGCCAATGAGTTCATGAAGTCTGTCAGGGAATTCAATTTTGCAGGATGGAACAAGGTTTTAAGTTCACTTTAAAGGCAGTGGTTTCACTGCTTTTTTCAAGCATACAAGTTAGCTTTGTCTAACTTGATGAATATGAGGAGGTCTAGTTGTGAAACAAAAGAAAAAGAAATCATTAGCGGTGCTGATGGACTATGCAGGCAATCACAAATACCTGACATATGCGTCGATGGCACTGGCTGCCATCAGCGCATGGATAGCCCTGATTCCATTCTATGATATCTGGCGCATAGTCAAAGAGGTGCTTGAGGTTCGTCCGAACTTCTCCGTGGCTGTCAATATCAGCAGATACGGCTGGGAAGCTGTGGGGTTTGCGCTGCTTTCCATGGTGTTCTATATCGCAGCGCTCATGTGCTCGCACAAATCGGCGTTCAGGGTGCAGGCAAACATGCGTATCAGCATGATGGACCACATCATGAAGCTTCCGCTTGGCTACATTGAAGCAGAGGGCACCGGAAAGATACGCAAGATAGTAACCGACTGCTCTTCCGCCACCGAAACATTCCTTGCGCATAATCTGCCTGACAAGGCGGTATCTTTCGCGACCCCGATAGGTCTGCTTGCCATGATGATGGTGTTCGACTGGCGGCTGGGACTTATCAGCCTTATCCCCGCAGTGATCGCGTTCATACTCATGGGCACCCTCATGATGGGTCCGAAAATGGCTGAGGATATGAAGGAATACCAGAACGCCCTTGAAACCATGTCTGCGGAAGCCGTTGAATATGTCAGGGGCATCCCCGTCGTAAAGACGTTCGGTCAGACCGTGTACACATTCAAACGTTTCAAGGCTGCCATTGACGAATACGAAAAGTGGACCATCGGTTACACCAAAAACATGATGCTGCCCATGGTGGCATTCACGACCGCTTCGAATGCGATATTCGCGGCGCTCATCATCGCGGCGTTCGCGCTCACTGGTCAGGGCGTAACCGATGAATTTATACTCAATCTGCTTTTCTACATGATGATAACCTCCGTGCTGACTGTCACCATGATGAAAGTCGCTTACTCCGGCGAGTCACAGATGATAGTTGACGACGCCCTCAGCAGAGTACACGAGGTTCTTGAAATGGAACCCCTCCCCTGCCCCGACAAGGAGGCTTCCCCCGCTGACCCGTCCATCAGCCTTGAAAACGTCGTTTTCTCATACGGCAACTCTGAAAACAACGCAATTGACGGAATTACGTTAAATGTCAGCGCCGGGGAACATATCGCGCTTGTTGGTCCGTCCGGCGGCGGTAAGACCACGCTGGCTTCGCTCATCGCCCGTTTCTGGGACGTTAAGAGCGGTTCCGTAAAGATAGGCGGCACCGACGTAAGGAAAATCCCACCAGACAAGCTGATGCAGTATGTTTCTTACGTTTTCCAGGACAGCAGGCTGCTTAAGATGAGCATTCTCGACAACGTGAAAATGGGCAGACCCGACGCTTCCGATGAAGAGGTAATGCAGGCGCTAAAGGACGCGCAGTGCATGGATATAATCGAGAAGTTCCCGGACGGCGTGAACACGATGATAGGCTCCAAGGGGATTTACGTTTCCGGCGGTGAGTGCCAGCGCCTTTCCATCGCGAGGGCGTTCCTCAAGAATGCGCCCGTACTCATTCTCGACGAAGCCACGGCGTTTGCCGACCCTGATAACGAAATGCTCGTACAGCAGGCGTTTGAAAAGCTGTCAAAGGACAAGACCGTTATAATGATCGCACACAGACTTTCCACCGTAACCAATGCCGACCGCATCTGCGTACTGGCAGACGGAAAGATCGCAGAAAGCGGAACTCACAGCGAGCTGATCGCCAAAAACGGCGTCTACAGCCGCATGTGGAACGAATACAACAGATCTGTCAGCTGGCAGGTCGGAAAGGCAGGCGTGTAAAATGAAACTCACTGAAAAATTAAAGCATAAATACGCGCTTTCAGACAAGGGCGCAAAGGGAATGATACGCGCAGTTGCCGCCGTTACGCTCTCCAACGTGATCCTCATGATTCCGGTGGGACTGCTTTACATGTTGTCCTCATATCTGCTTGACGGCGAACTTCCGCGCGGGAAGTTCGGATTCTTCATCGCGGCTATCGTTATAGTACTGCTTCTCATCGCAGGTTCTACCGTTATACAGTACCGTGCTACATTCCTCTCGACATACATAGAAAGCGGCGTAAGGCGCAGGACCCTCGCGGAAAAGCTGAGGAAAATACCGCTTTCATTCTTTGGAAAGAAAGATCTCGCAGACCTCACGAACACCATCATGAGCGACTGCGCTTCCATCGAAACGGCTTCCTCGCATTTTATTCCCGAATTTGCCGGAGCGATGTTCTCCACAACAATCGTAGTCATCAGCCTTTTCTTCTTTAACTGGAAAATGGCGCTGGCGGCTGTATGGGTGATGCCGGTGGCTCTGATAATCGTGCTTTCCTCAAAGAAAGTAATGAACAGAGTTCACAACAAGACCATGAAATACAAACTCGACTGCCTGGACGGCATTCAGGAGGGGCTTGAAACGTTACGCGACCTGCGTTCCTACAATATGACCGCCACCTACTCCGAGGGGCTGAATAAAAAGATAAAGGATGTAGAGAACCACTCCATAGTTGCCGAGTTTGCAAACGCGGCGTTCGTGTGCTCCGCGCAGATGATACTCAAACTCGGCATGGGCACTGTGGCAGTTGTGGGAAGCGCGCTGCTCGTCAAGGGCGAAATAGGCGTGCTTACTTTCTTCATGTTCCTGCTGGTGGTAACAAGAATGTACGAGCCGCTGCAGATAGCGCTGCAGAATCTGTCAGCCATGATAAGCATTGAAGTCAACTGCAGCCGTATGGACGAGATCCTGTCCCATGAGGAGCAGACCGGGCGTGAGACTCTGGACAACAAGGGTTACGATATAGCTTTCGACCACGTTGCATTTTCCTACAAGGACGGCGAGCAGGTGCTCTCTGACGTTAGCTTTACCGCGAAGCAGGGCGAAGTCACCGCGCTCATCGGGCCGTCCGGAGGCGGTAAGACAACAGTTTCACGGCTTGCTGCAAGGTTCTGGGACAACGACAAGGGAAGCATCACAGTCGGCGGCATGAACGTTTCCGAGACAGACCCTGAAAAGCTGCTGTCGCTCTATTCGATAGTTTTCCAGGACGTAACGCTGTTCAACAACACGGTCATGGAGAATATACGCATAGGCAAAAAAGACGCAACGGACGAAGAAGTAATGGCGGCTGCGAAACTCGCGCACTGCGAGGAATTCGTGGAGAAAATGCCCGACAAATGGAACAGTATGATCGGTGAAAACGGTTCGGAGCTTTCCGGAGGCGAAAGACAGAGGATATCCATTGCAAGAGCTTTCCTGAAGGACGCGCCGATAATACTCATGGACGAAGCGACCGCTTCGCTGGACGTTGACAACGAATCCCTCATTCAGGAATCGATTTCGAAGCTTATCAGGAACAAGACCGTTATGATAATCGCACACAGAATGCGCACAGTTGACGGAGTGGATAAGATAGTAGTGCTGAAAGACGGCAAAGTCGCAGAATGCGGCTCCCCTGCAGAGCTGAAGAAAGCGGGAGGCATCTACAAGCACATGACAGACATGCAGCTGTGCACAGAACAGTGGAAATACCAGTAACCAGAGGAGAGAACAAAAATGAAAGAAGAAAATGCGCTTTCCGGCGTACCGGAAACAATGCTCCAGACGATTTACGCACGCGCAAAGGAAACCAGGACCCGCGGCGCGATAATCGACAGAAAAGCCGTTGAAATAATCGAAAAGCTGGACTACGATTTCTCGCTTGCCGACAAGGATTCTGCCATGCATGACGGCGTTATAGCCCGCACGATAGTGCTGGACAGACTGGCAAAAAAGTTCCTCGCCGGGCACAAAAACGCAGTCGTCGTGAACATCGCCTGCGGTCTGGATACGCGCTGCTACCGCATGAAAGGCTACTCACACTGGTATAACCTCGACCTGCCGGAAACCATAGCGGTGCGCAAAAAAATACTGCAGCCCACAGAAAAAATAACCCAGGTAGCAATGTCCGCAATGGACGACTGGAGCGGCGAAATAAAGGAAACCAACGTCCCTGCGCTGGTCATCATCGAGGGGCTGACGATGTACCTTTCCGAAGCAGATGTAAAGAAGATTTTCGATGTTATTTCCAAGCGTTTCGAGCATGCCACAGTGCTTGTTGAAATAATGAACCCCACAGTTGCAAAACGCGTCAAGGAGCGCTCCATCGAAGGCAGCAAGGCAAAATTCACCTGGGGTATAAAGAACGGAAAGGCGCTCGCGAAATTGCTTCCGGATTTCAGATTTGACGAGGAACACAGCCTTACAGAGGGTATGGCTGAATTTGCCCCTGTATATAAAGTGCTCGGAAAGATCCCGCTCGTCCGGAACATCTCCAATAAGATAATCATGCTGGAAAAATGATAACAATAGACTACCGGGTGCGTCTGTGCCCGGTATTTTTGTTGTGTAAATTTAACATTCAAACCCGTTAGCGTAGTCTAACTCATTGTTCAGTTATACAAATATGCACCGCTTATGTCGTTTTTCCGCTAAAATGTATTGACTTTTTAACAGAAAATGATATAATGAACATGTGAACAATCGTTCACGTGTATAGGTAATTACGAAAGGAAAGTGGCTATGTTTATTGAGATCAGCGACATTAAAAAGAGCTACGGCGCAGGCGACGGCAAGGTCGATGTGCTGAAAGGAATAAGCTTCGGCGTTGAAAAGGGAGAATTCTGCGTGCTGCTGGGTCCGTCCGGCAGCGGTAAATCCACCCTGCTCAACATTATAGGCGGAATAGACGACGCGGACAGCGGGTTTATTTCCATAAACGGCGAGAAGATAGAGAACATGAAAGAAAAGGCTCTCACGGATTACCGTCGCAGACACCTCGGTTACATATTCCAGATGTACAACCTAATCCCCAACCTCAATATCAAGGAGAACGTGGAAACCGGCGCGTACCTTAGCGATAATCCGCTTGACGTTGACGATATCCTGAAAACCCTGGGACTTTACGAACACCGTCACAAGCTTCCGTCGCAGCTTTCCGGCGGTCAGCAGCAGAGATGCTCTATCGGCCGCGCCATCGTCAAAAATCCGGATATACTGCTCTGCGACGAGCCTACCGGCGCGCTGGATTACAACACCTCCAAGGAAATACTGAAGCTCATCGAAACAGTCAACCAGAAATACAACACCACGATAATCATGGTAACGCACAACGAAGCGATAAAGGATATGGCTGACAAGGTTGTGAAACTCCGCGACGGCATGATCAGAAAAGTAGTCGTGAACGAGCACAAACTCACTGCCGACGAGCTTGACTGGTAATGGAGGGTGACGATGAGAAATCCGCTTAACAAACGCCTCCCCAGGGAACTTGCAAAGGATGCCGGAAAATACGCTGCCATCTTCATTATGATGGTTCTGCTGATTTCGATATGCTCCGGCATGAGGGTATCCAACGAAAGTCTCAAGCAGGCATATTACGACAGCTTTGACAAATACACCCTAGAGGACGGGCACATAACTCTTGACAAGCCCATGCCGGACGAAATGCGCTCCACTTTTGAAGATAAGGGCGCCATGAAGCTTTACGACAACTTCTATTTTGACGAGGAAGCTGCCGAAAACGGCGCAGTGATACGTGTTTTCTGCCAGGACGACAAGGTGAACACCCCCTGCCTTCTCAGCGGTGAATTCCCCGCAGCTGAAAACGAAATCGCCATCGACCGCGTATTCGCAAAGAACAACGACATCAGCGCCGGAGACAATATAACCCTCAACAAAAAGGCGCTCACCATAACCGGGCTGGTCGCATTGCCCGACTACAGCACGCTTTTCGAAAACAATACAGACTCCATGTTCGACTCCGTGAACTTCTCCATTGCCGTAATGACCCAAGCCGGATTTGACGCAGTGGGCAGCCACAATATGGAGTACAACTATGCGTGGCTCTACAGTACTTCCCCGGCGGACGACATCGAGGCTGCGGAGCGTTCCGACAAGTTCCTTGACATAGTAAAGGACGAGCTGACCGACTACGACGAGGCGATAGTCAGGGCGCAGGTAGAAGCCCTCACTGACAAACTTGAAAAAGCAGGCGAGGAATACGGCGAGATATACAAGAAATCAGCTGAGGAAAAGCTGACTGAAATATCTGAAGCCGTTCAGACAGGCGCTGCGGAATATGCGCAGCTTTACATGACCACCGGCGAAAAACCCACCAAAGACGCGCTGTCAGTGGATATCGACGATTACGCCTTTTCCCTTATTGAAAACGCTGTAGAAGCCACCCTCACCGGCACGGAAGCTGATACTCCGTCCGAGCAGGAACTTATCGACCACTACATCAGCCAGGTGGAAAAGCCACGCAGAGAGGACCTTTCCGTTGAACTGGACGACTTCCTCTGGGGTATCGTCCAGGACGCTGCAGACGCTGAACTCAACGGAACTGATTTCGAGATGCCCGCTGACGAGGAATTCGAAAACGAAATCGACAAAACGGACATCATCGCGGTGGATAACTACATTCCGCGATATCTCAACCAGGCTGTGACATTCTCGATAGATGATATCGGCGGTGACGAAGCCGGCGCGATGGTGATGTGCTATATGATGATCGCGCTTATCGCGTTCATTTTCGCCGTGACTATCTCCAACACCATAACCTCCGAAGCCGGAGTTATCGGCACGCTGCGCGCCTCCGGCTACACAAAGGGCGAGCTGATACGCCACTACATGATACTCCCGATAATAGTGACGCTCGTGGCTGCCATCGTCGGAAATATCCTCGGTTACACCGTTCTCAAGGATTACTGCGTTGACCTTTACCGCGGAAGCTACTCGCTCACCGACTATCAGACCGTGTGGGACGCTTCGGCATTCATTCTCTCGACTGTAGTCCCGATAGCGCTCATGCTGCTTATAAACATTATCGTGCTGACTTCCAAGCTGAAGCTCAGCCCGCTGAAGTTCCTGCGGCACGACCTCAGAAAGAACCACAGCAAAAAGGCAATGCGCCTGAATACCAAAATTCCGTTCAGGACAAGGTTCAGCCTGCGTATTTTCTTCACCAACCTGCCCGGATACATCGTTATGATAATCGGAATCCTGTTCGGTTCGGTGCTGATAGCATTCGGAGATATGATGCCGAGAATGCTCAACGAATACCAGAATATCGTCACAAGGGACATGATAAGCGAATATCAGTATGTTCTCTATGACTGCGACGAGGCTGCGGAAGTCACCGACGCCGGCGCGGAAAAATTCGCGATGGCTTCCTATGACTACACCAAGCCCGGATTTCTGACGGACAGCATAACGGTTTACGGCAAGATCAAGGACAGCAGTTATATTCCCGCTGAGATACCCGAGGGAAAGGTACTTGTTTCTACAGGCGTCAGCGTGAAATTCGGGCTGAATGCCGGCGACACGATTACACTTGACGAAAAGTACAAGCGCGACACCTCATACACGCTGGAAATTGCCGGCGTTTACGACTATGAGTCCTCGCTGGCGATATTCATGAATATCGACGATTTCAACCGCACATTCGGCAACTCAGAGAGCTATTTCACCGGGTATTTCTCAGACAAGGCGCTGCCTGAACTCCCGGACGACGATGTTGCGACGGTCATCACCGCAAGCGACTACACAAAGCTTTCCACACAGCTGATGGTTTCCATGAGTGGAATGATGGGACTGATAAAGTGGTTCGGAGCGCTGTTCTTCATCATAGTTGTGTATGTACTCTGCAAGCAGGTCATCGAGAGAAATTTCCAGTCCATTGCGATGACTAAGATACTAGGGTTCAGAAACGGCGAGATCGCGGCGCTGTATATTGCTTCCACGACTATCGCAGTCCTGCTGGGACTTGTCATTTCGATACCGTTCATCGACCTTGCAATGAAAGCGATCTTCAGCGGATATCTTTACACCATGATGACTGGATATCTCCCGCTTTCGATAAGTCCGATGACATATCTTATCATGTTCCTCACGGGACTTGGCTGCTATATCGTCGTTGCACTTCTCCAGATGCGGAAGGTATCGAAGGTTTCAAAGAGCGAAGCGCTTAAAAACGTTGAATAAACATACGGGCGCAGGTCATTACGATCTGCGCCCCTGCTTTATATCTAAGGGGGACTTTTTTGATTTAAAGCATATAATAATTGCATGCAATTGAATTGCGCATGTCAAAATGATATAGAAATCATCTCAAATTTAGATTTTTCTTTTTTTTGAAGTAGTATTATAATATAATCGGTGAAAGAGCATGTAAATTTTTACAGCTTAACTGTTCAGTACGCAAAAGGAGGTCGTACATTATGAGTAAAGGCTTCCAGGGACAGATGTCTGACAAGTTCCGGTCGGCAGTGTTCATAATCCTTTCAGGAGGATTTCAGGACGCGTATACATACTGCTGTCGGGGTGGAGTTTTCGCAAACGCCCAGACAGGCAACATCGTGCTGATGTCCGCGGCGCTTTTCCGCGGAGAATGGGGCACGGTGACCAAGTACCTCGTGCCGGTGCTGTCGTTCCTGCTGGGAATTGCGGTAGCGGAACTGGTGCATGTACATTACCGCAAACAGGAAAAGATACACTGGCGGCAGATAGTTCTGATAGAAGAGATAGCGCTATTATTTATAGTAGGTTTTATCCCGGAATATCTCGACCCGCTGGCGAATGCGCTTGTATCGTTCGTATGTGCGCTGCAGGTACAGACATTCCACAAGATACACGGGCAGCCGTATGCAAGCACGATGTGCATAGGAAACATGCGCAGCGGCATGGAGTCGCTGTGCGCTTTTCTGCGCAATCACGACCGCGAAACGCTTATAAAGTCGCTGACTTATTTCGGAGTCATCGGGGTATTTGCAGCGGGTGCCGGCATAGGCAGCGTTTTGTCTACGATGATAGGTCACGCTATCATCTGGGTATGCTGCGGGTTGCTTTCAGTAAGCTTCTTCCTGATGTTCATACACGAAAAGCAGGAGAAATTACAATAACCGCGAAATGCGGATAATATATAGATACAGACAGAAAGGAGATACAATATGAGCAAAAGAAAACGTGCGGTGTTCATCGTCGTATGGGTGGCTCTGATGGCTGTGGTTCTTGTCGCGGCGCTCGTTGTGGGCAGCAGCAGAGAAAGCGAGTCCATCAAGGTAGTCATGCGCGACGCAGTGCTGCACGGTACAAACAAGGTCAGCCTGTTTGGAATAAAGGATGTAAATCCGGCGTACATATCATCGCTGATAGTATGCGGCGTGCTGCTTCTTGCAGCGGTATTGATCCGCATATTCGTCATACCGAGATTTAAAATGGTCCCGGGTAAATTCCAGATGGCGCTCGAACAGCTTGTCGGATTTTTCGACAACCTCGCAAAAACCAGCAGCCCTCACAAAAACACATTTCTGGGGGCGTATGTTTTCGCGGCTGGCGTTTACATCTTCGTGGGAACGCTCTTCGAGCTTTTCGGAATACAGGCGCCGACCACTGTGGGAGGAACGATCTCATTACCCGCGCCGTTATCGGATATCAATGCGGCGATAATGCTGGGCTGCCTGTCCTATCTGGTTATCCTCAGCGGAGGTATCGCGGGCGCAAAGATAAAGGGCGTGGGGAGGACCCTCAAGGAGTTCTCGCTGCCCATTTCAATGAGCTTCCGTCTTTTCGGCGCGCTGCTCAGCGGTCTGCTGGTCACGGAGCTTGTTTATTACAACATCAGCCTGAGTTTTGTTCTCCCGGTTTTCGTGGGAATAATGTTTACGCTGCTGCATGCGCTTATCCAGGCGTATGTACTCACAATGCTGACGGCGATGTTCTACGGAGAGGTCTCCGAGCCGCCGATCAAGAAAATCAAAACCAAAGCGACAAACAAATAACACACTGAACAATAGTTATGGAGGAAACAACCATGAAAAGATCTGTAAAGAAGTTAGTAGTATGCGGTATCGTTGCGCTGATGGTATGCGCACTGTGCAGCCTGGTGGCTTTCGCTGCGGCTGACAAGCCCGAGTCTGCCCCCGCTGAAGGCGCAAGCGTTTCAGAAGAGGTTCAGACAAATTCCGATAATTCCACCGGCAGCAAGGCAATCGCAGCAGGTATCTGCGTTGGTATCGCAGCTTGCGGCGCAGGCATAGGCATGGGCCTTACAACTGCGAAGTCCTCTGAGGGAATTTCACGTCAGCCCGAGGCTGCAGACAAGATACGCACCAACATGATGCTTGGTCTGGTATTCATCGAGACCGCGATCATTTACGCCCTGGTAGTTGCAATACTCATCATCTTCGTACTGTAAGGGGGTAATTTTATGGGAATCCCTCTGAATGTAGACTGGCAGCAGATATTGCTGCATCTGTTCAATTTCATCATTCTGGCTGGCGGACTGTGGCTGCTGCTTTACAAGCCGGTCAAGAATTTCATGGCAAAGCGCGAGGCTTACTACAAGGACATGGACAAGGCCGCCAATGACAGGCTTGCCTCCGCAGAAGCCGAACAGCAGAAGTACTCCGGGCTTATCGAAAAGGCTCAGGAGGAAGCAGCAGACATCAAGAAAAAGGCTATGGCTGACGCTGAAACCGCTGCCAGGTCCCACATTGAGGACGCCGAGCAGGAGAAGCAGCGCATAATCGACGACGCCAGAAAAGCCGCTCAGGCAGAGAAAAACAAGGTCCTCCAGGAAGCAAACGCGCAGATTGAGGAAATGGTGTCTGCCGCAGTGGACAAGCTGCTTGTACCTGCTGGCAGCGCATACGACAGTTTTGATGATTCCGGAAAGGAGTAATGACTGATGACAGAACACGAGATCAGAAAAGTCGAGGTCGAAGCGTTCGTTTACAGCCGTGAAACTCCCACGGACGAACAGCTGAAAAAGGTCCAGGATTTTCTGGAGAAGAAATACAACGCCGCAGTCGCCGTTATCCCCAGGCAGGACGACAGCGTGCGCGACGGCTTCCGCATCGAAATAGGAACTTCCACCTACAAGTGGAACCTCGACCGCATATTCGACTGGAGCGCCGAGGGTCGCGCAAAGCAGCTCAAAGAAAGCATTTCCGAAGCTATCCGCGGCAAGCAGGACGTTCTGCCGATGATACGTCAGGCTATCGAGGATTTTGAGCCTATACCCAGGGACGAGGAAGTCGGCACAGTGCTCACCGTCGGCGACGGAATTGCGACAATAAGCGGACTTGAGGACGCTGAATACGGCGAAATTCTGCTGTTTGAATGTGGAATAAAGGGCATGATACTCGACCTTAAAGAGGACGAGATAGGCTGCGTTATATTCGGCGACGAGAGCGAAATAACCGAGGGCAGCATAGTCCGCCGCACAAAGAAAGTAGCCGGCATTCCGGTGGGAGAAGCGTTCCTGGGGCGCGTTATCAACGCCCTTGGCGAGCCTGTGGACGGCAAAGGTCCGGTGGCGCAGGAAGATTACTACCCCATCGAGAACCCCGCGCCCGGCATCATCGACCGTCAGCCGGTAAACCGTCCTATGGAAACCGGACTTCTTTCAATAGATTCCATGTTCCCGATAGGCAGAGGGCAGCGTGAGCTTATCATCGGCGACCGTCAGACCGGCAAGACAGCAATCGCGCTGGACACTATCCTTAACCAGAAGGGCAAGGGCGTTGTCTGCATTTACGTTGCCATCGGTCAGAAGGCTTCCTCGGTAGCACAGCTTGCCGAGAACCTCCGCAGGCACGGCGCGATGGATTACACGATAATCGTCAACGCTACCGCCAGCGATTCTGCAACGCTGCAGTACATCGCTCCGTATTCCGGCTGCGCGATGGGCGAATTCTTCATGAACCACGGCAAGGACGTGCTGATAGTTTACGACGACCTTTCCAAGCACGCGGTTGCCTATCGTACCCTGAGCCTGCTGCTGGAACGCTCCCCCGGCCGTGAAGCGTACCCCGGCGACGTATTCTACCTGCATTCACGTCTGCTGGAACGTTCCGCGCACCTTTCCGACGCGCTTGGCGGCGGCAGCATGACTGCCCTGCCGATAGTCGAAACACAGGCTGGCGACGTTTCCGCATATATTCCTACAAACATAATCTCCATAACTGACGGTCAGATATTCCTTGAAAGCGACCTGTTCCATTCCGGTCAGCGGCCTGCCGTCAATGTCGGGCTTTCCGTATCCCGTGTAGGCGGCGCAGCGCAGACAAAGGCAATGAAAAAGGCTACCGGCGCTATCCGCCTGGACCTCGCACAGTACCGCGAGATGGAAGTGTTCATGCAATTCTCCAGCGACCTCGACGAGGCCACCAAAAAACAGCTTCGTTACGGTCAGGGACTTATGCGGCTGCTCCGTCAGAAGCAGTATAATCCCTATAAGCAGCACGAGCAGGTAATTCTGCTGACGGCAGCCATGGGGCATATATTCCAGGATATCGCGGTGGATAAGATACCGCAGTTCAGCCGTGACATGCTGGACGCTGCATCAGCGGAACTCCCCGACCTCTGCGATAAAATAGACCGCACGGGAGAAACCACCGAAGAGGACAGAAAGTCCCTGCTGGAATTCGCGCAGCGCTTTCTGGAGCGTAACGGCGATTAAGGCGGTGCGCTATGGCTAATACGAAAGAGATAAAGGACCGCATCAAGAGCGTCCGGGATACTCAGAAGATAACCAACGCGATGTACCTTATAGCTTCCACGAAAATGCGCAAGGCAAAATCGGAACTCGACCACACACGCCCCTACTTTGAGGCGATAAAGGGCGAGATAAAGCGTATCTTCCGAACCGCTAAGGAAGTAGAGAGCCAGTATTTCTACCCCGAGGACAGCATGCACACGCTGACCGGCACCTACGCCTGCCTGGTGGTAACCGCCGACAAGGGCCTTGCGGGAATGTACAACCAGAACGTTATCCGCGAAGCTGAAAAACTGCTGAAAGACAACCCGGACACCAAGCTGTTCGTCGTCGGGGAATACGGCAGGCAGTATTTCGCGCACCATGGCATTCCGGTGGAGCGCAGCTTTCTCTACACGGCGCAGAACCCCACGATGCAGCGCGCGAGGGAAATAAGCTCCATTCTGCTGGAGATGTTCGAAAAACGCGAAGTCTGCAAGATTTTCGTTGTATACACCGATATACGCAACGGAATGTTCGAGGAGGCGAAGTCCGAAAGACTTCTGCCGTTCCACCGCAGGACTTTCGCAGATAACACCACCGAAAAGGCGATAACAAAGCCGTTTGAATTCACGCCGTCGGTGAACGCGGTGCTTGATACGCTGGTGCCGAGTTATGTTTCAGGCTATATTTACAGCGCGCTGGTAGACAGCTTCTGTGCGGAACAGAACGCCCGTATGACTGCGATGAATTCCGCAAACCAGAACGCAGAAAAGCTGCTGGGTGAACTGTCAGTGCAATATAACCGTTCAAGACAGGCTGCGATAACCCAGGAGATAACCGAGATATCCTCCGGCGCAAAGGCGCAGAAGAGAAAGCTCGCAAAGAAGAAAAGTGAGGAGGCGTGCGAACATTGAGTACAGGTAAAATAACACAGATTTCAGGACCAGTTATAGACTGCAGGTTCGCTCCGGGCGAACTGCCTAAGATAAAGGAAGCGCTGACCGTTACCGTAAGAGGAAAGCAGCGCGTTATGGAAGTCGCACAGCACACAGGCAAGGACAGGGTACGCTGCATACTGCTGGGCGCAAGCGAAAACCTCGCACGTGGAATGGAAGTAACTTCTACCGGAAAGGCGATAAGCGTGCCGGTGGGCGACCGTACCCTGGGGCGCATGTTCAACGTCCTTGGCGAGCCTATCGACGGAGAAGGCGACATCGCGGACAGTGAGCGCTGGGAAATACACCGCAAGGCTCCCGGATTTGATGAGCAGCAGCCGGTGGCGCAGGTACTCGAAACGGGTATCAAGGTAATAGACCTGCTGGAGCCGTACCCCAAGGGCGGCAAGATAGGTCTGTTCGGCGGCGCGGGCGTCGGAAAGACTGTACTTATACAGGAACTTATCCACAACGTTGCGATGGAGCACGGCGGTTATTCGGTATTCACCGGCGTCGGCGAGCGCAGCCGCGAGGGTAACGACCTCTGGAACGAAATGCGCGAGAGCGGCGTTTCCGACAAGACCGCGCTGGTATTCGGGCAGATGAACGAATCCCCGGGCGTGCGTATGCGCGTGGCGCTTTCGGGGCTGACCATGGCTGAGTATTTCCGTGACGTTCAGCACAAGGACGTGCTGCTGTTCATCGATAACATATTCCGTTTCGTGCAGGCAGGTTCTGAGGTTTCCACGCTGCTGGGCAGAATGCCTTCAGCGGTTGGTTATCAGCCCACGCTTTCTGAGGAAATGGGCGCCCTGCAGGAGCGCATCACTTCCACAAGGAGCGGGTCCGTTACCTCGGTACAGGCAGTTTACGTCCCCGCGGACGACCTCACCGACCCGGCGCCTGCAACGACATTCACCCACCTGGACGCCACAACGGTGCTCAGCCGTAAAATAGCAGAACAGGGTATCTACCCCGCAGTAGACCCGCTGGCTTCCACCTCGAGAATTCTCGAAGCGGATATCGTCGGCGCGGAGCATTATGAAACCGCCCGCACCGTACAGGAAATACTCCAGAAGTACAACGAACTGCAGGATATCATCGCTATTCTGGGTATGGACGAGCTTTCCGACGAGGATAAGCAGGTAGTCACAAGAGCGAGAAAGATACAGCGTTTCCTGGCGCAGCCTACGCATGTGGCAGAGAAATTCACCGGCATTCCTGGCATTTACGTTCCGCTGACGGAAACTATAAAGGGCTTCCAGGCGATAGTTTCGGGCGAAATGGATAAGTACCCGGAGGCTGCATTCTACAACGTCGGCACCATCGACGATGTGGTCGAAAAGGCTGCAAAGCTTTAAGCGGGGTGCGCTATGAACACATTCAAAACGCATATCCTTGCGGCTTCAAACACGTTCTATGAGGGCGACTGCGAGTCGCTGATAATCCCGACGGCAGACGGGCAGTACGGCATTCTTGCGGGGCACTGCGACATCATCAGCGCGGTAGTCCCGGGGATAATGACCTATCGCGTCCCCGGGGAGCCAGACCGCATTGCAGCGGTATCCTCAGGTCTTGTCAAAATTGAGGACGGAGAGGTGCTGGTGCTGGTGGACTCCGCAGAGCGCCCGGAGGAGATAGACGCCAACCGCGCCCGCGAAGCCGCTGCTGCTGCCAAGGAAGCCATACTCCAGAAACGCAGCATTCGCGAATTCCACGCAGCGCAGATGACTCTCGCAAGAGCCGCAACGCGTCTTAAAGTCAAGAGCATAAATCAACAGCCGTAAACAACAAGCCCGTCGGGGGCGCTTATGCAGCTTTCCTGACGGGCTTGTTCTATAGGTTCCCTTATGGTCACCTCTAAAAACCTTGTTTGAGTGAAAATGTGTATAGCACACCGCCTGCTTCTTCAAACCTCCTCGTAAGGCATACAGCCTTACTTCGTCGGCTTTCATCGCATTCGGCGCACTCTACCCATTTTCCCTTTTCAAACCGGTTTTTAGAGGTTCCCTTATTTAATTATCATTCGCTCCATTTCACGGCCTGCGGCGCTCATGGACTGGTTTTTTCGCTTTAAAAGGCAGATCTTCCGCGCGGGGACTTCTTCCTTAACATCAAGCAGTATCAGCTCCTGCTGCGGAAATCCGTCCAGAAACTGCTGCGGAACAAATCCGATGCCGAGGTTGTTCCTCACCATGGGGAGTATCAGATCTGCGGTGGCAGCCTCGATATCCGGGGCAAAAACGCAGTTGTTCTGCCTGAACCACTCGGAATATATCTCATATGTCTTAGTCTGCTTGACAAGCGAAATGAGCGGGTATTTCGTAAGCTCCGACAGCGATATCTGCCTGCCGGAAAGCTCCTGGAATGCCGTTCCGCACACCGGAACCTCGCGTATCTCGCATATTTCCCTTGACGTGATGAGGTCACTGTCGCTGGTGGGCGTTGTGACTACCGCGAGGTCCACCAACCCGTGCTTCAGCGCTGAAACAGCCTGCGGTGTGGAATGGTTGAACACCCTTATACGCACACCGGGGTACTTCTGCCTGAAATCCTTCAGCACCGGCAGCAGGAAACAGCGCAGCGCGATCTCGCTGGCGCCGATGGTCACGACGCCCTTCGCGAGCGTGCGCTCAAGGCATATCTCCTCCTCGCCGTACTGTATCTGCTCCACCGCTGCTGCGACATGCGTGTACAGCTTTTCGCCCTCCTGGGTGAGCTCCACGCCCTTGCGGGAGCGCACGAAAAGGGTGCAGTTCAGTTCGCTTTCGAGGTTCTTTATGGTGCGGGATATGTTGGGCTGGTTGTTCATGAGCGCTTCCGCTGCCTGAGAAATGCTGCCGTATTTTGCAACATAATAGAATATGCGGTAATATTCAAAGCTGATATACATATAAAATCTCCAATCAAACTATAGTTCCATAGAAATATTATATAACAAACCAGCGATTATGTCAAGCAGCGGGAATGCGCTCACTTTTCAAACCTGAAACACTCAAAGTCAAAGTTGCTTCCCGGCAGGAATGTGAACGAAACATTCACCTTTCCGGATACGCCGGTCAGCGGGAATTTCCTTTCACAGATTTCCGCGCTGTCGGTTCTGAATTCGCAGAGAATGCGCTCGCCGTTCAGCGTGACGTGAATGCTATTCAGCGGCTGCGCGGAAGCTCCCCGGATAACAAGCGCGGCAGGCTGTTCCTGCGTAAAGTCGAACTCTCCGAATTCCAGCACCACGTTGTTTCCAATGCCAGTGACGCTGGTGCTGCCGACTGTGAATTTATCACCGTAAATGCGCTCTGCGTCCACGGCGTTGTTGCTGGTGAATTCCCTGCTGCGGCGCTGGAACGTGAACCCGCTGACCTGGTACCCCGCGTTGCCCACCATAGTGAATGTATGCACACCGCGCAGCACCTTAGGCAGCGTGAATGTTTCCGGCTTGAACACCATCCACTCGGGCTGTTTGTGGTATGTGAAGCTGCCCAGCAGTTCCCCTCCCTCACCGGGAATGCCATCGTAGAACCGTATTTCCACAGGGTCAAGGGTATTGGCCCAGATGGGCACCGTCACGGTGTCCGCACCCGCGGAACCGAAGTCCACATTCTCATAGGCAGCCCACGACTCCCCGCTGAATGCAAATCCGATACCCCTGTTCACACCGTTGCCAAGATTGTCGCTGGCACGGGTGTAAAGTCCTGCCGGTACGAACTCGTACGGGTCAGTTACCGCGCTGCCAAGCCCCTCAGCCGTGAACGGAAGCACCGAAAGGAGATGGCAGCTGTCCGTTCCGTTTTTGCACATCGCGCGCAGCCAGAATTCACCGTCGCCCTTTGCGCGTACCGTGACTGTTCTGTCAGCGTTAACCGTGCACTCCGCGATGTTGGTTATGATGCCGTTGAGATTCGTCACGCGGTATTCGATATCGTCCGCGTAATCTGAATTTGAAGGGAGTATCAGCGTGCGCACCGTGGTTTCGCGCTGTTCCTGCGTGAGTTTCAGGGTATCCGCGCAGAGTTCTATCTTTCTGACGGGTATTTCGTCAGTCCTGCCGCATTCCGTGGGAACCGACTGCGCGCTCTCAATGCAGGAAGTTCCCTGAACGAACTCCGCAGGCACCGCACGCAGAACCACCGTGTTATCCGGGAGTCCCGGTGAAGTCAGCGTTACCACGATATCGCCGGTGCGGTCAGCCGCGCCGATGACTGCCAGCAGTCTGCCCGAAAACAGACGGCGCGAAGTACCCTTGTACTGGTCGCGGTCGGTGCTGTCGCCGTTGTCCATACCAAGCAGCCTGCCTGCGCCCTTTACCGCGATGTTCACGCGGTTGTCAGCATTTGCGCAGAATGTGCCGTTTTCGTCGTAAGCGGCTATCTCAAGATAAATCAGGTCCTCGCCGTCGGCGTTCAGTTCAGCCTTGTCAGGAACTGACTCAAGCCGCGCCGCATCGCCGAATGAGCGCACGACGTCCTCTGCGATAACGGCGCCGTTCTCATCATATGCAAGCGCTTTCAGTTCTCCCTTGTGGTAGGGAATGACATGGTCAGAAGTGAGCTTCTGCCCGTGGGCATGGTCGATGTCGAACGCCCCCTGCGACTTCCCGTTCAGGAACAGTTCCACCCGCGGCGCATTGGAGCATACCCTGACGTCGATGGGCTGACCCTCGTTGAAGTCCCAGTGCGGGAAAATATGCACGAACGGTGACTTCTTATAGTCGGTCCATTCTGCCCGGAAAACATACGCGCTGTCCTTGGGAAATCCCGCTGTGTCGTACTGCCCGAAGTAGGAATTCTTGGTGCTGTACGGCGTTGGTTCACCGATGTAATCAAAGCCTGTCCATATGAACTGACCGGCGCAGAATTCCGCGTCCCTGTCCTTTATTATGCACTCTTCGGTATTTTTAGCGCCCCAGCCGGTGCAGCTGTTGCCCAGCGACGAGCACTGCCCGTCGTCGTCCGCAAGCACAGTCTGCGAAAGCGGGAAGTGATATATCCCGCGGCTCTGAACGACCGAAGCGGTCTCGCTGCCGTAGATAGCCCAGTCCGGGTGCTTTTCGTGGTGCTCGTTATAGAGCCGCTCACCGTAATTATAACCTGCCAGCTTCAGGATATCCGCGCACTTCTGTCCGTTCTCCCACTGCATGTAGTTTGAGCCGAATGTGACATATCCATTGTGACGCGGGTCGTGTAATTCCACCAGACGCCTGAGCATAGAGGTAACTTCCTGCCCGCGCTCGTCGGCGTGGGTGTCGAATATCTCGTTGCCGACGCTCCAGCCTATTATAGAGGGACGATTTCTGTCGCGCCGTACCCAGGAAGCCACGTCGCGCTCCACCCACTCGTCAAAGAAGCGCGCATAGTCGTATTCCGTCTTGCTGCGCTCCCACATGTCAAAGCCCTCTGAAAGCACCAGCATTCCAGTTTCGTCGGCAAGGTCCATGAATTCCTCGGCTGGCATGTTGTGGGAGGTGCGTATAGCATTCACGCCCATTTCTCTTAACTTCGTGAACCTGCGGCGCAGCGCCGTCTTGTTGAAAACCGCGCCAAGGCAGCCGTTATCGTGGTGCTCGCAGGAACCATGCAGCTTGATGTGCCTGCCGTTCAGGAAAAAACCGTGGTCTGCGGTGAATTCTATCGTTCTGAAACCGAAGCGCTGCGTTTTCCGCTGAATGACCTCTCCCCCGCTGATGATCTCGGAAACCAGCGTGTAAAGGTTAGGCGCTTCGATATCCCACAGGTCGGGGGCGGTTACTTTCATGCTCTGCGTGGTGAGGGAATATCTGCAGTCCGCTTCCCTGACTGCCGCGGGAATGCAGGAGATATCCACAGCGCACGCGTCGGAAGTCGCTGAAGCTGCTTCCCTGCCGGCGCCGTCAAGTATCATGCTGCGCACCTGAACTCCCGCAATCTCGGTTCCCGCAGGACGGACTATTTCAGAGGTGATCTCTGCGGTCCATGTATCTCCGTCCTTTGATGTGGAAATGTACACGCCGTCGTTCCCGAAGCGTATCTCCGGCATTTCACACAGCCATACCTTGCGGAATATTCCCGCGCCGGAATACCACCTGGAATTGGGCGCATGATGGTCAACGCGCACGGTGATCGTGTTTTCCCCGCTGCGAATAAGCTCCGTTATATCAAACTGGAACGCGGAATAGCCGTACTTCCATTCCCCGGCAAGAGTCCCGTTCACATAAACCCGGCTGTCCATGTACACCCCGTCAAAACGGATACAGGTGCGCACACCGGGCTTTTTTTCGTATGTAAATCTCTTTCTGTACCAGCCTGTGGAGGTTTCGTACAGGTTATTCGTGTTGTATATAAGCCAGTCGTGCGGCAGGTCAACGGGTGTGAAATCAAAGCCGTCAGAGTATTCAGAGCCGAAAGGCGCCTTGAAAAATTCCCACCCGCTGCAGAATAACGCGCGGTCCGTGTAGTTAATTTCCATATTATTTTCCTCCCATGATGAAAATGGTTTTCTGTTACATTGTATCGTATCTTCGCGACAAAGTCAATGCATGATATTAGTATTATATAACAATATGAATATTCAGAATATATGAGATGGCAGCACGCGAACCCATTCTCTGTTCAAGCCGAAAATATCATAAGGTAACCTCTAAAAACCGGGACACGAGCAGATTTCGTATATGACTTATATCAGGGCAGCCAGCACTTTTCCGCTTAATCAGACACTGTGAGCGGCATTTCCGGGGAAATAACCGAAAACGGCATAACCACCTGCAACCTCACCGACTACGACGGTTCGACGAAATATGTCGTTTCCGCTGATATTTCCGCAGCCGGCTGGAAATTCAGCTGCGCCATGAACACCGAAGAACTTTATCGCGATGTAACAAATATCATCATCATATTCCTGGTTTTAATTCCTGTGATAATCGTGATAGCCGCGATAATCTTCAGGACCGTGGTCAAGGGCAGTTTCAAGGCGCTGGGCACCGTTTCAGAAGCCGCTGAGGTAATGACACGCGGTGACCTTTCCGTCAAATTCGACTATTCCGCTGATGACGAGATAGGCTCGGTATGCAGGATAATCGAGCAGACCAACAACACGCTCAGGAAATACGTTAACGATATTTCAACGCACCTTGACGAAATGTCCCACGGGGACTTCACGCATGCAGTCCCGCTGGATTACACCGGTGACTTCGCACCTATAAAGGCTTCTCTCAATCACATCATCTCGGAACTTGGCGGTGTGTTCTCAGATATTAACGACGCAGCAGCGGTGTACTCCGGCGCCAGGAATGTCTCGCAGGGCGCGGCAAGCCTTGCCGAAAGCGCTTCAAAGCAGACCTCCCTTGTGGACGAGATATCGGGTGAAGTCGCTTCCACCGACAAGATAATCAACGATAATGTAAAGCTCACCGACAACGCCCGGGAATTATCCGGCAGCACCTCGTGCATGGCTGAACAGGGCAACGCCCAGATGAAGGAACTCCTTAACGCCATCGCCCATATACGCAGTACATCTGAAAAGATACAGGAGATAAACGGAACCATCGGGGATATCGCGTTCCAGACAAATATTCTCGCGCTCAACGCTTCCATAGAAGCCGCAAGAGCCGGCGCCGCCGGAAAACAGCCGCATGATAGCCGAAATAGCAGCCGCTTCTGAACGCCAGGAACACCATATGTCAGGTATAATCGACAAAACGGAACAGATAACGCAATTCATCACTACCTCCGCTGCAAATGCACAAGAAAGCGCCGCAGCCGCTGCTGAACTTGACAGCCAGGCAGCGAAACTCCGCAGTATGACAGAGAAATTCAGAGCATGACCCAATAAACAGAATGGAGCCGCAAATGCGGCTCCATTTCAGTATTCTCAAACGTGCATCAAAGCTTGATAGTCTTTTCGTCCGTGTCGCGGAGTGTGAAGGCACCAACGAGATCCTTGAGCGTCTGTGCCTGTGCGGAAAGCTCCTCAGAAGCCGCTGCAGACTCCTCTGCGGTAGCGGAATTCGTCTGAACGACATTGGAGATCTGGTCGACACCAATGGAGATCTGCTTGACGGAGTCAGCTGCTTCCTTAGCTGCATCGGATATCTTCTTATTGAGCTCAGCTACCTCGGAAGCGGAAGCTACAACGCTCTCCACTGCACCGGCTGCTTCGTTGACAAGGGCGTTACCATTCTCAATAGCGGAAACCGTTCCCTCGATCATAGTCGTGGTATTCTGCGCTGCTTCGGCAGACTTGGCGGCAAGGTTGCGTACTTCATCGGCAACGACTGCAAAGCCCTTGCCCGCTTCCCCCGCTCTTGCGGCTTCAATTGCCGCATTAAGTGCAAGTATATTCGTCTGGAATGCGATGTCCTCAATGGTCTGGATTATCTTCTTTGTTTCGCTGGAGGAAGAGCTTATCTCGTTCATTGCGGTGATAAGATCTTCCATCTTGCTGGTCGCCTCGCTGAGTTTTGCGCCTGCCTCAGATGTCTTTGCACTTGCTGCCTCAGCGTCGGTGGAATTCTGATGGATAGACTCGGAAACCACACTGATAGTAGCGGCAAGTTCCTCAACGGAAGAAGCCTGCTCCGTAGCTCCCTGAGAAAGCGCCTGCGCACCCGCAGAAACCTGGTCGGAACCAGCAGCCACCTGATCGGAAGCGTTGCTGATATTCGCCATAGTAGCACTGAGTTTATGGTTGATATCCCTCACATAGACCAGCAGCTTGCTGCAGTCGCCAACATAATACTGTTCATGCTCAGCTGTATGTACATTGAAATTGCCGTATGACATGCTTTCGAGTATACGCCCTATATCACTGATGATATTGTTCAGCGTATTGACAACCGTCTTAGTTGCCTCAGAAAGCCTGCCTGTCTCGTCCTTGGTTGTGAGTTCAGTAACGGGGCTGGTAAGGTCGCCCTTGGCAAGCTTTTCGATACGTTCTGTGCATACCCTTACAGAACCACCGATCTTCTTACCGAGCATAACAGAAATGACCGCTGCAACAACGCACGCAACAACAAGCAGAACAACTGTCATAATGATGGCGCGCTCTGTACCTGACAAAAAGTCAGACTTCGGAGCATACACAGCCAGCGCCCAGCCATTGGAACCAGTGATTGGCGTATAGGCAAGGAACTTGGAATTACCATTGACCGTGTAATCAGCGAATCCGGAATTGCCTGCTCTCATGTCCTCGTGGCACTTGGCAAGTGTGACATATCCCGTCTGACCGGAGGTATCAGCAGCTGCGAGCGCTTCGATATTTTCGCCGTTTTTGACAATCTCGCTATCGACGTCTGCAATGGTGTTGCCATTTCTGTCGATCATGTAAGCGCTGCAGTTTTCACTGATCTTAATACTTCTTACAATATCATTCAGAAACTCAGGATCAGGGACAAGGATAACGCAGCCTGCGACCTCGCCGTTCAGGCTGCCGTCTTTCCATACCGGCGCTGCGATTATGACCATAAGCTCACCGGTAAGGCGAGACACGGTGGGCTCGGTGACGGTTACCTGACCTTTCATTGCATTCTGGAAGTACTCCCTGTCAGAATAGTTGTTGCCGTCGAGACAGTCGCCGTTGGGTTTAATGAGATTACAATTCTGCAGCTCGTGCTGTGATATGGTTTCTGCCAGCAGAGCGCTTATCTCCTGGTCTGTGGTTGCCGGGTCGGAAAGCTGCGGCGTGGTGCCGAGTTCTCTCGCGATGTTCGAAAAGGAACGTATCTCCCAATAGGAACGATCAGCAGCCACCTGTGCGGCAGCCGTCATGCTGCTCTCCACAATGGTTACCGTGCTGTTGTAAGTCATAACACATGCAAATGCCCCCAGAACAAGAAGTGATATGCTGACTGTGAGAATACAGCATACCAGTATCTTTTTGCCGATAGATTTCATAAATTGACCTCCCTTATTATTCTCCCTGTGTAATCACGATACGACCTGGCATTACTGCACAACTCGTATATCACTAAACACAATCTGCGTTTATTTGTTTTTTATTATACCATAACCGAAAGGTTATGGTATAATTGTCCGATACGCATGGAGTTCGCCAACGGCGAACATATGTGCGAGGACTTTTGATCTATAATAAACGATCTGTGCTTATTGTACCACAAAACAATTTACAAATCAAGCAGTTTTGACATGAATATGCACAATAACATTCATTAAACGTGACAAAATTGAGGCCTTTTTTTTGGTTAAAAATATTCCACATATTCACACTTTAAGAAAACTCAGACAAGAAACACTGCAACTCTGGCTGTTCATTGTAAGAAAATGTTTCAGGTATGCCCCTGCTGTCCAGCCGGAAATCTATCCCTGCCCTGTTCGCCTGGGATATCTGATGGTCCCTTGGAATGTTATACGACCTGCCCTGCTTGATAAAATGAGCCCCCGTCTGATGAAAGCAGAACGGCACATTCGCCGCAACACACTGCTGCCTGATGTCAAGTATCCAGTCATAATCACAGACCCGCGCTTCTCTGCCGGATTCTCCTCCAACGGAAACCTCTTCGATATCCCTGCTGAGATACCGCGAAATATCCAGCGCTTCCAGTAATGGCGCGCATATAATGGAACGATGCTTTATCGGAAGCGACAGAAATATCGGCAGCCGGAAATCCGCGCGTTCCTGGTTTTCCACCGTGCAGCCGATGAGTACATTATCGTATCCGCTTCCCCAGTCCGGCGGAAGGCACTGTTCCAGACGGTCGATGCGCTTGGTGAAAAAATAGAACCAGCAATCGCTTCGCTGCCGCATCATCTGCCAGCATTCCTGCCGCCAGCAGTCGGCGTCGGCAAGCAGAAAGTCCGACGTGAAGCAGGTCATTATCACCTTTCCCGGTGCGATTTTGTAGCTTCCGTCGCGCCTTTTCTGCAGAGGGAGTCCGAAGCTGCCGGTCCTGCGGCACAGACTGCTTGCCTGCGCGGAGCCATACATCTCGTCCTGCCGGTAAACATAACAGTATTTGCACCCCGGGCTGATTTTCGTGCAGCCGTGCCAGGGGTTCCAGTTCTCATAAATGCTCATGATTCACCCATCGCAAAACGGGACTGCGCCAGCCCATTGCCTTTATCAGAATTCCCACAGGAAGAGCGAACCGTCCATGCCGCTCATATCCACTGCATAGCGTTTCTCAACGCCGTTCTCGTCAACATACGAAATGCCATTGTTCGGAATATCCCCCAGGAACACCAGCCCTGCGAGAAGCGGTCTGTCAGGGGTGAGTTCCGGCTGTTCGTACACTGTTTCGGTCGAAAAGCTGGTATTCCCGTTTTCGTCAAAATCAAAGGAGCTCAGCGCAAGCACCTTAAAATCAGTGACTGTCTTTTCAGCCGTGAACAGCAGCATGGTTCTGCTTTCTTCATCACCGACCATATATTCGTCATGTTCAGTATCGACAGCGCCTTCTGCATATTCCGCATGGACTGTCGTTTCCGCAAGCTGCGGCTCATACGTGTCTGCCTCTGCAGTAAACTGCGGCTCTGTTGAGGGTGGTTCAGCAGAGGGGGCGTCTGATTGTGCAGAAGTGGTTATTTCGTCCGGCGCAGAAATTTCTTGCCCGGAAGTCGTCGCGATACTCTCAGACGCCGTCGCAGAAGAACTGCTGCCAGATGTCTGCTCCATGGAATTGTTGTCAGATGCCTGCTCCCTGGAATTGTTGCAGCCGGTCAGTAATATGCAAGTTGCCACGGCTGCCGTAAAAATTCTCTTTTTCATATAAACTCCTTCTTTCAGGTGAACAAAAAATCGGATTACTTCATTATAATATCTTTCTTAACATTTGTCAATACCATTTTGTTCATTTTCTGTTACAAGATGCCTCAAAAAACCCCGATCATACCGACCGGGGTTTAATATCAGTTTTTAAAACGTTCCTTTATCTCTTCCTGAATGCTCATCATGCAGTCAAGCAATATCGGGTTGAACATTCCACATTCGCCGTTGTTTATCATTTTTATTGCAGTTTCATGCGGAAGCGCCTTTTTATACACGCGCTCGCTTACCAGTGCGTCGTACACGTCAGCAATGGAAACCACCTGCGCGCTTATCGGTATCTCATCGCCGCGCAGTCCGTCGGGGTACCCCCTGCCGTCGTAACGCTCATGGTGCCAGCGGCATATCTCGTGCGCAGTCTTGATAAGCGGCTCATTCTGGTACTGACCCAGGCTTTTCAGCATTTCCGCGCCTATTATCGTATGCTTCTTCATCTCCTCGAATTCCTCAGGGGTAAGCCTGCCGGGCTTGTTTAGTATCTTGTCGTCGATACCTATCTTACCGATATCGTGCAATGCGGAGCCTGTGGTTATCAGCATTCTTGTGTTGTTGTCAAGGGCATAACGGTCGGTCCTTTTGACCAGCTGCTCCAGCAGCATTTCTGTCAGCATTCTGATGTGAACCACATGCATGCCGCTCTCACCGTTGCGGAATTCAACGATATGGCTGAGTATGCTTATCATCATATCGTTGTTCTTTTCTTTTTCGTTTATCTGGTCGGTGACAAGACGCACCAGTCTGTGCTGCTTTGAATACAGCTTTATGGTGTTGAACACACGGTGGAACACTATCTTTGAATCAAACGGTCTGCGTATGTAATCGGTGACGCCCAGGTCGTAAGCCTCGCGCACGGATTCTGCCGTGTAATCGCTGGAAATCATGATGACCGGAATATCGTCTATCCAGTGGTCGGAATTCATATACCTGAGCACGTCAAAGCCACTCATACCCGGCATAATTATATCAAGCAGCACGATGGAAATTCCCGTGCCGTACTGCTTCAGCAGTTCAAGGCATTCCTCGCCGCTGGAGGCCTCCATTATGCTGAACTGGTCGCCGAGCATCGAAGAAAGTATCTCGCGGTTCAGCTGGGAATCGTCAACAATGAGCACATTGAGCTTCTTTGAACTTATTGCAGACTCCCCATCGCCGGCTGCGTTATCCTGCCCCTGCGATACGAACATCAGCTTGCCTGCACGCTCCACTGCGGAAAAAAGCAGCTCGTTTCCCGCAAGCACGCCGCCTATACTGACGGACAGTTTTGCTTCGCCCCTGCCCGCGATCTCCACCTTGCGTATCTGCCTGCGGATATACCTCATCTGCTGCGCGAACCTGTCCTCGGTCAGACCCGGCATAATAACAAGGAACTCATCTCCGCCATAGCGTATAACTGTATCAGTCATGCGGACGCTCCTGCGGATAGCGTCTGCGGACGCTTTAAGAGCCTCGTCCCCCGCGGTGTGTCCCTGGGAATCGTTATACAGGCTGAAATCATCAATGTCTATCATCATAACGCCTGCATTGACCCTGGTATTGCGCAGGAATTCCTCATAATAACGCCTGTCAAGCGCGCCAGTGAGCTGATCAATGTACATGTTGCCGCTCTTCACAAGACCCGAAAACTGCTCCAGTCCACCCGGGCACACCAGATGTTCACCGGAAAGCGGCTTTATCATCTCGATAACGCAGGGCTTTCCGTCGATCTCCGCATATTCTGCGACTATCTGGTAAATGTCATTGCCAACAAGTTCCAGCCTCGTCAGCTGCTTCTTTTCGTAAAAAGCATTGACAGTCGTGGGATTTACCCCTGCTGAATTGCTCTTTATCTCGTTCTCATCGATCAGACTTACCTCGGGAAAGACCCTTCTAAGGGCTTTCATCTCCAATTCGGCCTGCGCGCTCGTCATTCTGTGTTCTTCCATTTATTCAAATGCTCCTTGTGCAGAATTATTGTAGGTAACCTCTAAAAACCATTTTCACTCAAACAGGGTTTTTAGAGGTGACCTGTACTTGTTTTTTCCACTCGGCTATTATTTCCGCTGCCGCGTCGATATCGCAGTCATCTGCAGCGACTTTCAGCCTTTCAAAAAACTGCTGTTCTGCACCGCTATAGTTGAAGGCTTCCATCTTCTCTATCACATCATCTATGTGAATGGTGTCCATCTCGTCGATAGCCTGCTGCATTTCATCGAGGAGCGACATTCCCTGCTCTGCTGGGGCAGCCGCTGAGACATTTGCCGTAACTGACGCGCCAGAAACGCTCACGCTTCCAACACCACCAGACGCCGGGCGCTGCGAAGAAGCGCCATGCTCCGAATACGAAGCCATCTCAGCCTCGGTGTCATTGAAGTAGCTTGAAAGCGCCTGGCTGATACGCAGATATTCCGTCAGCATTGCATTGGTGTGCCTGCTGATGAAATCAACGTCGTACTTGTTTCCCGCTTCCTCCAGCAGCGCAGCCATCTGCGAAAGGTGGTTCGCTCCTATCTGCCTTGCGGAGCTCTTGAGTGAATGCACCTCTATCGTGAACTGCTTGATATCGCTTATCTTCCAGAGGTATCTTATGTGCGACTCGTTTCTCTCAGCGGAACGGCAGAACTGCTTCATCACTATTCTCAGCAGATTTTCACTGTTCAGCAGTGAAAGAGCCGCTGCCGTATCAACACCCTCCACCACGGGGAGCATGCTGGCAGCCGTCGGCGCCGTCGACTGCCCGGGCATTGAAACAGGGACGATCTTTTCCTCAGAGAGCCAGCGGCGTATCTTGTTGATCATGTCCCTTATGTCTATCGGCTTCGCTATAAAGTCGTTCATTCCTTCGCGCAGGAACATTTCGCGCGCGCCGCTGCCCACACTGGCAGTCAGTGCGATTATCGGAACGTCCGCATATGTCGGGAACTTCTCACGGATAAGGTGAGTTGCTTCAATGCCGTCCATGCCTGGCATCATGTGATCCATGAACACGATATCGTAGCGGCAGTTGCGTACCTTTTCTATCGCCTCCTCGGTGCTGGCGGCTGTGTCTACCTGCATTCCCAGCGGCTCGGTGACGCCCTTTGCGACCTCGAGATTTATGTCGTTATCGTCAACAATGAGTATCCTGGCTTCCGGCGCCGTAAACGACGCTTCCTCATCAGAAAGGCTGTCAGAACGTTCAAAGCTTCTGCAAATTCCCATTGCAGAATAGAGATTTATCGAATACTCAGGGCAGCGCAGTATCGTGATATTGGGAATGTCGATCTTATCAGTGCTGTCAAACCTGTCGAGCAGCACGCACATCAGTTCGCGGTGAGATCTGACGAACTGCTTCAGCGCTTCGGTGACGTATTCCCTGCCGACGATAAGATAGCCCTTTTCACCGCAGGAATTGATATCTGATATCTGCATGTATTTCATTCCGACAGCGGTGAGATCCTTGCCTATCTGACGGCTCACATAGCTGCTGCGTACATAAACCCATGCCTGCTGACCGTATGCATGTACATCGTCGAGGTAGGTTCCCCCGGAGCACTTCTGTGGCAGCTGGAAGCTGAACACACTGCCCTTTCCAAACTCGCTGCGCGCGGTGATGCTTCCGTTCATGAGATTAAGCAGGCGCTTTGATATCGCAAGTCCAAGCCCGGTGCCGCTGACATTCCTGCGGATGTCCATCTGCTTCATTCTTGTGAACAGGGCGTCCATCTCATCGGGCTTGATGCCGCAGCCAGTGTCGCTTATTTCCGCGCACAGCAGCACTTCGTCCTTGCCCGAGGGGACTGCCTGCAGCTTCAGACCGATGTTGCCCATTCTGGTGAATTTCACCGCATTTCCCAGAAGATTTATAAGTATCTGCTGAATGCGCACGTTATCTCCGACAAGCTGCTTCGGCATATTGGCAGGTAGATCAATAGTGAAATCGATGCTCCTGTTGCCAAGCATGTTGTTTACTATTCCCGCTACATCGTTGACAAGTGAAAGCGGCTCATACTTGACTTCAACTATCGCCATATCCCCGGCTTCTATCTTGGAATAGTCCATGATATCGTTGATTATCGTCAGCAGATGGCGTCCTGACGAACGTATCTGATGCAGATATTCACGGGCGTCCTTGGGATCCTCGGCGCGCAGGGCCATCTCGGACATGCCGAGTATAGCATTTAACGGGGTGCGCATCTCATGGCTGACGTTGGTGACGAAATCAGCCTGGTACTCGGCGCGGTTCACAGCCTCGGAACTGCTGTTCTTTATCTGATCCATTTTCTGTGCCATATCAGAAAGCAGCCCCGCGAATTCACGCACATAAGCAGCCGCCCTGTCGGCCTCGTCCGGTGGGAGTATCCTCATCTCGGCAGCCGCGCCAGCAAGCCTTTCAGGGCTCTCTCCGGTGGTTTTGGCAGTCTTTTCGATGTCGCTGTAGTTCATGACGTCGGTAGGCACCCAGCCTCCCGAAAGAATGCCGACAGTCTTATCGCCTATCAGTATCGGCGCGGAATACGCTGCCAGCCCTCCGAAACACTCAGTACGCACTGCCCTGCCGTTTACAGCGGGGACGGAAGCACCGTATGCAATACAGCGCGCGCATTCCTGCCTGCCGGCTTCTGATTTCAGGCACAGCGAAGGGTATTCCGCAAATCCGGAGCCGTCAGTAACGCCAACGCCATTGGAATCAGATATCCACGCGGCAATACCGAACATTCCCGAAAAGTAGCTTTCTATTTTGCGGAGCATACCCGGTTCAATCACATCTGTGATATGAATAATATCTTCCTGCATTTTTTCTCCTTAATTCAGCAGACTTCTTATCATGAGGAAAAGGCGTTCCATATTTATCGGCTTCAGCAGATAGCCCTGCGGATTCATCGCGATGACTTCCTGCACACGGTCGGAATCCGAAACACCCGTCAAAAATATAACTGGTATCTCAGTCAGCCGTGAATCAAGGCGAATGTTCCTCAGCACATCGGCGCCGCTCTCGTTCGGCATCTGGTAATCCAGAAGGATAATATCCACCGTTTTTGTCTGCAGGTATTTCTCTGCCATTTTTCCGCTTGCCATTGCTGTGACTTCGTAATTTTTCTCTTCCAGCGCCGCTTTGAGCAGCCGCAGAATGGCCTTGTCGTCGTCCACGACCAATATGTGCTTTTTTTCAGATGGCATCTGTTCCTCCGGCTGTTCCGTGGGCAGGGCGCCCATTGCCGCAGCTATCTTGTTGAGTACCTCCAGTGCCTTTGCCGGCTGTGGTATCACCTGCCAGAAAAGGTCGGGGGCATGCTTCTTGTATTCATCACAGACCTGCTGAGGAGCCGTCAGGACAAAAAGCGTGCCCGAGAACTCCTTCACCTTTTTCAGATGGCTGTACTGGGAGATCATGTTATAATCGAACTCTTCGGCTACAGTCAGAAAAACATCGGGGTCGGTGTACTTCGCGTGTCGAATGATATCCTCATTGAACCCTGAAGTACTCAGGCACCGGAACCCTCTGTCCGCACTGACGAACATATCCTGCAAAAAGTTCTGATCTCTACAGTTGACAAGAAACTTGGCTTTCAAAACAGACACCACCTTATTATAATTATCATGAAGCGCCGACGGCGATATTCTGCATAATTCTGCACAATTCGGCACAAATAGTCCATTTACGCTTTTTGATTATATCACAAAACCGCCTGGTTGTCAATGATAAAACACAAACACCACGGCATCTCCGGGATCACTACCGCGCTAAAACGACACTCTTAACTTTTGCGACCCACTTTTTATCCCAGGGACAAGTTTACCGGCCATGTGTGGTGCATCTTCTTATCAGTTTCTTAACACTAAAAACCTTGAAATACTACGAAACTTGTGATATAATATTATTAAGGGCATTGCGAGCCTCCTGGTTTGTTGTTGTGTTTGTGTTTCTTTCAGTTTGTCTCGCTGTGTCCTGTTTTTTTGTCTTTTTTAAAAAAAATACTTGACAAATATAAAACACTGTGATATAATATATTAGTCGATTAAGGAATGCACTGCATTCACTATCTCGAGATGTGGCTCAGTTTGGTAGAGCGCTGCGTTCGGGACGCAGAGGTCGCAGGTTCGAATCCTGTCATCTCGACCAAATTTTCTCAAAAAACGCAAAAGGCAAAGGTAACAATTTAAGGCTTAACTAGCTAGGAAAGGCTTGGTTAAGCCTTTTCCTTTTATATTTTATTTCAATCGATTATATGCAATTATATTATTATATTCCCAGAAATTTGTGCTTATTTTTAAATTCGTGATAAACTCATGATAATTTATGCGTATTTTTAATGTCAATAATCACCTCATTGTAATGCTCAAATATTACCCCAATATTGATTTTAAAAAGGTAATTATGTGTTTATGTCGAAAATAATGACCTTTTCCCCCTATTTTGGGGTCGTTTTAAAGGACTTTAAAAATATTTTTAAAAAATTTTTAAAATGCACAAGAGTACAAATAGTATAGGTTTATTTGACGTTATCCTACACTAACAGCTCGAAAATGTAAAAAATAGGGGTTGACAAATTAAGTAATTGGTGATATAATGCTAGTCACAGGGGTTAATTAATTGTAACATAACCCCATCGATGTTGTATAGTTATAGATTGGTCGCAATAAAGTTATAGCAGTCCTAATACGGGCAGATTATGCCCATACTAGGACTTTTTTGTTTCCTAATCTAAAAAAATGAAAGGAAGGTAAAAAATAAAATGAAGGAAATAAAAGAGGCTATAATGGCGGGCGTGTCAGAACGTCCAATGGTAGGTATAGGTAAACCTATGACACCAACAGATAAGGCAATACTGCTGTTGGTATTGGTGATTGGTGCACATCAAAATTTGCGCAATGACGATAATATAGTTATTGCTGCGGACGATGTGCAGGGGTATTATCCACTGTCCGTTGTTGATGATTGTATTTGGGACCTGATCGAATATGGTGGGTATGTGGATTGTAACCAGTACCCAATAATTGATTATTACGAATGCAAAGGAAATGCAATATACATACAGTCGCCGTATCTTCAGGCACTGTACCATTATATTGCTTCGCAGCGGGATACTGACGCACCGTACGCGGATTTGGCGGACAGGTTGGCAGCTACATTAAATGATGTGACAAAGGAGGTGATATAATATGCCTAAAATTATTGATATACCATATGGGACATATCTTGCGTATGTAGATAAATATAATGTTTTGCAGGATTATTTGGACTTGACACTCGATATAGCGTATGGGGAGTGGCGTGGTTATTTTGCCACAAAAGACAGAGTACTAATGCCACAGGTGCCATCTGGTGCGTATAGACGCAAAATTAGTTATGCAGCTAAAACCGCAGAAATTGTTAGTAATGCTATCGGGAACAATAAAACAGTAGTTGCAGTAGTAGTCGGGGCACAAAGATATGGCGCGGAAAACAAATACCACAACATAACAGACGTTGTGGACTGGCGCACCTGTGACGCATTGTCCGCTGAGGCTAAGGCATGGGCGGAACAGCATTATGACGATGATGTATATGATAATACCCCTACTGTCTATGATATGTTGTCTTATGCGTTGCAGTATGCACAGGCTGGGTTGCGAGTGTTTCCGCTTACCCCTTGTGACAAAATGCCACTGCAGGGGTCTAAGGGGTTAAATGAAGCTACTAATAATCTAGATAAAATTAGACAATGGTGGACTACTAACCCATTTTACAACATCGGTTGCGCCACTGGTGGGAACATAGTAGTAATTGATATTGATGAAGGAGTAGATAACAATGGTGACACCAAATCTGGCGAGGATAGCATAATGCAATGGCAGTCGGAAAATGGACAGTTACCTGATACACTAACTGCTATATCAGGCAAAGGTGGTAGACATCTATATTATCGGACAGGGGATAAATACAGCAGCAAAGCTGGAGTAATAAAAAATGTTGACATACGTGCCGATGGTGGTTATATTGTGCTACCACCGTCCATACACCCCAACGGTAATAGATATACATGGGTTGATGATTTTAATTTTGATAAAATTGCCGTTGCTAATGATATAGTATGTAAACTTATCTGTGCTAACCACAAATCACCCAACGCCTCATCCAGTAATGACAACATTATCCCTCAGGGTACACGCAATGACACATTGTACCGTAAGGGTTGCAGTATGCAAGGCAGAGGATTGGATGATAATGTGATATATAGCAGATTAGCAGACATTAACAATAGACAGTGTAAGCCACCGATAGAAGATAATGAGTTAATAAAAATATATAATAGTGTCATGCAACTGCCTAAGGGCAGAAAAAACACATCAGCACTCCCGAAATGTGATGATGAAATGGAATACGATAATGTCGAGGACCAAATAAGGAGTATTGAGGCAGAATACCCATATGTAGATGTTTACTATAAAAAGAACGCTGAGGGAAAAGGTGGAGTGTTTAATTATAATATAAGTGTCCCAAGACTGGCGCAATATATTAGTAACACAGCGCACTATTTTTTCCTCCAATCTCCTGGTGACACTCCAATATCATACTGGTATGTTAATGGCGTATATAGGCAAATCAATGAACGAGAATTTTGTGGCAGGATAAAGGAGTATATAGCAGCCATAGATGAAGAAAAAGTCGAGCCTGCACTTATCAATAAAGTATATAGATTAATACTGACTGATCTGGATAACACCATAGAACCCAGTGCATTAAATGCAGATAGCAATATCATAAATTTTGTAAATGGATTGTTGCACCTGGACACGCTAACGCTGCACCCGCATACCCCCTATATATACAGCACTATCCAGATACCATGCAACTGGAATCCGCAAGCCTTGTCCAGTCCTGTATTTAATAATTTTCTGCACACCCTTTCCAACGGTGACAAGAGTGTAAAGAAATTATTGTGGGAGTATATAGGATACGCAGTGTCAAACATTCCTGGGTACAAATGCAAGCAAGCTTTGATATTGTACGGCGCTGGAAACACTGGAAAATCACAATATTTGTCGTTGTTAGAAAAGTTGGTTGGATCTGAAAATTATTGTAGTATGTCATTGCAACAGCTAGAAATGCGCTTTGGAACATCTGCATTGTGGGGCAAAAGGCTTGCAGGTAATGCAGATATGGGGTCAGCTAAAATCGATGAGTTAGAAAAATTTAAAGCAATAACGGGTGGAGATACCATAGATTATGAGTTTAAGGGTAAGGATAGATTTAGCGCTAAGTACACGGGATTGTTGATATTTTGTTGCAATAATCTTCCTAAATTTGGAGGTGATAGGGGCGAACACGTGTATGACCGTATGATAACATTACCATGTAATAATGTTGTGCCATTCGACCAGAGAGATAGAAATTTAATTGAAAAAATATATGCTGAGCGAGAAGCAATAATATACCATAGTGTCATAGCTTTAAAAAAGTTTATAGAGCGGGGTGGATATTTTGAGGTGCCTGAGATATGCAAGGCAGCGCGCGAAGAGTATAAAACAAGTAATGATAATGTCAGACAATTTTTGATAGATTGCACTAATTGTAATGGATGTAAAGTTAGTGGCAGTGAAATAAATGAATACACCCGCACATCAGCCATGTACGACTATTATAAGCGTTGGTGTGCTGATAGCTGCTATACTGCCACTAACCGCAGGGAGTTTCGGCGTGGAATCGAAAATTTCTTTGGTAGGAGGATTGACACCATAGAATTTTTATATAATGGTAATATGTATTATCCGTTTGTATTAAAAAGTGAAATAAGACAACACTATTATCCCTATGGTGTCTAATTGTTTTGGTGGGTTAATTTTATGTAATTCACCAAATCCACCAATAACCCACCAGACCTAACACCACTATTATAGGGCGTTGACAGCGTTTTTGGTGGGTTTGGTGGGTTATTAATTGTTTTTTATAAAATATTTATTTTATTATTTATTAAATAGTAGAAAAAAAGATAATATATAAAAATACAAAAAAAAACCCACCAAATCCACCAAAAAACTCCGCAAGCCTTATTATATCTATGTCTCTCCGTGGTGGATTATTGGTGAGTTTGGTGGATTATAAGTCACTAACCCACCAGAAAAAGAAAGGAGTAGATAATGGAAGAAAATAAAACAGAAGAAAAGATAAGAGAGTTAGAAATGGAGTTAGAGAAGCTGCATAACCAACAGCCGCTAGAACCAATTGAGGTGGAGAAGCTGCTAGAGTATTGGGACAAGGAGGATACCATTGTGGCAGAAATTAAGGAATTATCATTTGCATTATCCAAGGGTATAGATATAGTTGCTGTCAATAATCGCACTCCAGCTGATAATGTACAATATATAATTGACACATTTGGTGAAGTGGAGGAGGGGAAAATATGAATAAGGCGGGGCATTGCCCCGCCTATTTTGTGCCGTTTTTAGGTTTTTGTATTATTCAATTATAAAATTCTGATGGATTGTGCATACTCAATGCAAAGACTTAAAAATTATAAATCTTACCTATTGTGCCTAAACTGTTTGAAGAAATTTTTGAAGAGTGCTTAGTTTATTCACTATTCTGTTCTTCCTTCAAATTTTGTATATATTTTTCATTGCTTTCGTCTATCATTTTTTCAATTTTATTTAATTCACCAATTAAATTCGAATGATAATCTTTTATACTTTCAGAATCTTTCAAAGCTGACAAATATGATCCCGAACCAAGCAATGTAAAGTCAAGTAAATAGTCAACCAATATTTCAATTGATTTATTCCAACTTTCTATTTGGTTAAAAGAATTTACTGCTGGCATTTGATTTGACTTTGAAGATAAGAAGTTTAAAAGATTATTAGCTACATTATATAAATCGTTAGACAAATTTTCATATCCTGTTCCTTCTTCGCGTAGTTCTTCTTTGGAACTTAATAAATACAATGTTTTCAACGGTGCACCTGTATTATCACAAATTAATTTTTTTATGCGCTTAATAAATATTTTTAAATTGACATGAAAGCCGTAAATTGCACGATTTTTCCTTTTATTGTAATCTTGAATTAGTTCTAACACCTTTTTTCCCCCTATAAAAAATGCGACAATGGCTATTAATAATTCAAAAAGAGATAATATATTAGCAAAAAAATCGCTACTTATGCTTTCCATGAGATAGCTTACAAAAGCCAACAGATTTTCTGTATTCATTATATGCACCTCGCAAGTAAATTATGCTTTGTTAAAATAAGCCAAATTGTTCTGCATCAATTCATTTAGCTTATTTTTATATTCTAAAAATTCTTTGCGTAGTTGAGACAAAAATATGGATTTATCATTTGGATCTTCAAATTTATCTTCAGAAATATATTTATCTATATAATTCCCATAGTTGGCTATGTATCCCATGTGCTGGTTAAGTATTCTATCTGGGTGAACAGAAACTTTAGTGGTATTTGGATCCTTATAAAGCCAACTGTATTCACCGTTATACATAGGAGTAAAATCTAATTTTTTAATATTGTCCATAGAAGCAAAAAAACGCATATCCCTTTCCATTACTTCCTCAATACAATTAAACGCTTTTCCCCTAATATACCTAATTATAGCAATTGCTCTAAATGTCTTCTGACCATTAATATAAAAAGGTTTAATGTTCTTTAAAGAAAAAAGCGGTGGTTCATTTGACAAGAATCTGCAACTAAAATATTCAAAGTCAGAAAGAATTTTAGCAAAAAAACTCCCAGCTTCAGTAATTTTAACCCCGAAATTTGTTGTGTCATCAAGTCCTATTTCTCCAGCCCTATACTTATTCCATTCATTTGTCATTATATTGCAAAGATTGTTTTCACTATAAATTTCTTTGTTAGAATACCTCATACAAACTAAAGATGTCCAATTTGTAATTTCATTTCTGGTTTCATTCATTAAAAAAAGAATTTTTCCCAGACTTCTGATTTGAGTATTTGTTGGTTCCCCCGGAAGATTTACAGGCTTTAAAATTGAATTAATTATTCTAGGAAGGGAAACATACTGATCCCTACCCTCTCTTAAAGCAAATCTATGCAAAATTGTAGCAATCTTTCTTGCGTAAGAACTACTTTCATCATGAATCGAAGTATCATAGATTGTTTTATAAACATTTTCCAATGTTCTTTCTTTTCCTACGGGGCTTTTTTCCACCATTAGGTTGTCAAAATATTTTTTCCGTTGAACGTGATCTATTAATATACGCAATATGTATTTTCTACACATAAGTTTAATGCTACTTTTTTCAGACTCATTGCCCTGGGCTATTTTCCACATCTGGTTAAAGAAAGTTATTTCATCAATAGGAATAACTGCTATAGCATCAGGAATACATTCAACATTTCTCCTATGACTATGCTTATACATTTTATCTATTATATCGCTCAAACCCCAATGGTATGCTGAAAAATCAGATAACATATTTTGATAAGCCTCACTATAACAGTCATCAATAAATTCTACACCATTTTTCTGGAAAAAGCTTTTTTTCTTATTAAGTATATCTTCAGTGCAATACCAATTTGATATATCTATTTCATTTTCATATTTGTAATCATCTTCATGTTGAACCTCATACAATGCTGTTGAGGCAGTTGTATCTCTTGTTACAATCAGGAAACTGTAAAATGGCTCAACTTTTCCCAGTTGCTTCCAAGGCGCAAGAATTTCTCGCGCCTGATGAGAGGCGTAAAAAAAACCTTTAATAATTTTTTCTAATTCACATACTTGAATTGGATGTTCCTCGTCATATTTAACAAATGTTTCTATGTTATCGACGACACACAAGTGTTTTTTTCCACTAATTTTATTTAAACAATAATATAAACGTATAATAAAACCCGCTATAAAAGCAAGAGCAGAGTCAGAATTAGTAGAGCTGATTTTCTTTTCAAAAAGACAAAGCATTTCTTTTGACAAATTTTGATAATTAATATGTCCTGTAGCGTATTCTTGAAGAAAATTAAAAAGCTTTTGTTGCTCCATAATATCCATGTTTGGAGCATTTAATCCGGATTGGGGGACATTATCTTCAGGAACTCTAAAACTTTGATTATATACTTCCACTATTCTTTTAATATAATCAACATGCTCACTATCATTTTTCCCGTTTTTTGCAATAATGTTTGCGACCTCAATTAAGAGTAATGAAATAACTTTGCATACATTGTCTGAATATCTTTCCGTTAAATCAAACGTTCTTGACATAAAAGATACCGATTGTTTAGTTTCTTCAAAATTAAAAATATGAAATTCTATTTTGTTAGAGAATTTGTTCTTTAGATAGTTTAAATATGTAGTTTTTCCCGAACCTGCAATTCCCTTAATGATGAAAAGCCATCCATCTAAACTGGATATTTTATTTTCAAAGTTTCCTTTAACCGTTTTAACAACATTCATACTAATTTCTTCTGCATAAGGAATGCCATCATAATCCTCTGTAATATTTTTATCTTGAGGTTTATTATATTCAGAGAATGGTTCAATATAAATTCCCTTTTCAAAAAAGTCTTCTTTTTTTAAACAAATCTTCATTTGAGCTAGATTATTAAGCCCCTTTTCTGTAAAAGGTTCAGCTAAAAAAATACGTTTTATTTCATTTGCAAAATTATGATTCGCTTCCATGGTATAACTCCTCCCAACATATTCCTTAATTTACTATTTTAGCATTTTAAGCCAACAGCACACAATTGTCATATACTAAAGGCTAAATTGATTTTATTATATATAATCCTATCACAAATCATCATAAATGTCAATATGTTTTGCCGGAAAATCCTACTTAATTTATTTTCTTGACTGCTTTTGCAATAAATTGTCAAATTTGAATCAGTAAACTATCTATAGGTATTATATTCTTCATTTCGTAACCCTCTGTTCACCTCTTTTTTAGAAACCATAAAAAGAGGAAGCACTCCAAAGATCAAATCACACTAAAAGGTTCTCAAGGCCTTTTTAAAATATTTTTGGGGTACCCTTAAGTAGGATACCCCTCTATATTTATTCCAGCAACTCTGGATAATCTTGCACCCAATAACTGTTGAAACCCTTGTTTACAAAATTTATTGTGTGACCTTGCCTTATCATCTTCCTATAATTTGATGGTTTACCCGTTACTAATTCGCCATTATTCATTACTAACCACTGGTCTTCACCTGACTTGGTTATCGCTGCGGGTACCTTTATCTCTATATAGGCATGACTGCTGTTCGTTATATATCTTGTCGTATAACCCATTACATTCAATATGCATGACATACCCGCTGATGCTGTTTCACAGTCACCATTGGGGTCATTTGTGAATAACTCCAATGCCCTGTATGTTCCATGACTGCCGCCCCAGACGAAATTGCTTGTTGTCATACTAGTGAAATGCAGCCACCATTCTCCCGCCGCTTCTGTATCTTTCAATTCAATTCTATCACCGTTTGTACCATCACCAAATTCATAGAAATTAGAATCGTTAAACAGCTTTACTGCTTTGGATAAGTTTTCCCTTGTATCGTCTGCTACATTTATCTTATCCTTTGCATCAATCGAACCAGCAAACAGCGTATTTAAACGGTTTGTTCCGTCTAAACCTATGTACTGACCATATAACATATTTCTACTTTGCTGCACATACTTTACGCAGGCGTCTATTTCTGACTGTGACTTACCACCCCATAACTTGTCTTCATAATGAATTGGTAAGTTTTCTATTACAATAGGTATCTGTTTGCCGTCTTTTAGAGTGATTGTGCAATGGTAAATTCCTGGTTTTACGCCGGTGTAGAATTGTGCTCCTGCTCCTAGGGAATTTGGCTTTGTTACTCCTGCTACACTGTAATCGCTGCATTTTGTTATGGCTGCTCTATTTTGCATTTTACTGCTATCAACTAAAACTTGTGTGCTGTTTTCATTTATACTGATACCAAATCTGGTTTCACAACTATAATAATTCTTTAACTCATCACCTGATATTAACTTGAATGCTTCTGGGTCATCCTCACAAGTTAATGTGTAATCTACTCCTGCTATTGCTTGACCTGTTTCTGTATCACTTATATTGCAATACCCTGACATTGTGGCGTTTGGACCTCTTACACCCACACTGATACTGTCGCCACAATAATTTCTGAAACTATATGTTATTGATGTGTTCTCTGGTGTTACACATAATGCTTTTTGCACATCTTCCGTATCATTTCGTTTTATTAAATCATTCCATGCCTTTGACGCAGTTTCAAATACCCCATCACCATCTGTATCTTCTTTCATTGGCTTCTTCAACATATTCAATAAAGTATTACTACAATTTATATTTTCATACGTTACAGTTATTGTATTGCCCGTGTACCCATCTTCATACTCAGTAAAGAAAGCATTATCTTTACCTAACTCATAACTCTCATACCATGCTATTCTGGGATTATCTGCTCCACCTTTTCTTGACTGAATTCTAGCATCTACTGTTCTTAAACTGGTATAACCTGATTTTACAAAGTTATATAAATCCTTAGTTTGAGTTGTATCAAACAATAAACCGTTACTTTCACTCCATGTTAATATACCATTATCCTTATATTTAGAATCAGCCTTGGTAGATGCATAGCCGCCTGCTGTGTAGTCGCCCTGCTCTATCTTACTTGTGTCTATTGTCTGATTGTTGTCTTCCTCTGCGGGAGTCATGGTTGTGGCATTAGAAGAAGTGTTACCCTCATTACTGGTGCTGTCTACTGTATCAGATTCTTCTACCCTATCACTGGAAGTGTTGGTATCTTCCTTGTTGCCACCTGTTCCTGTATTGGATATTAACCTATCTGCTGATTCCTTTATTCGGCTTACTGTTGCTGAGATGTCATTTAAACTATTGAGATATGCAGAATCATCACTCATATACATTACACTGGATACGGTGTCGTCTGCTGTTACCATTAAATCCTTTATGTAGCTTGCATTGTCTGCATTAAGGTCTGTTTCTATGTCTTTTAACGCTACTGAAAGTACCTTTAAGGTTTCCATGTAGTCTTCTTCTACAATACCCTGCTCAATGTAGCCTTCCAGCTTGTTCAGGGCATGTCCAATGATTCGTATGCATTAAGCACCTTGACGGACGAGTCTGCGCCTATTATTGTTTGCATTCCTGATGTTGATAATGAAGATTCGGATGTTTTTGAGGAGAAAGAGGAGGACATTGCGGTATCAGCTACATTGCTGCAGCCAGCGAGAAGCAGCAATGTGGCGAGAAGCATAGAGAGAATAGCAGTCAGTTTTTTCATATCTTTTTCCTTTCGCAATACGCAACAGATGAAGAAGCCCTAAAATAGAGCATTTAGAATGATTTACCACACAATATTTATTATGTGGTTTATGGTTGTAAATCCGCATTATTACTTGCTTTACAGTGTTTTATATTTATTCTTTTCTCTCTTTTTATTTTACTTTCGCGACAGAATTATTACAGTGTTATAATAAATCTATTGACAAAATCACTTGCAGATAGTATAATAAAATTATAGATTTGATTAGGCAATTACATTATACCACATAATAAATATTGTGTGGTTAAATTATGTGGTATCCTTAATCAGTCCTAACCCCTCTATTTGTCTTGCATGAACGATTCCTGACTCGCGGATATAGAGGCGTGTAGTATTGATATTGCTGTGTCCTAATATATCAGCTAATCTGCTGATATCCTTTTGCTGCGTGTAATATGTTTTTGCGAAAAGGTGACGGAGATTATGGGGATAAATCTTAGAAGATTTTACCCCAGCGATGTCACAAAGATTTTTCATCGATTTCCAAAGGTTAGAGCGATCAAGACATTTTCCGTTTCGGGTAACAAAAATGGATCCAGAAGCAATATTTTGATTTACTACGTACTTTTTTAATACTTGAACCAATGTTTTAGGAAGAAACACCATTCTGTTTTTTCCTTTGTTTTTAACTTGTGCTTGGCCTTTTCTTAGCGAATCTACAGTTATAAATTGCAGCTCCGACACTCTGATACCGGTAGAACAGATGGTCTGTATTGCTAATGCGGTACGTTCATCATTATTAAGCATAGCAGCTTTGATTAACTTATTGTAATCCTTTTTTGTTAGCTCTCTGTCTTTATCTTCAAAAATTTGTTTTTGTACTCTTAATGGTTTAATCATTAAATCTTGCCTGCCAATAAATCGTAGGAAACTATTAATAGAAGCTATTGCAACATTGCAGGTTGATGGTGTATATTGATTTGCTAAAATATTCTTATATGAAATTAATTTTTCCTTTGTAATATTGTCACCATCTATGTATATTTGTAAGGAAAATAATTCTCTCTGATATGTTTTAATGGTGCTACTGCTTTTTTCTTGGTCGTGCAGATACTCTGCAAATGATTTTAGTAATCTGTCTGTTAGTTTTATATCTTTTTTCATTTTAATACCCCTTTCGAAATATAATAATTATAACATAAGGGCAAGCTTTTCACTTGCCCTTACACTTATTTTGGTTATCCATTTCTTCCAGTTCCTTTTTATTTTCACGCTCACGCAAGGCTTTGTATAGTGTGGGGCGTGAGATACTGCATGCCCTGCATATTTCCGTGACCGTCAGATTACGCATGTCATACATATGCAATGCTTTGTCGATTACTTTATCAGGTGTGGATGGTCTGCCACCTACACGCCCTCTGGCACGGGCGGCAGCTAGACCTTCCCGTACTCTCTCAACCAGACAATTCCGTTCAAATTCACTAAGAATAGATAACAGTTGTGCCATCATCTTTCCGGTTGCGCTCGATAAATCCAAACTTTCTTTAAGAGATATCAGCGCAACTTTTCTATCCGAAAATGTTTGCAATAGATTTAGTAAATCAGCGCTGTTTCTCCCTAATCTGGATAATGACTCGATATAAACTGTATCGCCTTCTTCCAGAACATCAATCATTGCTTGTAATTTTGGTCGTTTGCTTTTAGTACCTGTCATTTTCTCGCGATAGATATTTTCTTCTTTGACCCCTACTTTAACTAGTTGGTCTATCTGCCTATCTAGACATTGTTCCTCCGTACTAACACGTGCATACCCATATTTCATTAGAAATACTCCTTTCCAATAAACATATTTTTTTCTTATTTTATACCGCTAACAGATTTGATTTACACAATACAACTATTGTTGGTATAAATTAAACCTGTCATCATATTTGTGCTTGTAAACAATTGTTTTATTTACTCTGTATTGATACTAAATGAGTAAGCGGAAACACCGCTATACCGTTACTATCTGCATTGACACACCTAACATATCCGTATCTATCTGTGCTGTTATCTACATACCGTTCTGCCACAGTGTACTTAACATTTTCTCTATTTTTGCGCAGAGAAGCAGATATAATAGTATCATCACCGCTAGGATTTGCAATTGTTACTCTGCACGGATTAGTTGTCAATTTATCGTACACATAATCCAAAAATGTATCTACCCATACCTTAGGCAAAACCATTATATTATCCCTGTCTGCGTGTATTGTGGTAGGGCGTACATCATACCCTGTTATTGTTGGGATTAACTCGACACATACCAACACACCACTGCTCAAATCATCATTTCGCATATCTAATCTGGCATTAACTGCGTCAGTATTGTATCTGCGCAATGGAAGGTGCGATAATATAGCAGGGCTTGCTGTAATAATGCGTATGTCACCACCGGCAGACAAGGCAACACACAATGATGTGTGCAATATATACGACTGCGCCAAAACTCTGCTGCTAACCTTGTTGGGGTGCTGCACATTAACCCTGTTGTACATCTGCATTGCCGTCATACACATGCCGTCTATAACGGTGTAAGGTGATGATTGCAGCACCTGCCCTGATATATCACGGGTGTAGTGTTTTTTGAGGTGCATCACTTGATTATTAACCACATACGGTAACTGTACTGTAGTACCCTTAGTTATTGTGCGTTGGATAGCATAATACATAGCATTATCCGGCGTTAATAGCGGCGTTATTGCTGCGTATGGGCTGCATTCGCACAATATGTCTTGCATAGCAATTTGCGAAAAATTGTCAGGCTGCAGATTGGGCTGTGTGGTGGGTGGTCTGCGTTTGTCCCGTGATTTTTTGACATCGTGATTGACATTATCTAACATAATATTTACCTCGCTTTCTTTACCACAATCAAAGTGGATTTATCTATTATAAAACTGAATCCTCGAAAGAAATAAGAACAGTTAAAATAATAAAAAAATCTTATAAAAAGAAAATAAAGTCTCGACTTATTTTTTAGTCAATTTGTGTTGACAAAAATAATATTGTACGCTACAATAATAATGTTGACAGGTTTTTATCACGATTACCTTTTCCTTTTGCTATATGCAAAGGAGTAGCAAAATGGCATCTATTAAAAAAACTAAGAGTGGTAAATATCAAGTAACTGTATATATAGGAGGTGGAATTAACAAGCAAAAGGTTGTAACTGCTGACACAAAAGATGAAGCGTTATCAAAGGCACTGCAAATAAAGCAGGAAATGTTAAACGGTATACCGACAGGCGTTGTTGAGCATTGTGAAAAAACTACTACAAATCCAACAATTACGGTCGGAGAAGCTATTGACCGTTATATTGCGGCTAAAGAGCGTATTATATCACCTACTACCCTTGACAACTACACTTGTGCCCGTAAAAATCAATTACAAAGTCTGATGACACTACCAATGTCAATGGTAACAAGTGAGGTCGTGCAATTAGCGATAAATACAGACGCCATAAAAGTAGCAACCAAAACAATTAGAAACGCTTATGGTCTGTTATCGTCTGCCATTAAAATGTTTGCACCATCTGTTAATCTTATGGTTACACTGCCAAAATGCCGAAAAAAAGATATCTATGTACCGGATGATAAAGAGGTTGCAGAAATATATGAACTGGTTAAGGCATATGCAGGTGGCAGGCTGATTAAACCATTTTTGTTAGCTACACAATGTGGCCTACGAGCGTCAGAAATAGCAGGTCTGCGTACAAACTGCATAAAACCTGACTGTGTAATTATCAAACAGGCAATGGTACACACTACAAAGGGCGAGATTGTTAAAACGCCAAAGTCTATAACTTCTACTCGCTCAATACCGATATCCTCCACCTTGTACGATATACTGGTTAATAACTGTGCAGGGGATGTAGTATGTGATATTAGTAGCCATGAATTAACGCAAGTGTGGTGGCGATTTAGAAATAAATACGACTTGCCTAATCATCTCAATTTTCACGCTTTGCGTCATCACTTTGCGAGTGCCTGCCTACTTAAGGGCATACCACAAAAGTATATTGCAGAACTAATGGGACATTCCGATACAACAATGATAGAGCGCGTTTATCAGCACACATTTCCTTCTGCAATGGCCAAATATGCAAACATTATTACATCAAATACTGATGACCTTGTAGGGGTGGGCATGATAAAATCATGATAATTTTCGTGATAATTCATGATGGTTTTCCTTTTTATCCTTAATAGAAAGAGCCGCAAAATGGCTTTATAATGCGATTTGCTCAATGTTGTAGAACAATGTTCGGCGCATTGAGGTCGCAGGTTCGAATCCTGTCATCTCGACCATTGAAACCTACGACCTTGTAGGTAAAGTTAAAGCACTCACGTTACTGGGGGCATCTAAGGGATATGGTCGCAAACCCGCATTACAAAAGGAAACGTAGTGCCGCATAAAAACGCAGACCATACCTAAACAACGAATAAAGGACGCTTTTCAACGAAGGGCGTCCTTTTTCTTACAATAGAATAGTTTGGAATGCCTATGGCAAGGTCTATGCAGCAATACCATATTAAAATAAGTACATCGGAGAGTTTGAAACAGCTCTCCGTTTTTTTTGTATCCAAATCCAACCCCGCAGGAAATTTCCGAAATTCAACAGTGTTTTCTGTGTTTTAACCGAATACTCCGTTGCGGGATTGTTAATTTCGGAAGAAATATTGGACTATTGCACAAGAAATCTTATAAAGATTGGTTCAATTCGCCGATATAGAAAACTTGTTTTTCTCGAAAATCAAGAATTTCAAAAAAGAAGGAGATATCACCTTGAACTATGAAATAAATCCTACCGCACCTCGATGTAATGCGGTTCGGTGTTTCGCATATTGGGACGGGAAATGCTCTGCCTTGACCGACAGCCACTTCAAGGCAGGCTGCCCGTTCTTCAAAGATAAAGAGCAAAAGGAACTTGAAGATTTGCGGTGTGAGGTTAGGGTTCGGCAATGGAAAGCCAAACAGGATAAGAAACGTTAGTACTTCCTGCCTTATTATACAACTTGTGGTTTATAAATTTGTAGAAGCATACGAAGTTTTACCGAAAACCTTGTATATTTCCACAAACATATAGACTTTAGTGCTTTAATGTGTTATACTATACTTGCGAGGTAAAATTAGCACACGCAAGCATTTTGAAAGGAGTATTTCAATGGCACAGTTTAAGAACAGCGAACACGAGGAAAGGTACTACACGGTTCTCTCCAAGATGAAGTCCACCGACAGCTACCACAGAGCGGTTGCGTATCTGTTCACGCTCGACAAGGACTGCTCACGGCACATTGACGATGTGTTTGATTTCAGAGGGGACGCAATAAAGCCCGACGGTCTGAACTGCGGCTGGCAGACAAGCACCTCAATAAGAACCACACGCCTTGCGTTCAACCTCTGGAACACCTATATTGAAAAGGGTGAGGAAAAGAGGTTCACTCCCGACGATATTTTCACCTCAACCTACGCTAAACACTACTTTGAGGCAATCAAGCTGCGTTATCCCGAACACGATTATTAAGGTTAAACTCCTCCAAAGGATTTAACAGTGCGGCAAAGGTAGCTCCTTTGGGTGGGGTTTCCTCTTTCCCCACCCTCGCCGTACATATATAAAAAAGAGGTAAATTCAGAAAAGAGGTTTACTATGAAATCAATAGCGTTTTATAACAACAAGGGCGGGGTCGGCAAAACCACCTCGGTAATCAACATTGCGTATGAACTTTCGGGCGAAAACAGTGTTCTTGTGATTGATGTAGACGGACAGGCTAACTGCTCCCGTTTCTTCACCGACAAGCAGAAAGAAGGCTTGGACAAGGCTCTCGTAAACATCGGAGTATCTCCCGAACAGGCACTCTGCCGCACTCGTTACGAGAATATCGACATCATCACGGCAACTCCGAAACTGAACGGCATTACTCCGAAATTCGACCGATTGACGGAAGATGAACAGACGGCGATTGCACGGAAGATTATTTCTTTCGGTTCTGATTACGATTATGTTCTTCTCGACCTTCCCCCTGCACTCACCAAAGTAACCGAACGGCTCATCGGGGCTTGCGATACAGTATTCATTCCGATTGAACTCGGCTCTTTCGCAATTCAAGGTATTCCAACGGTTACGGGGATAGTGCAGAAATGCGGTGCGAAATTCGGCGGTTGTATCATCAATAAGTTCGATAAGAAAAACTCCGCAGACGGACAGCTCCTTGACTTGCTTAATGAAACGCTTGGAAATAAAACCTTGAACAGCAAAATTCCTTTCAGCAGGGTTATCAAGAACTCAATCAGCGGCGGTCTGACCGCAGGCGAATATATGGGTTGGACGAGTGCGGCAAAAAGCTACAAGGATTTAGCCGCCGAGATTAAAGAGAGGGTATAATATGGCAAAACTTAATTTTTCAAACACGATAGCTGAGGACTTAAAGACAGCGGCATCGGATAGCTTTATAGACAGCCTGAAAATGATTGAAGTTGAGGATATTCAGCCAAACGAGGACAATTTCTACACTATGTCGGAGATTGAGGAACTCGCCGAGGACATTGAGCGACAGGGACTGATGAGCGTTCTTGTTGCGGAGATTGCTGAGGACGGAAAGTATCGGCTGATAAGCGGTCACAGGCGGCTCGCCGCAGTCAAGCAGCTTATTGACGAGGGTCGGCGAAAATCCACAACAGTCCCCTGTTACGTCAAGAGTGCAAAATCCCACGAGGAAACGCAGTTGGATTTGATTATGCTGAACGCCACACAGCGCACCTACACAAGCGCAGACACAATGCGTGAGTATGAGGAATTGGAGCGTATTTTCAAGGCTCTTGACGAGGCGGGAAAGCACATTAAGGGCAAGACAAGGGATAAAATCGCAAAGGTCCTGAACGTTTCTCCTGCCCAAATCGAAAAAATCAGCAACATCAAACGCAACGCTATTCCCGACGTTGAACAGGCGGTAAAATCCGGCGAAATGTCGATTTCGGTAGCAAACGAAATTGCTAAACTTGAACCCTGTCAACAAAGGGATATAATCGAAACTATGCCCGATATTTCTCACAAAGAGGTAAAGGAAATTCAGAAGAAATCTCCTTCAAAGCCGAAAAAAGAAAAGTCTGCGCCGCCTGTTTCAAAGGTTGAGGAAGTTTCGGAAGAAATCGAAGATACGGAGGACAACGGCGACAGTGTTCCCGATAATTCGGTCATTGAGATTGTGTCTGACAGATACAAGCCTTGTCTGCTCTCGGAGAGCGAAATCGCCGCCCTTTCACGATACATCACGCAGCTGCTTGAACTCGCAAGCGACACCGATTATGAGGTCATCAGTGCACTTGCGGACAAGCTGCGAAGATAATTGCATACGCAAGCCGATTGCAGGAATGTAGTCGGCTTTTTCTTTGCAGTTTTTTGCAGTTGGATTTGTGATATTTTCTTGATATAAGCAAAAGCGCAAAAGAGGAAAAGAGGATTACTATGTCAACGATATTCAGAGTTGAGAAAACCGCAAATTACACGGTTATGTCAAACACGCACCTTAAAGACAGGCGGCTGTCCTACAAATCAAAGGGGCTGCTGTCGGTTATTTTAAGTCTGCCGCCCGAATGGGACTACACTATAACTGGGCTTTCGATAATTGCCGCAGACGGCGTGGACAGCGTTAAAACCGCAATCAGGGAGCTGGAGAAGTACGGCTATGTCACCCGCAGACAGCTCCGTGACGAGCGTGGGAGAATGGCACAGAACGAGTACCTTGTCTACGAAAACCCGACCGACAATCCCGATTTTGTCCCCGAAGAAACAGCCGAAACTGCCGAAGAAAATCAGCCGAGCCGTTCTGCCAAAAATCCACACATGGCACATTTTTCTGTTTCACCGTCAGCGGAAAATCCGCGGGCGGTAACTCCGCAAACGGAAGAACCCGAAACGGACACATTTATAAAATTAAATAAAAAAATATTAAATACAAATACATCAATTCACTCATTCTCTCCTGCTACGCAGTCGGAGGAAAGAAGCGAACCGAGGGAGAAGCATAGCAAAAATATTTCTCTTTCGTCTGTTGGCGAACGTGAACTGTACACCGAAATCATCTGCGACAATATCAACTTTTACGAGGCTTTTGCGCCGTATTTTGACAAGCGTGACGATGTTATGGAACTTGTTTCAATTATGACGGACGTGGTATGCTCAAGCTCCCCGACTATCCGTGTGAACGGCGAAAACGTAATGCAGGAAGTGGTTAAGAGCCGTTTCCTGAAACTCACCGAGGAAGAAATAAACTATGTCCTGTACGCCCTGAAACACAATTCCGGGCGTATCGGGAATATGCGCTCCTACCTCATCACAACGCTGTATAACTCCAAGTCCACAATGAACAATTACTATGCGAATATGGCTTACAACGATTTGCGGGGTGGGGTTATGTGAAATTGCTGTGGGTTTTGGGTTGAAATTACTTGCATTGTGTGGTATAATGGGTTTACAAATTAAGATTTTGGAGGGCAAAAATATGTGTTTTATTTGCGATAGAATAAATATGACAAAAAACGGGACAAACCCTTATTTTGTCAAAGAATTAGAAACAGGATATGTTGTTCTTGGGGATAATCAGCACTTTAAGGGTTATTCATTATTCCTATGCAAAGAACACAAAACAGAATTATTTGAGTTGGATTTTTCAACTAAAATGAAATTTCTGGAGGAAATGTCCGTAGTTGCAGAGGCAGTATCAAAAGCCTTTGGGGCTGAAAAAATGAATTATGAATTGTTGGGAAATGGAGATACACATCTTCATTGGCATCTGTTTCCAAGAGTAAATGGAGATATCGGAAATTACGGGAATAACGGAAAAGGTCCTGTTTGGTGGTATCCTATGGAGAAAATGTATTCGGACGATAACAGACCTTCCAGCCTTGAGTTGGAAGAAATGAAATCAAAATTATTGAATGAATTAGATAAACTGCTGATTGCGGATGGGGTTATTTCCGACGCAGACATCTGATAATCGAATATTAGCTAAAGCGGAGAACGAACCACAAAAATCCCATCTTCTACAAGCTCTCCGAAAAGGTGAATTTTGCCGATACTCTCCCCTACAGGCGGCTTGGGTTAAGTCAGATTGGCTTGCTTGCCGTGCTGCTCTCCGTTGCTCCCGAAACAAAGTTCAGAGCCGAGAATTTCGGGAAGTTCACATACGAAGATGTGAGCGTTTCCGCCGCTAATCTGTCGGATTTGGAAAGGTTCGGGTATGTGCGGAGGGTTTCCTGAGGGTGATACATATATCACCAAGATTTGAATTTGGGTTGAAATATTCTCGGATATGTGGTATAATAGGCTTACAAATAGGAATTTGTGGTATAGACATTATTTTAAAAATACAGGTATTGTTTTACTTGTTGATACAATAGTATTTTTTAATGATGTTATGCTAATTTACAGAATGGGAGTTAAGTATATGCGTTATGACAAAGATATGCTCAATATTGCTCAAATGGAAAATGGCGAGAAAATATATCATTATACAACAATTGATGCATTAATTAGTATTATTTCTAGAAAAGAATTATGGGTTACAAAATGGGATTACTTAAATGACATAGATGAATTAAAAGTTGCACTGGATGTATGCATAGCGGTTCTGAAGGAAGAAAATGTAAAACCAGAAATAATCAAAGCGGTAGAAAAAAGAGTAAATGAAAGTCTGAATGGGTCTGATTTATCAAATTCTTATTATATTTGTTCTTTTTCTTGTGATGACGATAGCCAATTGTTGTGGTCGAATTATTCTAATTATGATGGTGTAAATTTAGAGATTGATTTTGCAAAATTTGTTGAAAATTTAAATCATAATATGTTATGGCATGGTTTAGTGAATTATGATTTTGAATCACAAAAAGAATGTTTGAGAAAAACATTTTATGATGAGTTTATAGACATTGATGATTATGGAAAAATAAAATCCTTAAAAGAGATTAATAGGCTACAAAGCAAAGAGTATGAAATGCTAATTACGCATATGTCAGTTATATGTGAGTTGTACAGCATGTTTTTTAAAAGAAGCTGTTTTAAGGGTGAGAACGAATATCGATTTGTGTTTTCTCTTGATAAAAAACAAGAGATTTGCTTTAGAAACAAAAATAGAATGGTAATACCCTATATAAAAAAGGGAGTAGAAAGCGTAGATTTTATTACGAGGATAACTATTGGTCCAACAAATCAAATTGATATTACGGCGAAAGGGATAGGTGAGCTATTACATTATTATCAGAGAGATGTTGATATTGTAAAATCCAAAATACCACTTCGTTTTTAAATAGTGTAAACCAGTCGATAAATTTCAGCTTTTAAGCTTATTTCCCATAACAATAGAATAACGATTAAAGCGGAGAACACAGCAGTTCCCCGCTTTTTCTATACCCAAAATAAAACAAGGTGATACATATATCACCCGAAAAAGAATGGAGGAAACACAATGTCCGACGAAATAGCTTCCGCAACCCTGCAAACGAGCCAAAAAGCCATTGAGGTTGCTCTGGAACTAATCAAAATGCTCGCTCCGCTTGCTCAAAAGGCGTTGTCGGAGGTCTACCACAAGTCCGTGGACGGAATAAACACCGTCGGCGGCGCAATCTCAAACATTCGCTCTATGGGAACGGTGTCGGCGAAAAACCTTGTTGCCGAGGCTCAAAAAGCAAGCTCGCCTATCTCCACCACAAGCAATTTTCTCGCCCGTGACGCAGAGCAGATTGCCGCAAAAGCCAAGCATTACAACATTCCTCTCGCAATAATCGGCGAGGGCGAAAAGCGCACGATTGAGTTTCTCGACCGAGATAAGGCGGCGGTGGAACAGATTACAAACGAGGTTATGCAGGAAAGGCTCAAGGAAATGCCGCAGAGCGTAAAGTGCTTTTCCGTAGGCGAAAATAACGTATCTTCCCTGAAATCAATGTTCGAGGAAAACGGAATTGAATGTCAGTTTGTAGGTGGAAAAGACGGCAAAATCTCCTGCATTTACCCTGCCGAATACGCCGAACAGGTCGCTGTTATCAAGGAAGATTACAAGCGAGCTTACAGCGAGGTTTCGGAGCATTTTTCGGTGAGCGCAGATGTCACCGAAACGGCTCGGCAAATGGAAATCTCGGCTCGTATCAACGAGATTACCAACGCTGAAATAGGTTCTGCACAGCGTTCCGAGGTCTACGAAAATATTCTTTCGGATATGCAGAACCGTGGCGTGGAACTCCCGCAGTTCGGCGAAAACAATATGCAGATAATTTCAAACAAAATGCCGAACGCTATACAAACGGCAAGCCGAGAATTTTGGGAACAGCAGGGCTACAAGCTGAACGAGGGCGCAAAGGGCGTTGAAATCTCCGTTCTGCAGGTGGACGAAAGCGGAAATCCCGTGCTTGATGAAAATGGCAATCAGACGTTTACAAACGTCACCGTGTACGATATTTCCGAAACGAACGCCTACGAAACGGCAGTGCGGGACGAACTCAACAGCTTGCACAACGAGTATGCCGAGGAAAGAGCTGCGGCAATTTCTCAATCCGGCATAAAGGAAATAACCGTTTCCGACGATTTCAGCGGAAAAAGCGTTTCGCTTACCGCTGACCAACTCACCAAGGAACAGGTTTCGGTTGCTCTGCGTGAAAATTTCGGTTACTCCGCAGAAAAAGCGGATATTGCCGCAAATAAGGTATGCTACGATTTAAGCCTTAACCGTGACAAATATTTCGCAAAGCCCACGCAGATTGACAATGTTGACGCGCTCCGCACGAATATCCGCTATCAGAGCGACGATTTAACGCTCCGAGATACGAGGTTTGACGCTGTTAATTTCAAGAATGGACAGGACACACATATTGTATTAAAAACGGGCGAGAAATCAATCGGTTTAACTCCCGCAAGAATGAGCCGTGACGAGATGAAAAAACTCTGCGTTACGCAACTCGGAATGCCCGATTACCAAGCGGATAAAGCCGTTTCAAAGGCTGTCAAAATCGAGAGCCAAATCCGCTCCAAACTTGAGGAAAGAGCAGTCAATAAGCAAGGTATTTCGCAGGAAATGCACATTGAAAGAACCGGCAGTAATGTCTTTAATATCTCAATGGGCGGCAAGTCGCTGACCTACAATTTTTCGACCGTCGGCGTTGAGGAAAAGATTGCGAGGAACTTCGATATTCCGCTTGAAAACGCTCGGAATGCCGTTCAGAAAGCGAAAAATCAGAGCGTTTTGCAGAACAGAATACAAAGCAATCTCAAAAAGAAAAAGCAGGCTGCGCCCGAAACTCCGAAGGTAAAGCTGAGCGAAAGTAAGGGGTTGAAACATTGAAAAAGAAAAAGCCCGATATGCTCACGATATTGCTATATGTGATTATCGTGTTTGCGGTTTTGTATGTTTCGGCGGGACTTGGTGCGGCTATGGATTTGTCCGTGGACGATGAGGGCGTGTTGGATTTCAACATCTTAATGACCGAGGTTGAAAGTGTTCTCACCTCGCCCGAAATTGTGTGGGAACATTTCACGGATTTTTCGGGTTACAGCGCAAAGATAACGCTGATTGTCGCTTTTGCACTCGGCATTTATGCTCTGATGAAGTACACTTCTCGCAAAAGATTACACCGCAAAGGCGTTGAACACGGCTCGGCTCGGTGGGCGAACGAAAAAGAGGAGAAATTCCTTGAGGACAAACCCGAAAAGAAAAAGGGTGAAATGCCCCCAGCAAAGCCTAAATCTCCGTTTGAAACGGACAATAACATCATTCTCACACAAGAGGTCCGAATGTCCTTGAACACACGACAGCACAGGGAAAATCTGAATGTGCTTGTAATAGGAGGTTCTGGTTCGGGTAAGTCGAGATTTTACGTCAAGCCGAACATTATGCAGTTAAATACAAGCTACGTTGTAACCGACCCGAAAGGCGAATTATTGCGCTCCTGCGGCAGGCTGCTCCAAAAGGCAGGCTACGAAATCCGTGTCTTTAATTTGATTGATATGGCGCACAGCAACAACTACAATCCGTTTAATTATGTCTATGACAAGAACGGCGAGATGAATAAAACCTACGTTATGAAAATGGTTAATTGCCTGATGAAAAACACACAGCAAGAAGGCGCAGACGGTGGTGACCAATTCTGGACGGATAGTACAAAGGCACTTACTCTTGCGATTGCGTTCTATTTACTTGAAAAAGAGGACGCAAAGGACTTGAACGGCAATTCCCTTGACCGCAATTTCAGCACGGTTATGAAGATGATGAGATTAGCCGAGATTTCCGAGCAGGACGAAAATCACCGTTCGCCGTTAGATGAAATGATGGACGAGCTGCGTGGTGAAAATCCGCAGAGTATGGCGGTTTCTTATTACGCCGACTTTAAGAAAGCACCTGCCGAAACCGCAAAATCAATACTTATTTCAGCCGCAGTACGATTTGCGGCTTTTAATTTGCCCGAAGTTGCGGATTTAACGCATACGGACAATATTCATCTGGATACATTGGGCGACAAGAAAACGGCTCTGTTCGTAATCATTCCGTCCTCGGACGCAACGTTCAATTTCCTTGCGGCAATGATGTACACACAGTTGTTTGATACGCTCTATGATACGGCGAATTTCAAATACGGCGGCAGATTGCCCGTTCACGTTCGCTGTCTGCTTGATGAGTTTGCCAACATCGGCACTATCCCCGACTTTGACAAACTGCTGGCGACTATGCGTTCAATGGAGATTTCGGCGAACATAATTATTCAGAATTTGGCTCAGCTAAAGAAAATGTACGATAAATCTTGGGAGATTGTCACAGGTAACTGCGACAGTCTTTTATTTTTAGGCGGTCAAGAGGCAAGCACTTTGGAGGCTATTTCAAAGTCGCTTGGAAAGGAAACGATTGACGTGGTTTCACAGAACAGGACACGCAGTCACAAGTCCCCGTCAACCTCCGAAAACAACAGCATAATGGGCAGAGAGCTGATGACAACGGACGAATTAAAGGTGATGAAAGCCAACGAGTGCGTCCTGATTGTCCGTGCGCTGTACCCGTTTTTCTGCCACAAATTCGACATTGAAAAGCACCCGAATTACCCATATTTGGAGGACAGCAACAAGAAATACGCCTATCTGATTGACGGTCTAATAACGGAAAAATCCCCCGATATGACCGCAAATTACACCGAAAAAATCCCGCCGAAAGCGGTTGCAAAGCCGATTGACGATGAAAAGCCGATTACGGACGTGGATATTCCCGACGATGAAAACGAGGAGGAGTACGAAATGGCTGACGACAGCATTGACAACGAGTTTTCCTACGAGGAGGACGAGCGGGAAATCGCCGCCCTTATCGAAAAACACGAACAGCAGAAACAACTCGCAAGTATGGTTGCGTTTGAGGTTAATCAACGTTTGTATTTCTCGGACGAGGAATTACCGAACGCAGAAGATATAGTCCCTATGGATTTATCCGAACCGAAAGTTTTCGGCGAGAAAGATTACAATGCGTTTGTTGAAAGCGCAGAACTTTTCTGAAAAAACGCTGAATAAAACAAAATCGCCACGTTCAAACGAGCATACTCACGCGGCTGATTTTGTTACGCTTCGCTATATTCAGCGTGTTTCCAACGGATATAGCCGCATTCGGCGGTTATACATATACATTCATTCAACAAGGAGGTTTTCTTATGGAAAACAACATCACAACCCTTCCTGTCGAGGGCAACCGGCAGACCGCAAACAGAAAGCGCAAGCAGATTATCACCTCTGTTACCACTATGGTGACAATGGCTATGGCAACCGCTGTTTCCGCCTTTGCAGAGGGCAACGGCGAGGGCGGCGTGGTTGACGGCGAGGCTGCCTTTAACGAGGTAGTCGGATTTTTCGCCACTTGGATTGGACGTATCGGTCTTGTGGTTGCGTTTGTCGGCGGCGTAATGTTCGCTCTTGCAATCAAGAACGACGACGCAGAGGCAAAGACCCGTGGACTTATGACCCTTGCAAGCGGCTTTGTGGTCTTTGCGCTCACGCTGTCGCTTGATTTGTTCGGCATTACAGCTTAACCTCGCAATTTTTGAGCGTGTTCACATAAACCGAAATGCTCAGATTGCGAAGCAAATTTTTTGCAGAGCAAGGCAATTTTTCGCAGGCGTACTGTATGTACGCCAAGAAAAATTAACGAAGCTATGCGGAAAATTTGCCGCAAGATGAGCGTTGAGCGTTAATGTGAACACGCTCCGGTTGGAATTGGCGGTGCAAAGGTGCGCCGCCTTTTCCTTTTTCTGAAAGGGGGTCTTTCTATGTGGGGTTACGGGCAGTGTATGGACAACATAAGGAGCATTATAAACGAGCTGAACTCAATGTTCACTATGCTGATTGAACTGCTCACGAACGACAGTTTACTCCAAACAGCAACAACGTCCCTGCCTAATCTCGTTTCGGCAATTAAAGCTACGGCAATAACCCTGTGCGTTATGTTCTTCCTGATAGATTTCTTCACAAAATCGCTCCATTTACAATGGGTGACTTGGGAGAACGTGCTGATGTTATTTCTGAAACTTGTTGTGGCGAAAGTCTGCGTTGACAATGCGGAGTTATTCACCACAATACTCTATCGTGGATTTAACAGCTTTATAAACGCAATCAGCGGAACAATAACGCAGTATTGTTTCATAGACGGCGACGATATGACAAAGGCTCAATATTTCGTTTCCGCCTCTCAAGCCTCGCAGATTGTAAACAACTACGACGCAGGTTTTCTGAATTTTCAGCCTATGCTGCTGAATTTGCAGATTTCAATTCAGGGTCTTATTATGAAAATAATTATGGTACTCGCAAATGTTGTGGTTATTGCAAGGCTGTTTGAACTTACGGTTTACACGCTTATCGCTCCCGTGCCGCTGTCAACGTTTGCGTGCGAGGGGCTTTCCGACGTGGGAAAAGGTTTCCTTAAATCCTACGCCGCAGTCAGCTTGCAGGCAATAGTTTTGGCTATTATGTTCGTGGCTTATTCGGCTGTAAATACGGCTTTGGTAAGCGGCAGAATAGGCAGCACAAACCTTACGTTAAACGGCGTTATGGGGCTTGTCACAACTCTCACTTTGGCTATGGGCGTAATGCAGTCCGGCAGTTGGTCAAAGAAAATCTGCGGAGCAATGTAGGGGGTGTGAGAATTGATTGAAATAAAAATACCGAAAGAAATCACCGACTACAAGGAGAAATTCCTGTTCGGCTTAACCGTAAGGCAGTTGGTTTCGGCGGTTGTCGCTCTCGCAATCTGCGTTCCGCTATTCATTTTCGGCAAGGATTATCTCGGCGAGGATTTGGTGGGCTGGATAATTATTCTTGTGGCAATTCCCGTTTTCGCCTTTGGCTTTTTCAGATATGACGGAATGCCGTTTGAGAAATTTCTCGCCCTGATTTACCGCCAAAAATGGGTCGAGCCGCAGAAACGAAAGTACGAGGAACTGCCTGTATTTTGGAATTGCCGTGAGGAAATAATTGAGGACGAAATCGCACATCAGCTTGCGGCGATTAAGTCAAACAACAGAAAATCAAAGCGAAAGGAGCGTGTTAAATGAGCAGTTTATTCTCACCCAAAAAGCCCGCTGCGGCAAGCACCGCAAAGGACATAGACAAGGTTCGCACATCAAAGCAAAAGCGACCGAAAAAGCAGAAAGTAAAGAGCGAAAACCGCAAGGTTGCCCGTTCCGTTCAAGATACAATTTCCTACGAACACGTTTGCGGAAAGTACATTTTTGAGGTAAGCCCCAATCATTATTCCGTTACATATTCGTTTACGGACGTCACTTATGACGCCGCCGACGGAACGGAGCAGGAGCGGATTTTCCTTGCTTACGGGGACTTGCTGAACTCGTTCGACACCACGGACGATATTCAGATAACTCTCCACAACAACGTTATAAATCAGCGGGAATTTGCACACAAAATCCTCTTAAAGCCCGCAAACGACGGCTTTGACGAGTATCGTCGGGAGTACAACGATATGCTCCTTGACAAGATGAAACAGGGTCAGAACGGAATTACCACGAAAAAGTACATCACAATCACCGTTACGGCGGCTAATCTTGAGATTGCTCAACAGAAAATTGCGGCTCACGAGCTGGCAATGCGGACGTGTTTTCAGAAAATCGGCTCAAATATCGAGAAATTGCCGGCTAATCAGCGTATCCGTATTATTGCGGATATTTTCCGTGGCGTAAATCAAGAAATCCGCCCGATTTCGTCCTCGGAGTTTCTGCGTGGGTCGGAAAAGTCGCTGTGCTGTCCCGATTACTTCGAGTTCAAAAAGGACTACTTTATGTACAATGATAAATTCGCCCGAATGGTCTATCTGAAACATCTTCCGAGTTCCCTCACGGACGATTTGTTAAAGGAACTCTGCGAAACATCATTACCGATAGTGACAACGGTAAATATCGCCCCTGTCGAGCCGAGCGAGGCTATTAAGGTAGTAAAAAGACAGCTCACCGCAATGCGTTCCAACAAAATGCAGAAAGAGCGAAAAGCGGCTCAGAACGGCGTGTTTACAGATGTAATATCCGATGACTTAAAGCAGTCGCTTGAAGAAGGCGAGGAACTTTTGAACGATTTACAAAGCAAAAATCAGAAAATGTATCTGCTTAATTTAATCGTTATGGTTACGGGGACGAGTTTTGAGGAACTCGACAACAACACCGAAAAAGTCGAGGCGGTTTTCCGAACAAAGGTCTGCACCACAAGCCGTGCGAACTTTCAGCAGGAGGACGCTCTCGCAAGCTGCCTACCGCTCGGAAATTGCAGATTAAAGGTCCGCAGAACATTAACGACCGAGAGTGCCTGCGTGTTTATGCCGTTCAACTCAAAGGAATTGTCGCAGGAGGGCGGCGTTTATTACGGCTTAAATCAGACCACTAACAACCTTATTATTTTCAATCGTGCAAGCTTAATTAACGCAAACGGCTTTATTCTCGGCTGTCCGGGTTCAGGTAAATCTTTTTCGGCAAAGCGTGAAATGCTTAACGTTTTTCTCGCCACAAATGATGAGATTATCATTGTTGACCCTGAACGTGAGTACACAAACCTTGTCAAGGCTTTGGGCGGAGAGTTGATTTACATTTCCGAAAGTAGCGAAAGCCACCTTAATCCGCTTGAAATCTCGATTGAAGAATACAACAAGGGCGAAGATGTGGTTTCGTCAAAGTATGATTTTTTCCTCTCGTTCTTTGAAACGATTATGGGAAAGCAGGGCATTTCGCCCGAACAGAAAACAATCATAGACAACTGTCTTCACGAGGTTTACAGGGATTTCCTGCTCGCCAAAACCACTGAAATGCCAACTCTTAAGGACTATTATGATATTCTCTGTAAACAGACTTCCGAGGAAGCAAAACCGCTGTATATGTCGCTTGAACTTTATGTAAACGGCTCTATGAAAACATTCAGCTATCCCTCAAATGTTGACGTAAACAACAGAGTTGTTGTGTATGACATTAAGGACTTGGGCAAGCAGTTAAAGCCGTTAGGAATGATGGTCGTGCTTGAAAATCTGTGGGACAAAATCGTGCGTAACCGTGAGCGTGGCGTAAGAACTCGCATTTACATTGATGAGATTTATCTTCTTTTCAGAAATGAAGAAAGTGCAAACTTCTTGTTTGAACTCTACAAACGTGCAAGAAAATGGGGCGGTATTCCTACGGGAATTACGCAGAACGTTGAAGATTTGCTGAAATCCGATACGGCTCGGTCAATGCTCTCCAACTCCGAGTTTATCCTTATGCTGAACCAAGCCGCAAGCGACCGTGAACAGCTTGCGAGAATACTCAAAATCCCCGACGCAATGATGAAATTTGTCACGGGTGCGCCTGCGGGTAGCGGTCTGATTTATTGCGGACTGAACGGCTCTCTGCCTTTCAAGGACGATTTCCCGACCGACACAAAGCTGTACAAGCTGATGACAACAAAGTTCGGTGAGTGATATGAGAATTTTGGTTGCTTGCGAAGAAAGTCAGAGGGTCACAACAGAATTACGGAAATTGGGTCACAGCGCATTTAGCTGCGACCTTGTTCCTTGTTCGGGCGGTTTTCCCGAATGGCACATACAGGGCGACGTTCTCCCTTTGCTCGGCGGTGATTGCTCGTTTACAACTATGGACGGGAAAACTCACAGTATCTGCGGAAAGTGGGATATGATAATCGCATTTCCACCGTGTACATATCTGACGATTGCAGGAACTCGGCACTTCTCCCCGAAATGCAACACTCCCGAAAAAATTGCGGAGCGTGAGAAACTCCGAGAGGACGCCGCAGATTTCTTTCTCAGATTTGCAAATGCGGACTGCGATAGAATTGCGATTGAAAATCCCGTTGGGTATATGTCCAAGCGTTACAAAAAGCCGACGCAGATTATTGAGCCGTATTTCTTTGCGGAGAGCGCAGAGGACAGCGAAAATTACGTTACAAAGCGGACTTGTCTGTGGCTCAAAGGCTTACCGCCGCTGAAACCGACAAATAAGCTCCCTCGCCCTGCGCCTTACGGAAAATATCTTGCTCAATGCGGCAAGGTTAAAGGGATTTGCTGGGCTATGAAAGTCAGCGGAAAAAACCAAGCTGAAAGGGCGAAAATACGTTCCAAAACCTTTATGGGAGTGGCAAGGGCTATGGCTAATCAATGGGCGGGAAAGGGGTGATTTCCTTGAAAGTCATTATGGATAACGGCGGCATAAAAGCACATTCGGTCAACGATAAGGCGGTTATTTCCCACGGTATCGCTCAAAAAACAGAGCTTTCCAAGAAAAACAGCGGCGGGATTGAAAATCGTCAAGTCCGCACAGTCGGCGGCTCGGACAAAGGCGGGAAACCTGCTGATACGCAAGGCGTTCCGTCCGTAGCGGCGCAAAAGCGTGAGCATTTTGCAAAGAACGCATTGAAAAGCGGCACAACACCCGAAATTCCGAAAGCTGTCGAACCTCCGAAAAGCGGCGTTGCCAAGCGGTATTCTCCTTTGGAGAAATCCGAAAAAGCCGCAAAAATCGGCAAGCCGAAACCCTCTCCGACTGCGGCGGCTCGTTGGAAGAAACGCTTTAAGGATAAGCGACCGAAACTTGCGCCACGAAAGAATTACAAGGTGCTGAAAAACGGCGTTGTCAGTTCCGAAAAGCTCACCAAGCGCAGGGAGCGTGTTATCTACCGCCAAAAGCCGCAAAAGCTGAAAAAGCTCAAACTAAAACGCTTGCAAAAACGGAAATTCAAGATTGACAAAAAGCAAGCCGACCTAATGCAAATGGCAATGGACGGCGGTTCTTTGAGTTCGGGAAGTGATAAGCTGAAAAAACTCGTTCCTATGGGCGTTTCGGGAGCGAAAAAGGTGTACCGTTTTGCGCAGAAACCAGCCGAAATGCTCAAACAGGAGTTTTACTCCAAGAGCGACAAAAACGAAATGGGAACGTCTGCGGCAAAGCTGGGTATGCAGACTTACGATTATGTGGGACGTGGCGCAAAAACCGCTGTTGAAACAGGTGTTAAAACCGTTAAAAAGGGCGCAAAAATAACCAAACGTGTCTACCGCAAACTCCACAAGCCGACCTCGGCGGAATTAAAGCGCACTCTGAAAAAACGGATTTTCAGAAACAAGCTGAAATCGCAGGCAAATTATCTCGCAAAACAGGCGGTTCGCAAGGGCACAAATGCGGCGGGAAAAGCTACGGCAAATGCCGCAAAAAAGACGGCGCAGGCTGCCTACAAAGCCGCACAAGCCGCCGCCAAAGCCGTTGTTAATGCGGTTTCAAAGGTTGCGAGCCTGATTGCGGAAACAATGCCGTACAGCTTAATCGTAATCGGCGCAGTTCTGCTCATTCTGCTTATTGCGCTGATGTTCGGCTCAATGCTCGGCGGCGCAAGCGGCGCGGTTGCGGGCGGCGGCGCGTGGCTTGTGGACGATAATTCTTCGCAGACTCCCGAAGAAATCTACGAGGGTTACAAGGAGTTTGTCGAACAGGCAAAGGACGTTATGGAAACCCAAGCAAAGGACGCATTGAAAAACCAAGTCACATCATTCTGCGACAGCGACACCACCACGCCTCACAAGATAATTCAGTACATCGACAAAAACAATAACCGCACTTTATATCCCGCAAAAGGCAAGGACGCAACAATAAATGCTCTGATTGATGAGTTCGGCACGGAGGATTATGCGGATTATATGTCGTTGCTTTTCGTTTTAATGACGAGGGAAAAACAGCAGGCTGACGGCGTGACGGACGCAGAGATTTACGATTTTGATTTCAAGAAAGAGGATTTCGAGGAATTTATGAAAACCGTAAACGAAAACAGTTGTCGTTGGGGCGATACTTTTGTAATCAAAACAGCGGTTGAAACATCTCCCGAATATTGTCCGGGGCAGAATTGCAAAACAAAGACAGAGCCGGGGTGTAAGTGTTCTTCCTATACAGATGATGACGGCAAAGTCCACGAATATTGCGGAGGACACCCATATTGCCCGAAAAACCACACAAAGCTGACGGTTAAATTATATACCGTCAAGGACTATTACGATAAAGATTACCCCGAAATCTACAATTTCACCGAGAATGAGAAAACTCGCTATGAAGCGTCAAAGGCAATAATTCAAGGTATGATTGATTATTGGGAGGGTGGTAACAATTAAAAGACTGTACGCATACATCACGGGAAAAAGCGTGAAACAGCGGATTTGTATCGGCATTGTTGCGGCGGTTATGCTAATGCTTATTTTCTTCACGATTAAGGCAAATTGCTTTGACGTAACCGTTGCAGACAGCGGGCTGCCGCCTTTCCGCATAAGTCTGATTGATGTTGGAATATTGCTTGCGGTGATTGCCGCCTACTGTATTCACAAAATCCGTGAGAAGAAAAAACAAGGGAGGTTATAGGATTGCCTACGCTTAAACAAAGAATAAATCATCTCAAACGCAAGATAAGCTCCAAAAATACGGAGATTGAAAGTCATAACGCAAAGATTGAAAAGGCTCGCAAGGCTATCGAAACACTTACCGCCGAATTAACTGCGGCAAACAGCGAACTTACGGCACTTGAGGGGGAACTCCTAACCCAAACTCTTATCAAGAAAGGCGTTGTCATTTCGGAGGTTCGGGCGGCGGTCGAGGCAGGATTATTTGATAAAGAGCCTGTTTCTGCAAGCACAACAACGGAAATTCCCAAGACAGAACAGGGGGATATATGTATCACCCACGAAAACAAAGTAACCGAACAGGAGGAAAACAATGAAATTAGTGATAGCTGAAAAACCGTCCGTTGCTCGTGATATTGCCGCCGTAATCGGCGCAAACGAGAACGTTGACGGAGTTCTGCGTGGCAACGGGTATCTTGTCACGGCGGCGAGAGGTCATTTGGTTCGCCTGAAAGAGCCGCAGGAGTATGACAGCAAATACGAAAAGTGGAATTTAGCGGATTTGCCGATTATTCCCGAATTTGAGTTTGTACCGATTGAGAACGCCGCTGATGTTCTCGCCAAGCTCCAAAAGCTGATGAACAGCAAAGAGGTTGACGAGATTATCTGCGCCACCGACGCAGGTCGAGAGGGCGAGTGCATTTTCCGTTACATATACGATTATGTGGGCTGTAAAAAGCCGTTCAAGCGTTTGTGGATTTCCTCGCTTACTGCCGAGAGTATCCGAAATGGATTTGAACATCTTCTCCCTGCCGCCGACAAGGAAAATATGTACAGCGCAGGTATTACACGCGCCAAGATTGACTGGCTCTGGGGAATGAATATGACAAGGCTCTATACAAAGCATTTGGGAGCGTTGTGTTCCGTCGGCAGAGTTCAGACCGCCGTTGTGAATATGATTGTCGAGCGTGACAACGAAATCGACAATTTCACGAAAAAGCCCTATTTCAAGCTGAAACTCGATAACGGCGCAGAATGGTTTGACGGAGAGAACGAAAGTGTTCCCGACAAAAACGCCGCCGAGAGAATAAAGGCAAAGTGCGCTAATTCGCCGTGCAAGGCGGTTTCCGTCAAGGCAAAGCAGAAAAAAGAAAACCGCCCGCTGATGTTTTCGCTCACCTCTTTGCAGGTAGAGGCGAACGAGAAACTCGGCTTTTCTGCGGCGACAACGCTTGCTGTTATGCAGTCGCTTTATGAGAAGAAACTGCTCACTTATCCGAGAACGGACAGCAACTATCTGACCGAGGATATGTCAGGTATTCTTGAGGAGCGTGTTTCAATGCTCCGTGCGTTCGGTGATTTTGCGGACGAGGTTCTTGCGGAGGGTCTGAACATTGACAGCCGAATTATCAACAACAGCAAAGTTTCCGACCACCACGCTATAATCCCGACCGAAAATATTTCAAATGCGGCAAAAGCAGAATTATCCGAAAACGAAAGAGCCGTTTTGGATATGGTAATAACCCGTTTTCTTGCGGCTCTCTCGCCGCAGTACGAATACACCGAAACGGAGTATATTTTTGAGATTAACGGCGAGAACTTCAAGCTGAAAACTAAAGTCCCCGCAAGGCTCGGCTGGAAGAAATTCTACCCCGATAAGGACAACAAAAATGCCACGCCGAACTGCTCCGAGGGTGAAATATTCGACGTGAAAAGCATTGAAATCTCGGAATGCGAAACACAGCCGCCCAAGCGTTTCAGCGAAAGCACGTTGCTGAAAGCTATGGAGAATATCGACCGCAGAATTGAGGATAAGGAGCTGTCGGAGTGCGTTTCCGAGAGAGGTTTGGGAACTCCTGCGACAAGGGCGGCGATTATCGAGAGGGTTATCAAGGTCGGGTATATCGAGCGAAAAGGCAAACAGCTTGTGTCCACCGACAAGGGCAAAAAGGTTATTTCGCTGCTGCCCGACGAGGTGAAATCCGTGGAACTCACCGCCGCTATGGAATTGCAGTTAAACGCAATCGAAAACGGAACAATCGCCGCAAACGACGTTATATCCGGCATTGTCGGCAAGATAAAGTCGATTATTTCCTCCGAAAACGGAAAGAAACACATCTCCCTTGCTCCGCCCCGTGAGGTACTCGGAAAATGCCCGAAATGCGGCGGCAATATCTACAAATTCGTCAAGAACAACAAGGCGGTTTTCTACTGCGAGAACTCCCCTAAAAGCTGCTTTTTTCGTGTTTACGAGGACGATTACTTCTTCACCTCAAAGGGCAAAACGTTCTCCGAGGATATTCTGAAACTGCTTTTACTCCGTGGCAGAGCGGTCATCAGCGGCTTTAAGTCTGAACGCACGGGCAAGCCCTACGAGGCGACGGTTTTCTTCAAGGACCGTGTGGACAAAAACGGCTGTGCGAGGGTCGGATTTGGTATGGAGTTTGACAAGAAACCGAAAATGAAAGGCGGAAAATGATGTATTTCTTCAAGATTGAAATTTCAAGTTTTGACGACGCCGCAAAAACGCTGTTTGTAATTCCCGAACAGAACGCAGACGAAAAAGGCGTTCCGTTTGAGGAAAAAATGCTCACGCAGACCGCCGATTTCAAGCAGTTTGTGAAAGCTACGCAGACCTGTATGGTTGACGGAAAATACACGCAGTACAAAACCGCCGAGGTTCTCGACAGCCTTGACGAAAAGCGGTTTGAACAGCTCAAAGCCGAAGGGAGAATTGAGGAACTCGACGGCAACACTTTCTCGATTTCAACGGGATTTTCGCCGAAAAAGGGCGGCAAGGGCAAGCTCGATATGAAAACAATCCTGATTATCGGCGGTGCGGCTGTGGTTCTGATTGCTCTGCTTGTTTTCTCGTCAATTTCGGGCGGCGACAGCGGCGAAACTCCCGAAACAAGCGAGATTTCGGAAACGGTTGAAACTGCCGAAACAGCGGAAAGCACAGAAACTCCGCCAACTGAAACAACTGTATCGGAAACTACCGAGCCGCCTGTTACAAGCAGTTCCGACAGTCCCGATTTTGTGGACGAGCCTGTGGAAACTACAACCGAACCGACAGCCGAGGCGAACGAGGACGGCTACACCGACGGCGGTTACAGCGGCGGCTCGTCAAGCGGCGAAAGCGGAGTTTACACTATCTCGTTCAACCTCAACGGCGGCGAGGGTTCGCTTGAAAGCATTACCGAAAAGGCGGGTCAGTATGTGGTTCTCCCCTCTGCCGAAGAAGCGGCGAAAAGCGTTTCAAAAAAAGGCTATAAGCTGATTGGATTTTCAGACAACACCGAAATTGCCTATCCGCTGTATCACTACAAAATGCCGTACAATAACGTCACAATGTTCGCCATTTGGGAGCCTGACACATTCTATGTCAGCTACAATTCCAACGGCGGCACTGGACAGCTATCGACTGCGGCGGTGAAATTCGGCGAGGAAATCCCGCTGCCAACCGACATTTCGGTGTATAGGGACGGTTTGTATTTGTCGGGCTGGGCGAAGTCCGAGAGTGCCAAATCGGCACTGAAAACGCTTAAAATGCCCTCGGAAAACATCACGCTCTACGCCGTTTGGAGCGAGAAAAAGCCTACCGCAAAGCTAACGCTGCATTTCGACAACAACGTGCAAATCGTGGAAAAGGAAATCGGCTCGGACGTTAATATGCTCGACAGTTTCGGCGTTTTCAAGGACGGTTATTCGGTTGAGGGCTGGTATATTGAGAACTCTCCCGAACGGCTTGAAACCCTGCGTTTGAGCGAGGACTGCGACGTTTACGCAAAGTGGCAGAAAGCGAAATACATAACGGTTACGATTGACCGCAGTTATCTCAACAAGCAGGCGGAAACATACAAAATCCCCTGCGATATGACGGGTGCGGCAACGCTGAAACTCCCCACGGTTGACGATAAGAACGATATTTACAATCACGTTTTCGGCTGTACCTACGGTTATTCCGACAGGAAACAGACGGGCGAATTTGGCACAATCAAGTATTTCGGCGGCACGGAATGTAAGTTCACCAAAGACACCACGCTGTACAGAGTTCTGAACGAATACGGCGGCGGTAACGGAACAAAGGAAAACCCCTACATAATCAGCTATTACGACCAACTTATCCGACTTTCCGAGGAAAAAGCAAGCGGATATTTCATTCAGACTGCGGATATTAAATTCCCGTCGGAAGTAAAACGAAAGCCGATTGACGTGAAGAAAATCGGGCGTGGCTATGAAAACAAGTCCTACGATTTCTTTGTGTATGACGGACAAGGTTATTCCGTGAAGAACCTTTACGGCAACGGCGGTCTGTTCGGGGATATTTCGGGCAGTACAATCAAGAACGTTGTGATTGACGGAGCGAAGATTTCTTCGGGCGATTATGACAGCGTGGGAGTCCTTGCGAACAGGGTGGTTTCCTACTCGTTCAAGTCCGCGGACGGCGTGGGCAGTTTTGGTATCGGCAACAGCAAGATACAGAATTGCACGGTCAGAAACAGCAAAATCAAGGGCGAGGGTACGGCGAATATCGGCGGTATTGTCGGTTACGGCGGCATTATTTCCTACTGTTACGCAAGCGAGATTTCGATTAACGGCAGCGAGAATGTCGGCGGTATTGTGGGTAACGCTTGCACGGTCAGCGGCTGTCTTGCAAACGTCATTACCGCAAACGGAAAAATCTCGTCTGCGGGCGGTATTGCAGGAACGGCTTACGGCACGGAAATCTTCGACAACGGCGATAAATCCTATCTGTCGGGCGGCACGATTACAGGCTGCGGCGTTCGCACGTTTACTTCAAAGGCGACCAACAGCGGCGGCATTGTCGGAACGGCTACCGCAAACGCAAACTCGGCGTTTATTAAGTCGTGTTATGCGGCTAATATCTACCTTAACGGCGAGAATAACGGCGGAATTGCAGGTGCGGACGGTGCGTTCAAGGCTCACCGAATTGCGTATTGTCTTGTGGATAATTCAAACGGATACGCGGTTGTCGGCGGCGACAGAGTACGCTCGATAAGCAAAAGAATGGTGCTGTCCGTTCCGGCAGACAGCGGACTTACGGTTGACGGAGTGCTTTCGGTGTTAAACACTGTGGGAAGCGGCTTTGACAAGTGGGAGCGTTCCGAGAAAATAAACGGCGGTTATCCTTATCCGTCGAGAATTACATTTTAACGGAGGTGCGATTATGGCAACAGAAAACAGAAGAAACGTTGATTGGCTCGTTGAAAAGCTCCGCGAGGCAGAGAGGGAGCGTGACGAGGCAATCGAACACGCAAAGGATTTGGAGGTTGACAATTTCCGTCTGCGTGTCAAGCTGCAGGCTATCAGCGAAATTGTGGGCGGCGAGAAGTGTATCGGGGATTTGATTTTTCCCGACGATGATTTCGCAGATGTTCCCGATGTTGAGGAAAACTGCGGTATGTCCTCTATCTGAGATAAAGGAGAAAATCTATGGCAGACGAAAACAAGCAGGACTGGCGTGTGTACGTCATTCCCGATATGCGAACGTGGGCGTTTCCGGGCGAGTACGAAAAGCAAAGCAAAATCGAGTATTACAATTCCTTTGAGGAAGCAAAAAAGCGGTTTGACGAGCTGCGGAAAGAGCCGTATAATTCAGAACACGCTCTCGGTCACAACGGTCAGCCCTCCGCTCGGCTTGTTATGGGCGTACAGCGTGGGACTGCCGCATTTGATATTCTTCACGTCCGTGCGGGGAAAAATGTCCTCGTTGACGATTTTACACGAAGTCCATTTTCTACGGACAACAGCCTGTTATCCGTGATACGCAAAACCGCTGCGGAAATAGGCTACGATAAGGTCAACAGCTTTCCCGTTTCGGAGAACGGAAAATACGGCGAGCCTGTAATTGTTCCGTTCGACAAATGGGCGGCTGAACATTCACAGTACAATTTATCTGGAGGAAAAACTATGGAACAGAACACAACTTTTGAAGTATCGAGTATGACCAAACTCGAAAACGGCGGCAACGTCAAGGCTCTCGCAAACGTGGTTATCAACGGCGAAATTGCCGTAAACGGAGTTAAGGTAATGGAGGGCGAAAACGGCTTGTTTGTCGCTATGCCGAGCAAGAAAGTCGGCGGCGAGTTTGTTGACGTAGCTCACCCGATTACCGACAAGGCTTACGAGCAGATAAGCGGAGCGGTGCTGTCCGATTACGGCAAGCTGATTTCTTCCGGCGAAAGAACGCTCAAAAACGAACTTTCTACCGACAAGACAAAGCCCGTTACCTCGCAGATTGATGTGTCGCTCCGTGCGGTCGGCGGCGGCAAAAGCGTGGTTGCGGTGGGGCAGGTCAAGATTGACGATTGCTTTGTAATCAAGGACGTTAAGGTGGTTAAGACCGCCGACAAGCCTGAATTTGCGGCTATGCCCTCCTACCAAAATCAGAACGGCAAGTATGTGGAGTTTGCGAACCCGATTACCACCGCAATGCACGATAAGCTCAACGAGGCGGTTATCGGCAAATTCAAGTTGCTTGAACAGGTTGAATACCGTGGCGTTAAGTTTGCCGAACTCGGCGACAAGTCGCAGATTGCGTCATTACCCCGACAGAACAGCAAGTACGCCGAGAAACTTATGGCGGAACTCGACAAGGCAGGCGTTACATATCAGGCTCGCATTGGCTCAAACAGCGGCACTACCATTTCGGTGAATGCAGCCGACAAACCTCGCCTTGACAGCATTAACAAGTCGCTCCAAGCGGCTCTGAACCCGCAGCAGCCCAAGGCTGAAAACAAGCCGCAAAGACACAGTTTTCATTGATTGACGGCGAATATCCCTCGATTTTAAGCGGTCGGGGGATATTTTTGTGCAAAAGTAAACGCAACGGCAAAATACTGCTTGACTTTTATACTTTAATGTGATAAAATACAGTTAGGAGGAAAATCCGAATGGCACGAATTGACAGAGTGCGGGAAAGCTACGAGCAGATAACGGAGCGACTTTTCGGCGATAAAACGGCGTTTGAGCAGTACCTGAAATTCGCAGGAAAGTTCTTCAAGCTCCCCTCGGAGCAGACAATGACGATTTACGGCACAAATCCGAACGCCGCAATGGTTGCGGATTTTGAAACGTGGAAGAAATTCAGCCGGCGTGTTAAGCGTGGGACAAACTCGATAGCGGTACTCGATAACGGCAGTCTGAAGCACTATTTCGACATCTCGCAGACAACAGGCTCGGCAGTTCCGTATCAGTGGACGCTCGACAAGGAAACGGCGAATGCGATAATTGACGAAACCTTTGAGCGTGAGGGAAAGCGTTTCGGCTCGTTTTCGGGGTGCGTAAACTATCTCGGCTCGGAAAAGGCTCGTGAAAATCTCGACAGCGTAGTAAAGCTGCTGAATATCTCGGACAATGACCGTGCGGCGTTTGAAAAGTCCTACATCTCAATGACACAGTATCTTATTGCGGCTCGGTGCGAGGTGGGCGGCTCTTTCAAGTACAGCGGCAGCGTGGATTTATCCGCGCTCGATATGCTCCACAGCAAGGCTGAAAAGGAGAAACTGTGCGAGTGCGTTCAGCTTTCGGGAAAATCGGTACTGCTTTCAATGGAGAAATACATTCACGAAATAGAATTGCAGAGGAGGAATAATTATGGCAGAAATCAAACAAATATGGTGCGAGGAGGACAAGATGTTCTACCCCGAAATCAAGAAGGAGAACGGCAGAACATACAAACTCGACCCGACAACGTTCGTGTATCTGGAACAGCTGGAACTCGGTCTGACGGACGAGGAACAGGCGTTGATGAGCGAGCCGATAGGTCGCTGGGGACGGGAGTGGCAGAGATTTATGACGGAAAATCACCCCGAAGTGTTGCCGTCACTGAAAGGCAGGCTGAAATGGGAGCTGATACCCCGACAGATAGACAAGGAGGCTATGGAGTATCGGACATTACTTCGGAAACAGTACGCCCAAAAGAACCCACGCCCGAAAACGTTCGTGGAGATACGGCAGTGGGAGAATACTCTCGGAATGATAATCGACAGGGCAATAGTCGAGGATATAGCTCATCAGTATCGGGAGTAAGCACCGACCAAACAAGCGTGAACATAGGTGATACATATATCACCCCAAATATTCTGACAGCGGAGGAAGAAAAATCCCCCGCTGTTTCTTTTTCGGAAGGCAATTCCGAACTGCTCGCCGCACTCAGACAGCACCGTGAAATCTTCTTTGAGGACGAACCCGAACCGATGATTGCCAATGCCCATTCCGGCAGAGCGACCAACATCATAGTTGCGTTTGACGAGGATTTAGGCAAGTTTATTCTGCGTGGAGATTACCGCAAAAATGTTGAAGTAATCGAAAATGCGTGGTTGTCCGATACTTCTACCGCCGAGGAAATGGAACGGCTTATTAAGCAAAACGGCTATAAAATTAGAGGGTACGGCGAGCCGACTGTGGAGAAAACTCCCGAAGCCCACAAACGTGAGCGTTCCGAGAGCGAAAGTTCTGATTTTCATTTCGTTGAGGAAAAGACGAGGGACTATCTCCGCTCCGTAAGCGTCAAATCACCGATTTATTCCGACATTCTTGCGGAAATGAACGAGAACACGGCATTAGCCGAAACCGCCTACGCAAAGGTTTTTGCCCATTGTTATGAGGAAAAAATCCTGCCGAGGGACGTTCCCGAAGATGATTTGACCGAAATTATTTCCGCCGCCGTTGAGGAGAGAGCGAACGAGCTGCGGGAGAATATTCCGCTTGCTACGCTCGCGGACATTGATAAATTCTATGTCAACGAGGAAAACGAGAGCGTTACTTGGGCGTATTTCAATCCCGACAGTTCCGCAGGCGGACAGCTTGTGTATCACACTTTCACCTTCGACCAAATCTTTGACGCAATCGTTCAAGAAGAACCTCTTGACTACCTTGAACAGGTTTCCAAAACTGAACTTGTTGATGTTACGGACTTGAATTTCAAGAAGATTGCTGCGGAATTTCTTGCGGAAAATGAAAGTTTTTCCTCTCGTGACGGAAATGTAGGCGAACGGCTGTCCGCTCTTGTTGAGCCACGTTACGGCATTTTTCAGCTGAAGGACGGCGAGGATTTACGTGACTACCGCTTTACCAACACCGAGTATATGAAGTCGCACGGAATGTATGTTGACCGTGAGAATTACAACAGGGTGTACCGTGGGCGGTTACAGCCGAACGAAACTCTTGACGAACTTTTCAAAAAGTTCAACATCAATCAGCCTGAAGATTATCACGGGCGTTCGCTTTCGGTAAGCGATGTTATCTGCATTAAGCAGAACGGTAAGACAACGGCTCATTTCGTGGACAGATACGGATTTACAGAAATTCCCGACTTCACACTTTCCCGTGAGGAAAGAAAAGCAAGGCGCACTCTGACTGATAATCTACCGGTTATTGCAGTAAGCGGTCTTGCGAGTGATGAACTTGACGATTTAAGCGAGGGTCTGTTTGATTATAAGCCGACACGCAGAATTAACTCCGACAGTTCTTGGATAATGGGCGCAGGTCTTAATGCCGCCGATTATAACAGTCTTATTGAGCGAAACAGTAATAGTGAGGATATTCGAGCCGAACTTGCACGAAAAATTATCGGAAATCCCTCCGAACTATCAATATATGACTTCAATTCACAAGGTAAATACAATAATATTCGTTTTTCGGTAAGCCGTTCGGACAGCGGTATGAAGTTCCGCACCGAGGGCGGTTTTGAGATAACGCACTCTTGGGAAACTCTCGGCGACGCTCTGATTACCGCCGCAAGACAGGAATTTGACCGTCACGAAGAACTTGACAGGCAACTCGGAGCGCAGGAGGAAACTCCCGAAACAACCGTCGAGCCTGTTCACGATACCGCCGATTTTGAGGAAATCCCCGATGAACTGCTCCGTGATTATCCCGCCACGCCTGACGAACCCGACGAGCCTATTCAAATGAGTTTGTTCGGCGATATTGTGGAAAATACAACGGAAAAGAAAATAATCGGCGGCGTGGATATTGAGGCGGCGTTAAAGCACGAACTTATTCACCGCGGCACAGGCTTTCAGAACGGCAAATTCCGTGTGGAGCAGTTTTATCGTGACAATCGACCCGACACAGCGGATTTTGCAAAATTTCTCTCCAAAGAATACGGCACGGGCGGTCATTCGGGCGAGGGTAAAATTGCTTGGAGCGACCACGACAGCAAGGGAATTTCTATTACAATCAAGCTGGACAACGGCGAGAATACAACGGTGAATTTCGGTTGGAAAAAGGTTGCGAACATCATTTCAACGCTGATTGATAATCAGACCTATATCACGCAGAAAGATATTGACGGGCGTATCAAAAACGCACAATATGATGTTGCTCACAACGATACCGAAAGTCCTGAATATCAAAGCGGCGTTAAAGTCCTTGAGGAATACGGTTTGTGGAATAGCTCTCCCGATGAACAGCGGACTGAAACTGCTCCCGAACAGAGCGAAACATCAGAAATCAAGAATTTGGCGCAACTCAAACGTGTGCTTTCTGTCGGCGCAGAGTTTGAAATTACCTCCGCTTTTCGTCCCGAAGTTGTCAATCAGTTACGCAGGGTAAACTACGCCGACACCACGGGAATTTACAGTATTCGCCCCGACAGCCCTAACGATAAGGTAACCTTGGCAAATAACGGGCGGGGTTCGTATCTTTCTTGGGGGAAGTCCGCAGATTGGTCTTTTGAGAACGGCTCCTGCACTTTCTACGAAAAGGACAGAGAACATACTCCCGAAAACGTGATTTTCTCGCTTAGGGTAAGACCCCGTGTGCTTGAAAAAGAGCGTCAGCAAGCTCCCGAACAGGCAGAAACCGAGCCAAAGCTGCACGATATTGTGATAGACCTCACCGCACGTCCCGAACGTGAGGAAAAGCCCGTTGAAAAACACGATTACACAATCACCGACGAACACCTCGGCGAGGGTGGCGCAAAGGCAAAATTCACTGCAAATATCGACGCAATCCGCACTCTGAAAACGATTGAAAGCGAAAACCGCCTTGCCACATCCGAAGAACAAGCGGTACTCGCAAAATATGTCGGTTGGGGCGGACTTTCGCAGGCTTTTGACGGCAATAATTCGCAGTGGACAAGCGAATACAAGGAACTGCGTGAGCTGCTAACGGACGATGAATACACCGCCGCCAAAGGCTCGGTTCTGAACGCCCACTATACTTCTCCGACCGTTATAGAACGACAAAATGGATATAAAAGTGTTTTCAAATAATTGCCCTGAT
>ERZ827156.127-NODE-127-length-108630-cov-49.638886_pt1 | contig 108630 bp, 114 predicted proteins | sample MGYA00519919_ERZ827156 | MGnify/ENA primary metagenome ERZ827156 (study PRJEB31778, sample SAMEA3449269) | human gut metagenome | biome: human gut; feature: human-associated habitat; material: faeces | place: United Kingdom | collected 2010/2012 ... | reverse complement strand
CTTTGTGGTGGCTTATTTGTGCTGCACTTCTTTCTCCCCACCTTCTGCCAAATTTTCTTGCAGCAAGTCCTATTTGGGGCTTGACTTTTTCTTTGCAGGCTGTTACAGCTAAGTGCTCGCATTCAGCCGTTTACAAAGCAAAAAGCTGCTCATTCCGAGCAGCAATACAGGTTATTGTTCAAAGAGTTCTCGATGTGTTTCCATGACCGTTTCTAAATCATCCATAAACATGCAGTCTATGATGCATTGGTAGCGGTAGTATCGAAGCATTACCGTTTTTGTAAAACCCATCGTTTCCAGCAGCATAGCAGACAGCAGCGGTGGCAGACTTAACCCAACAACAAGTTTGGTAATCTGCTCAACATCGTAAGGAAAGCTGTTGTCTTGGCACATACGCGAAATCGTAGATTCCGATAAGCAGCAGCGCTGGGCTGCTTCACGTTTTGTCCGGCAGCGGTCTTTCACCAGCTGTGACATAGCTTTTGCGGGTGTGCGTGGAAAGCTTTCAAGATATGCGACATTTTTCATCATGACTTCTTCTGGTGTCAGTCCGGCAATTTTAGCACTTTTCATAGCGTGAATCATACCATAGCGTTCATTGTACTCCTGATCCGAGTGAAGTTCACCAATCTTGTAGTTCTCATGGTTCGTTCGGTAGTGCTTCTTAAACTTCAGGCAGCACTCGTCCAAATGAGATAAAGCCCACGCCGTCAGGCAAACGCCTTTGGGTGTCTGGGATACGAAACTTGGCATGTTGACACATACATGACCATCCGCATAGATAAACTGATGGGTGCTAATCAAGCTGCGGAAGTCCGCTTCTTTTTCATACAGCTCTGTAAATTGAGAACGACCGATAACAAACGTTTCACCAGCACTAAGACGCTCTGGATTAAAGGCAAACGGTTCAATGTAGCTGCCATCGACATAATTGCAAGCACCTTTTGCAGCCGTTGCGCCAAGCATAATCAAACGAGCTTTTATCAGTGACCGACGTTTTTGCTTTTCTTGAGAAATTCTATATATCACATAAGAAATCTTTTTCCCCGTGTTGTCATTGCTGTTTGCAATCTCGCGCCAATATTCCTGCACCATAGGCATAAGAACAGGTCTGGGGAAAATTCCCGCATAGCTCACATAAATTGCCTGCCTTTCTACCCATCGAATGTCCTTTTCTGCCGGTTTTGACGCCTTATCTGCTTCTTGATACTCCAACAATTTCAAATCGGCAGAATGCAGCTCTTGAAGTTCAAAAAACATGCTATGCCATTCATAGTGGCCGCATTCATGATAAATAGCCTGTTCTATGTCAGAAGAAGGATACACGTTGTCGTTGAGAATGATGGTCTTTGCAGGAATAATGCATTCATGCCATGCCTCATCGTCTGTTGACAGCAATGCAGAACTTCGCTTATTAAGCAGCTATCGCAAACTTCCAAGCGCCCATCGTGCCATTGTTCTTAGCATGACAGAGCAGCTTCTGGCTGCTGAACGTTCCACACGCATAGACCCGCAAAATGTGCAGGAAATGCAGATTGAGCTGGTTCAGCTGCCTATGGCAGACGATGCCGTGGCAGCAGGGTTCAATCTCGATGATTTCAGTGCACACTGCAAGCAGGTTTACCTCCACTCGTCGCCAATTACGCGCAGAGCTGACCTGATTTTTCATGTGAACGGTGACAGCATGGAACCCGCGTTTCCAAATCAGAGCTATGTGCTTGTTAAGCGTGACGATGCACCTCGTTATGGTGAAGTTGGCATCTTCCAAGTAGATAATGCACTGTTTATCAAGGAATACCGAAAAGACGGACTGGCTTCCTTGAACCCGAAGTGGCCGCTGATGCAAAAAGACCACTATGGAAGCATCCAATTTGTGGGGCGAGTCGTCGGCTTGCTCGATGAACATGCGTTTGCAACACGCGAGGAAATTATAACCTTTACGCAAAAAAACTGATGTGTTCAGCGAATGGCTGCTGCAAGTTAAGCAGCAGTGCTTAAAGCGATTGTGTGAGGATGAAAGCGCTATGTCTGAGAATAACTACAGAATTACAGACCGTCCATTGTTTCTTCTGCGGTATATCGTGCAGCACACCAATGATGACCACAAAGTATCATTAGCGGATTTGATTGCATATTGCGAGCAGCACGGGCACAGCGGCTCACGGCACGCAATCAGCAATGATATTGACATTCTCAATCGCTATGGATTCGATATTATCTGCACGAAAGAAGGCAATAAGAATTTTTACAGCTACGGCAGCCGCTTGCTGGAAACAGCCGAACTGCGGATGCTGATAGATGCGGTAGCCGCTGCGCCATTCCTCACAGCCCGTCATACCGCCTGCCTCACGCAAAAGCTGGCATCAATTGCCGGACTATATGATGCTGAACAGCTCTGCGCAACGGTTTCAGCAAGCAATCAGTCGAAAAGCGTCAATGGTCGTATTTTTCTATCGATTGATATTATTCATCAGGCAATAGCAGCATCAAAGAAAATCAGCTTTCAGTATGCTGCCTATAACGGGCAGCACAATCGCGAGCCACGGTTTTCTGAAGAAATTGTTTTTTCTCCGTATTCGACCATATGGCGGACAGATTGGTATTACGTCGTAGGCTGGTCTGACAGCGAATCAGCTATACGCGCTTATCGTCTTGATAAAATGCAGATTCCCTGTTTCGTAGATGCGAAAGCTGTCAAGCAGCCGCTTGATTTTCACCCTGCTGATTATGTGGAATCTTATCTTTCTCATGCATGTGTTTATCAGAAAACAGCCGTTACGCTGGAATGCGAAAATAGCATGATGAACCATGTAATTGATCAATTTGGTGAGCATTTCCCATACAGGCAGATAGACAACACGCATTTTCAGGCGACGATTCCTGTGAAACTCACAAGATCATTTTGGGGATGGATTTTTGAACACGCGGGGAGTATACGAATCGCCGCGCCAGAATCCGTCCAAACGCAGTATCGCAATATGCTGCGGCGTGCATTAGAGTCCATCAACTGAATGGCTTCTCGCAAAGCTGCTGTTCAACAAACAATTTTCCGAATTTTGCATACTCCATAGTAAAATTTTTTTTGCTATGGAGTCCTTTTTTATGTCGCAAACGGGACACAAATTTACAGTTCAAGAGTGAAGGGAGTAACCTTCAAATTGCTGCATGAGGTGATTTGCAATGATGAAAGTGCCAGAATTTCAGGCTGCAATGGAGCGCACCGGCGTTGAACGCAAATGTTACACGACGGATGAAGTCGCGACGATGCTTGGTATCAGCATGAAGAGTGTTTATCAGCTGCTCAAACGGAATGCTTTCCGAAGTATCCGCCTGCCCGGAGGAATCTACCGAATCCCGAAAACTGCTTTTGATGCATGGCTCAACGCACAGCCTGAACACTGAGCATGAAAGCAGGGTATCGACAGACTAAAAAAATGACAGAAGATGTGCTATCGTTTTTGTTGGCAGGTGAAAAAGCTACTGCCGGAAAGGAGAATCACCATGAACAGAGTGCGGGAAGCATCAACCATGTCAGTGCCGACCATGCGTCAAATGCTGGGGCTGAAAAAAGCAGCCAGCTACTGGCTGATTAAAAAGCAATGGTTCGATGTTCTCATTATTCACGGAGAAATGCGCGTAGTCATCAGCTCGTTTGAAACGTGGTATGCCAATCAAACCCATTACCGAAAGGTAAATGGGCCGCCGCCGGGAGAAGAACTGCGAAAGAAATCATATTCCGTGAAGGATATTTCTAATCTGCTTGGTATCGGACTTGATGCCGTCTACGACTTGATTCACCGGGAAAAAATTCCATATTCTGTGTATCAATACGGTCAGTGGCGCGTCGATGCGGCAGTGTTTCAGTTCTGGTATAATTCGCAATGCACCTATCATCTTGTCACAGCTGAACACCCAAACGAGCTGCACAAAGCAAACCTCATGAAGCTCACGGAATTTGGGCGTTTACTGGGGCTTGAGCGTGATGAAACATACAAATTGGTTCGGCAGCTAAAATATGTGCTGGAAATTGTTAGTATCAACAGGCAGCTGTATGTTACCATGAGCAGCTATCAGCGCTGGCGGAAAACTGAGATGCGAACAGACGCGCAGATTGCTGCGTCTGTTGTAAAACGTTCGCGAAAGGAATTGCCGCAAATATTGCCGGCTGTCAGCAGCGTCGAGCAGGAGAGTACATCCATTCCAGCACAAAAATTCTTCACTGTGCCGGAAGCAGCGTCATTTCTGCATTTGTCGGAAAGAACCGTCTACCGGCTGTGCTCTGACGGGCGGATTCCGGCGAAACGGTTGGCTTCGCAGTGGCGCATTGCACGGACTGATCTCGAAAGACTGTCTAATCAGAATAACAGCAATCAGCAAGGAGGAGAAATGAATGGCGACAATCATCTGTAAACGCAACAGGTTTAACGTTGTCTATTCCTACTATGATGAGGCAGGAAAGCGCCATCAGAAGTGGGAAGCCTTTTCGACAATGCCGGAAGCAAAGCAGCGCAAATCGGAAATCGAATACAAACAGCAGCTCGGCTCGTTCATCATTCCGACCTGCAACACGCTCAATGAACTGCTGAAAGAGTATGTTTCGCTCTACGGCAAGACGAAGTGGGCGATTAACGGTTACAGCTCAAACACCGGGCTGATTCGGCACTACATTGCCCCCAAACTCGGCGAACTGCGGTTGAAGGAAATTACGCCGCGGGTGCTGGAAATGTTCTATCAGGGACTGCTGAAAACGCCCGCGGTGCCCTTGATGACGGACAAGAAGTATCGCCAAACTGGGAAGTTTGTGCAGCCGCCGACGATTCGCAAAATCCACAATCTTCTGCACAGCGCTTTCAAACAGGCGCAAAAATGGGAACTCATCGAAAAGAACCCTGCCGAGTTTGCAACCCTCCCGAAATACGAAATGAAGGAGCGCAACATCTGGGATTCTCAGACGCTGTTTCACGCGATTGACTGCTGTGAAGATGAGCGACTGAAACTGTGCCTGAATCTGGCGTTTTCCTGCTCTTTGCGCATTGGTGAACTGCTCGGACTGACGTGGGACTGCGTGGACATTTCGGAAGAGAGCATTGCGGCGGGAACAGCCCACATTGTCGTCAACAAGCAGCTCCAGCGCGTCAACAAGCGCAGCATGGAAGCCACCGACAGCAAGGACGTGCTGACCACATTCCCTGAAATCAGCTTGCAGAACAAAACCGTGCTGATTCTGAAAAAGCCGAAAACGCGCGCCAGCATCCGGAAAATTTTTCTTCCCAAGACGGTTGCTGAAAACCTGACGAAGTGGAAAATGGAGCAGGATTTGCTGATTGAGCAGCTGGGTGCAGAGTACCACGACTACAACCTCGTCATCGCGGGAAGCCGTGGTCAGCCGGTGGAATCGAACATCATCCGCAAGAGTATGCGGCAGCTGATTGAGGCAAACGAGCTCCCGCAAGTCTGCTTCCATAGTCTGCGGCACTCCAGCATTACCTACAAACTCAAGCTGAATGGCGGCGATATTAAGGCGGTGCAAGGGGATTCTGGTCACGCACAGGCGACAATGGTAACGGATCAGTATTCGCACATTCTGGACGAGAGCCGCAGAAACAATGCGCAGCTGTTTGAGCAGGCGTTTTATGGCGGAAAGGGCGTGAAAATCGTGCCGGAACCGCAGGATAAAGCCGTGGAAGAGCAAGTACAGCAGGCTGGGCTTAATTCAGAAGTGCTGCTCAAAATTTTCAGCAATCCGGATATGGTCGCTATGCTGAAAATGCTCGCCAAGACGCTGGGATAATCACGAACACCACAATATCCTCAAAAGCTCTGCGGAAATCTCCCGCAGAGTTTTTTGCTGCCATTAAAAGCGGCAGGCGGTTTGCATGCCAGCACACGGCTGCTTCTTTGTCTAACCGCACCCAACATAGCGAAACAGGGCATGAGAAGAATTGATAATTCGATGCACAGGAAGTCAAGACGATTACTAAAAAATATTGTTATTTTATCTATTGAAAATCCACAAAGGCATACAGATAATGTCAAAAAACGCAGGGGCGCAGAAAATTGCTGGCACGCCGTGCACGCGGATGTTAGGCAAATCGCCCGTTTGCCAGAACAGCGGTGTTGGCAAAAAAGGCGAAATGTTGGAAAACTGCCAACAGCGCCAGCAGCGGAGCAAAACATAGATTTCCAATAGAAGGCAAAAAATTCTTTCCAGCCGATGTCCTTCGCGCGTTTGCCAACACGCACGCGAGAACGTCAACCAGAAAGATTTATTTATTTGGTAATGAGCCCAGTGGGAGTCGAACCCACGACCGACTGCTTAGGAGGCAGTTACTCTATCCAACTGAGCTATGGGCTCATGTGCCTGAAACCCGGTGATTTCAAGGTTTTCGCACGGTTTCAGTGCGATTCTTATGGCTTTATTTTAGTTCTGCTTTGATAAGAAAAATAATTATGAAATCATATTTGTTTTCCTTATCGTAGCGAGGCGACGATTTCCCTTCCACAGAAGGCTTGGGAAGCGGTTTGTCCGCCACTCGGTAGGTTTTGAACCCCATTCCTATCAAGTCAGCGACGCAAAGGGAAGCGTTGAGCGCTTTCTTAGGAGGCAGTCGCTCTATCCTACTGAGCTATGGGCTCATGCGCCTGAAACCCGGTGATTTCAAGGCTTTCACAAGTTGCCGCCGAAGCACGCAATTTCCGGCAGCAAACCTATTATAGCATAATCGGCGGATTCGCGCAAGGGAAAAGCAACTTGCGCGCGAAAAAACGGGGAACTTTTTCCTGCCGGATGCACAGCCCGTCGCGCCTGACGGTTCGGTGCAGCGTCTCCGCCGAGTAGTTTTGCAGATTCCAGAGCTTGTTCATCTTACTTCATCCACCCGATTTCCGCCGCGAACGGGTTCACAAAGTCGAATGTGTCAAGTGTTGCATCCTGCGAAATCGTTTGCAGCACGTCCTCGTCCCAATAGTCCCGGATGACGTACCGCCCGTCGTCGTAATCCACGAAGAACGAGAACCCGTCCGTCACATCGTTCACGACCCACGCGCCCGCGTCCGTCCATTCCGCCGTGATGTACAGCCACGCAAGGTCGTCCAAATCACCCGATTCGGCAAATCCCGGCGTGTCGTATCCAACTGACAGAAAGATAGCATCCCCCTCGTGATAGGTGTCCAGATACGCATTTTCCGGCAGGTTTGAACTGCGCGTGATGGCGTACGTCGCGCTGTCCGCGTCCCACACGGCGGCTTGCAGATACTTGTTCCCGTCCGCATCTTCCAGCAGGAGCAGCACGCGCAGGCTGCTGATGTCGCCCTGCACCACCGTGTCGCCATTGGTAAGCGACGGGTGAATCTGGTCGCCAAACTGCGGATTGATGGTGTTCCCCGACTTCGGGACGATGATTTCCTCCGCCGTGACCGCGCTGCCCTCCCGGATTTCGAGGGGTACGCAGCCATCCACCGTGATAAACGTGCGCCCCTCCGCCGATGCCAGCGGCAAGAGCAGGACGAGCATCAGTAGAATCAGAAAAACCGTTTGCTTGCAGTGCCTCATATGCTGCCTCCTAATTGATTTGCTGCTGTTGATATTCTCCCCCTTCCCCCCATTTTCCTGCCAATCCACCTCCCCCGCGTCAGAATTTACAATTGTACGAAAAAACAGCCGCCGTCCTCAATACGACCTGCGGCTGTTACCATTATAGCAGGAAGCTTTTCTTACGCAATCGGGATTTTCACCGTGTCGCTGCGCTCGCCGTCGCTGATGGAAACCTCCACCGCGCCGCTTTCGCCTGCTTCCACCACCGCCAGCGCCTCGCCGTAGTAGGTGTCGGTTTCCGGCGTCAGGTAGCTGCCCGGATGGAAGGGGCACGCACTGCCCGCCGCCAGCAGCTTGCCGCCGCTGACCGTGATGTTCACCATGCCGCGTTCCATCGGCTTCAATTCGCCCGCACGGTCGGTGTAGCGGATGCGAATGTAGCACAGGCGGCCGGGTTTCGTTTTCTTTTCCTCCGGCACGGCGCGCAGAACCGTGTCCGCCCCGGCCGTTTGCAGCTTGCAGCGCCCCAGCACGCGGTCAATCGCGTCATAGGACACGGCTTCGAGCGTGCCGGATTGGTACGGAATGGTGAATTTCGCCAAGCAGTCGTTCTTCAGCTGCTTTTCCGCCACCTTCTTGCCATTCAGCAGCAGCGCGACCTTCGCTGCGCGCGCGTAGAGCTCAATGTGCGCCTTCTTGCCCTCGCAGCCAGCCCAGCTCCACGACGGCATGGCGTCCGTCATCTTCCATGCCGACGGCGAATGCTTCTCGCCGGAGAACATGACCGGGCGAACCGCGATGTACGGCCCGATTTCCTGCTCCAGCGCGACGCGGGTGTACAGCGCTTCGCCCAGCGGACGGCCGTTCAGGTCGATGCGCCCCGACCCCGCCGTCGTCCAGCCCAGCCCGCTGAACTGCGTCGCATACGCCTTGTATTCCCACGACCCAACGCCGACTTCACCCAGATAGTCCATCCCCGCCCAGACGAAATCGCCCACCAGACGCGGGTTCTTCTTCGCCTGCTCGCGGAAGCGGTACGCATCATTGCAGAACGTCTCGCTGCCCAGAATCAGCCGGTTCGGATACTTCTTCAGGTCGCGCTTGTAGCGGTAGATGCCGTAGTTGTAGCCCGCAATGTCCATGTTGGCAAACGCATCGCGCGTGCGCACGTCACAGCCGTGCAAAGTCGCGCCGCGCTTCATGAATTCGTCGCCCATCAGACCCGCGAGGTCATTGAAGAACTTGCTGCCGACGGCCTTCTTCTTCTGCGGCTGCACCCCGGCGGCGCGCAGCTTCTCCGCCTTTTCGGCTTCCTTCTTCGCCTTCTCGTCGCTGTACACGCCAAAGCCGATGGAGGACAGGAAGTTGAAGAAGATGTTGATGCCGCAGGTGACAGGGCGGGTATTATCCAGCGAATGCAGGTAGTCCGTCAGCTCGCGGGTGAGCTGGATGCCCTTCTTCTGCGCCGTTTCGCTGACCTCGTTGCCCGTGGAGTACAGGATGACGCACGGGTGGTTGTAGTCCTTGTCCACCATGTCGGCGATGTCCTGCTTCCACCACTTGTCAAAGTACGGCACATAGTCGTATTCCGTTTTGTGGATGTACCAGTGGTCGATGTACTCGTCCATCATCAGCATCCCGAGGCGGTCGCACGCGTCCAGCAATGCCTTCGAGCAGGGATTGTGCGCGCTGCGGACGGCGTTGTAGCCGTTTTCCTTCAGCAGGCGGACGCGGCGCTCCTCGCCCTGCGCATAGCAGCGCGCGCCGAGGATGCCCTGGTCGTGGTGGATGCACGCGCCCTGCACAATGACGCGCTCGCCGTTGAGCAGAATGCCCTTTTTGCCCCACGAAAGGGTGCGGATACCGAAGGTCTGCAAGTCCTCGTCGCTGCCGAAGCGGACGCGGCAGGTGTAGAGGTTCGGGTGCTCCACGTCCCACAGTTTTGCGTTGGGGACAGTCAGCGTCAGGGTGACTTCGCCCGTCGTATCCGCGGCGGCGGATGCAACCTGCTTTTCGCCCGCAAGCACATCCACCGACACGCGCCCCGCGCCGACGGTGCGCACGGCGACTTCCACCGTCGCGGGATTGATGGACACCGTGCGGATGCGAACGCCGTTCAGGGCGATATGCTGCTGCTTGTCCGCCGTCCACAGCACCACCGGGCGATAGATGCCCGCGCCGGAATACCAGCGGCTGTTGGGCTGATCGCTGTTGCGGGCAATCACGCGCAGCTCGTTTTCCTCGTCAAAGCGGACGCGGTCGGTCAAATCCGCATAAAAATTCGTGTAGCCGTACGGGCGCTCGGCAATCTTCTCGCCGTTCAGGTACACCTCCGCCAGATGGTACACACCCTCAAATTCCAGCATCAGCGTCTTGTTGCGCAGGGACTTATCCGGCGTAAAGCGGCGGATATACTCGTAGTCGCGCCCCTCGTACCAGCCGCCGTTGATGCCGTTTGCGGACAGCTCCGTGCGGGGTTCCGCCTGCATGGCGTCGTGCGGGATGGTGACGGGGACGAAGTTTTCCTGGCTGTCCAAATGGCGGAAGAGCCAGCCGGTGTTCCAAGCGGTTGCTTTCATCGGGAAAATCATCCTTTCCAGTGTATTGTTTTTTATACTATTTCCAGATGAAAATGCGCCAAGATGCGCCGCGAATTTTTCATTCTGGCTAACGTGAATGAAACGCAGCGTAGCAGCGCTACGCTAAGTGGAATGAACGGACGCCAGAAGGGAAAAGGCGCAAGCAGATGGCGCAGGTGAATCTGGAAATAGTATTATACTATTTCCAAATGAAAATGCGGTGTCGTGTTCTCATTTGGAAATAGTATTTTCTGCACGAAAACCCCACCCGAAGCAGGACGCTCCGGGTGGGGCGGAATACAGGCCTATCCCGCATTCCGAAACGATGGGATTATTCCTTGCACGAGAACGCCTTGACCGTCACGGTCACGAAGGAAATCAGGTACAGCGCCACGCCAGCCAGCGAGCAGTACAGCGCCACATCCTCCGTTGCGGGGCGGTTGACGGGGATGAACCACACGTCCGCCGCCAGCTTCACGCGGTCCATCGCGAAGAAGGAGATGCAGCCGATTAGCGCAAAGCCAGTCAGCACAATCACGATGTCCTTCAAGGCGGAGGGCTTCTTCATCTTGTCTGCCGCGAAGAGCAGCACAATGGCGGCGACCGTCAGCACGACGGGCCAGATGTTCATCGCCTTGCCAGCCATAAAGCCGGTCAGCGACGTTACCAGATAAATCACCAGGGCGGCAAGCGCCGTCACTGTGGCGAAAATGCTCGTCTTTTTCATGCCTTTTTGCCTCCCTTGGAAGTTGCCTTGCTCACGACCCAGAACACGAGGCTCAGCGCCGCCAGCGCACCAAAGGCGTATTCGCAGGCGGTGTACGCCACGCGCCACGGGGTCATGACTTCAACCGTGCTGACAACGGTGGTGGCCTTCACGCCGTTGAGCATCGCGGAGTTCGCCAGCGCGTACAGGGCATTGTGGATGTCGTTCTTAATCGCCAGCAGCATCGCACGGTCGCCGGAGAGCGCTTCCGCGTTCCAGTAATCGACGCTCGCGCCGAAGCCGCAGAAGTTGGTCGTGCCCGCCATCAGGGATTCCTTCGGCGCAGCCTTGAGCGAAACGCCGGTGAAGTCCGTCACGTTGTAGCCGTGGAAGCCCCATTCCCCCTGCAGGATGTTGACCATCGTCGCCACGTTTGCGCTCGCGGCCACCGCGCCATGGCGGTTGTAGGAGGTCATCACGCCGCGCGCGCCGGAGGTGTAGGTGTTGTCCTTCGTCGCGTCGCCCTCAAAGGAAGCGGGCTTGCCGCTGCCTTCAAACGCCTGCTGCAGGTTGCGCAGCTCCAACTCACGCGCCTTCTGTTCGTTCATGAACACGGCGACGCCGGAACGGTTGATTTCCTGATCGTTGAAGCCCATGTGCTTGATGTTGACGAGCGTGCCCTTGCTCTGCGCGCCCTGCACCACCGCGCTGCCGACATAGCCGGACAGAATCGGGTCTTCGGAGTAGTATTCCACGCCGCGGGCGTTGTACGCGTGACGGTGGATGTTCATGCCCGGGCCAATCATAATCGGCAGATCCAGCACGAGGGTAGATTCGCCGAGGATGATTTCGCCGTTTTCAAACGCCAGTTCCTTGTTCCAAGCGTAGGCGAGGTTCACAGGAGAGGGCGCAACGCGCGTGCCGGAGGTGTAATCCGCCGCATCCGCGTAGGGCACGCCCTGATAGCCGCCTTCGTTCAGGTAGTGGGAGTCAGAGCCGCCGGGGCCGTCGTCCGCAGCCTTCTGCGGCATGTTGACGGAGGCGATGCCCTGAATGTTATGGAACGCATTGGCGGAGAAATCAAGGAATTCCGCGACCGTAACCTTGTTGACCAGCTCTTCCCAGCGCGGGTCATCGTAAGGCGCGTTCTTCATGTCGTTGATGGTGAGCGTAGACGTGGTGTCGCCAAAGACAAGGTCGGACACATCGTCATCGGTCTTGAGGGTATACAGGTCGTTGTTCAGCAAGCGGGAAACCGTCGCGTTCGCGGTCAGACCGGAATAGGTCTTGGGGAACGTGCCGTTCCAGTCGGCGCGGCTCAGGTAGGTCACCGTGCCGGGCTCAAAGGCGTTGTAATCCATGGCGTAGTCGCCTTCGGTCAGCTGGTTGGTGATTTCCGTGCCGTTCTTGCCCACGGCGAAGGTGGTCTTGTCCACATCGCCCGTCCACGTCCACTTGTAGGTCTTTGCCGCGTTGCCGTCAGCGGTCATGCCGTCCGCGACAGTCTTGCCCTGCGCCGCAAGCACGTTGTTCAGCGCGTCATGCGCGTCCGTGCCGATGGCGAAGTAGTAGTCGCCGGGGTCGACGATGTAGGTCTTGGCGCCATTGGTGTCGTAGGAGGCGAGGTTCGCCAGATCAACCTTCATGGTGATGGTCTGGGATGCGCCGGGCTGCAGCGTAGAAGTCTTTTCAAAGTCCATCAGCTGCACAGCGGCCTTTTCCACGCCGTTTTGGCGGTCATAGTCGGTGTAAGGCACGCTTGCGTACACTTCCACGACGCTCTTGCCCGCCACGTCGCCGGTATTCTTCACAGTCACGGTGACGGTCGCGGTCTTCTTGTCATCCGCAATGGTCACGCTGTCCAGCGTCTGCTCGAAGGTGGTGTAGGACAGACCGTAGCCGAAGGGATAAACGACTTCGTTGGCGTAATCCCATGTGCCGTCCTCGGTGGCGACGGTGCCGTCAGCGTTGGCGTAGGTGCCAGCCTTGGCTTCCGCGCCGCCGTTGCCCAGCACAATATCGGCATAGCGGGTTTCGTAGTAGCGGTAGCCAGCGTAGATGCCTTCCGCCTCAATCAGGTAGGAGTTGACATTCGCTTCCGCCGCGAAGTCCGCCGCGTTCGTCCACGGGATGTTGCCGTAGTTCGCCATAGCGGGCGCGAGGGCGCTGTTCTTCGCCATCACGTCGCCAAGGTGCGCGGAGGGAGAGACGGTGCCGTAAAGCACGTCCGCCACGCCATAGAAGCCGTACGCGCCGGGGAAGCCAATCCAGACAATCGCGTCGATGTCCGGGTCGTCCTTCAGGTTGGCGATTTCCATCGGGTTCGTGGCGTTGACCAGCACGATGACCTTGTCGAAGTTCGCCTTCGCCTCGTTAATCATCGCCATTTCCTCGTCCGAGAGGGAGAGGATGTTGCCGGTAACGGTGCTGACGCCTTCCGCCAGACCGTCCTTGCCGGGATAGTAGCCATTGCCGGCTTCGCTGCCGGGGCGGCCGACGACGACGATTGCCGCGTCGCTGTATTCCGCGTAGTCCTTGCGGAAATCAGCGTTCAGGGCGGTCAGCTCGTCCAGCGTCAGTTCGCGCGGGTCATTGTACGCGGTAATCTCGGCATATTCCGGGATGATGCCGCCGCCGAAACGGGGCTTCGTCCACGTCTTATCCGCAAAATACTTCGCATACGCCGCCTGCACGGACGGGTTCAGCTGGAAGCCGCGCTCGGTGAAGCAGTCGAAAATCTGCACGGTCGCGTTGCCGTCGGTAATCGAGCCGCCGGAGGAGCCGTACACGGGCGCGTAGCTGCGCACGCCCAGCATGGTGATTTTCGCATCCTTGCTCAGCGGAAGCGCGTTGCCGTCATTCTTGAGCAGCGCAACCGTTTCCTGCGATTCGCGGATGGCAAACTCCTTCAAGCCCTCGAAGGCTTCCTTGGCCGTCTTAAACTTGGAGACGTACGACCACGCCTCGCCGGTTTCGTCAACTTCGGTCTCCGTCAGCTGACTGCGCGTGTTGAAAAACGCATCAACGGATGTACGATACGTCTCCAGAATAGAACCAGCCATCAGCGAGATGGCCAGCAGCAGGGAAAACACAAGCGTTAATCCCCGCCAGACAGAAGAACGTTTGAACATGGATATCCTCCTTTTACGGAAAATGAATGGAGCAGGGGAACACAAAAGCACCCATCCAAGCGAATTAGACAGGCTGCCCCTGTATTCCAAATTCGGCGTAGATCCCGCTTCGATCACCCGCCGCCTATGTAAATAGTAACACAAAAACAAACGTTTTTGCCATGTCCTTTTTTGCTTGTTTCGTGAATGTTGAATCATTGCTTGACGTATGTTGCGAATCAGTTGATTTTTGTGAATTTTGCTCGAAGGATAACGGATTTTCCGCCGCCAAATATTTCGATGCGCCCGTACAAATCTTCTTGCAGGGTTCATTTTTCTGTGTTATAATTCTGTCATATTATATTATCCGGAAAGGAGCGCGCACCCCTCCATGAAAAAATCGCCCAAATCCGCCAAATTCTTCGCTTCCCACTGGTCAGCCTTCCTCCAGCAGTTCAAGAACCTCCACCTCCGCGGGGATCGCTTCGTCATGCTGACCGTTGCGGGTCTAATCAACGCGTTCGGCGTCAGTATTTTCCTTTATCCCGTCAATCTTTATGACTCCGGCATTTCCGGTACGGCGATGCTGCTGGCGCAAATCACCCCCGATTGGTGCAGCCTGTCGCTGATTTTGCTGCTGCTCAACGTGCCGCTGTTCCTCTTCGGGCTGAAGCGGCAGGGCGTGCAGTTCACCATTTACGCCGTGTATTCCGTGTTCATTTACTCCCTCGGCGCGTGGCTGATTCAGGGGCCTTTGCCGCTTGACGTCAGCATTTCCTCGCCGCTGGCAGGGACAGACCTGCTGCTCTGTGCGCTCTTCGGCGGATTGATTTCGGGTGTCGGCAGCGGGCTTGCCATCCGCGGCGGCGGCGCGATGGACGGCATGGAGGTCATGGCGGTCATTTTCGCCCGCAAGCTCGGCATGACCGTCGGCACGTTCGTCATGAGCTACAACGTCGTGCTGTACATCCTCGCCGGACTGCTCCGTTCCAGCTGGATTCTCCCCCTGTATTCCATTATCGCCTACGCCGTCGGGCTGAAAGTCGTCGATTTTGTAATTGAGGGCATCGACCGCAGCAAAGCGGCGCTGATTGTCACCCGCAACCCGGACGCCATCTGCCGCGCACTGGGCGAGGCGTTCGGCACGGGCATGACGTGCATCCCGGCGCAGGGCGGTTTTTCGCACGAGGAAATGACGATTGTGTACTTCGTCGTCAACCGCTTCCAAATCAGCCGGATGAAGGACATTGTGCACGACCTCGATGATCGCGCGTACATCACCATCAGCGAGGTGGCGGACGTGTTCAAACTCAATCAGGACAAGCTGTCGCAGAAGGTGGACAACCAGCCGCTGCTGCCGAGGCGGAAGTAAGCCCTTTTTGTCCCCCTTCTTGACGGAACGCATAGCCCCATGCTATAATAAGAACGTAGGCAGTGCAGGGAGGTGTTTTCATGTGCCGATTTTTGCTGCAAGATGGACTGTCGGTTGAGATTCTGCAATCGCTATCATTCCGCACAAATTTGGGACTTTCTTTGAAAAACAGCCTTGCGCACTTCACCAAAGCTGCACTTTTGCACGAAATTGAAGAAATTTCCGTTTGGTATGACGAGCATGAAGCCTTAGAACAGCTTGCTTTGGACTATCGCGTCAAGTCATTGGAATCGGCTTCACACAAGTATGACCGCTATTTCCCGGACAGACCGACGGCAAAAGTTTTCAATGATTTGCTGGGTTTTCGCTCTCTGCGCGACGATTATGATGAAATTCTGAAAAATCCGCCGCCAGATGCACTGCGGATTGTGAATATGTCGCATGGAAAAGCGAATGACGACGGCTATCGCGGGGTGCATGTCTATTATCAGCTGGATAATTTTCATTATCCTATTGAAATTCAGTATAACACTTATTTTGACCGTCAGTTAAACAACTGGCTGCATAAATACTTGTACAAAAAGCAGTATCCGCTTGCTGTTGGTGCTCAAATGCGCACCCTCTATGAGCAGGGCAAAATTAAGAATGAAGCAGAATTTCAGGAGGTGTTATCCGATGTGCTACGTTGTGGCAAAGAACGCCAATAAAATCGGCAGTGTGGCAATTCGCATGAAGCTGGGAAAACCCGTGGTTCAGCTGAAGGCAGAAATGAATAGCCGTTATCTTAACAAAGGCATCCAATTTGTCACCATCAGCCGCCCCTCCGCCTATGGCGAATACGCCCCCTACCGCTTCGTGGACACGATTCCGGAGTTCAAGGCGGAAGTCGCGAAGCTGTAATTTCCCACAAAGCTGTAATTCCCCCACAAACACGCGGCGCACAAGTCCTCACCGACCTGTGCGCCGCGTTTCTCTATTCTCCTCACTTTTCCCTGACCCAATAATACTCGAACCTTTCCCCATGGTGTCCCATCACCGGCTTGTCGCTCCGCACGAATCCGCATTCCGTCAGCGTCGCCACACGCGCAACCGCATACGGCGCGGCTTTCGTCATCAGCGTGCGGCAGTTGAACAGCGCGTACGCATCGGGCAGAAGCGCGTCCATCACTGCCGCCAGCACGTCCGACTTCTCCCACGCGCTGCCGACATCCACGCGCAGGATGCCCATGCCGCTGTACGGGTCGTCCGGCGACTCCTCGCGGCGGCAAAGCTCCACCGTGCCAATGACCTCGCTGCGCAATGCAATCGCCCAGCGCACAAACCAGCCCTGCTCCCACGACGTGCGCCAGAAGTCCATCGCACGGCGCATCTTCTCCGGCGTGTCGTAATAGAAAATGTCGCCGTGGCAGTTGTCGCTGTTGAAGAACGGCAGCGCCAGCGGGTCGCCGTAGACGCGCAGAAGCGCCGCTTCATCCTCCGCCGTCACCGGGCGCAGGCGGATTTCGCCCTTCTCCATCGTCGGGATGGATTCGTATACATTCATGCCTTTTTCTCCTTCCGGATGCCCAACACCAGATAGCGAATCCCCGGAATCCGGCGGATAATCTCCGACAGTCCCAGCGTCGCGCCGAAGTCAATCACCAGCGTGAGCAAATACATCAGCGCTGCCGGAAGCGTCGTCCGCTCGGTCAGCAGACTCGCCGTCAGCAGCAGTACGGGGTAGTGCACAACATACAGCGCGTAACTCCGCTGGGTGAAAAAGCGCGACACCGCTGTCTCCTGATGGAGATAATGGCGCGCATTGCCCAGCACCGCCAGCACTGCCGCCCACAGGTACACATTCGCCCACAGGCTTTGCAGATACGCCGCGTCGGTGAAATTCTGCCCGTTCGTCCACACGCCATACGCCACCGCGCCGATGACCGCCGCCGCCAGCGTCCCCCAGCGCATCCGCTCCACGCGCGCCATCACCGCTTCATGCGCGAACACCGCGTACCCCAGCAGGAACGCCGTCAGGTAAATCCCGATGCGGTAGGTGGTGATGACGGGCATGTTGCCGACCTGCGGCGCACCCCAAATCAGCAGCGCAAAGGCGCAAATCAGCCATGACGGGCACTTTTCGCCGATGCGGAAAAGATGGTCATTCCGGTCGATTCTGCGAATCAGCACCAAAATCGCGCTGAACAAAAACAGCAGCTGCACGAACCACAGCGGCCCGATGCCCGACAGCACCGAAATCGGGTACAGCAAGGGCTTCGGGATGGTATCCACCGCGCCGCCCATGCGGATATTGAGATACCCCGTCACCCAGTGCAGCACGAACAGCCCCAAGGTTGACGGCACAAGCAGCTTCCGCGCCCGATTGCGCAGGAACGCGCGATTCCCCTGCTGGACAAGGGCGAACCGGGCGCACATGCCCGCCACGACGAACAGCAGCACCATGAACCACGGGTACACCGTGCCGGAAATCGTATCCAGAAACGGCAGGTTTCGCGCATTCGGCACACCGCCGAAGATGCCGACCCCGTTGAAGAGGTAGCAGACGTGGTAAACAATGACCAGCAGAACCGTCATCCAGCGAATATGGTCAAGATACGCATAGCGGCGCATGGGGATTTTCCTCCTTTATGATAGCATGAATCCGTATTTTTGTGAAGGCGAACACGCACATTTATTCGTCATTGCTCATTGCTCGTTCTTCTGAAATCTGCTCTTGATGCCCTCGAAGCCGTCCGTCAGCATCCGGCTGATGAGCGCGTCGTCCCAATTCTGCTGCCCGGACGCGCACAGCACCGCAATGCCGTGGACGTACGCCCACATTTCGATGTGCAGGAGCGTCGCGTCCTCGCGGGTGAGGGATAGTTTCGCCATCAGGAAGTCCACCAGCACGGCGATGTTCTCCGCGTCGCCGCTGTGATCCTCCCGGCGGCGGTCGCGCATGTAGAGCAGGTGGAAGAGGTTCGGCTCGTTTCGGGCGAAGCGGATGTACGCCGTGCCGACGGCTTTGTAGGGCGGATCGGCAGAATCGCGGACAAAATCAGCGCTGTAAGCACGGTATTGTGCGTCCGCGGCATCAATTGTGGCGGCAAGCAGGTCGTCCATGCCCGAAAAGGCGCTGAAAATCACCTTGGAGGACGAATGCAGGGTATCGGCAATGGCGCGGGCAGTGACGGCATCGAACCCGCGCTCGCGGGTGATGGCAAGGGCAGCGGCGACGATTTGCTCGCGGGTGAATCGGCAGGCGGGCGGCATGGGGCATCTCCTTTCGGCAACATGCGTTGCGCAACGTGTGTTGCTATTGTAGCAAACAAAATCCCCCTGTGTCAAGGGTAAGTTTGCAATTTATTCATGTTTTTTCAGCAAAGCGTCACATTTCCTTCATGCTGACGTCATGCTGGGCGGGTAGAATCAATACTGTCAGGCGGGAAGCACAGAAAGGAGGCGCTTATGAAGCTGCTGATGGAACCAATGGTTGTCGCGGCCATCCTGATGAAGGAATTGCCGGATAAACAAGTGGGTTCCGCCGAATCCGCGAAGGACGCTTCTGCTGCACCAGAAGTTTCAGCGCGCGACACGGCGGAATAAGGATTTCAGCGGACGCAGCGCATCGCCCTCTGCGCCCTGCATGACATGGTTTTCACTCCTTTTCTCCTCCTTTTTCCTTTCCCTTTCCTTCCTTGGGGCGCGGAGTCAGCAACCTCCCGCACCCCGGAGACAGCCCGAATTTCAGCAGATTCGGGCTGTTTTCTGTTGGGGGATTTGGGGCTTACAGCTTCGCGACTTCCGCCTTGAACTCCGGAATCGTGTCCACAAAATGGTACGGCGCATATTCGCCATACGCGGACGGGCGGCTGATGGTGACAAACTGGATATGCTTGCTGAGATACTGGTCGTTCATTTCCTCTTTCAGCTGAACAACCGCTTTGCCAAGTTTCATGCGAATAGCGACGCTTCCGATTTTATTGGCATTCTTCGCAACAACGTAACACATGGGCTAATTCCTCCTGAAATTCTGATTCATTCTTGATTTTTCCCTGCTCATAGAGAGCGCGCATTTGAGCGCCAGCAGCAAGAGGATGCTGCTTTTTGTACAAGTATTTATGCAGCCAGTTGTTCAGTTGACGGTCAAAGTAGGTGTTGTACTGAATTTCAATAGGATAGTGAAAGTTATCTAACTGATAGTACACATGTACACCACGGTAGCCATCATCATTCGCTTTTCCTTGTGACATATCCACAATTCGCAGTGCGTCCAGCGGCGGACTGTTTCGGATTTCATCATAATCGTCGCGCAGAGAGCGAAAGCCCAGCAAATCATTGAACACTTTAGCGGCTGGTTTGTTCGGAAAATAGCGGTCATATTTATGCGACGCTGATTCCATTGACTTGACACGGTAGTCCAGCGCAAGCTGTTCCAACGCTTCGTGTTCATCATACCAAGCCGCGATTTCCTTTATTTCCGCCATAAGACTGCCTTTTTCAAAATGCGCAAGGCTGTTTTTCAAGGAAAGCCCCAGCTTCGTGCGGAATGACAGCGCTTGCAGAATCTCAATCGACAATCCATCTTGCAACAGAAATTGGCTCACGAAAACACCTCCCTGCGCAGTTTGCTTTCTTATTATAGCATGGTGCAGCGCACTTCGTCAATCAATCCACAAATCCATATCATAGAAATTGCACGCCTATTTCCCCCCTTCTTCCCCCTGTTCCCCTTCACAGAAAAAAGCAAACGTGGTATGATAATCAGACAAACAGGCAAGGGAGGATTGGCGGATGGACGAGACGCGCGGAAAGTTCGTGCTGAAAGCCCCGTATCAGCCAAGCGGGGATCAGCCGCAGGCGATTGAGGCGCTGACAAAGGGCGTCAACGCGGGCATGAAGGGGCAAGTGCTGCTGGGCGTAACCGGGTCGGGCAAAACGTTCACGATGGCAAGCGTGATTGCGCAGGTGCAGCGCCCGACGCTGGTGATTGCGCACAACAAAACGCTGGCGGCGCAGCTCTGCTCGGAATTTCGGGCGTTCTTCCCCGACAGTGCGGTGGAATATTTCGTTTCCTATTATGATTACTATCAGCCGGAAGCGTATATCGCGTCGTCGGACACCTACATCGAGAAGGACGCCGCCATCAACGAGGAAATCGACCGCCTCCGCCACAGCGCGACGGCGGCGCTTCGGGAGCGGCGGGACGTGATTATCGTCGCGTCGGTCAGCTGCATTTATTCCATGGGCGACCCCAGCGAGTACGAGGGGCAGATGGTGTCGCTTCGTCCGGGCATGGCGATTGGGCGCGACGACCTCATCCGCCAGCTGATTGCCATCCAGTATGACCGCAACGACGTGGAGTTTGAGCGCGGGACGTTCCGCGTGCGCGGCGACGTGCTGGAAATCATCCCCGCGGGCGGCAAGGAGCACGGCCTGCGGATTGAGTTCTTCGGCGACGAAATCGAGTCCATCAGCGAGTTCGAGGTCGTGTCCGGGCACACGCTGGCGTCGCTGGAGCACGCAAGCGTCTATCCCGCGACGCACTACGCGACTGACCAGACGAATCTGCCGGAGAAAATCGCCGTCATCGAGCGCGATTTGAAGGAGCAGGTCGACAAGTTCACAAAGGAGGGCAAACTGCTGGAGGCGGAGCGAATCGCCCAGCGGACGAATTACGACATCGAGATGATGCGCGAAATCGGCTATTGCAGCGGCATCGAGAATTATTCGCGCTACTTCGATGGCAGAAAGCCCGGCGACGCGCCCTATTCCCTGCTGGACTACTTCCCCAAGGGCTTTTTGTGCTTCATCGACGAGAGCCACGTCACCGTGCCGCAGATTCGCGCCATGTACAACGGCGACCGCGCGCGCAAGGAGCAGCTTGTCGAATATGGTTTCCGGCTGCCGTCGGCGTTTGACAATCGTCCGCTGCTGTTCGAGGAATTTGAACAGCGCATCGGGCAGACGATTTTCGTCTCCGCAACGCCCGGCCCGTATGAAATCAGCCACGCATCCCAGATTGTGGAACAGATTATCCGCCCGACCGGGCTGCTTGACCCCAAAATCATCCTCCGCAAGGCGACCGGTCAGGTGGATGACCTCGTGGGCGAAATCCACCAGGTCGTGGCGAAAAAACAGCGCGTGCTGGTGACGACGCTCACCAAGCGGATGGCGGAGAGCCTGACGGAGTACCTGCAAAGCATGGACATCCGCGTCCGCTACCTGCACAGCGACGTGACGACGATGGATCGCATGGCGCTGATTCGCGGGCTGCGGCTCGGCGAATATGACGTGCTGGTGGGCATCAACCTCCTGCGCGAGGGGCTGGACTTGCCCGAAGTGTCGCTCGTCGCGATTCTCGACGCGGACAAGGAAGGTTTCCTGCGTTCGGAAACGTCGCTCGTGCAGACCATCGGGCGCGCCGCACGAAACGTCGATGGGCGGGTGATTATGTACGCCGATGTGATGACGGACAGCCTGATGCGCGCCATCAGCGAAACCAACCGCCGCCGCGCGATTCAGGAGGAGTACAACCGCGTGCACGGCATCACGCCGGAGTCGGTGCGCAACGCGGTGCATCAGGTGCTGGAGATTACGAAGAAGGCGGAAGAAAGCGCGCCCGCCGCGATGAGCGAGGACGAGCGGAACGCGCTGATGAAGCAGGTGGAAGACCAGATGCTGTCGGCGGCGAAGGCGCTGGACTTCGAGCAGGCGGCGAAGCTCCGCGACCAGCTGCTGGAATTAAAGGGGGAAAAGCCCCAGGCGGAGCAGATTCAAAAGAAGCGGAGAAGGACACGCGAAAGCACCAGACACCACTAAGTTTGGAAGCGTAACCAAGCCGGGCAGCCCAAAAAGGGTCAAGGGACAATGTCCCTTGCAGGGTGCAGGGACAGCGTCCCTGCTGGGGTTTGGGGCAACGCCCCAACTGTTCCTCGTCCAGCCAACTCAAAAGGAAAATTCAAGCAGGGGCAGCCTTGGTCGCAGGCAGCGAAGCGTCCCTGCGCAGTAACTTTGCGCGTCCGCAGACGCGCCCCCAAGCCGCTCTTTCCAACAACCGTGCTGTGTCGCGCCAAATGGGCGCGACCGACCCGTATGCAGCCAGTCAAAACCTCGCGTTTATTTTCCCAAATTGCTCATTCCTCATTGCGAATTATCCCGGAGGTGTCCCATGCCCACCAAACGCTTTCTCCCCCTGCTGCTCCTGCCCTTCGTGCTGCTGACGGCAGCGCTGTGCCTCGCCGTCCTCCTCGGCGGGCAGGATTTCATCCACGCGCTGCTCAACGTGGCGGTGCTGCCGTGATGCGCCCAAATCGCGCTGATTCGGCGCTTTCGCAGTATTTTTGCTCTCTCCTGACCGCCGTGCTGCTGCTCGTTTCGCTGCTGTGCGGGCTGATTTTCTTCGCCACCACGCGCACGTTCGCCGCGTCTGTCCTGTCATCCAGCGAAAAAGAAAGTCAGCACAAAATCGAGTGGAACGCCGCACAGATTCAGGCGGATTTTGCCCTCTCTGATGCTGCGCTTGCCCCCCTGTCCGGCGCTTGCGCGGCGTATCAGGCGGAACTTGCGGTTTATTGGCACGACTTCTTCCGCACCGATGCGGAGGAACTGCCCGCCGCTCCCGCCCCCCTCGATGAGCGCGAAATGGTCGCCCTTGTCATGGCGGATGAAGGCTTCCAAGCCCGCGTGGATGCGGATTTTCGCCGCGCCACCGCCCGCGACGAGGTCGTTTACCCCCTCTCGCAGTTTGTCCAGCGATATTCCTTCCCCATCCGGCAGAGCCTGATGGAATTGCTCGGCGGACTGGCGGCACAGAAATGCAGCCTCCCACGTCTGCTCCACGCGGTCGAAATCAGCGGCGCGGTCTGTCTGCTGGCGGCGATTCTGCTCCTGCTTTGCTGCCGCCGCGTCCGCATCGGCGCAACGCTCACCGCCACAGGGCTCGCCGCGCTGCTGCTGCTGCTCCCTGCGCTGCTGCTCAACCTGCCGGGGCTGCTCCACCCGCTCTCGTCCATTGCGCAGGCGCAAGTCACCCGCGCATTGCTGCTGCTCGGCGGCGCACAGGCGGTTTTCGCCTTGGTGACGCTGCTGCCGGGCATCCTGCTGCTTCGGAGGGCACACGCATGATGCAGAAGAACACCATCACCGTCACGTCGGATAAAATTACCCAGCCGTTCACATTCGCATTTGCCGCGGATTTCCACAACGGCGATGCGGATGAGGCGCTTTCGCTCATGCGGGGCTGCGACGCGATTCTCATCGGCGGCGACCTCGTCAACCGCCACAGCCGCCACGGATGGCGCAACGCCGCGCGCTTCCTCGACCTCGCGCCGCGCGTCGCCCCCACGTTCTACAACCTCGGCAACCACGAGCGGCTGCTGCCAGACCTCGCGGAATACCTTCCTTTGGTGCAGAAAAGCGACGTGACCGTACTGGACGACTGCTTTGTGGACTTCCGCGGCATCACCCTCGGCGGAGTCAGCAGCGCGCGGAAAATGCCGGGAATGCCGCCCGGTCGCGCGCAAATGGACGCAAAAAAGCCGTTCCTGCAAGCCATGGCGGCGCGAGACGGGTTCAAACTGCTGCTCTGCCACCACCCGGAGTATTTCGCGCCGCTGGTGCAGGGGCTGGACATTGACCTGACGCTCGCGGGGCACGCGCACGGCGGGCAGGTGCGGATTGGTTCGCAGGGAATTTACTCGCCGGGTCAGGGGCTTTTCCCGAAATTGACGAGCGGGTTTTATTTTGATGACAAACTGTTCATCAGCCGCGGCATGACGAACTCCGCCTGTGCGCCGCGCCTGTGGTGTCCGTGCGAGCTGGTGATGGTGCAGCTGCTGCCCAATCGCGCTATATAGATAGGAAACGATTTTCCTGCTCATTGGAAGAATCCCATTCGCTGAATCGTTGTATGATTATCCACAGTTCGTCCCCAATTTCCGATTCACGAAGGAGGTTTCCGCATGAAAAAACTGCTTTGGGTGCTGATTTTACTGCTTCTCCCGCTGACCGCATGGGCGGAAGACGCCGAAATCCACCGCGACGGCGCGTTCTTCTACCAGATTGCGGATGGCGAAGCGACCTTGACCGGCTGCGACTGGGACGCGATGCAGGCGGATTCGCTGTACATGTTCGCCGAACCGCCGGTTTCGTTGGAGATTCCGGCGACGCTGGGCGGCTATCCCGTCACGTCGATTGGCGGCGGGGTGTTCTGCTCGCTGGACGGCTGCCCCGTAGATGCGCCGTTCGAGGTTGTGCTCCCCGAAGGGCTTCGCGCGCTGGATGCCGACACCTTCGCCGAATGCTTCTATGCGGTGAAAGTCACCCTGCCCGCGACGCTGGAAATCATCCCGGAGGGCTGTTTCGACCAGATTTCCGCCGAAATCGAATTTCCGAACGGCAATCCGCGCTATTCCTGCGAAAACGGCTTTCTGATTAACAATACTACGCAGACGCTGCTGTACACCGCGCCGTCGAGCCACGCCAATCCGCTGCCCGCTGTCCGCCGTCTGGGGGACTGTTCGCTGATGAACTGGCTCTGGTACGACGATGACGACCCCGTTCTGCCCGACACGCTGGAAAGTGTTGGCAGCTATATCTTCTATGACTGCGGCGTGACCCGCGTCACCTTCCCCGACGGCATCACCGAATTGTCGCCCTACACCTTCTACTGCACCGATTTGCAGGAAGTTCACCTGCCCGCGTCGCTGCGGGAAATCCCGGATTACTGCTTTTGGAACTGCCAGCTGACCGCGCTGACCATCCCCGACGGCGTGACCCGCATCGGCGCGCACGCGGTGGACTGGTTCACGGGCGAAATCATTGGGGCCGTCACCCTGCCCGCGTCGGTGGAATTTGTGGGCTACTGCGCCTTCCCGGACGAATGCGACGTGACTGTTTTGAACCCGCAGGTTCATTTTGAAACAGCCACGGAGTATGCCGAGCGAATCCCCGAATATGACTGGTATGGCGACGAAGCGGCGGACGCTCTCTATTCAGATGGCCTGTTTGACTACGAGCTTTCGTCGCGCGGCGCGGTTCTGCTCGGCTGTTCCCGCTTCTTGAACCAGCCAGAAGTCCCCGACGTGCTGGAAATTCCGGCGGAATTGGGCGGAACTCCTGTCGTGGCAATTGCGGCGAATGCGTTGAACACATCTGAATCCTATGCCGATAGCCTTTTGTTCGGCATTGTGCTGCCAGAGGGCATTCAGCGTGTGGAAGCAGATGCGTTTCAATGCTGTCACGCAGCAACGCAGATTTCCTTTCCCTCCACGCTAACAATGCTCGCGGAAGGCAGTTTTTTTCACGTCTACGCGGAAATCGACTTCCCGAACGGCAACCCGCGCTATTCCTGCGAAAACGGCTTCCTGATTGACCGCGACACGCAGACGCTGCTGTATGCCGCGCCGTCCAGTCAGGGGCAGCCGATTCCCGCCGTCCGTCGCTTGGGCGATTCCGCGCTGGATAACTGGAAACCTGCGGGTAACGAAATCCGCCTGCCGGACACGCTGGAATCCATCGGTCCTTACGCCTTGGACGGGCAGTACACGGGCGATTTTTCCCCGCTGGCGGCGCTGATTCTCCCCGACGGCGTCCGCGAACTGTCCGATTGCAGCATTTACGGCTGCTGGGAGATTCAGCTGCTGCGCTTCCCGGCAACGCTGACGGAAATTCCCGCCTACTGCGTCGCAAACTGCGGGCTGGGCGCGGTGGAAATCCCGGAGGGCGTGACGCGCATCGGCGAATTTGCCTTCTACTACTACGATTGGGAGCAGACGGAATTGTCCGCCGTCACCCTGCCCGCGTCGGTGGAATTTGTGGGCTTCCGCGCCTTCCCGGACGAATGCGAAATCACCGCGCTAAACCCCGACACGCACTTTGAAACAGAGGAAGAAATCAATCAGCGGAATCCCGATTGGGCGTATCGCATCCCCTAACAATCAAGAAAGGTCGTTTTCCGCATGAACGAACTCGATTCGCTTCTCCGCGCCGCCGGCCGCATGATGCTTGATTACCAGTCCCCGAAGGTGTTCAGCAAGGGGCATCACGCCGATTTCGTCACCGAGGCGGACATCGCGGTGCAGTCCTATCTCGTCGATGCGCTGCAAAGGGCGTATCCGCACGCAAAGTTCCTCGCCGAGGAGGAGGATCGGCACGTCCTCACCGACGCGCTGACCTTCATCATCGACCCCATCGACGGCACGACGAACTACTTCCGCCGCCGCCGCTGCTCGATGATTTCCATCGGCGCGGTGGAAAATAAACTTCCCGTTTTCGGCGGGCTGTACGACCCGTACTTGGACGAAATGTACCTCGCGGAACGCGGCAAGGGCGCGACCTGCAACGGCGAGCGCATTCGCGTGTCGGACACGTCCCTTGACAAGGCGCTGATTGGCTTCGGCTCTGCGCCGTACTACGAGGAGTTGTTTTCGCTGACCGGGCGGACAGTTTCGACGCTGCTGCCGAAAATCGCCGATGTGCGCCGGACGGGCAGCGCCTGCCGGGAACTGTGCGACGTGGCGCGCGGCATCAGCGATGGGCACTTCGAGTGGCGGCTCCAGCCGTGGGACTACTGCGCAGGGACGCTGCTGATTGAGGAAGCTGGCGGGCGCTGCGGCGACATCCGCGGCGGAAGCGTCGTCTACGACCGCCCGATGGCGCACATGGCGGCGAACGCGCGCATTTTCGATAATCTGCGCGAAGTGCTGCAATCAGCGGATTGCGAAAATCCCGATTCTATGGTATAATCAGGGTACCAACCTGAAAAGGAGCGACTGACATGATTCCGACCCCGCACATTACCGCCAAGGAAGGCGATTTCGCCCGCACTGTCCTCATGCCCGGCGACCCGCTGCGCTCGAAGTTCATTGCGGACAACTACCTCGAAAACGCCGTGCTGGTCAACAACACGCGCGGCGTGCAGGGCTACACCGGCACCTACAAGGGCAAGCGCGTGTCCGTAATGGCATCCGGCATGGGCATGCCCTCCATCGGCATCTACTCCTATGAGTTGTTCAAATTCTACGGTGTGGAAAATATAATCCGCGTCGGCACGGCGGGGATGCTCAGCCAGCAGCTGAAAGTGCGCGACATCGTGCTGGGCATGAGCGCGTACACGAACAGCAATTTCGGGCAGCAGTACGGTTTCCGTGGGAACGTCGCGCCTTGCTGTTCCTACGCGCTGCTTTCTGCCGCGATGGAAGCGGCCAAGAAGCTCGGCGTGACCCCCGTGCCGGGTGCGCTGTACTCGTCGGATATTTTCTATGACGAATCGCAGCCGTCGCCGGGGCAGGTGCTGCAAGGCTTGGGCGTGCTGGCGGTGGAGATGGAAGCGGCGGCGCTGTACCTGAACGCGGCGCGGCTTGGCAAGAACGCGCTGACCATCTGCACCATTTCCGACAATCCCTTCACGGGCGAGGAGCTGGATGCCGAGGCGCGGCAAAACACCTTCACGCAGATGATGGAAATTGCGCTGGAAATTGCGTAATATAGTAGGGCGAAGCACCAAAAAAGCTGCACGCGGAAGGAGCATGGAAGCGCGACCAACTCAATCGCGAAAAAGGGTCAAGGGACGCTGTCCCTTGCAGGGTGCAGGGACAGCGTCCCTGCTGGGGTTTGGGGCAACGCCCCAACTGTTCCTCGTCCGACCAATCCCAAGGAAGTCGCCAACAAAGGTGCAGGCAGCGAAGCGTCCCTGCCAGTAACTTTGCGCGTCCGCAGACGCGCCCCAAGCTGCTCTTCCCCAAGATTCCGTGAAGAACCAGAAAAAAACCGGGCAGGTCAGCCTCTGCCGACCTGCCCGGTTGCTTGCAATTGATCGTGATTACTCGCCCAGCGCGTATTCCGCCGCTTCTTCGCCCGCAATGCGGCCGAAGACCACGAAGTCCGCCACAGCGTTGCCGCCCAGACGGTTCGCGCCATGCACGCCGCCGGTCACTTCGCCCGCCGCGTACAGACCCGCAATCGCCGTGCCGTCGGCCTTGAGGACTTCGGTGTCCGTGTTAATCACCAGACCGCCCATCGTGTGATGGACGCCCGCCGTCACCTTGATGGCGTAGTACGGCGCGGTGTTCAGGGGCTGCGCGAAGGAGGTACGGCCGAAATCCGGGTCATTCTTCGCTTCGACGTAGGTGTTCCAAGTGTTCATCGTTTCCGCGAAGGTCGCCGCGTCCACGCCCAGCGCTTCCGCCAGTTCTTCATAAGTGTTGCCCTGGAAGACAAAGCCGCGCTTGACATAGCCCGCGATGACCGAGGACTTGTCCAGCATCGCCTGATCGACCACCAGATAGCTGTAAGAGCCGGGCTGCGCGATTTCCGCCGCGCTCACCACGTCACGCGTGCCGACTTCGTCGATGAAGCGCTTGCCATCAGCGTTAATCAGCACAGCGCCGTCGCCGCGCAGACCTTCCGTAATCAGCGCCGCGGTGTCAAACTGCACGGTCGGGTGAATCTGAATCTGATTCATGTCCACCGTCGCCGCGCCCAGCGCCTGCGCCATTTCGATGCCCTGACCCTGCGCGCCCGCCGCGTTCGTGGTCATGAAGCCCTTGAGCGCGGGCACGAGTTCCGCCACCATGTCCAGATTCGCGCCGAAGCCGCCCGTCGCCAGAATGACCGCCTTCGCGTTCACGGTCACTTCGTTGCCCGTCGTGCCGACTGCCTTCACGCCGACTGCCTTGCCGTTTTCATCGGTCAGGATGGTCGTCGCGGTGGTTTCCAGCTGAATGGAAATCTTATCGTTTTCTTCGCAAGCCTTTTCCAGCAGCGGAATCATGTAGGAGCCAACCGCGATGGTCTTGCCTTCCGCATTGACCGGGCGATGGATACGCTTGACGGACGCGCCGCCGAAGCTGCCCACGCTGGTCAGATTAATGCCGTACTTCTTCAGCCATTCAACGCCGTCCGCCGATTCGTCCGCCAGTTCTTCGACCAGTTCGGGATTGTTGATGCCCTTGCCGCCGATCATGGTGTCCAGTTCCATCAGCTCGTCGCTGTCGAAATAGCCGACCGGGTTCGCCTGATAGTCCGCCCACTGCTTTTCGACTTCTTCCGCCAGCTTGGTGATGGTCACGTTATCCGCATAGGTCGTGCGCGCGGTCTTCAGCGTCTTTTCCACGCCAGCGGATTCGCCGAATTCGTTTTCATCCTGCGCGGGAGTATCCGCCGCGTTCATGCCGCCCGTCGCGCGGACAGAGTTGCCGCCGACAGCCGCCTGACTTTCCAGAATGATGACGTCCGCGCCCTTTTCCGCCGCCGTCAACGCCGCGGTCATGCCAGCGCCGCCCGCGCCGATAATCACGATATCCGTGTTATAGGTGGCGTCGTCCGCCTTCGCCGCTTCGGTCGCCACATAGGTAGACCACTTTACCGTGTCCAGACCCGCCGCCGTGACGGCATCCAGCACAGCCATCTTGATTGCTTCGGACGTCATCGTCGCGCCGGAAACGCCGTCCACGTTCGCAGACTGCGCCGCCATGATGCGGCCCGGCATCGCCTCCACAGCAGCATCCGCAATGCCCGCCGTGTCGCCGTTCTTCGTCACTTGAATATCCGTTACCACACCGTTTTCATCCACGGTCACGCTGACTTCGATGGCGCCCTTGCCGCCGATTTCGCTGTCACCCACGCCCGTGTACGTTCCCGCTTCCGCCATTGCGAAGCTGCACATCGTCAGCAGCATTGCAAGGCAGAGCAGCACGGAAGTCAACTTAGAAAGCATCGTTTTCATGCGCGTACCTCCTTGTTTTGCCATTTCCTTGAATGGCACAATTATGATACCACATTCCGCACCGCAGTTCAAGGGCTCTTGTCAATTTTTTAACACGGAAATTGCAAGTTTTCGTGATTTTCGCGCTGAACAAAAAGAGACTGCGGAGCAAGAGCGCGCCGCAGTCGATGCTGTTTATTCCGGGAAGTTGACGTATTCCGTCTTCATGAACAGGTAATTGCCCTGATAGCAGACGATTGTCCAATCGCCCGCCGGATTCTGCTGAATCACCTGCACTTCGTCTCTGTAATGGACTTGCGCGACAGGTGTCGCATTCGCATCCGGCGCGATATACAGCGGCGCGCCTTCCTCCGGCGCATTGCAGACGGCGGAAGTCAGCAAATCTGAAAATTGCAGCGGCACATCCGCAAACTGAAATTCATCGACCCCAAAGTTCGCCTTGCCGTACATATATACATGATACGTTGATGTGTATCCGCCCGAATAATAGCTGTAAAGTTCAAATCCACGGTCATTTATAAACTCGATTGAGACAGAAGGCGATTCCCAGACGCCACCGTCAAGATAATACAAGTCATCGAACATGGATTCAAATTCGGTGTACAAAGTCAGCGAAAGTACATAGACCTTTCCCTCCACATCCAGATAGTCGAAATACACCGTGTATTTCGTATCCGACGACGACACATTCTCGTCCATCGAGAAGTTGCGGATGGTCAGCTCCGGGCGGGTGAGCGCCTTGTCATTGCAGACGTCCACTTTCCATTTGCCCTTGACCTTTTTGAGGATAATCAGCTGCATCGCGTCGTCTTTCCGCGCCACCACGGGGTACAGCTTGACGTTTTTTAGGAACGAATTGGAAGACATTTTCGTGTCCTCTTCCCGTGGATTCGGCTGATAGAGCGTCCATCCCTTGCCGATTTCCTTCTCCACGACCTGAATCAGCGTTTTGTTCGTCAGCTTGGTCATCCAGTCTGATGATTCAGCCGCTGCGCTGGCGGACAGCGCGCACGAAAGGCTGGTCAGCAGCAGTGCCGCCGCCAGTAGAAACGTCAAAATCCGCTTCATTTGCTTTCTCTCCTTACCCCCACGGCACATACTCATATTCCATGTACGCGATTTCGCCCGCGTCGTTCAGCGCAATCCGCGCCGTGATGAACCAGAAGTCGAACGCCGCGTCCTCCTGCGAAACATCATACGCAAAGACGATTTCGCCGCTTTCGGGCGCTGTGCCATCCAGATATGCGCTGATGTACCACGCCCGCAAGTCGGTCACGGGAATCATCCGCATGTCCGCATCCGTCATGCTGCTCAGCATCATAGCGGAAAAATCCGCCGCCAGTGCGAACGTCACCGTCTGTCCGTTATTGGCATACTCGCCCGTTTCGCAGTCGTCGTCTGTCACAACCCGCTCAAAGCGCCCAGTCACCGCCGTGACGCAGTGGTTCTCGTCCTCCTGCCACTTGGCGATTTCAAACAGGTCGTAGGTGTTCCCAGACGCATCGGTGCAGGTGTAGAACGTTGGCTGCGCGGACACCGGCAGAGGAATCTCCTGATAGACTGTCTCCGCGCTTCCCGCCATCCCCATCATCAGCATGATTGTCATCAGCGTCGTCAAAATCCGCTTCATGATAATTGCCTCCTTCGTCTGCGGCTTTCGCCTTGTTATTGCTATTGTATCATCTTCCATGGAAAAAAGGAAGCGGCGAATTGGAACAGTTTTCCTTGACTAATCAATATTTCAGGCATATAATAATCGCTCATGACATACAGGAAACTGGGGGATGAGCGGCATGTCGATTTGGGAGATTCTGCTCCTTGGTGTCGGATTGAGCATGGATGCGTTCGCGGTGTCCATCTGCAAGGGCTTGAGCGTGAAGAAAGTCAAATGGCAGCATCTGCTGTGCGTGGGCGCGTATTTCGGCATTTTTCAGGCGCTGATGCCGACGCTGGGGTACTTCCTCGGCACGACGTTCTCCAATCTGATTGACCAGTTCGACCATTGGGTGGCGTTCATCCTGCTGGCGATTATCGGCGTGAACATGGTGCGCGAGGCGCTGAGCAAGGACGAGGATGAAACCAATGACGATTTCGGCTTCAAGACGATGCTGCTGCTGGCGATTGCCACAAGCATCGACGCGCTGGCGGTCGGCGTGACCTTCGCGCTGGAAGGCACGGACATCGCCCTCGCAGCCTGCCTGATTGGTCTGACGACGTTCACGCTCTCGCCCATCGGTCTGCTGGTGGGCAACCGCTTCGGGCTGCGCTACAAGAGCAAGGCGGAGCTGGTCGGTGGTCTGGTGCTGATTGGCATCGGCTTGAAGATTCTGCTCGAAGGGCTGGGGCTGTTTGGGTAAAATGTTGCTGGGGAAGCACGTGAAATGCTTCCCCGGCTCTTTTCTTTATCCGATTGTTCCCTCTCCCGTCGCGTCATCCACCCACACGACCGTCTGGTATTTATGCTGCACATAAACCACCACCGACCAACGCGCCGTCTCCGGGTCATATTGGCAAGAGTAAGATGCTTCCTGTTCCCCTGTATTGAAGCCGCTCGCAGACAGTGTGCGCACTGCAATCGCCTGTACATCCGCTGCGGAAAGGTTCGTCAGGTTCGCGGACTGCACAAAGCCGCGCATCGGCTGGGTATTCGCCGCGTTCCATTCCACATACGTCCATGTCCCCATCGTCGCTAAGCGGGTCACTTCCGTATTCGCAGGAATCGCCGAAATCGCCGCGGCGGAGAACAGCGGGTCATCCGTCAAGTTGCTTGAAACCTTCGTCCACACCTGCGCTTGACTAAACTGCATATCGCTGACATTCGCATTCTTCGGCAGTGCGCTCTCCTGAATCCAGCCGATGCGCATGTGATCGCTGGTAATATCGTACTGAAGCATAATCCAGCCATTTTCCCTGCCGAACACCTGAATCCAGTCGTTTGTGGATACCGCCGCCTTGCCATTGCCGCCGCGGAAGTAGTTTTCGCCGGGTCCAGAATAGACGGCGTATTTCTTGTTTGACGTGAACTTGATGTTCTGCGGCTGGGGCAGGCTGTATTCGCCCGCCGACTGCGGAATATCCGGCGGCAGTGACAGCTGCGCCCGCGCCTTTTCCGGCGTCATCGGGATGTTGTCCAGCGAAAACTCCGCGAACGATGTCGGCGGCGTTACGCCCTCCACCGTGGTTCGGGTCGATTTGCTTCCGCCGTCGGTGTATACAATCTTCAAGTACTCGATTTTGTTCTCATAAGGAAAAATCCCCATTGATACACCGTCTTTTTCCCAGCCGATTTCCGTCACATACCAGTCATTGTTTTTCTTCGTCACGGTAATGTCGAAAACGGGATTGTAGCTGCTCTTATCGTTGTAATAAAGGTAATAGATGCCGTATGCTTCGGTGTAAACCGTTGGAATCCATTCTCCCTGCTTCACAACGCCGCTGGATTGCCTTTTGAGCGCCCATTTACCCGATGCGTTTTTCTCAAAGATGCACAGGACATTCTTCTTCTCGCTGTGCATGAGAACAAACGCTGCCGAAAACCCGTGTTCGTCATACCAAGCGCACGCATCGTAACCATCCTCCGTCAGTTGGCTTCCATAATTCACGCGTCCGATTTCATACGACGACCACGCCGAGCCGTTCAGAATTTGCTTGATGCCATCGGGCAGCGTCGCGGCGTTTCCCGAATCCGCACTGGCAACCGACAACATCATCAGCATTACCATCCCCAAGACCATCAGCAAATTCTTTTTCATGGCAAATCCTCCATTTCCGTTTTGCCGTTTCATCCATATCAACGATTCACTTTCCACCTTTCTTCCAGCCAATCAAATTTTTTCGTTTTTCTTCGCGAAAAAGGCACTTTTCTGCCGCAATTCACGAAAAATTTTCCCCTTAGTCAAACATTCCCGGTGGAAAATACGTCTAAAGTGTTGTACAATGAAAGCACCTGTTATTGTGCGCGGAAGGGAGGCGGTCAGCGTGTGGAAGCGGCTGATGAGCGTGCTGCTCGTCGTGTTGTTGTGCTGCCCGATTTTCGCCGTCCGCGCGGAAGAAATCACGGCGGATGGGCGCGTCAACCGCGCGCTGCTCGTGGGCTGCGACCGCTTCCTCACCCAGACCGACACCACCCCCTCCTCCCGCAATAATGTGCTGCGCATGGCGGATGCCCTCTCCGGCGGCACGCTTAACATGCAGACCCTCGTCACCCGCGAAGAGGGGCTGTCCTCCGCGTCCGCGCTGATTGCCCTCATTCGCGAAACATTCGCCGATGCGGACGCGGACGACGTCAGCTACTTCTACATCAGCACCCACGGGCTGTGGAACACCGCCGTGAACGGGCTGATGACGCTCCTGCTCTCCGACGGCGAATCCGAAGAGGGCATTACGGCATATGAGCTGCGCCGCGTGTTCGACACGATTCCCGGCAAAAAAGTGCTGCTGCTGGACGCGTGCCACTCCGGCGCAATGATTGGCAAAGGCGTGGAGAAGTCGTTCGAGAACCTGTTTGCGGGCGATAATTACTATGTCGTCTGCTCTTCCGGCGGCGAGGAAGAAAGCTGGTACTGGTCGGGCGAAGTCGGCGGCGAGCGGCTGGCGGGCGCGGGGTACTTCTCCGGCGCGCTGGCGGATGCGCTCTCCCGCACGGGCAGCTTCGGCGCGGATGAGAACCGCGACGGTGCTATCACCCTGACCGAACTTCGCCGCCGCCTGCTGCAAAGCCACGGCGCATCCACCGTCCGCACCTATCCGGAGGACAGCGATTTTGCCCTCTTCTCCTACGACTTGTCTGCCGTCAGCAGCCGCCGGCGCGAGACAAGCATCGAGGGCATCACCTTCAGCGGCGATACGCTCTCCGCTGATGCGCCCGTAATTGATTTTTCCTTCAACGTCGTCCGCACGGCGCAGGTTGCCTATCAGCTGGTCTATCGCCGTCAGGGCATCTGGGATTTTGACCAATCTACGCTGATTTACGACAACAACGGCGATTTCGGCAGCTACGCCATTGCCGGACGAACCCTATCCCCCGGCTTGAAGGAGCGCTCCATCACCCTGAACACCGCCGATGCGCAGTCCTCCGGCTATGTTCTCTTGCAGATTCTGGTGATTGAAAAGGGTCTGCCGAGCGTCGTCTGGTCGAAGGTACTCTGCGTTCCGCCAACGACGGGCGACCCGGAACTGCGTGTGCATGTGCAGGACACATTCTGCTCCGAAAGCGGCGAGGAATTGACCTTTGTGGTGTATCACGGCGTTCCATGCGAACTAACGGTGACGATTGAGGATGAAGCCGGCCAGACGGTGCGGCGATTGTCGTCACGGCAGGCATCACGCCCGGAGCAGCTGAGTGCACCGGGGTCGACGTTCTGCTGGAATGGGACGGATTCGCAGGGAAAGCTGGTGAATGCGGGTCTGTATCGAGTGCGCGTGAAGGCGTATGTTGGGACAGAACGGTATGAGGTGGAGAGCGGATGGATTTCACTCACGGAAATGGTTGGATAAAAAAGGGGTAAACACGCGGGCAAAGCATGGAGAAGGAGCCTACTCAATCGCGCGAAAGGGTCAAGAATCCGGATGATGATATAATGAAAGGAAACAGGGCGGAAAGCCCGGAGCAACGGAGGAGGAGAAACGGATGAAACGGCTCCTGGGACTGCTGCTGGCGATGATGGTGATGATGGAGGGAATTTCGTGTGCGGTTGCGGAGAACGCGAACCCTCTTGTGTCAGATTGGCTGACCGAACTGAAAAGCAAACGGCTGATTCAGATTGTGGAGGACGAAATCGGCGAGGGCTGGACGCTCTATCAGCCGAACGGACGGGAGGAAGAGGAAAATTTCTCATCCGCAGCGAATTTGAAGGAAATGCGCTTTCTCCCGGTGGTTGCGCAGAAAGACAATCAGTTGCGGCTGTTGATTTTGAGGCGGCAGGGCGACCTGTGGAAAGTAAGCGAGCAGAACGACCGCGCTTTGATGCGGGACGGTTGGACGTTGCAAAACTTTTCTGCTATGCCTTATGGAAATTCTGATTGGACATACATCTTTTTTGACTTTGTGGATGAAAATCAAAAAAGATGGGAGCTTATGCTGAATTTGGGTGATGGATATGTATCGTCTTTTGATGCAATTTCTTATTATGTAGAAGGTTATGGAACAACGTATATTAACATGAACTATGACCGCGGCCTGGAATTTCTAATTGATGCACCAGCTTATTCCCGGTTCAGTTATGAGGTATATCCTGTGGAACGCTATTCTTTTGGTGTGGAAGATTTTGACTTAGCAACCTGTCCGCTAACCATGCAGGAATTTCTCGTTCCGGCGATTGTTACTTGCGGCGAAGAAGGTGCAGGGCTGTACATCATGGTACAACAGGATGTTCAGCCGATTGTCACGCTGGCAGACGGGGACGCGATTGAAGCAATTCCGCAGAAGTGGGAATTGGATTGGACAATCGTGTACTATCAGGGGAATTACCTGTTTATGAAGACGGAAAACTGTAAAATGGAAGAATGAATATAGCAGAGGGTATAGAAGGCGGCTACAGGTACAAGACCTGTAGCCGCCTTTGCGTTGTTATGTTTCATTTTGCAATGCGCTGGCGGGATAGGCGACCAGCCAGTCGGGAATGGAAATATCCAAGAAGGTGGCATTCGTCTTTGCAGCTTCGGTAAGAACATCGTTTAGGATGGTGTCGAGATTGAAACAGGTGATGTCAGTGCTTTCGCGGTAAAAAACCCTTTGACTGATGCCACCGTTATAGTTGGTAGCCACATCAACATAGATGCTGCGCAGGGGAGCTTCAATGTACACCCACCATCCGTTCGCGTCGGTAAAAGTCAGCAAAGTAAGATACCAGTGCAGACCAGCTTTGTCATCCCACTCTCGCTGAAACGTCAGGACGGCGTGTGGTACTCCGTTGCGCTCATCCTCTTCAGAGCTATAGTAGAGCTGAATTTCCGCATATCTTTCCTCATAAAGGAATGGTTCAATGTCGATATTCAGCAGCACAGAACTGGAGCGCGTTGTAATTTGCCAATGACCGTTGACCTTTCCCAGCATCAGCAGCTCCGGATTGCCATCCGGCGGAGTAACAATCACCGCGCATTCCGCCTGATTGTTTTCATCACAGCCTTCAAGGGTAGTAATCAGGGGAAGCAGTTCCTCCTTCGTCGAAGCATAGGACGAAATGACCTCGTCCGCCAGCAAGGCTTCGTAGATTTCATCAGGAACGGTTATGAACTGTGCCAGCGCATGGATGGGCAAGAGGCAAAGAAGCACCAGCAGAAGAAACGCACGTTTCATAGAAATCCCCTCCTATTTTTATGTACATTATAGGCGGACAAAAGATGGAAGTCAAGATATTAGGTGGAATCTTGCAAAAATTGCTTTGGATAGCTTTCGTTACAATGGGAAGCAACCGGACGGGTCGGCGAGGGCTGACCTGCCCGGTTTTTGCGCTTCCTTTTTCCGCCGGATGATGATATAATGGAAGCAAACAGGGCGGAAAGCCCGAAGCAATGAAGGAGGAGAAACGGATGAAACGACTGCTGGGACTGCTGATGGCGGTGATGGTGATGATGGGGGGAATGGCAGGTGCGCAAGCATCTACGGATAACGCATCCATGCAGTTGATACGCATGAATCCGTTGGCGTTTCGTAAAGAACCTGTCGAACTTTACAGCGTGACGCACACACCGAACGGAAGTTTTGTGGCCATCTACTTTACCGAGGGCGAAAAATCAGAATTGCAAGAGATGTGGATGGAACTCTTTGATTCGGTGGGGACATCTCTTCTATCTGCTAAACTTGGGGAATTCGACCCAAACGGTGAACAAATTCCGCATGGGCAAATTATTTTGAAAAAAGACCGCTTTATATGTGAATACTATCCGGACATAACCTCGATGGAAGTATGTACACAAACGGTATACCGTTATACGGGAAAGCGGATTCAGAAACCGACTACAAAAAAGTTGAAATTTGGGGCTGCCCCTTATGCACAGCATGTTGGCGATTATATGGTTGAAAAGCAAGCGCATTCGGAGGATGAAACGCCATTTCGCACGGTAAAAATCACACATATTGCAAGCGGGAAAAGCAAAAAACTGATGATATATGATTGGTCATTTTGCGCTTGTTCTGATCAAGACGGTAACTTGCTGATTGCACAGCAAAATGAAAAGGGAAATCTGGAAATAAGAAGCTACAATGCAGCGATGCAAGAAAGTATTGTTGAGTTGAGCGGTGATTTTCTTCAGAATGAAAATGTTCGAGATGCTGCTTGTATCGGTCAAACGGCATACATGAGAATCCGTTTAACAAATGAAAAATCGGAAATCCTTCTCTATGATATAACGCAGCAAAAAATAACCGACAGCCAGACACTGCTTGCAGTAGATGATAACAGCTATATTGCTGAAATCAAGGCTGCTGGCGCCGTCTTGCTGTCGGTAGATGGCTACTGGAATAGAGAACTGCAACGGCAGAAGTATCAAATCAACCTGCTAAATGAGCATTTTGAGACTTCAAGGCTACCGTTGCAGCATGAATCATGCCTTTACATATTCACCGATGTGGAACAGGCAGATGTTACAACCATCGAAATGGATGAAAAATCTCATTCCTATTTTGTATGTAGTTATAGCATTAGCGCAGGCGAATAAACTTCGACCAGCCCCAATAGTTCCAAATCCGTTGCTTTGCAGGGCGGTTCCGTTTCCCTCACAACCACATTCATCACATCCATCCCTCCTTCCTTATCTTGAAAAGGAATACATCCGTTCTCAAAACGTTCGTTCTTGCGACCGAATGTTCCCTTTCGATGCGAAGGATATAACCGTTCTGTTATTTTGTCAAGCAAATTTTCGGCCAATTAGGTATATTCATCATTTCCGACAATTTCGTAGTACTTCTTTTGTTCAAAACAGCAAACATATGTTCGTATTAAATGTAACAAAATCTATGTGCAACTTCCCTTTTCCGCCGGATGATGATATAATGGAAGCAAACAGGGCGGAAAGCCCGGAGCAATGAAGGAGGAGAAACGGATGAAACGGCTGCTGGGACTGCTGATGGCGGTGATGGTGATGATGGGGGGAATGGCAAGTAGTGCGGAAACGGCACAACAGGAGGCAAGAAAAGAGCTACTGTTTAAGCATCAGCCTGATCAGATTGGGATTGTTACGCCGCTTCCCGATGGTAGACTGTTTGTTGAATCATTTGTGGAGGACACAGAAACGTCGGCATACCACTACATTGAGCTGTTTGCTCAAGACGGCAGTTTGCTTTGCGCATCAGCAAGTGGATTTACGAACTTGGCAGAACCGTCAACCTATAGGCAAACCGTTCTGACAGCGGATTCGATTCAGTATGAATATTATCGTGACTTGAAATTGGATACCAATTACACCAGCGTACCTGATTTGGTGCGTGGGCGCTTCGTTTCGTCCGAATTGCAAACCTCGAACGACGCGAAGAAATACTATGCGGAAAATTGCATGCCGTTCGTCTGGAAGCAATATCCGTTTACGGGCAACGGGAAAATTCCGTTTTCGCTGACGAACGTCCAGACGGGAAAGACCGTGAGCGGCGCAACGGAATACGGCGCTCATGCCATTTGCACCGATGCGGCACAGCATTTCTATCTGATTGATGTGGACGGGGACACGCTGCAAGTTCGGCAGTATGATGCACAGTGCAAGCTGGCGCAGACCCTGCATTTTACGGATTTGCCGGGGACGCCGGGGTCAGCTGCCTGCGACGGAACGATCCTCTATCTGACGTTGTGTGCGCAGGAGACGGAAACCCTTGCCGTGATTGACCTGCCGACGGACAGCGTGACGCGCATGGCGGCAATGCAGTACCCAGCGGGCATCACGGCAAGCAGCGTCTTGTATGCTGCGGACGACAAACTCTTTGCAGCGGGCATTGCGCCGGATGGAACGGGCTGCCTGTGGGCGGTTAACCCGGATGGAAGCTGCGCGGAGACAGTCAGCCTGCCGGACGAAACGCTCTGGGTGGCGCCGCAGATGCAGGAGGGGCGCGTGGTGGCGCTGTCCCGCAGTGCGGACGGGCGAATCTGGCGCGAGGAATATCAGCTGGCGGAAGCGGCGCAGGAAATCCCCCTGACCGAGAGTGCGGACGACACGAACTTCTACACCTACACCGATGCGTCCGGGAACACCTACGACCTGTTTGAAATCGTCAAGTGGCAGGAGGACGAGAACCACCATGTCACGGCGGTGACGGGGCGCTTCGAGCGGGTTGTGACGGAGGAGGACTGCGAAACGGGCGCATATGCGGATGACGGGCAGACGGTGACGTTCCCGCTGGCGGCGGACTTTTCCGCCATGATGCTGGGCAGCATGACGGACGCGGACATGCAGCTTGTTCCCGTGACGGACTTGCGGGCGTGGTACATCAGCGCGTATCTGGATGACACAGCGCCCGAAAGCGGCGAAATTGTTTTCCAGCATGATGCTTCGCAGGAGAGTGAGACGTTCGACTTCTGGTTCATTACGGTGCAGATTAGGTTAAATGATGCGGGTGAAATAGCATACATGGAATATGTGTATGTTCCGTGGGCGTAATTACAAGTGGGGCAATGACGTAAATGATGCGTCATTGCCCCTTTTGTTAGTTAATCATGCTTTACATACTTGGACCATCCCCAATACTTCCAACGACCAGCCTTCATTTCGGTCAAGTTCGGACCGGAATCATTAGCAACACCATCGTTATATTTAGTCGCAATGTTAGAGTGAGAACTGCAAGACTGGTAAACCGCGTGTTTCAGTTCTCCGCGAAGAAGAACTTTGCCTGCGTATACACCCATGTGCGATTTCTTTGTGGAATCATCGCTACTCTGCTGAAACACCTCCATGCCGACTTTAAGGTCATCATAACTGGAAATCTTTCCCTTTTCAGAAAGATACCCGTTATATTCGGTGGTGCATCCATGAGCGCCTTGGTCACTGCGCGCTTTGTATGGATACCACGCGCAGTCGATGAGTTTCTTGCTTGCGTTGTATCCAGAACCATACTTCCAGCCAGAATTGCAGTAGCTTTCGAGATTCTGAATGTACTCCGTAACGGTGAGATTAGCGGTTGTAACCGATCCGGAAGCCGTTTCGCAGTTTTCCGGGTCAAGGTGAGTACCCAGAATGCTTTCGAGGGCGGTCAAACTGTTCTTTCCGAAAAGACCGTCCGCAGTCAGATTGTTTGCCTCCTGAAATTTCTTAACTGCGGCAAGCGTGTTGTTGCCATACTTGCCATCCGCCCCTTGCGTATCGTAACCCAAATCGGTCAATGCACTCTGAAGCAGCTTAACTTGGGAATGAGTCGTGCTGGTATCCTTTCGAAAATACCCATTCCCCTGATGAATGTTGTAAAGTTTTACCTTGCTGTTGTAACCAGAGCCAGTAATTTCAACTGCCATAATAGATTATCCTCCTTAAAATTTCAATGTGCTTTATTTTTACGGGCAATTTGCTTGCGCAGGGCGGTCCCGTCTCCCTCACAACCACATTCATCACATCCATCCCCCCTTTCGTTTCTTGAAAAGGAACACATCCGTTCTCAAAACGTTCGTTCTTGCGACCGAATGTTCCCTTTCGATGCGAAGGATATAACCGTTCTGTTATTTTGTCAAGCAAATTTTCGGCCAATTAGGTATATTCATCATTTCCGACAATTTCGTAGTACTTCTTTTGTTCAAAACAGCAAACATATGTTCGTATTAAATGTAACAAAATCTATGTGCAACTTCCCTTTTCCGCCGGATGATGATATAATGGAAGCAAACAGGGCGGAAAGCCCGAAGCAACGGAGGAGGAGAAACGGATGAAACGGCTGCTGGGACTGCTGTTGGCGGTGATGGTGATGATGGGGGGAATTTCGTGTGCGGTTGCGATGGCGGAAAATGCGACTGCTGAATCATCGGATTGGATGACCAAGCTGACGAATAAGACACTGATTCAGGTGGTGGAAAAAGAGATTGGCAAGGGCTGGACACTCTATCAGCCAAATCCACGAGAAGAGGATACGAAAATGTCCTCAAACGCTTTTCTGAAAAAACTAAAACTTTATCCTGTTGTGGCACGGAAAGATGATGCCATGCAGCTGATTATCCTCAAAAAGGTCAGCGGGAAATGGAAAGTAGATGTTTGCAATGACAAGGCACTTACTCGTCCGGAATTAACAATCCGAAACTTTTCAATGGACGAAAATGTATCATTGTCGGAACCTGAATACCCTGTATATTTTGATTATCTGGATGCCGAGGGGAAAGAGTACGAACTTATTCTGACACTACGAACTCAATTTGAATCAACATTTGAGGAACTGTATTATCATGAAAACAGCAATTCGGGAATGAGTTCTACCACAATCCGGTTTTCACAAAATCGCGGATTTGAACTCTCTTGCTATTATTCGATTGGGTATACGGTCGAGTATGAAGTGCGTATGCATGGAAGGGCGAAATTTGCAGTGGGTGAATTTCAATTTGCGGATGTCCCACTGCATTTTTCGGATTTGCTGACATCGAAAATTTGTGAGGCGCCGGAAGAAGGTGCATCACTGTATACTTTGCCGGATACGGATACATTGCCGGTTGCCAAGGTATATCAGGGGGAGAATTTGCAGGTGATTCAGCAGGATTGGAACAGTGGCTGGATGATTGTGTACTATCGGGGAAATTATCTGTTTATACAGGATGTATATGTAAAATGAAAATTAATCCTGCCAGAAACCGTGATAGTTGGTTTCTGACAGGATTTTTTATGTTTACTGGTCGATTACAGTTGCACCATTACCCTCAAGAGGAAGCAAAACTCTGCGTTCGGTTCTATTAACAATGAGATTATCTGCAGGGTGATAACATCTGCAAGTTGAAGCAGTAAGATCCTTCTTTACATGGTTCTGGTTGTAAGTGTGACCACAGACTTCACAATGACCATTTTTGTAGTCAGAGACGGCAAGTGTAACATGGGTGTACTTTTTGCCATCAGCATTAGAAGACTTGTAGGTATAAATAATATCACCGCGTTTAACTTCGGTATGCTCAATTTGGGAAATCCAACCCTTACTTTGCAATTGATTCATGCCGCTTTCAGTTAAACTCCATTTGGAAGCTTTCTTCCAGCCAGATGGAATCCCGGAAACAGGATAGGACCAACCCTTAAACATGGGCATCCCCCCTGCACAAAGGCATTGACTAACAAAGTTCGCACAGTCATTGGTGGTTGCACTTCCGAAAGTTTTGTTTCGATTCGAACAGAGCTTTCCGGGATCAGTTGTTTCAGAGTGTTTTTCGGCATAGATAACCGCGTTCTCTCTGGAAAAAGTAAGTTTGACGTCTTCGGGCATTACGATAGCATCAACGTAGTTGCGAATAACGTAGCCAACTTTACTGACATCGTTATTCCAATAGGTTTCATACCAATCAGGATGACCTTCAACATCTCTGACCTTAATTTTTGTGCCATTTTCAAAACGTCCCCATGCGGCAGCGCTCGTAGAAGGGGACTTGCGGCAATAGAGTTTGCCGCCGCCAACAGTACCATCAATCCAAGTGCTCATATAATCTCCTAATTTTTATAGATTTTCGGAAGTTGTAGAAATCAGACTTATAGGGCGGTCCCGTCTCCCTCACAACCACATTCATCACATCCATCCCCCCTTTCGTTTCTTGAAAAGGAACACATCCGTTCTCAAAACGTTCGTTCTTGCGACCGAATGTTCCCTTTCGACATGAAGCATATCACCGTTCTGTTATTTTGTCAAGCGAATTTTCGACCATTTAAGTATATTCGTCACTTCCGACAATTTTGCCGGACTTCTTTTGTCCAAAACAGTAAACATATGTTCGCATATGAGAAAGAACGGAATGCTCAAGGAAACCAACAGTACAGCACGGGCGTTTTTTTCGCCGGAAGGGGCTTGCTAACAGCAACATCATGACATATAATAAGAAGAAAGCAAACGATAAAGGAGGAATTTCCCCGTGATCCGCATTGAGCTGGACGTGATGCTTGCTCGCCGCAAAATGACCCTGACAGAACTGTCGAGGCGACTCGACATTGCGCTGCTCGATGCGCTCTGCCGCGAACTGGACTGTCAGCCGGGCGAACTGCTGGTGTGGGAACCGGACGACGCGGCAGAAAAGGAATAATCATCCATAGAAAAAAGGGGCTGGTCTCATCCGCTTATGCGGAAAAGACCAGCCCTGTTTTTGTCGTTCGGGTATGCTGCTATCCGGTGCCGCAAAAAAGGCGTCAACAAATACACCTCCGCGAGGGTCGCGGAGAAAACCAGCGGTCAGGACTGCTTGGGCGTATGACCGGCAAGGTAGAAGCGCACAAGCTCTTCCAGAATTTCGTCGCGTTCCAGTCGGCAAATCATGCTGCGGGCAGAATTGTAGCTGGTGATATACGTCGGATCGCCGGAAATAATATAGCCGACGAGCTGAGTAATCGGGTCATAGCCCTTGGCCTGCAGGGCATTGTAGACATACAGCAGGATGTCCTGCGCTTCATTGCCGGATTCCTGAATGGGGTGCAGCTTGGTGGTTTCAAATTGACTCACAGCGAAGCCTCCTTCCTGCGGCGGCGTAGCATCGGGCGGACGATGTGCCATCGCATTTCATCATCTATTATACACAACAAAGCGCGGAAAGAAAAGTCCTTTTTCTGTGTTTTTGATGAGAATCAGATGAAGATTTTCTGCGGTGGCTTTTCTTTCCTCCCCGGCTATGCTATAATGGAGACGTAACATTCCCTTGAGGGAGGATGCGTATGCAGATTCTGGATATTATCACCAAGAAGAAACTTGGTCAGCCGCTGACGCGCGAGGAAATCACCTTTCTCGCGCGTGGGGCGGCTGACAAGACCATTCCGGATTATCAGCTGGCGGCGCTGCTGATGGCGATTCGCTTGAACGGCATGACCGCGCAGGAAACCACTGACCTGACGCTTGCCATGCGCGACAGCGGCGACGTGTGTGACCTGTCTGCGATTCCGGGCAAGAAGATTGACAAGCATTCCACCGGCGGCGTGGGCGATACGACGACGCTGATTCTGGCGCCGCTGGTGGCGGCGTGCGGCGTGCCGGTGGCGAAGATGAGCGGGCGCGGGCTGGGGCACACCGGCGGTACGCTGGATAAGCTCGAATCCATCCCCGGTCTGTCCGTGGAGGAGACAGAAGATCGGTTCATCCGGCAGGTGCAGGAAATCGGCCTTGCGGTCATCGGGCAGACGGCGGCGCTCGCCCCGGCGGATAAGACGCTCTATGCTCTGCGCGATGTAACATCCACCGTTGATTCGCTGCCGCTGATTGCCGCGTCCATCATGAGCAAGAAACTCGCGTCGGGCGCGGACGGCATTGTGCTGGATGTCAAGACGGGTTCGGGCGCGCTGATGGAGACGCTGCCGGACGCGCTGGCGCTGGCGCAGACGATGGTAGACATCGGCAAGCTGGCGGGCAAGCCGGTTGTAGCGGTCATCACGAGCATGGCGCAGCCGCTGGGAACGCACATCGGCAACGCGCTGGAAGTCAAGGACGCCATCGACGTGCTGGCAGGGCGGACGCAGGGCGATTTGCTGGAGATTTCGCTGCTGTTAGGCAGCCACATGCTGGTGCTGGCAGAGAAGGCGAAAACCTTGCCGGAAGCGCGGGCGATGCTGGAAAACGCGCTTTCATCCGGCGCGGGTCTGCGCAAGCTGGCGGAGATGATTGCCGCGCAGGGCGGCGACCTGCGCGTGGTGGAGGATTTGTCGCTTTTGCCGCAGGCAGCGGTCAAGCGTGTGATGCGGGCGGAAACGGCAGGTTATCTAAGCGCAATGGACACGACGGCGTTGGGCATGGCGGCGCAGCGGATGGGGGCTGGCCGCGCGAAGAAGTCGGATATGCTGGATTATTCGGTCGGGTATGTGCTGCATGTGCGGCTGGGGGATGAAGTGACGGAGGATACGCCGCTGGCGACGCTGTATGCGAGGAATGAAGCGGAGGCGGAGGAAGCGGAAAAAGCGATTCGTAAGGTGCTGACGATTGCGGGGGAGAAGCCGCAGACGCCGAAACTTTGGGATGCCGTTGTCACAGCGGAAGGAATAACTTATAATAGGTAAGAAAAAGGGATAAACACGCGGGCAAAGCATGAAAGCGAAGTCCACTCAATCGCGCGGAGGGGTCAAGGGGGGATCCCCCTTGCAGGGTCAAGGGACAGCGTCCCTTGTGGGGTTTGGGGCAACGCCCCAACTGTTCCTCGTCAAACCTATTCAAAGGGAGAAGTCAAGCAAAGTCGCGGCAGCGAAGCGTCCCGCGCCCAAACTTCGCGCGTCCTCAGACGCGCCCCCAAGCTGCTCTATCCATCATCTATGCTGTGTCGCGCCAGATGGGCGCGACCACGATGCTGGGCTTGCGACCATAGCTGCTTTTTCCCGCAAGCAGGGGGATTTCACGCCCATGACCGCATCCCCCGCGCGCTTTGGGGTGCGAAAAGTGTATTATTGATGCAGCCGCTTGCGGTTTTGCGACGGAAAGAACGACAGTTGGATGTATTTGATGCTCTTTTACATCCGATGAGACTTGCAAAACAAGGAAATATGATGTAAAATAGCAAATGTAAGGTTGATAAAACGCACAATCGGGTGCGGAAACCGACGAAGTGGAGGAAGAACAATGAATCTTCAGGGGCTGAACAAACAGCAAGTGGAGGAAAGCCGCCAAAAGCACGGCGCGAATACTCTCACGCAAATTCCCCCGGAACCGCTGTGGAAGAAAATTCTTGAGGGCTTCAAAGACCCGATGATTATGATTCTGCTCGTGGCGCTGGTCATCCAAGTGGTGCTGTGCTTCATGGGCGAGGCGCACTGGTATGAGCCGGTCGGCATTCTGATTGCTATCATGATTGCCAACGGCGTGTCTGCTATCAGCGAAAATCAGCAGGAAGGCAAAGCATCCGCATTGAAGGCGGAGGAAGAAGCCAAGGAAGTTGCGAAGGTGCTGCGTGACGGCAAGCTGATGGAAATCCACGTCAGCGAAGTCGTGGTGGGCGATTTGGTGTATTTGCAGGCGGGCGACAAAATCTCCGCAGACGGCGAGATTGTCGAGGGGCTTGTGAAGGTTGACCAGGCGACGCTCAACGGCGAAACCAAGGAGGCAACCAAGACCGTCAACGAAAGCGGCGAAGCCTACAACACCAAGGATCTGCTGAACCGCTGCTATGTCTACCGCGGCACGGTGGTGTGCAGCGGCGAAGCGTACATGGAAGTCAAGGTCGTCGGCGATAAGACGCTGTTTGGCGAATTGGCGCTGGAAGTGCAGGAGGATACGCGTGAAACGCCCCTGCAGGTCAAGCTGGCCAAGCTCGCCAAGCAGATTTCGACCTTCGGCTATATCGGCGCGATTGCCATCGTCGTGGGCGTGTTTGCCCGGACGCTGCTGGGCGGCAATATCCCCAATACCTTTATGGAATGGGTGAACCTGTCCATTGAAGCCATTACCGTGGCCGTAACGATTATCGTCTGCGCTGTGCCGGAAGGGCTGCCGATGCTCACCAGCATCCTGCTGAGCTATCAGAGTATGCGCATGGCGAAGGACAACGTGCTGGTGCACAAAATCAACGGTTTGGAAACTGCCGGCTCACTGTCGCTGCTTTTCTCCGACAAGACCGGCACGATTACCGAGGGCAAGCTGAGCGTCGTGGAAGTCGCGACGGGCAACGTGCGCAAGTTCTCCTCGATGAAGGAGCTCCCCCTGCCGCTCAAGGACGAAGTGACGATCGGCATCGGTCTGAACAACTCGTCCTCCTACTCCAACGGCAGCATCATCGGCGGCAACTCTACCGACCGCGCGCTGATGTCCTTCCTGGTTGACGCGGGCGTGGATGCAAACGTGGCGCGTGAGGATGTGCGCAACTTCAACGCCTTTGACTCCGCGAAGAAGTATTCGACCGTCACCATCAACCACAATGGCAAGGTTGTAACCTATATTAAGGGCGCGCCGGAACGCATTATTGCCCGCTGCCAGACGTATCTGGATGAAAACGGCGCGGTGAAGCCCCTGACCGAGCGCAATTTCCTCATGACGTACATGGACGAACAGGCGGGACGCTCGATGCGCCTGCTGGGCGTGGCGAAGTGCGACGGCGATACGGCGGACGGCGACAGCCTGACGCTGGTGTGCGTGCTGGCAATTCGCGACAACGTGCGCAAGGAAGCGGTTGACGCCATCCGCGAAGTGCAGGAGGCGGGCATTCAGGTCGTGATGGTCACGGGCGACCGCAAGGAAACCGCCGTCGCCATCGCGAAGGAAGCGGGTCTGCTCAAGCATAATACCGACGTCGCTCTGACGAGCGCGGAGCTGGCGGAACTGAGCGACGACGAACTGAAGAAGGTACTGCCGAATCTGCGCGTGGTGTCCCGTGCGCTGCCGACGGACAAGAGCCGTCTGGTGCGCTGCGCACAGGAACTGAATCTGGTTGTCGGCATGACCGGCGACGGCGTGAACGACTCGCCCGCGCTGAAGAAGGCGGACGTTGGCTTCGCGATGGGTTCGGGCACGGAAGTCGCGAAGGAAGCAGGCGATATTACCATCCTCGATGACAACTTCCTGTCCATCGAAAAGGCAATCCTGTACGGCCGCACGATGTTCAAGTCCATCCGCAAGTTCCTCATCTTCCAGCTGACGGTCAACGTCGCGGCGGTGCTGACTTGCTTCCTCGCGCCCCTGTTCGGTGAAAACGAAATCCTGACGGTTATCCAGCTGCTGGTCGTCAATCTGGCGATGGACACGCTGGCGGCAATCGCCTTCGGCAGCGAACCCGCGCTGATGGAATACATGAAGGAAAAGCCCATTGCGCGTGACGCGTCGATTGTGACGGGCAAGATGATGTCGCAAGTCGTTGTCAGCGGCCTGTACATCACGGCGATGTGCCTGTGCATCCGCTTTGTGCCGGCGCTGCAGCATCTGCTGGGTGCGTGGAGCACGGGCGTGCTGGACACGACGCTGCTGAACTCCGCCGTGTTCGCGACGTTCATGATGGCCATCAGCTTCAACGGCTTCAATGCCCGCACGGAGCACACGAACCCGTTTGAGCATCTGGAGCGGAACAAGAACTTCCTGCTGGTTATCGGCGCGCTGCTGGTGCTGCAGTTCCTGTTCGTGACCTTCGGCGGCGCGGTGCTGAGCGTTGAGCCGCTGAGCTGGACGGCATGGCTGGTCTGCCTGCTGATTGCGTTCCTGATTATCCCGATTGATATCATTCGCAAGGCGATTACTTCTAAAAAGTAATATAAAATTACGAACGATAAAAAATCAAGCTGCATGTAAGACAAGTGTGTAAATGCGCACCGCTCAAGGGTGTAACTCCCCAGCAGGGGCAGCGTCTCTGCTGGGGGTTGGGGCAAAGCCGTGGATTCTTACTTCTGCATCATTATTAAGGGAGGGAATAGCATGTCTGTGAATCTGCAAAAGGGACAGAAGATTTCGCTCGTGAAGCCGGGTGAACCGGGGCTCAAGCGAATCATGGTTGGTCTGGGCTGGGACGAGGTCGAGCAGAAGCGCGGCTGGTTCGCGCCCAAGCCGCAGGACATTGACTGCGACGCATCGGTCATCCTGTGCGGCGCGGATGGGCGCATCATCAGCAATGACATCAAGACCTGCTGCGTCTATTTCGGCAATCTCGTGCATTCCAGCGGCGCAATCGTCCATCAGGGCGATAACCTGACCGGCGCGGGTGACGGCGACGATGAGCAGATCATGGTCGACTTGCCCAACATCCCCGCGAACATCGACAAGCTGGTATTCGTCGTCAACATCTACGATGCGAACGTCCGCCATCAGCATTTCGGCCTGATTCGCAATGCCTTCATCCGCCTGGTGGATTTGTCCACGCAGAAGGAAATCTGCCGCTTCAACCTCTCCGATGATTACAGCGGGCGGACGGGCCTGGTTGTGGGCGAAATTTACCGTCACAACGGTGAATGGAAGTTCAATGCCATCGGGCAGGGCGTGACCGAAGCGAGCCGACTGGCGGAACTGGTGCGGCTGTATCAGTAAGCAACACAAAATTACGATAGGAGGAATACTCGCATGGCTGTGAATCTTTCTAAGGGTCAGAAAATCTCTCTGGACAAGGGCATGACGCTGGCGCTGGTTGGCCTGGGCTGGGACACGAACCGCTACAGCGGCGGCGCGGAGTTCGACCTGGATGCTTCTGCGTTCCTGCTGGGCGCGAACGGCAAGGTTCGCAAGGATGAGGACTTCATCTTCTATGGCAACCTGAAGAGCGCGGACGGCAGCGTCACCCACACGGGCGACAACCGCACCGGCGAGGGTGAGGGCGACGATGAAGTGCTGTATATCGACTTCACGAAAGTCCCCGCGGACGTGGAGCGCATCGCCATCACCGTGACCATCTACGAGGCGCAGGAGCGCGGACAGAACTTCGGTCAGGTGTCGAACGCCTATGTGCGTCTGGCGCGCCGTTCCAGCGAGAACGATAGTGTCGGCACGGAAGAACTGCGCTATGACCTTGGCGAGGACTTCTCCGTGGAGACGGCGCTGGTGGTGTGCGAACTGTACCGCAGCGGCGCAACGTGGAAGTTCAACGCCGTCGGCGCGGGCTATCAGGGCGGCCTGTACGCGCTGTGCAAGGCGTACGGCGTGAACGTGTAATATGCTATTTCCTGCATTCAACTGCGCCATCTGCTTCGCATCTTGGCACATTCTCATTTGAAAATAGTATAAAAATCAACATAGGAAGGGGCAAAGTGGAACGGGCGGCGCGTCTGTCTCCGCTTTGCCTTTTTTGATAGAGAAGGCGTTTCTGGCGGGTGAATCACCCTTTGAGTGAATCATTCTTCGGGCGCAGCAGCACAGGAGGAGCAACATGGCCTATGCAGAGCGAATCCATCCGCCGCTCAGCCGAAATATGCTGACGGAGGAGTTGAACCGCATCCGCCCGGCGCTGTCGCGGGATAGTCTGCCGGACATGCGTGAGAGCGTGATGCCCGCGCTGTCCGATCGGCTGCTGAATGCGCCGGAGGCAACGAGCGCGCCGCAGCATCATCAGGCGCAGCAGATACCGCCGCGGCCGCCGATGCCGGAGCATCCGACGATGCGCATGGTGCAGCCGCCGATGCCGAATCGGACGCCTGCGCCGACGCTGCAAGTGTCCAGTCAGCCGATACAGCCAACCGTACAGCCGACCCCGCGCCGGATGCCGCCGATGCTTATGCCCGTTGCGCGCGGGCAGAAAACGGCGCTGCATTTGCAGGAGAGCGGGTGTGCGCGGATTCGGTTCGGTTTCGGGTGGCATGCGAACGATTCCCGATGCGATGTGGATGCGTCGGCGTTTCTGCTGGGCGAAAACGGGCGTGTGCTGTCTGATGAAGGGTTTGTGTTCTACGGGCAGCAGACGTCAAGCGACGGCAGTGTCCGCTTTCAGCCGAGCGGCGCGGACGACCGGGAGACGATTACTGTTGATACTGCGCGAATCGACCCGCGAATCCGCAAAATCGTTTTTGTGCTGACGATTGACGAAGCGCTGACGCAGAAACTGCACTTCGGAATGCTGCAAAACGTGTATCTGCGCATTCTGGACGACCGCGACGGGCGGGAAATCCTCAGCTATCCGCTGGGAAACGCGTTCGATAATGTGACCAGCATGACGCTGGGCGAACTCTACCTGCATCAGGGACAGTGGAAATTCAACCCCGTCGGAAACGGCGTTCATATGGATTTGGCAGGGCAGTGCGCACTGTACGGCGTGACGCTCGCGTGAGGAGGAACAGCGGATGATTCGATTTGAGACAGTCAATGAGCTGGCGCTGAAGGTGACGTGTCAGGGCGGCGGCGTGCTGTATACAAAGGCAGGCGCGTTTATCGCGGGGGAGAGCGCTGGCGGGAAGAACTATACGTTTGAGAAGGTTCTGTTTGGCCCGCAGCAGGGGCTGCTGCAGGCGGCGTTCGGTGCGCTGACCCGGCGTATGGCGGGCGAAAATCTGCCGCTGATGAAGGTGAATTTCGGCGGCGATTCGCAGACGTACTACGCGAACGCGGGACAGCATGTGACAGCCTATCAGCTGGCGCGCGGCGAAGTGCTGTCTGTGGAGGCGGAGAACATCCTCGCGTTCACGGGCGACTGCGACTACAACGTGCGCTTCTTGGGCATGGGCGTGGTGTCGCAGAAGGGGATCGCGACCTCGACATTGACCGGGCGCGGCGACAGCGCGTTTGTGGCGGTGCTCTCCGACGGCAACCCGCTGGTGATGAACAATCGCAAGTCCCGCGCGACGATTTCCGTTGACCCGGATGCGGTTATCTGCTGGATGGGGCAGGAAGGCAACAACTGCGACCCGCAGATTCGCACGGACATCAACTGGAAAACGCTCATCGGGCAGGCATCCGGCGAATCCTATGCCTACGAGTGGGGCGGCAACCAGCCTGTGACGGTGATTGTGCAGCCGTCGGAAAGAAAGGGCGGAATCAGGCTGGCGGTTGACTGATACTATTTCCAGATTCACCTGCGCCATCTGCTTGCGCCTTTTCCCTTCTGGCGTCCGCTCATTCCACTTAGCGTAGCGCTGCTACGCTGCGTTTCATTCACGTTAGCCAGAATGAAAAATTCGCGGCGCATCTTGGCGCATTCTTATCTGGAAATAGTATGACGCATTATTTCCATTCTTTCGGGAATTTCTCTCTCCCTCTGCCCGTTATATAGGCAAAGGGAGGTTTTTCTATGAAGAAACGCATTTTTGCGCTGCTGCTGGCGGCAATGCTTCCGCTGGGTGCGGCAATCGCTGATGAACCGCTCACCGACGGCACGGTGCTGGTCGATTGGGTGGATGGACAGGAGACCTATACCGCCATCTGTTCCGGCGAACTCACCCTGCGCTACGACGCAGACACGAATACATACGCCACGGCAGATGGACTCATCTGGAAAACGGAGGGGGCACTGCCCTTCGCGACGTATCAGCCGCTGCTGATGCCGCGGACGCGCGAAGAGCTGCTGCAATGCAATGCCATTTACGCGGCGCTGCAAGACGCATCCGGCTTCTGGTCGGAGAAAGTTACGGGTACGGAAGTGCTGCCAGTGTATGCCGCGCCGGACGAAAATTCCTACCGCGCATCAAACGGCAAGGCAAGCGTCTCACTGGCGGGCGGCGTGACGCTCCTGATGCAATATGGCGACTGGTCGCTCGTGCGGTACGAGGTCAACAGCAGCCGGATGCGTATTGGCTGGGTGCATACGAATCAGCTCGGCAGCGCGCCGGTGATGCTCACGGACATTCCCGTGACACTCAAAGAGGGCGCGTTCCTGACGGATGACCCCGCCACAAGCTGGTATCACACGGCGGAAGGGGACACGCTGACAGACGTGCGTCTGCTGGCGCAGTATGACCCGTTCTGGGCCTATGCGCGCGCGACAATGCGGGACGGCACGATGCTGTGGGGCTTCGTGCCGCTGATGGCTGTGCAGCTGAACGACGCAGTGGACGCGGCGGCGATGGCGAGCGTCTGTGGGACGTGGGGCTTCTGCGGCGGCGGGGAGCTGATGGGCTGGGTGTTCACGCTGATGGCGGACGGACAGGGCGTCTGCTACGCGATTTCGGATGAAGCGTCGGAAAGTATGCGCTACTTGACCGATGGCATCACCGCGGATATGAATCCGGAAAGCGCCGGAATGTTCCAATGGCAGATTGTCGGCGGAACAAACGGGTATGCGCATGACTTCATCCTCAGCAACACCAGCAATGGGACGTATGAGCGCTATCATGCGGCACTGACGGAGGATGGATACTTGGGCTTCTACCAGTGCGAAGCGGGCGGACATTATCAGCGCCTCCCATAATGGACAAATGCAGCAGCCAAATCAGGCAGGCATCCGGCGGAAAACCGGGTGCTTTTTTCGTGCGGAAAAGGGGAGGGCAGCACATTTAGGAATATATATGGAAGTCCGAACGTTCGTCAAAAAAACGGCAAGTCAGCGACATTACAAATAGATACACACGGATAAGTGTGAATAAAACTTGACGCAAGAGCAGGAAAATCAACATGCTGCGGAACATAAAATGCAAAAAGTGCGGATGACAAGGGCAAAAGGGGCAAACACACGCTAAAGTAGGACACACTGGACAGCGTGTATATGCCGAAAGATTGCAAATGCGGGCACAGGGCGGGTTTTGCGGGTCGAGAAAGTGAAAAAAGCCGAAAATTTTCCTGAAAAAACTGCGCAAAACCCCTTGCAATTTTCATGTGTATCTGATATAATCAGAGTGTTGTCTGTACAGGGATGATGTGCTAAGTTGCCGCCAGGCCATGGCGGGTAATTAGCGCGGACCAGCCCGACAATCGGGCGACGGACTCGAAGCGCAGCGGCGACCGCACCTGCAGTGGAAGCCGGACGGCGCCAACGAGACGACATTAGGAGGTAAATCAATGGCCACCCAGAAAATCCGCATCAAGCTCAAGAGCTATGAGCACACCCTGATCGATCAGTCCGCGGAGCGGATTGTCGAGACTGCCAAGCGCACCGGCGCCCGCGTGTCGGGCCCGATTCCGCTCCCCACGGAGAAGGAAATCGTGACCATCCTGCGCGCTACCCACAAGTACAAGGACAGCCGCGAGCAGTTCGAGCGCCGTACCCATAAGCGCCTGATCGACATCATGAACGCCAGCGCCAAGACCGTGGACGCCATGTCGAAGCTTGAACTTCCTGCTGGTGTCGAAATTGAAATGAAGCTGTAAGGCAGGAGGACGAAACAATGAAGAAAGCGATCGTGGGTAAGAAGATCGGCATGACGCAGATCTTCACCGAAGATGGCCGTCTTGTTCCGGTCACTGTGATCAAGGCCGGCCCCTGCACGGTTGTGCAGACCAAGACTGTCGAATCTGATGGCTACAACGCCGTTCAGGTTGGTTTTGGCGAGCTGACCGAGAAGCGCGCTGAGAAGCTGCTCAGCAAGCCGGTTCAGGGCCACTACAAGAAGGCTGGCGTCGAAGCCAAGCGCGTGCTGCGCGAATTCCGCTTCGATGACTGCTCTGGTTACAAGGTCAATGATGTGCTGAAGGTTGACCAGTTCGTCGCGGGCGACAAGATCGACGTGACCGGCACCTCCAAGGGCCATGGCTTCACCGGCCCGGTGGCCCGCTGGAATCAGCACACCGGCCCTATGGCGCACGGCTCCAAGTATCATCGCGGCGTCGGCTCCATGTCCGCTAACTCCGATCCTTCCCGCGTGTTCAAGAACAAGCACATGGGCGGCCATTACGGCGTGGATCGTGTGACTGTTCAGAACCTGGAAGTCGTGTCTGTGGATGCTGAACGCGACCTGCTGCTGGTCAAGGGCGCCGTGCCCGGTGCCAACGAAGGCCTGCTGGTCATCCGCGACACGGTCAAGTGATACCGCGAGGAGGATTGAACAATGGCTAAGACTGCTCTTTACAATATGGAAGGCGCGGCCATTGGCGAGATTGAACTGAGCGATGCGATCTTCGCGTCCGACGTTAATGTCGCCGCTATGCATCTGGTCGTCCGTTCCTATCTGGCCGCACAGCGCCAGGGCACGCAGAGTGCCAAGACCCGCACGGAAGTCCGCGGCGGTGGTCGCAAGATCTACCGTCAGAAGGGCACCGGCAATGCTCGTCATCATGGCAACCGCGCTCCGCAGTTCCGTCACGGCGGCGTTGTGTTCGCGCCCAAGCCCCGCGATTATGTGATCGCTGTGCCGAAGAAGGTTCGCCGCCTTGCTTTCAAGAGCGCGCTGACCTCCAAGCTCAACGACGGCGACATCATCGTGGTGGACGAGCTGACCCTCTCCGAAGGCAAGACCAAGCTGATGGCGAACGTGCTGAAGAAGCTGGGCGCTGAAAAGAAGGCGCTGGTCGTGCTGCCGGAAAAGGACGAGAACGTGGTTCGCGCCACGGCGAACCTGCCGCAGGCAATGACCACCTACGTCAACACCCTGAATGTTTATGACATCCTGAACGCCGGCAAGGTCGTCCTGACCAAGGCTGCCGTCGCTTCTGTTGAGGAGGTGTACGCGTAATGAAGTCCGTGCACGACGTGATTATTCGCCCGGTGCTGACCGAAAAAGCGTACGACGGTTTTGCCGATAAGAAGTACGTGTTTGAAGTGGCCATCAATGCCACCAAGACCGAGATCAAGCAGGCTGTTGAAGCGGTTTTCGCGGAAGACGGCGTGAAGGTCGAAAAGGTCAATACCCTGCGCACGATTGGCAAGATCAAGCGTCAGGGCCGCAGTGAAGGCCGCACCCCGGAAGTCAAGAAAGCCTATGTTACGCTGAAGAAGGACTCTAAGCCGATTAAGTTCTTCGAAGGCATGGGCGAGTAAAGCAGGGAGGACAAGAAACATGGCTATCCGCACTTATAAGCCGACTTCGCCCGCCCGGCGCTTTATGTCGGTTCTGACCTATGAGGAAATCACCAAGAAGTCTCCTGAGAAGAGCTTGGTGGAATACCTCAAGAAGAACGCCGGCCGCAACAAGCAGGGCAAGATCACCGTCCGTCATCAGGGCGGCGGCAACAAGATCAAGTACCGCGTGATTGATTTCAAGCGCAACAAGCTGGAAATTCCGGCGAAGGTTGCCGCGATTGAGTACGACCCGAACCGCAGCGCGTTCATCGCCCTGCTGTTCTACGCCGACGGCGAGAAGCGTTACATCCTGGCTCCTCTGGGCCTGAAGGTGGGCGACACCGTGGTGTCCTCTGAGAACGCGGACATCAAGCCCGGCAACACGCTGCCGCTGGCGAACATCCCGGTCGGCACGCTGATCCACAACCTGGAGCTCAAGCCCGGCCGCGGTGGTCAGCTGGTTCGTTCCGCCGGCATGAGCGCGCAGCTCATGGCGAAGGAAAACGGCTTTGCGACCGTCCGTCTGCCCTCTGGTGAAATGCGCAAGCTGCCGCTGAACGCGAAGGCGACCATCGGCACCGTCGGCAACACCGACCATGAGAACGTCCGCCTGGGCAAGGCTGGCCGCGTCCGTCATATGGGCGTGCGTCCGACCGTCCGCGGCGTCGTCATGAACCCGAACGATCACCCGCATGGCGGCGGCGAGGGCAAGAGCCCCGTTGGTCTGCCGGCTCCTGTGACTCCGTGGGGCAAGCCCGCTCTGGGCCTGAAGACCCGCAAGCACAAGAAGTATTCCAACAAGATGATCGTCAAGCGCGCTGGCAAGTAATCGCGCATCCTACAGGAAGGAGGCAGCCAACCAATGAGCCGCTCTATTAAGAAGGGCCCCTATGTTGAATCTGCGCTGATGAAGCGCATTGTTGAGATGAACAAGTCCGGCAAGAAGAACGTGGTCAAGACCTGGTCCCGTTCCTCCACGATTTTCCCGGATTTCGTTGGCCACACCATCGCCGTGCACGATGGCCGCAAGCATGTTCCGGTCTATGTGACCGAGGATATGGTCGGTCACAAGCTGGGCGAATTCGCGCCCACCCGTACCTTTAAGGGTCACGCGGGTGACAAGGCGACTGCCCGCAAGTAAGAGAGGAGTGAAACGATATGGCAACCCGTTCGAAGACGAAGACGCAGGCTCGTCAGGCGTCCGCCGACAAGCGTCCGAAGGCTATTGCTAAGTACGTTCGCATCTCTCCTCGCAAGGTGAAGATCGTTATCGACCTGATCCGTGGCAAGAATGTGGACGAAGCCGCCGCGATTCTGACCTACACCCCCAAGGCCGCTTCCCCCGTTGTGCTGAAGGTGCTCAACAGCGCCATCGCCAACGCGGTGAACAACCAGGAGCTGGACCGCAAGGAGCTGTACGTTGCTGAGGTTTACGCAAACCCCGGCCCGACGCTCAAGCGCTACGTTGCCCGCAGCCGCGGCAGCGCGTCCCCCATGCTCAAGCGCACCAGCCACATCAGCGTGGTGCTGGACCAGAAGAAGGCGTAAGGAGGTTTATCCATGGGTCAGAAAGTCAATCCCCACGGAGCTCGCGTGGGCGTCATCTTCGGCTGGAGCACCCGCTGGTATGCGGACAAGAAGGACTTCGCCAACAACCTGGTTGAAGACTTCAAGCTTCGCAAGATGATTAAGGAAAAGTACTATGCTGCCGGCATCAGCCGCATCGACATTGAACGCACCGCTAAGGACGTGACCGTCAACATCATGACCAGCAAGCCCGGCATGATTATCGGCCCGAAGGGTGCTACCATCGAGCAGCTGAAGGCAGAAGTGACCAAGCAGCTCGGCCGTCCGGCGCAGATCAACGTGATGGAGATCAAGCAGCCCGATGCGGACGCGCAGCTGGTGGCGGAGAACATCGCTCAGCAGCTGGAGAAGCGCATCAGCTTCCGCCGTGCCCTGAAGCAGGCGCAGCAGCGCGCGATGAAGCTCCCCGGCGTGAAGGGTATTAAGACCAGCGTTTCTGGTCGTCTGGGCGGCGCGGACATTGCCCGCACCGAGCACTATCATGATGGCTCCATCCCGCTGCAGACCCTGCGCGCCAATATCGACTACGGCTTCGCTGAAGCCAAGACCACCTATGGCCGTCTGGGCGTGAAGGTTTGGATCTACAAGGGTCAGATCCTGCCGAAGGCTAAGAAGGCTCCGGTCGCGAAGGAGGTTAAGTAACCCATGCTGATGCCCAAGAGAGTCAAGCGCCGCAAGGTTTTCCGCGGCCGCATGAAGGGTGCTGCTCATCGCGGCAACTTCCTCGCTTACGGTGAATACGGCCTTCAGGCCACTGAGCCCTGCTGGGTTACCTCTCAGCAGATTGAGGCCGCCCGTATCGCCCTGACCCGTTACACCAAGCGTGGCGGTCAGGTGTGGATTAAGATTTTCCCCGATAAGCCCGTTACCGAAAAGCCGGCTGAAACCCGAATGGGTTCCGGCAAGGGCTCTCCGGAATACTGGGTTGCAGTTGTCAAGCCCGGCCGCGTGCTGTTTGAAATCGCTGGCGTGCCCGAAGAAGCCGCTCGCGAAGCCCTGCGCCTGGCTGCCCACAAGCTGCCCCTGAAGACCAAGTTCATCAAGCGTGCTGACGAAGCCGTGACCGAAGCGGGTGGTGAAGAGAAATGAAAGCGAATGAATTCACGTCCATGAGCAAGGAACAGCTGACCGAAAAGGTCTCTGAGCTGAAGAAGGATCTCTTCACCCTTCGTTTCCAGCTCGCTACCGGCCAGCTGCAGAACACCATGCAGATTACTGCGGTTAAGCGCGACATTGCCCGCGCCAAGACCGTGCTGCGCCAGCTGGAGCAGGCGTAAGTGAGATTGGAAGGAGGCAGCTGCTGCCATGTCTGAAACGAACAACACTCAGGAGCGCGGACTGCGCAAGACCCGTATCGGCGTCGTCGTGTCCGACAAGATGGACAAGACCGTCACCATTCAGATCAAGACGCGCGTCCGTCATCCCCTGTACGGCAAAATCATGAACCAGACCTCGAAGCTCAAGGTTCATGACGAAAACAATGAGTGCGGCGTCGGCGATACCATCCGCGTGATGGAAACTCGTCCGCTGTCCCACGACAAGCGCTGGCGCCTGGTCGAAATCATCGAGAAGGCCAAGTAATCCCGCTGTCATGTAAGGAGGAAAAACCCTATGATTCAGCCGCAAACCCGGCTTAAGGTCGCCGATAACTCCGGCGCCAAGGAAATCATGTGCATCCGCGTGCTGGGCGGTTCTTTCCGGCGTGACGGTTCCATCGGTGATGTCATCGTGGCCAGCGTCAAGACCGCGACCCCCGGCGGCACCGTGAAGAAGGGCGACGTCGTGAAGGCGGTTATCGTCCGTATGCGCAAGAACAAGCGGCGTCCCGACGGCTCTTACATCAAGTTTGATGACAACGCTGCCGTTATCATCAACGATGCGAAGCTGCCGCGCGGAACCCGTATCTTTGGACCCGTTGCCCGTGAGCTGCGCGAGAAGGACTTCATGAAGATCGTCTCCCTGGCTCCCGAAGTTCTGTAAGGAGGCGGAAGAGATGCACGTTCGCAAGAATGATCAGGTGATGGTCATCACCGGCAAGGATAAGAACACGAAGGGCAAGATCACCGTCGCCTTCCCCAAGACCGGCAAGGTCATCGTCGAAGGCGTGAACATGGTGACTCGCCACCAGAAGGCGCGCAACGCCATGCAGCCCGGCGGCATCGTGAAGAAGGAAGCGGCGATTGACGCTTCCAACGTGATGCTGATTTGCCCCAAGTGCGGCAAGCCCACCCGCGTTTCCCACAAGGTGAACGTGGCTGTGGATGCCAATGGCAAGAAGAACCGCACGATGGTCCGCGTCTGCAAGAAGTGCGGCGCCGATATTGACTGAGAAGGAGGAAAAGTCTGATGGCTACCCGTATTAAGGAAAAGTATCTGGCCGAGGCTGTTCCTGCTCTTCAGCAGAAGTTCGGCTACAAGAACGTCATGGAGATCCCGAAGCTGGACAAGATCGTGATCAACATGGGTCTGGGCGATTGCAAGGACAACGCCAAGGCGTTTGAAATGGCGATCAACGAGCTGACGACCATTGCTGGGCAGAAGCCCATGGTCACCAAGGCCAAGAAGTCGATTGCAAACTTCAAGCTCCGTGAGGGTCAGAACATCGGCGCGAAGGTTACCCTGCGCGGCGCCCGCATGGAAGAATTCATGGACAAGCTGGTCAACATTGCGCTGCCCCGCGTCCGTGACTTCCGCGGCGTTTCCGATAAGGCTTTCGATGGCCGCGGCAATTACGCCCTCGGCATTCGTGAGCAGCTGCTCTTCCCCGAAATCGAGTACGACAAGGTCGAGCACATTCGCGGCATGGAGATGATCTTCGTGACCACCGCCAAGACCGACGAAGAGTGCAAGGAGCTGCTGCGTCTGCTGGGCATGCCCTTCGCGCAGGCGTAATAAGGAGGAGAACATCTAATGGCTAAGACGAGTATGAAGCTCAAGCAGGCGAGGACGCCCAAGTTCTCCACCCGCGCTTACACCCGCTGCCGTCTGTGCGGCCGTCCCCACTCTGTCCTGCGCAAGTACGGCGTGTGCCGTATCTGCTTCCGTGAGCTGGCCTACAAGGGCGAGATTCCGGGCGTGCGCAAGGCCAGCTGGTAATCGGGGAGAGAAACGGAAGGAGGTACCAACATGGTTGTGAATGATCCCATCGCCGATATGCTCACCCGAATCCGCAACGCGCAGGTCGCTAAGCACGAGGCTGTGACGCTGCCGGCCAGCAACACGAAGAAGGCTATCGCCAAGATCCTGTTGGCGGAAGGCTATGTGAAGGCTGTGGACTACATTGATGACGGCCTGCAGGGCTCCATCAAGGTGACTTTGAAGTATATCAACGGCAAGACCCCCGTTATCGCGGGTCTGAAGCGCATCAGCAAGCCCGGCCTGCGTGTGTACGCGCGCTGCGAAGAGCTGCCCAAGGTTCTGGGCGGTCTGGGCATCGCCATCATCAGCACCAGCAAGGGTCTGATGACGGACAAAGAGGCTCGCAAGAACGCCATCGGCGGCGAAGTGCTGGCCTACATCTGGTAATACCGACACGTTTGTAGGAGGTGTGATTCCATGTCTCGTATCGGACGACTTCCGATCACTGTTCCCGCGGGCGTGACGGTCACTGTGGACAGCAATAACCTGGTTACGGTCAAGGGCCCCAAGGGCACCCTGTCCCAGCAGGTGAACCACGCGATCACGGTCAATCAGGAGGGCAATATGCTCCACCTGACCCGCGCTAATGATAGCAAGGAAAATCGTGCTATGCACGGCCTGTATCGTGCCCTGGTGCACAACATGGTCGTCGGTGTGACGGACGGCTTCTCCAAGACGCTGGAGCTGGTCGGCACCGGTTATCGTGCAGCGGCAGAAGGCGGCAAGAAGCTGACCATCAACATTGGCTTCTCTCACCCCGTCATTCTCGACGCGCCCGAAACCATCAGCTTTGAGACGCCCAACGCCAACACCATCGTTGTCAAGGGCATCGACAAGCAGCAGGTCGGCAACCTCGCGGCTGACATCCGTGCGATCCGCAAGCCGGAACCCTATCTGGGCAAGGGCATTAAGTACACCGGTGAGCACATCCGCCGCAAGCAGGGCAAGACCGGTAAGAAGTAAGAGAGGGAGTGACTGCATATGTTCACCAAGCGCGACCGTAATGAGATCCGCGAGATCCGTCATGCCCGCGTTCGTAAGAAGATCAGCGGCACCCCCGATATGCCGCGTCTGTCCGTTTACCGCAGCCTGAAGCACATCCAGGTTCAGCTCATCGATGATGTGGCTGGCAAGACCCTGTGCGCCGCTTCCACCTTGGAAAAGGACGTGCAGGCTCAGCTGAATGACCTGGATAAGAAGGGCGCTGCCAAGCTGGTGGGCAAGCTCATTGGTGAGCGCGCCCTCGCTGCTGGCTACAAGACCGTGGTGTTCGATCGCGGCGGCTATGTGTACACTGGCCGTGTTGCGGAGGTTGCTGCGGGGGCCCGTGAAGCGGGTCTGGAATTCTAATAAAGGAGGCAGCAGACAAATGCAACGCTACGGACAGGAAAGCGAATTCAAGGATCGTCTGGTTGCTGTCAACCGCGTCTCCAAGACCGTTAAGGGCGGCCGCAACATGCGGTTCTCCGCTCTGGTGGTCGTCGGTGACGAAAAGGGCCGTGTCGGTGCTGGCATGGGCAAGGCCGCTGAGATCCCGGAAGCTATTCGCAAGGCCACCGAGGATGCTAAGAAGCATCTTGTGACCGTCCCCATGGACGGCACCACGATTCCCCATAACACGACGGGTTATTTCTCCACCTCTAAGGTGGTGCTGCTGCCCGCTCCCGAAGGTACTGGCGTTATCGCCGGCGGCGCGGCGCGTGCCGTGCTGGAGCTGGCAGGCGTGGCGGACATCCGCACCAAGTCCTTTGGCACCAACAACCCCATCAACATGGTCAAGGCCACGCTGGAAGCGCTCAAGCAGCTGCGCAGCGCGGAACAGGTCGCGAAGATGCGCGGCAAGACCGTGGAAGAACTGCTGGGCTGAGGAGGTAAAGGACAATGCTGAAAGTTACGCTCATCAAGTCCCCGATCGCGTCTCTGCCGGTTCACAAGGCGACTGTGGCGGCGCTGGGCCTGCGCAAGGTTGGCCAGACCGTCCTTAAGCCCGACAACGCGGCCGTTCGCGGCCAGATCTTCGCTGTGAAGCACATGGTGAAGGTCGAAGAAGTTAACGAGTAAAGGAGGGTAAGCCATGAAACTGCACGAGCTGCATCCCGCCGAGGGTTCCACCACTGCTGCCAAGCGTCTTGGCCGCGGCGTGGGCTCCGGTCTGGGCAAGACCTCCGGTAAGGGTCACAAGGGTGCCAAGGCCCGCAGCGGCGGCGGCAAGCGCCCCGGCTTCGAGGGTGGCCAGATGCCCCTGTATCGTCGCGTCCCGAAGAAGGGCTTCACCAATATCTTCGGTACGGACTATGCGACTGTCAACGTCGAGAACCTCAACGTGTTTGAGGACGGCGCTGTGGTCGATGCGCAGGCGCTCATCGACGCTGGTCTCATCCGCAAGGCTCAGGACGGCCTGAAGGTTCTGGGCAACGGCGAACTGACCAAGAAGCTGACGGTGAAGGCTGCAAAGTACACCGCTTCCGCGAAGGAGAAGATTGAGGCCGTTGGCGGCACTGCCGAGGTGATCTGACATGCTTGAGACATTTCGCAAGCTGTGGAAGATCAAAGACCTCCAGAAGAAAGTTCTGTACACGTTCCTCATGCTCCTCATCTATCGACTGGTTGGCGTCATCCCGGCTCCGGGCATTGACGTCTCCCGTCTGAATGAAAGCAACAACTTCATGCAGCTGCCCCTGCTGAACATGATGCAGATGATGACCGGTAACGCCTTTGGTCAGATGACCATTATGGCAATGGGCATCACCCCCTACATCAATGCCAGCATTATCATGCAGCTGCTGGCGGTTGCCTTCCCGTCCCTGCAGCGGATGCAGGAAGAAGAAGGCGGCCAGGAGAAGATGGCGCGCATCACCCGTTATGTGACGGTTGGTCTGGCTGTCTTCCAGGCAATCGGTCTGTCCCGCGCGGGGGGCTATGTCCGCTCCGGCTGGTACAACACGGTGCTGGTTGGTCTGAGCATGGCTGGCGGCTCTGCGCTGGCGATGTGGATTGGCGAGCGCATTACCGACAAGGGCATCGGCAACGGCATCAGCCTGCTGATTTTCGCCGGTATCGTCTCCAACCTGTTCAACGGCATCACTGGCAACATCTACACCGCGGTGGCAAATGGCACGACGACCGCTTGGCTGTCTGTCCTTGTTATCCTGCTGATGCTGGTTGTCATGACCTTCGCCGTGACCTACGTTGACCTTGGCGAACGTCGCATCCCGCTGCAGATTTCCAAGCAGGTCAAGGGTCGCCGCGTTTACGGCGGTCAGAACACCCACATGACCCTGAAGGTTGTGTCCGTCGGCGTTCTGCCCCTGATCTTCGCGTACAGCCTGCTGGCGTTCCCTGGAACGATCGGCGCGCTGGTTGCGCCGAACAGCGGCTTCACCGCTTGGTGCAATGCCTACCTGAGCAGCGGCTCTTGGGTGTATATGATCCTCTCCGCGCTCCTGATTGTCGGCTTCACCTTCTTCTATTCGTCCATCAGCTTTGATCCGAATAAGCAGGCGAAGCAGCTCATGGAGCAGGGTGCGACCATCCCCGGACAGCGCGGCAAGAACATCCGCGATTACCTCGCCCGTACCACGAACCGCCTCAACCTGTTTGCGGCGCTCTTCCTCGCGGTGCTGGCTGTGATTCCGACGCTGCTGACCTCTTGGGTCACCAACCTCCCGTTCGCGGCTTCTTCCATCCTGATTGCTGTGAGTGTTTCTCTGGAAACCATGCGCACGGTCGAGGGTGAACTGTCCATCCGCGGCATTGAAACCGACAAAGACAACGGCTTCATGTAATCCATACGCAGGCCATGCACCGTTGAAACTCGTTTTCCGGTGCATGGCTTGTGTACTAATAGGGGAAAAATCAACGTAACATAAATCGGTGCCGACAGCGAAGTATCGATTTATGAACGCGCGTTATGCGCGGACAGCGACAGAGTAGGAAGGAGCATCCGGATGAATATCATCTTCCTTGGACCTCCCGGCGCCGGCAAGGGTACGCAGGCGCAGCGCATCTGTAACGCACTGAATATTCCGCAGATTTCCACCGGCGACATTCTCCGCCGGGCCATCAAGGAGCAGACCCCCACGGGGCTGAAGGCGAAGAGCTACATCGACGCGGGCAAGCTCGTGCCGGACGACGTTATCATTGACATCGTTCGCGACCGCCTTGCGCAGGATGATGCCAAGAACGGCTACATCCTCGATGGCTTCCCCCGGACGGTTCCGCAGGCGGAAGCGCTGGAAGGCATTGCGGACATCGACGCGGTTATTGACCTCGACGTCGCCGATGAGAAGCTCATCGATCGCCTGAGCGGCCGCCGTGTGTGCCTGAAGTGCGGTGCGACGTACCACATTTCCCGCCTGAACGGGAAAACGAAATGTGATTCCTGCTCTGATGAGCTTGTGCAGCGCGCGGACGACAAGGCTGAAACCGTCCTCAATCGCCTGAAGGTGTACCACGACCAGACCGCCCCGCTGGTGGATTTCTACCAGAAGAAGGGCCTGCTGCGCGTCATTGACGGCGATCAGGATATGGATACGATCTTCGCGTCCATCATGGCCATCGTGAAGGGCTAAGACATCATGATCAGTTTGAAGAATCCTGAGCAAATCGGCAAAATGCGTGATGCGGGCGCGCTTCTCTACGAAGTGCTGTGCCGCCTGCGCGAGGCCGTTCAGCCCGGCATGAGTACCGCCGCGCTGGATGTCTACGCCGAGCAGCTCATCCGCAAAAACCACGCCATCCCGTCTTTTCTGCATTACGAGGGGTATCCGGCATCCATCTGCGCGTCGATTGACGATGCGGTGGTGCATGGCATTCCTTCCGAAAAGCAGATTTTGCGGGAAGGGCAGATCCTGTCCATCGACTGCGGTCTGGTGCTGGACGGCTGGCAAGCCGACAGTGCCTTCACGATGGGCATTGGCGAAATTTCGCCGGAAGCGCAGCGCTTGATTGACGTCACGGAGCAGTGCTTCTTTGCGGGCGCACGGCAGGCCATCGCGGGCAAGCGGCTGGGTGACGTGGGTCATGCGGTGCAGCAGGTGGCTGAAAGCAACGGCTATGGCGTCATCCGCGACCTGACCGGTCACGGCATTGGGCGCGAAATGCACGAAGATCCGCCGGTGTTCAATTACGGCACGCCGGATCGCGGCCTTCGCCTGCGCAAGGGCATGACCATCGCCATTGAGCCGATGATCTCCGCCGGCGACTGGCACATCACCTGCGACGCAGACCAGTGGTGCTACCGCACACGCGATCGCAGCCTGACATCCCACTACGAGCATACCATCGCCATCAATGAGGACGGTCTGCCGGAAATCCTCACCTATCCCGACTTCAAATGGGAGGACAAATGATGAATCGCCTGACGATGGAACCGGGGCGCGTCGTGCAGTCAACGCAGGGACGCGATGCCGGGCGGTATTTCGTGGTGCTTCAGGTCGTGGACGATCGGCATGTGCTGATGGCGGACGGTCAAAGCCGCAAGATCGACCATCCGAAAAAGAAAAAGATGATGCATCTGCGCCCGAAGCCCATTGTGGTGAACGTGGAACCTCAGGCGCTGGAGAACAAGCATCTGCAGGACAGCGACCTGCGCAAGGCTCTCTCCGCGCACGGTCTTTCGCTGAAAGCGCAGAACGAACAACCCCACGCGGAAGCTGCCGCGGCTGGGGCCGACAAGGAGGACTGACATGTCCAAGAGCGACGTCATCGAACTGGAAGGAAAGGTCGTCGAGGCTCTTCCGAACGCCATGTTCAAGGTGGAGCTGCCGAATGGTCACATCGTGACCGCCGTCATCTCCGGCAAAATGCGCATGAACTTCATCCGCATCTACCCCGGTGACAAGGTAAAAATCGAGCTGTCTCCCTATGATCTCAACCGCGGCCGGATTACTTGGCGCAGCAAGACCTGACCAGCGCGAAAATAACAAGAAACCGTGCCGGAAGCCGCGTTTCCGCAGGATTTTCCTCTTGACGGATGGCGGTCTCTGGTGTATAATAACTGATGCACTGTGTGACAAGCACATCGCATCAGACGCATCCGGGCGTGCGGTGCATTCTGCTCGCCCTCGTGGCATCATTTTCAACAGGAGGTAACAGCACATGAAGGTTCGTCCGTCCGTGAAGCCGATCTGCGAAAAGTGCAAGATCATTCGCCGTAAGGGCAAGGTCATGGTCATCTGCGAAAATCCGAAGCACAAGCAGAAGCAGGGCTGAGAAAGCATCACCGTGGGCAGTACGCTCACGGTGTTTTTTTGTGGGTATACAATTTTCTGCATTCAACTGCGCCATCTGCTCGCGCCTTTTTGATTCTGGGAATAGTATGATAACGCTTGCTATTATCAACAAAAATTGAGACTGCAATCGCTTGTAACCGAACACGCATTTGTGCTAAAATGTGTTGATTATCATACACGGAGGCACAATGATGATGAAAAACGTTGCTATCGCAACTGACAGCCACTCCAGCATTACCCCGGAAATGGCGCAAACCCTCGGTGTCGCGGTGCTGCCGATGCCGTTTACCATCGACGGCACTTGCTATTTGGAGGAGGAGACGCTCACCCGCGCGGAGTTTTATGCGCATCAGCGGCGCGGCGCGAAAATCGCGACTTCCCAGCCTGCCCCGGCGGATGTGACCGCCCTCTGGGATAACCTGCTGACCGACCACGACGAGGTGGTCTATATCCCGATTAGTTCCGGCTTGTCCGGTTCGTGTCAGGCGGCAATGGCGCTGGCGGAGGATACGCCCTACGCCGGGCGCGTGTTCGTGGTGGACAACGGGCGCGTCGCGACGGCGCTGCATGTGACGGTGCTGGATGCGCTGCGTTTGCGCGACGCGGGGGATGACGCCGCGACCATCAAGCGGAAATTGGAAGCCGTTCGCGAGGACATGTGCATCTACGTCGCGGTGGAGACGCTGGAGCACTTGAAGCGCGGCGGGCGCATCAGCACGGCAACGGCGCTTATCGGTACGCTGCTGCACATCAAGCCGATTCTGCACTTCACGACGGGGACATTGAGTGCTTACAAGAAAGCGCGCGGCATGAATCGGGCGCAGGATGTGATGATAGAGGCGATTCGCGCAGAATTAGCCGGGCGATTTGCCGAACCGCTGGCACAGGGGCGGGTGACGCTGCTGGCGGCATCGAGTGCTTCACAGGAAGCGACGGTGGCGTGGGAAGCGCGCCTGAAAGCGGAGTTTCCGGGGATGAAGCTGCTCAGTGACCAATTGTCATTGGGGGTCTCGTGCCATATTGGGGAAGGCGGCATGGGGGTCGGACTGAGTGTCAGCCCGGAATGAGCGAAAACAGCGAAAACTTTGTAGTTGCTCTTGACACGCTTTCTTTCGTCGTATATAATCAACGTATCGTGCGTTGAACGTTGCGAAGGAAAGGAAGCAAAGAAGATGAAATGGTGGAAGAAACTGTGCGCGGCGGCATTGGCGCTATCCATGCTGGTGCTGGCTTCGGCGGAAGCAAAACTGGTGGATACGCAGACGTTTGCGCGTTCCATTACGCTGGGACGTGCCTCTGATACCTACGTGACCCGCGAGGACTGGCGCGATACGCTGCGGGCGATGGACGGCACGGCACTGTCGGAAAGCTACGCGGATATCAGCGCGCAGGAGAAAGGGCTGTACTATGAAGTCGCCAATGAAAATGGCGTCAACCAGACGGGTCTGATGGACGCGGCAGGGACGCTGCTGATCCCCATGACGTATTCGGATTTCACCTATGTCGGCAATGGCTGGGTGGTCGCGGTGACGCTGGAAGAAACAACGGACGAAAAGAGCGACTATCGCGCTATGTTCGGCGGCGGACACTACAACGTCGTGCGCGGGGACATCTACTATGGCGCGCAGAAAATGGCGGAAATGAACCGCGAGGAAACGACGGGCGCGAGCATGGAGGTTTACGGCGCGTATCTGTTCGTTCGGCTGGACAAAAGCAGCGGCTTTTACTTGAAGACGGACGGAACGCGCACGGAATTCACCGGCGAGTCCTTCTCCCGCGGCGAATATGAGGAAATCTACAAGCAAGGCGTGTATCATCACCCGACGGCGCAGTTCGCGTTCGTCCCGGAATGCGCGCTGACGGCGGATGAAGTGTCCCGCAGTGTCTGGTATGACGCGAAAACAGGCAATTTCTTGGATTTGCAGGGAAATGTGCTGCGCGAGGCGGTGCAGGACGGCAAGCCGCTGTATGACAGTGTGCGTTATTACGGCGGCGACTATATGCTGACAAAGAAGGATCGCTTGTCGGGCATCGTGGATATGACGGGGCAGGAAATCGTTCCGCCGATGTATGACACGCTTGGCGGCGACTACGCGGGCCTGCTGTTCGAGGGCGGCTATCAGGCGGCGCTGGAAGGCGGTAAGCTGCGCTTCCTGACCCGGGACGGGCAGGTGAGCGCGTCGGTGGATTATGAGCTGAAGGAAAACGATTGGAAGGGTCTTACCAACAACGCCCCGATGATTTATGCGGAGATGAACGGCAAAATCAGCGTCTTTACGGCGACGCGGGGCGAACTGCCCACCCAGTACGAGGAAGCCACGCGGGGACAAGCCGGACAGGAGCTGCTGGCGGTGAAGCAGGACGGTTTGTGGGGCTGCATCGGGATGGATGGCGAGGTCGTCGTGCCGTTTGTGATGAAGTACGCGCCGGAGATTTCCTTCGATGGACGCTATGTTGTGGGCAGCACAGCAGAAGGGTATCAGCTTTTCACCATTTCGTATGGGGAATAACAGAGGCTGATTTTGCCTGCCCGCCGTGCCGGATGAAGGAAAAAATGCGCCGTGTGCCGCTTGCCACTTGCAAAAGACGCTGCTTGTGTGGTAGAATAAGATGTTCTGTTGCATGAGCGCGGAACAGCAGGAGGAAACCATGCGAATTTTTGTCGATGCAATGGGCGGCGATTTGGCGCCGCAAGCCCCGGTTGAGGGCACGGTGGAAGCGCTTCGCCGGAATCCGGAATTGACGGTGACGCTGGCGGGCATTGTGCCGGAAATCGAGAAGTATCTGGCGGGCGCGGACGATGTGCGCAGCCGGATTACGCTGCTGGATGCGCCGGAAGTCATTACGAACCACGAATCCCCCGTCATGGGCGTACGCAAAAAGACGAAATCAGCGACGGTGCTGGGAATGCTGGCTGTCCGCGACAAGGAAGCGGACGGGTTCGTCTCCGCCGGGTCTACGGGTGCAGTGCTGGCGGGCGGCATGTTCCGACTGGGGCGCATTCCGGGTGTGGAGCGTCCGGCACTTGCTCCGCTGATGCCCAACGGCAAGGGCTATTTCCTGCTCATTGACTGCGGCGCAAATGTGGACTGCAAGCCGGAATACCTGACGCAGTTCGGCGTGATGGGCGACGCGTACATGCGCGGCGTGATGGGCATCGAGAAGCCCCGCGTCGGCATTATCAACATCGGCGCGGAGGATGAAAAGGGCAATGCGCTGGTGAAGGACGCGTTCCCGATGATGGCGGAAGCGCCGTATCACTTCGTCGGCAGCGTGGAAGCGCGCGATTTGTTCAGCGACATTGCGGATGTGTGCGTCGCGGACGGCTTTGCGGGCAACCTCGTCCTCAAAACGATGGAGGGCGTCGCGATGTTCATGCTGAAGACGATGAAGCAGGAGCTGATGGCAGATACGCGCTCGAAGATAGGCGCGGCACTGGCGAAACCGGCTCTCCGGCGCTTGAAGCACACGCTGGATTACACCGAAGTCGGCGGCGCACCGCTGCTGGGCGTGCAAGGCGCAGTCGTCAAGGCGCACGGTTCAAGCAACGCGCACGCATTCTCCTGCGCCATTGACCAAGCCATCAAGATGGTGAACGGTCATGTGGTTGAGATTATCGAAAAGGGCGTCGCAAAAATGAATTCACAGGACGCACAGTGACCCCAAAGCAACGCTGCAAAGCGATGTTACCTTAGCTACCCGCATTTTGAAAGGAGAAAACACTATGTCTACGTTTGAAACCCTGAAGGGCATGATTGTTAAGCAAATGAAGGTGAACCCCGACACCGTGACCGAATCCAGCCGTCTTGTGGAGGATTTGAAGGCGGATTCCGCGAACGTCATGGTCATGATTATGGACGTGGAAGACACGTTCGGCATCACGGTTGAGGATGACCAGATTATGAAGCTCAAGACGGTTGGCGATGTCGTGAAGTACATCGACGCCAACAAGTAAGTTATCCGCGAATTATGGCACGCGCAGCCTCCTCCGACGACGGCGGAGGCTGTGTGTCGTTGCAAAAAATGGGGGGTGTCTGCATGATGCAGCAGTTTTTGTCGGCACTGGGGTATCAGTTCAAGAATCCGGCGCTGCTCCGGCGGGCGCTGACGCATCCGTCGATGGGGCCAGAGGATAACCAGCGCTTGGAATTTCTGGGGGACGCGGTGCTGCAATACATCATGTCGGATATCCTCTACCAAAGTCACCCGGATTGCCACGAAGGGCAGCTGACGCACCTGCGCGCGCTGTCCGTGTGCGAAGCGAACCTATCGCAGGTCGCCAAGAAGCTGCACGTCGGCGAAGTGCTCATCATGGACAAGGGTGAGGAGCTGACCGGCGGGCGCGAGAAGCCGTCCGTGCTGTGCGACGCAATGGAGGCAATTCTGGCGGCAGTGTATTTGGACGGTGGTCTGGACGCGGCGCGGGCAATCATTCTCCGCTGCTGGCCGAAGCCGGAGGACGTGCAGCGCCCGATGCAGGACAGCAAGGGCGCTTTGCAGGAGTTCTTGCAGCGCGATGGCAGCGAGGCGCCGACCTACGAGATTATCGCGCAGGACGGCCCGCCGCACAACCGCACATTCGAGGCCGCCGTGAGCCGCTTCGGGGTGGAACTCGCCCACGGCACGGGCCGCACGAAGAAACAGGCGGAGCAGGCGGCGGCGCTCGCGGCGCTGCAAAAGCTCAAATCCGGCGACAAGCAGAAATAATTCGCACAGACTGCAAACCGACGTGCCGGAAGCGGCGCGCGCCGCTTTGCGGTCTGCGTTTTTTGGTTCATCACGGAATCTTGGGGGAAGAGCAGCTTGGGGGCGCGTCTGCGGACGCGCAAAGTTACTGGCAGGGACGCTTCGCTGCCTGCGCCTTTGTTGAGTGCATTTAAGATGATGGTCGGACGCGGAACAGTTGGGGCGTTGCCCCAAACCCCACAAGGGACGCTGTCCCTTGACCCTGCAAGGGGCAATTGCCCCTTGACCCCTTTTCGCGATTGAGTTGGTCGCGCTTTCATGCTCCTTCCGCGTGCAGCTTTTTGGCGCTTCGCCTAAACCATTGTTTGCTCCCCCTACTTTCCGTGAAGAACCGTTTTTTTCTGTATGGCTTGTCGAAATGAACCGTTCCTCTCAGAACTGCGTCTTATCAGCGAACAAAACAAGCAAAGGAGGATCATCACGATGCAAACCACTGCGAAACGCGCATGGCATCGTCTGCGGACGCTTGCGCCGGAATATGCGCTGTATCCGCTCATCGTCCTGATCGTTCTGCTGGTGATGGGCGCGTTCACGGGACGCTTTCTGACGACGGACAACCCGTATGGCTCGTACACCATTCAGGCGTGCGCGTGGCTGGAAGGACATTTGGATGTCAACCCGAATTTCACATGGCTGGAATTGGCGGAGTACGGCGGCAAGTTCTATGTGAGTTTTCCGCTGTTCCCATCGTATGTGATGCTGCCGTTCGCGGCGATTTTCGGGCTGGATACGCCGGATCACTTCATCAATCTGGCGGTGACGCTGCTTGGCATTGCCTATGCGCTGCGGATTTATCGGCGGATGACAGGCAGCTCGCACTATGCGGCGCGGTATGTGCTGTACCTGTATCTGGCGAACGGGTATCTGTTCATTGCCCTGCAGGGCTGGGTGTGGTTCCTGGCGCAGACGATGTGCTTCACGCTTTCGCTGATGGCGGTAGATGCGGCGCAGCGCGGCAGAAGCGGCTGGGCGCTGGCGTGGTGGGCGTGCGCAGTTGGGTGCCGACCGATGGCGGCGCTGTACCTTCCGCTGCTGGTGCATCTGCTCAACCAAAGCGGCGTGCGGCATAGCTGGAAGCGGCAGATTGCGAATCTGCTGCCCGCTGCGCTGATTGCATCCAGCTACATGGTGCTGAACGGCCTGCGCTTCGGTAATCCGCTGGAATTTGGGCACACTTACCTGCCGGAATTTCAGCTGGCGGAGAACGGACAGTTTTCGCTGGCGTACGCGTGGGAGCATTTGCAGCAGCTGGTGCGCCTGCCGAAATATCAGGGGAGAGGTCAACCGCTGGCGTTTGATCCGTATGACTGCATGGCGTTCTACCTGATTACGCCGATGCTGGTGACGTTCCTGTGCGTGTATTTCTATGCGCTGATTCGCCGCCGCGGGAATGCGTTCTGGCTGATTGGGTTGCCGCTGATGGTCGGGGCGCACTTGATGATTATCGTCTGCCACAAGACGCTGGGCGGCTTCCAGTTCGGCAACCGCTACCTGCTGGATATGCTGCCGTGGGTGTATGTGGCGATTCTCGCCCTGAAGCCGCAAAGCGGGCGCACGTCGATCCTAAACGTTCCGCTGATGGTGATGGGGTTCTGCGTCAACCTGCTTGGCGCAGTCGGCGCGTATGCGGGGTGGCTGTGAAGGGGGAGACGCCAGAGGCGCTGCCTCTGGACTCCGCAAGGGTCTTCGACCCTCGACCCGTTCGCGCGATTGGGTTGGTGACTTCTGCATACTTCTTCCGCGTGTTTATGCAGGAGTTTCGCCTCTGCGGAGGCGACCAAAGGGCAAGAAGACAGACGAACGTCTGCGATCGCCCTTTGGAAACCTTCGGTGCCCTCTTGCATAGTAGATTCTTATTGTTACTCCAATTAGTTAGTGTGCCTTTCGGCTTCCACAAGCAACATTAAAACCCATCCGCCAAGGAGGTTCCCTTATGCAATGCACCCTCTGCCCGCGCGCCTGCCGCGCCGAGCGCAATGAATCCACGGGCAACGGCTTCTGCCAGCTGCCGACCACCATGCGCATCGCCCGAATCGCGCCGCACCTCTGGGAAGAACCGCCGATTTCCGGCAAGAACGGCACGGGCGCTGTGTTCTTCTCCGGCTGTACGCTCCGCTGTGCCTACTGCCAGAACGCCGACATCAGCCACCGCAACGCCGGACGCCCCTTCACGCCGCGCGAATTGGCGGATTCCCTGCGACGGCTGGAGGATATGGGGATGCACACCATCTCCTTTATCACCGCGACGCCTTATGTTCCGCAGATATTGGAGACGCTGGATATTTACCGGCCGCATGTGCCGCTGGTGTGGAATACGTCGGGGTATGAGACGGTCGAAACATTGCGGATGCTGGACGGCGTGATGGACGTGTATCTGCCCGACCTCAAGCACAGGAGCGAAAAGATGGGGCAGCTCTGCGCGAAAGCGTCGAACTATTTTGCCGCCACATCCGCCGCCATCACCGAGATGGTGCGCCAGACAGGAACGCCTGTCTACGATGAGAACGGCATCATGACGCGCGGCACGCTCATCCGTCACCTGATTCTCCCCGGTCTGACGAGCGAAAGCTGTCAGCTGCTGGATTGGGTGAAGGCGAACCTGCCGGAGGGTGTGCCGGTCAGCCTGATGCGGCAGTACATCCCGTGCAACCATGTGTCGATTCCGGGCTTGACGCGGACGATTACGAACCGCGAATATATCCGCGTGCGCGACCATATGCTGGATTTGGGACTGCCGGGGTATTTGCAGGAGCCGGAAAGCGCATCGGAGGATTTTGTGCCCGTTTTCTGCAAGGACGAGAGCTTTGTGTGAAAAATGCGCCCTAAATGGAAGGAAAATGTTGCGCAGAGCCGCTAAAATGCTTGTATTCCGGGAGAAACTGTGGTATACTGACAAGTGTGAATCCATGAACCGCTGCCCTGGTTTTCAGGGAAGCGATTTTTCAGCCGGGTCTGTCCGGTGTTTCGGGTTGCAGAAAGAAGGGCTTGACATCTGAGAGTGGACATGGCTTGGCGGCATCGGGACAGTGTTACGGGCAGAGGTATGCCCGCTGTGCTGTCGTGGTGCTGACGGGTGATGGGAGCCACTCTTTTTGATTGCCTGCATATTGCAGGCGAAAGTCCTCCAAAAAACGAACCCGCAGTGAAAGAGGTGAGGAGTTATGGCGAAAGCGGAATTGACGACCGTTGTCACGCCCAAATGTCAGCGTCTGGCAGATGAAATGGGCTATGAACTGGTGGATGTGTGCCTTGATAAGGAGAACACGGGCAAGTTCCTGCGCATCTATGTTGATCGTCCCGAAGGCATGTCGCTGGATGACTGCGAACGGTATCACCGCGCCATTATGCCGCTGGTGGAATCATACGATTTCGATTTCCTCGAAGTATCCTCGCCGGGCATTGACCGTCCGCTGAAGAAGGATCGAGATTTTGAGCGCGCGCTTGGCGAAGAGGTGGAGGTTCACCTGTTCAAGGCCGTGGACGGTCAGAAGGTCTTTACGGGCATTCTGTCGGACTTTGACGCGCAGGACATGGTGCTGACCATCGCGGGCGAAGAAAAGCGTTTCGCGCGCAAAGCAGCTTCGCTGGTGAAGCCGGTGGTTGACATGGAAGGCGTCGAAGACGTCGATTTGGGCGAGGAATAACCCGGCAAGCCGATTCCCCGCAAGAAAGCAATTTTCATCGGAAATGAAAACCATTGCGGAAGCAGCTTCCGCATCAGAAACAGCATAAATTATTGAAGGGTGACACAGTCATGAGAAAGACCAAGACAACTGCTGCGCCGAAGGCAGATCCACAGAACAAAGAACTCGTGGAAGCCATCCGCGCGCTGTGCCAAGAGAAGGATTTGAGCGAGGATATGCTTTTCGCCACGGTCGAGGATGCGCTGAAAAAGGCGTATGCCAAGAACCGCGCCAAGGGCGAGGCAGAACCCTCCGCCAACAACATTTCCGCGACCATTGACCGCGCGACGGGTGAAATTCATGTGTATACCCGCCGCCTGATTGTCGAAGAAGTGGAGAAGCCCGCCGACCAGATTTCGCTGGAGGAAGCCCGCGCGATTAAAGACTCCTACCAGATGGGCGACATTGTGGAGACGGACGTGACGCCGCGCAACTTCCTGCGCGTCGCCGCACAAACCGCCAAGGGCGTCATTATGCAGCGCCTGCGCGACGCGGAGCGCGGCCGTGTGTACGAAGAGTACGCCGACAAGGAAAACGAAATCCTGACGGCCGTCGTTACGCGCGTGGATGACAAGGGTGCTGTGGTGGAGCTGATGGGCCGTACCGAGGGCTACCTCGAACGCGATCAGATGATTCCCGGCGAAGTCATCAACATGGGTGACCACCTGAAAGTCTATGTGCTGGAAGTGCAGCGCGGCGACGACACGACCCGCCGCGGCCCGCAGGTGCGCGTCAGCCGTACGCATCCGAATCTGGTCAAGCGCCTGTTTGAGATGGAAGTGCCAGAAATCGCTGGCGGCAAGGTGCTGATTAAGGGCATCGCCCGTGAAGCGGGCAGCCGCACGAAGATGGCGGTGCATTCCACTGAGGTGCTGATTGACCCGGTGGGCGCGTGCGTCGGTCAGCGCGGCGACCGCGTGACCCGTGTGGTGGATGAACTGCGCGGCGAAAAGATTGACATCATCAAGTGGAGCGAGAATCCGGCGGAATTCATTGCCAACGCGCTGAATCCGGCGAACGTCCGCGAAGTGTACACCGAGGCGAGCGGTCAGCGCTCCTGTATCGTTGTCGTGCCGGACAATCAGCTGTCTTTGGCCATCGGCAAGGAAGGTCAGAATGCGCGTCTGGCGGCAAAGCTGACGGGCTGGAAGATTGACATCAAGAGTCAAAGCCAGTACGCCGAGCAGATGGCGGCGGCCGTCCCGCAGGTGGAGGATGAAGAACAGCCGGCGCAGGAACTGCCGGAGGATTTCCAGCCCTATGAGGGTGTGGAAGCGCCGGAAACGCCCGCCGACGGGGACGACACGCTGTAAGTCGTTAGGGAGCAGCAGGAAACGAGATTCGGCGGTTGACCCAAGCGGCAATCGCCAAAAGGAGCCTTGATGAAGCCGAAGAAAATCCCGATGCGCATGTGCGTCGGATGCCGGGAGAGCAAGCCTAAACGCGAACTCATCCGCGTTGTCCGCGCACCGGACGGCACCGTGTCCATGGATCCGGGCGGCAAAAAGCCCGGCAGAGGCGCGTATGTATGCCGACAGGAAAGCTGCCTGATGCGCGCCATCCGGCAGAAACAGCTGGAACGTCAGCTGGAAGTGCAGCTCACTGACGACGTGGCGGAAGCCCTACGGCAGGAGCTGGCGCAGCTGTCCCAATCCCAGACAGAAGCGGAGGAAAACTGACGCCGATGGATAGGGAAACGAAACTGCGCGGGCTGATGGGACTGTGCGTTCGCGCACGACAGGCGACCTTCGGTGAAGATGGCTGCCTGAAAAGCATTCGTGGCGGAGGATGCGCCGTGCTGCTGCTGGACAGCGGTGCGTCAAAAGCCACTCAGGATAAATACCGCGGTGTCTGCGACAATGCAGGGGTGCAGATGGCGCTGCTGCCGCGGGGACTGCTTCAGGATGCAACCGGGCGGTCGGGCGTGGCAATGGCCGTCGCGCCGGGCGGGCTGGCAGAGCAGATCAGGCAGAACCTTCCCGTTGAAGGAAAAGAAGAGCACGGGCAACAGATGAAATCGGAAAATCATGGCGGGGGTGCAAGCGTCGAATGACGAAAGTGAAGCTGAAGGATGCCATCAAGGATTTAACCACGGACGCGGCGAAGGTGCGCGATGACGCATCCCGCGTGCGTCAGAGCGCAGACGGACTGGCAAAGTCTCTCCGTGCGCTGGAGAACGGATTTATCAAGTCATTGAATGCAAAAGCGGAGCAGGAAAAGCGCGCCGAGGAGGAGAAGCGTCTCTCTGACCACTCCAAGGCGTATGTCATGCTCGACGTGGATGAGCAGGCGGCGGTGAACGCGGCGCGGCAGGAAGCGGAAAAGGCGGAAAGGGCGGAAAAGCAGGAAGCTAAGTCTGCCCCGAAGCAGGAAGCGAAGACGGAAGCGCCCAAGGGCGAACAGAAGCCTGCGCCGAAGGCGGAACCCAAGCCCGAAGTGAAAGCAGAAGCGCCCAAGAGCGAGCAGAAGCCCGCCCTGAAGGCGGAAGCCAAGCCCGAAGTGAAGGCGGAAGCGTCCAAGAGCGAGCAGAAGCCCGCGCCGAAGGCGGAAGCCAAGCCCGAAGTGAAGGCGGAAGCGCCTAAGAGCGAGCAGAAGCCCGCTCCGAAGGCGGAACCCAAGCCCGAAGCGAAGGCGGATGCCCCCCAAGCGGAGCAGAAGCCCGCTCCGAAGGTGGAAACCAAGCCCGAAGCGCCCAAGAAGCCCGCGATTGGTCAGATTATCTCCCGGCCGGGTCAGGCGCTGCCGCCCAAGCCGGTCGGATTGGCACCGAATGTCATCCGTCCGCCGCGTCCGCAGCAGCCCCGTCCGCAGGGACAGCAGGGGGCGCAGGGCAACCGCCCGCAGCAGGGACAGCCTCGTCCGGGCGGAAATGGTGCGTTTATCGCGCGTCCGCAGCAGGGGCAGCCTCGTCCGGGCGGAAACGGCGCGTTTGTGGCGCGTCCGCAGCAGGGGCAGCAGAATCGCCCCGGCAATGGCTCGTTCCAGCCTCGTCCGGGTGGAAACGGCGCGTTTGTGGCGCGTCCGCAGGGCGCTCGTCCGCAAGGGGGCGCTGGCTTCCAGGCGCGTCCGCAGGGCGGCACGGGCCGTCCGGCTGGCGTGGGCATGAATCGCCCGAAGCCGGCTGTGCCGGATATGGCGCCCGCAATGGGCAAGGAGCGCGTCTCCAACTACGACCCGAACAAGAAGAACTACGTCCGTCAGCATGACCCGGAGCATGTGGCGCGCAACCGCAAGCAGCTCAGCCGCGATGCGGGTTACAGCGGATATGATGACGACGTGGTGCGCGGCGGCAAGCGCAGCCGCATGAAAAAGCCGTCCGCACAGCAGATGATGGCGCCGATTAAGATTGAACACGCCTACATGAGCGGCGACACGATTGTCGTGCGCGACCTGTGCGAAAAGATCGGCAAGACCAGCGCGGAGATTATCAAGAAGCTCTTCCTGCTGGGCAACATGGCGACCATCAACAGCGAGATTGACTTCGATACCGCGTCTCTTGTCTGCGCGGATTTTGACATCACGCTGGAAAAGAAGCCGGAAGTGACCGCGGAGGATCAGCTGACTGCCGAGAACTTCGACGACAGCGAGGAGAACCTCCAGCCGCGTCCGCCGGTCGTGACCATCATGGGCCACGTCGACCATGGCAAGACGTCCCTGCTGGACTACATCCGCAATAGCCGCGTCACGGCGGGCGAAGCGGGCGGCATCACCCAGCATATTGGTGCCTACACGGTCAAGATGAACGGCCGCGATATCACGTTCCTCGATACCCCCGGTCACGAAGCCTTCACGGCGATGCGTGCCCGCGGCGCACAGGCGACGGATATTGCGATTCTGGTTGTCGCGGCGGACGACTCGGTCATGCCGCAGACCATTGAAGCCATCAACCACGCGAAGGCGGCGAATGTGCCGATTATCGTGGCGATTAACAAGATGGATAAGCCGGAAGCCGATCCGGAGCGCGTCAAGACCGACCTGACGAAGTACGGCATCGTCTGCGAGGACTGGGGCGGCGACACGATTATGTGCCCCGTTTCCGCCAAGACTGGCGAGGGCGTCGATGAACTGCTCGAAATGATTCTGCTGCAGGCGGATACGATGGAACTGCGCGCGAACCCGAACCGTCTGGGTCGCGGCGTTATCATCGAGGCGAAGCTGGACAAGGCGCGCGGCCCGCTGGCGACTGTGCTGATGCAGAATGGTACGCTGCATGTGGGCGACAACATCATTGCGGGTCTGGCGAGCGGCCGCGTCCGTGCGCTGATTAACGACCGCGGTGAGAAGGTCAAGGAAGCCGGTCCGTCCACACCTGTGGAAATCATGGGCTTCGATGAAGTGCCGTCCGCGGGCGACGAGATGCAGGCTGTCGGCGACGATCGTCTGTCCCGTCAGGTCGCGGAGGAACGCAAGGCGAAGGTCAAGGCATCCCGCGAGGCGACGATGGCGAAGGTTAGCTTGGAGAACATGTTCTCGAACATGGAATCCGGCAAGCAGACGACACTGAACCTGATTATCAAGGCGGACGTGCAGGGCTCTGTTGAAGCTGTCAAGCAGGCAATGGAGAAGCTGAGCAGCGACGAAGTGAAGGTGCATGTGCTGCACAGCGCGGCGGGCGCCATCACCAAGGATGACGTGAACCTTGCCAGCGCGTTCAACGCCATCATCATCGGCTTCAACATCCGCCCGGATGCGTCCGCGCGGGAAGCGGCGGAGCGCGAAAAGGTGGATGTGCGCCTGTACACCGTCATCTACAAGGCGATTGAGGACATGGAGCTGGCCATGAAGGGTCTGCTTGCGCCGGAGTACCGCGAGGTGCTGCTGGGCCATGCCGAGGTGCGCAATGTGTTCAAGATTACGGGCGCGGGCGTTATCGCCGGCTGCTATGTGACCGACGGCAAGGTGCAGCGCAATGCGCAGGTTCGCCTGCTGCGCGACAATGTTGTCGTGTTCGAGGGCAAGCTGAGCAGCCTGAAGCACTACAAGGAAGACGTCAAGGAAATGGCGGCTGGCTTCGAGTGCGGCATGAGTCTGGAAGGGCACAACGACATCAAGGAAGGCGATGTCGTCGAGTGCTTCATCATGGAGGAAATCCCGCGCTAAGGAATCCTTAATTCCCCTTGCGCAACGCAGGAGGCAGGGCAAAGTCAGTTCCATTTGGCTTTCCCTGCCCCTTTTTTCAAATGCAGCACATGCTTTTATGATGTTCGCGCGTCCTAAAAGCGCTGCTTCTGCTGCGGAAAAAGGCAAGTAACATGAGATTGCGTATGCGAAGCAGTCCAGAGGGCGAACGCAAAGCCCTCTGGTCGCGCCTGCAGGCGCGAAATCCCTGCTTGCGGAAACAAGCAGCCATGTCTGAAAGACAAGCAGTTCGGTCGCGCCATCTGCGCGACACAGCATAGACGCTGGAAAGAGCAGCTTGGGGGCGCGTCTGAGGACGCGCGAAGTTTGGGCGCGGGACGCTTCGCTGCCGCGACTTTGCTTGACTTCTCCCTTTGAATAGGTTTGACGAGGAACAGTTGGGGCGTTGCCCCAAACCCCACAAGGGACGCTGTCCCTTGACCCTGCGAAGGGGCAAAGCCCCTCTCGACACCCATTGACTGGCTACCCGGCTTGGACGCACTTTCCAAACAAATCTATCCCGAAAGTTTTTCTTTTCTCTTTCTAACCATCCCATCAGGAGGAAATCATGAGCTATCAGCGTATTGAACGCATTTCCGAGGAAGTCCGCCGCGAGGTGGATCGCATCATCCGCGACGAGGTCAGCGACCCCCGCGTGACCGGCACATTCTCCATCACCCGCGCCGAAGTCACCCGCGACCTTCGCTATGCTAAAATCTACGTCTCTGTGCTGGAGGACGATAAGCGCGAGCCGCTGATGAAGGCGCTGAGGAGCGCGGCGGGCTTTGTCCGCCACGAGCTTGGCAAGCAGATGGTCATCCGCTATGCGCCGGAAATCCAGTTCGTCAGCGACCAGAATATCGCCTATGGCGTGCATATCGCGCAGGTGCTGGCGCAGGCGCAGAAGAACCAGAGCGAAAATCAGCCGGAAACGGCGGCCAACGAGGAAGAACCCGAAGCATGAATGGCTTTCTGAATATCCTCAAACCGCCGGGAATGACCAGCGCCGCCGTCGTGGGGTATGTCCGCCGCATGACGGGCGAAAAGCGCGTCGGTCACGCCGGGACGCTTGACCCCGAAGCGGCGGGTGTGCTGCCCATCATGATTGGGCGGGCGGCGCGGCTGTTCGACTATCTGGTGGATAAAGAAAAAACGTATGTGGCGGAGTGTGCGTTCGGCGCGGCGACGGATACGCAGGACGCGACGGGCAAAATCATCGCGACAGGGGAGAATTACCCTGATTTTTCCGCCGTGCAGGAAGCGGCGAAGCACCTTGTCGGCGATATTGAGCAGCGCCCCAGCATCTTCAGCGCCATCAAGCAGGACGGCAAGCCCCTCTACGAACGCGCCCGCGATGGCGAGAATGTCGAAGCCCCGGTGCGCATCGTGCATGTGGAATCCATCGAATTGCACGAGGAAACGCCCGACCACGGCGTTCGCATGACGATTCGCTGCGGGCGCGGGACGTACATCCGCTCCATCTGCGACGATTTGGGGAAGCTGACGGGCTGCCCGGCGCATATGCGCTTCCTGCTGCGCGCGCAGAGCGGCGTGTTCACGCTGGACAGCGCGATGACGATGGAGGAAGCAGCAGCGTATCAGGCGCAGGGGACGCTGCAAAGTCACCTGCTGCCGCTGGATTACGGCATCCAGCACATGCCGCGTGCGGATGCGCCGGAATGGCTGCGCAGGCAGGTGTGCAACGGTGTGAAGCTGCCCGCGAAGAAGCTGCCCGGCGTATTGGCGCTGCCGGAAGGGCAGGTCACACGCGTGTATCTGCGGGACGAATTCTGGGGGATGGCGGCGCGGGAAGGGGAATTCCTCGTCTGGAAATGCCTGCTCCCGCCGGAGAAGGAGGAGAACAATGCGAATCATCCGTGACCCGAAGCGCCTGAACCCCTGCGTGCTGGTGCTGGGGATGTTTGACGGCGTGCACCGCGGCCATCAGGCGCTGCTGATGCGCGGAGACGAGCTGGCGCAGGAGATGGTGTATCCGCTGGCGGTCTGCACCTTCCAGCCGCACCCGCTGCATGTGCTTGCGCCCGAGAAAGAACCGGTGATGCTGACGACGCTGCCGGAAAAGGCAGCGGTCATGCAGTCCTTCGGCGTGGACGGGCTGTGCGTGACGACGTTTACACGGGCGCGCGCCAATCAGTCGCCGGAGGACTTTATGGCGGAACTGGTGGAGGTGTACGCACCGGTTGTGATTGTGTGCGGTTTTAATTTCACCTTCGGCGCGGGCGGCAAAGGCAATGGACAGCTGCTCAAGGAGTACGGCAAGAAGCACGGTTTCCGCACGGTGATTGTGCCGGAAGTCGTAATTGACGGCGAAACGGTATCTTCCACGCGCATCCGCCGCTTGCTTGCGCAGGGGGATATGCACGAGGTCAACAACCTGCTCGGCCGCGGCTACAGCATTGCGGGGCGCGTCGGAGAGGGCAAGCAGGTCGGGCGCACCATCGGCTTCCCGACGGCGAACATCACCATCCCGCCGCACAAGGCGCTGCCCGCGTTCGGCGTGTATGCCTGTTATCTGGAAACGAGCGGCGGCATTTTCCCGGCGGTGGTGAACGTCGGGCGGCATCCAACGCTGCCAGAAGGACACGTCACGGTGGAAGCGCATGTGCTGGATGAGTTTCTTTCGCTGTACGGGCGGAACGTCCGGCTGACGTTCCTGAAATTCATGCGCCCGGAACAGAAGTTCGACAGCATCGAGACACTGCGCGCGCAGATTGCGCACGATGCGGATGACTGCCGAGCATATTTCGCGCAATTGCAATAAACAAATCACCCGTGCGGGGGCAGAAAAGCCGATGCACGGGTGATTTTTGTAATTGTGGTTATGCTGCCTTTGCATAGAATAGACTTCTCTCGCAGGCGCGAAATCCCTGCAAGCAGCATAAGTTCCATATGAAATAAGGAAGAAAAAAGGCTACTTCACCCCTCTAACGCCGTTCGCAGACAAATCTCCAGCCCCTTCGCTGCATCCACGGCGGAAACGACATCCTCCGTCGGAACATGCACGAACACGCCCTCGCCGCCGACAGTCAGCCCACGGTCAAGCAGCGCAAAATACAGGTCGTTGCACACATATGCCCCAGCGGTCAGGCTCAAATCAGCAGGAAGCCCGGCGGACTTCATGGCGTCCACCATGCGCAGGACGTTAAGGCGCGTCATGTGCGCATCGGGACGCTTCGGGTCAATCTTTTCGCCGGCGTACAGCACATCCGCATTATCCGCAATCGCGGCGCGGCGGTAGTTTACCGCAATCAGCTCCGGCGTGATGGCCTTGCGTCCGCCCGCAACGCCGCAGCAGAGCGTGACGGTCGGGCGAATCCGCCGCATCATCTCCACCAGCAAATCGCCTGCCTGACCGTAGCAGACCGGCAACCGCATCCGGTATACGGCGTGCCCCGCAATCGTCTCCGGCAAAAGCAAAACTGCCTCCCATGAGGCATTGCGGCTGCTGCCGCCGAACGGTTCAAAGCCTGTGACAAGAATCGACATAACGCATCCCCTCCGCCCCTTATCATACCCTGCAATCGCTCGCAAGTCAATACTTGCCCCGTGCCGTCAAGTGTGTTATAATATAAGAGATATGCGCAAAGGAGGATTTCCCTATGCTGAAAAAAATCGCGTCCTTCACCATCAATCATGATACGCTCACGCCCGGCATGTATGTTTCCCGCATCGACGGCGACTGCGTGACCTACGATCTTCGGCTGAAATTCCCCAATCAGGGGGATTATGTGGCGCAGCCCGCCCTGCATACGCTCGAACACCTGATTGCGACGTTCGTGCGCTCTTCTACCGCATCGGAGCAGGTGGTGTATTTCGGGCCGATGGGCTGCCGGACGGGGTTCTACCTCATCCTCCGCGACAGCATGAGCAAGGCGGACGCTTTGCAGCTTGTGCGCGACGCATTCCGTTTCGCGGCGGATTTTGAGGGCGAAATTCCCGGCGCGAAGAAAATTGAGTGCGGGAATTATCTGGAGCATGATTTGACCGGCGCAAAGCAGGAAGCAGCGGCGTACTGCGGCGTGCTGTCCCGTTGTTCTGAAGCGTCCATGGTTTATCCGGACTAAGGCAGGAGGCCGCGCATGAAGAAAATTGCAATGTTGGGCGACCTGCACGGCAACTTGACGGCGACGCTGGCAATGGAAAAGGCGCTGAAGGATTATCACGTTGATGAAATCTGGTTTCTGGGCGACGCGGTGGGCAAAGGGCCGCAGTCGCGCGAGACATGCGACTGGGTGCGGGCAAACTGCACCCGCTTCGTCGGTGGCAACTGGGATTATGGCATCGGCGGCAAGCGCTTCGCCGCGGATAACTATTTCTGGGATCAACTGGGCGAAGAGCGCATGAACTGGCTGAACACGCTTCCGCTGGACATGGACGAGTGGATTAGCGGCACGCATTTTCGCTTTTTCCACGGCCGCCCTGTGACGGACTTGATGCTTGTGCAGCACGACAAGAGTGTTCTTGCACAGCCTTTCACAGCGAATGGCAAAGTTTACGGCGGCGTAGTTTTTGCCGACAGTCACCGTCCGTTCCTGCGGACGCTGGATGTGGGCTATATCGTCAACACGGGCAGCGTCGGCAACAGCATGGGTGTCCCGAAAGCCCACGCGGTGATTGTCGAGGGGGATTTCGGCTCGCGTGAACCGGGCGTTCTGCTGATGTCGGTGATTTCTGTGCCATATGATAATGAAGCCGCGGCAGAGGTTGCGCGCAGGGATGCGAATCTACCGCACCGGGAGGCGTACATTCGGGAAATCCTCACGGGGATTTATTCGCGGTGATGCTGGCGCTCCCCAGCACCCCTTGCGGGGGCATTGCCCCCATGCTAATTGATTTTGTTGTTGCAGAGGGAATCGCCTCTGCGGAGGCGACCAAAGGGCAATGAAAACAGACGAAGTCTGCGGTCGCCCTTTGGAAACCTTCGGCGCCACTCCTGTTAATTGATTTTTATCGAAGGCTTTTTAGTTAGTGTGCCTTTCGTTCTCCCAATAAACACTACCACATAGTAACATCCGGAGGCGAAGGCGAAGGGGTCAAGGGGGCGACCGCAAAGCCCCCTTGTCGCCTCCGCAGAGGCGAAACCCCTGCACAACACGCGAGAGTAGTAAGAAAATGTCACCAACTAAATCGCGCGAAAGGGTCAAGGGAGGAACTCCCTTGGGTGAATCAAAGAATGTTGATTGCTTGTGAAGATAAGAAAATGGAACTCGAACAGGGCATGACCGTTGAACAGTGCCTGATAAAGCTCGGCGTCAGCCGCGAAGGCGTGCTGGCCGTTCAGCAGGGCGGACGTGTGCTGGAAATGAACGCGCCCGTTACCCAACCGGGGCTGCTCCATCTGCTCACCATGCACACGGAGGAAGGTCGGCGCATCTATGAGCGCTCGGTGCGCTTTCTTCTGCTTGCGGCAACGAACCGCGTTCTGCCCGGTCAGCGCGTCCGCATTGAGTACAGCGTCAGCGGGGGCGTGCTGCTGCGAATGCCCGGTCACGCCATCACGGAGGAGGAGACGCGCGCCATCGCCCGGCAGATGCACGCTCTCGCGGCGCAGAATCTGCCATTTGAGAAGAAAGAATGGACGCTCGACGACGCCATTGCCTACTTCGACGCGCAGGGGCAGGCGGATAAAGTCGCGCTGCTCTCCCGCCGCACAACGCCGTTCTTCCATATGTACGGGCTGGACGGTATGTGGGAATATTTCTACGGCGCAATGGCGACGCGCACGGGCATGACGCAGGTCTTTGAACTCACTTGGCTGCCCGACCGCGGCATCGTTCTGCGTCTGCCGGCAGCCAATCACCCAGAGAAAGCTGCGCCGTATGTGCATCGCGCGGGGCATCTGGCGGTGTTTGACCAATCGACGAGATGGTGCGCGCTGCTGGGCGTCAACAACGCCGCCGACGTCGCGGAGATGATGGAGGGACACCGCTTCCGCCACTTCATCCGCCTGAATGAAGCGCTGCACGACAAGGCGATTGCCGACATTGCGGCGGATATTGCCATCCAGCACAAGAAAATCGTGCTGGTTGCCGGGCCGTCTTCGTCCGGCAAGACGACGTTCGCCCAGCGATTGGCACTCCACCTGAACGTTATCGGGCTTCAGCCGCTGGTGATTTCGCTGGATAACTACTATCTTGACCGCGACAGCATCCCGCTGCAAGAGGACGGCACGCTCGACCTCGAAGCCATCAGCACGCTGGATGTGCCGCTCTTCCGCCAGCATTTGGCGGAATTGCTGGATGGACGCGAAGTTTTGCTGCCAACGTTCTCCTTCAAACTCGGCAAGCGCAATCCGGGCGGCACGCCAGTTCGCCTGCGGGAAGGGCAAGTGATGGTTATCGAGGGCATCCACGGGCTGAATCCGGCGCTGTCCGAGGGGCTGCACACGGATGCCATCTACCGCGTGTTCGTCAGCGCCCTGACATGCTTGAACCTTGACGACCACAACCGCATCCGCACGACGGATGTCCGCCTGCTGCGCCGTATCGTGCGCGACATGCAGTTCCGCGCGACGCCGCCGAACAACACGCTTTCGATGTGGCCCAGTGTCCGCCACGGCGAAGAAACGTGGATTTTCCCCTATCAGGAGAACGCCGACCGCATGTTCAACACCGCCCTGCACTACGAGCTGCCTGTCCTGCGCCACTATGCCTACGACCTCTTGAAGGCGATTCCGCCGGAGAATGAGAACTATCTGGCTGCGCGCCGGCTGATTAAGACGCTGAACTATTTCCCGGATATTGACGAGGGCGTGCTGGCGGAAATCCCCCCGCTGAGCCTGCTGCGTGAGTTCATCGGCGGCTGCACGATTGAGGAAGCGTAAGCCATTTTGCTTGAAGCCTCAAAAGTGGCGATTCTCCCTGCAACGATAAAGTGTTACCGAATTGAAAAACAAGATTGCTTCGCTTGATGAAAGCGCAAAGCTGTGGTATAATAACGGCAGACGGAAGGAGGCTGATATTCCGTGTTCCAGATTGGAAACGAACGGGTTGCATTGGTGACGGATACGTCCTGCGATCTGTCGGATGAACAGCTCAGTCAATATGATATTCGCACAGTTGCGCTGCGTGTAGCGACCAGTCAGGGAGAGTTCCGCGACCGGCTCGAAATCACGCAGGAGCAGCTTTATGATTTGCTTCAGCGGGAAGTGCCGAAAACATCCCTGCCGCTGCCGGAGGATGTCAGCAACCTCTACCGCACCCTGCACGACGAGGGCGCAACGAGCATCCTGCACCTGTCCATCAGCGGCAGCCTGTCCGGAACGTTCAACATGGTCTCCCTGCTTGCGGAGGACTTTGAGGACATGAAAATTCATGTTTTCGACTCCAAAACGCTCTCCTGCGGTCTGGGGCTGCTGGTGCTGGAAGCAGCGGAATCGCTCCAAAACGGCATGTCGGTGGAGGATACCATCGCGCTGCTGGAAAAACGCCGCGAACATCAGTTGGGCGCGTTCGTCATCCGCACGCTCGAATTCCTGCGCAAGGGCGGGCGCATCGGGCGCGTTGAGGGCGCAATCGGCTCGCTGCTGCAAATCAAGCCGGTCATCTACGTGAACGACGAGGGCGTCTACAACACGCTGTGCAAAGCGCGCGGCTTCTCCAACGCGCTGACGGCGATGGTGGACGAGATCATCCGCCGCTATCAGGGTCACAAGGTGCGTCTGGCGGTGGTGCATGGCGCGGCATATGACGATGCCGTGAAACTCCGCGACCGCCTGATGGAGCGGCTCGACGTGGTATCGAGCTTCATCAGCCCGGTCAGTCCCGCACTGGCGATTCACACCGGGCCGGGGCTGCTTGGCGCGATTGTACAGCTGGCAGAATGAGGGGAAAATACATCAGTTGCACAGCACAGTGGCTCTGCTGATTTTCGGAAAGAAGAAAGTCGGCAGAGCCGCTTTGCTTTGGAAAATTTCCATCCGCTTCGTTTTCAATGGCAAATGAAGAAGGATTCTTCATGGCACAAAAGGGGAGCATAAATACAGATTGGCAACAGCTCACATGGCTTTGCTATGCGAGAACGGGCAAGGGAAAAAACTTGCGTGTGCAGCGGCGCAAGCGTTCCTTCCTGCCGTTCGTGTCTTTGCGCTATAATACGCCTTCACCCCACGACGGAAGGCGTGGAAATTCCGATGGGCGGGCGACAGAAGTGCGGAAACCCGAAGAAAAAGTCTGCTTTTTGATGCGCTGATTCCACCTGTAATTCACCCGGCATGTAATATCCCCTTGCAATACACGATAGCCTATGTAGTGTTTTTGTAAATTCCAACTTCTTTTGTGTTTCCTCTGTATTTTTGCGCGAAATGTGTCGAAAGATAACATATGCTACTTTTCTTTTCCTGCAAAATGTGCTAAAATAGGCATACGAGAACTTCCAGTGGTGCAGTTTAGGCGTCAGAATGCAGCGCTGGAAGGCCGTTTTTCAATCATGGTATGCGTGAAGGGTATCGTGTATTGATTATAATAACCATTTTCTGACACTGACGCTTTGCTAAGGAGGTTTTTCCTGTGGATGATGCGAAATACCCTGCTTTTGATACCAAACCCTACCGAATCGTGAAGAGCCGCAGTGAGGCAAGCGTGCCTGTGAACGTCGCGCCGACGTACTACATCGTGGCTTCTGATTTACAGGGCTTTCCCCTACAGCAGGCGATTCCGCTCGTCCAGATGTCCACCAGCGCTCAGCTTGCCCCTCGCCCGCCCGAAAATCAACTGCCGCCGCTGCCTGTGCCGAGGCCGGGTACGCCGATGCGGTGGTATATCGCCAGCCTGCTGCGGTGTCTGGGTGTTCCGGCGCGGCTGTCGGGGTTCAACTATCTGGTGGAAACGCTGCTGCTGCTGGTGAATCGCCCGTTTGAGACGCGACTGGTGACGGGCGAGGTGTACCCGGTAGTCGCGAAGCAGTGCAACACCACGCCCATCGGGGTGGATCAGGCGATTCGCACGGCGGTCAACCAGACGTGGCAGGAGCAGAATATACCTGTGTACTGCGCGTTGATGGGGCGGAGTCCCGCGCCGCACGAGCCGCGCCCGACGAGCTGCGAGTTTCTGGCGAATGTGCTGATGTATGTGAGGATTCAGATGGCGGAGTGCCATTACTGATAGGGAACTGACGGCGAATAGAAGAAAGACTGTCTGCGCGGAGCGGGCAGTCTTTTTTGCTGCTTACATGCGGCTGGTCTTGTGAAGATACACAACAATTCGACATGCTTTTGTTAGTAATGCCAGAAAAATATAATTCTGCAAGAAAACACTTAACTTTTTTCGGGGGGGGGTAAAATGGAAGTATCATTGAAAGGAGGGGGACTATGTGCTCATGCCACGTTTACGCACTCAAATTGGAAACTGCATTCAGAAAAGGCAATTGCTGTCCGTTTAGTGCAGATGAATTTGAGGCGGATTTTCAAGGAACGCTGGCGTTCGGACTATCAAGGCTGTCTGCGGAGAATCTGATTGAAAAATCAGAAATCAACGCATGGATGGAAGAATATGCTTTTTGCGGCAAAAAGCTACGAGAAATTGTGACGGACGACGAAAATAGGGAGGTGCTGGAAGAACTGATTCGTAGGCTGAACATATTAAGAAACCGCTATGTTCAGGAAAGCATCAGTGAATGAAAGTGCAGTTCATGGGACACGCTACCAGTATAGCTATGTAAACATTAGGAGGAGAAGATAATGAAAAACTATAGGCGCCCATTGCTCATTTTGCTGCTGTGCATCCTTGTGGTCGGCTTGACGGGATGTAGCAATGATACGACCGTAGAGGGTTCTAACAATACGGAAAAAAGGATAGAAAGCATTTCTCTGTCGGATTTCCGGAATGCCGAAAAAATTGGGGGCTTTACGGATGAAGGTATCGCGATAATCAAAATCAACGGAAAATATGGCTATATTGATATTCACGGGAATACTGTTGCTATGCCACAGTATGATGAAGCAGAGGATTTTTCAAATGGAATCGCAGTTGTTGCAACAGAAATAGATGGTACGGATGTATGTGGTGCAATTAATATGCAAGGAGAATTGGTGCTGCCGTTTAAATATAAAGGTAGTCTCATATGGTATCCTGAAGAAGAGGTGTTCACAGTAGCTGAAAAAACATACGAGGAAGGCGGGACATGGAAACTCTTGGATCGGAATGGCAACGCAATCTCTGATTTTGAATGGGATTCTATCGCAGTTAGTAACAACTGTGCAGCAGTGCGCAAAGATGGCAAATGGGGAATAATTGATTTGGCAGGGAATATAATCATACAACCAAAATACGAAGAGATGTACTTGGAGGATAATGGAAAACAAATTTGGGTCAAAATGAACAATGGAGATATTTGCCAGATAGATAAAGATGAGAGTATAATCAGAGATATAAACTCAATAATTAATAATACAAATAAACTTGCGAAGTCAACAAATATTTCTGTTAATTTAGGCTTCTATAACTTTCCGTGGATATGGGGAGACAAAGTGCTTTTCGAAGTGTATGTTTACCAAAAAGATTATGGCATTAACTATATTGTAGCGCATACATGGGCTATGTTTGATTCACATAGCTTCACACTACCAATGCTAAAAGAAGGGTATGCTGTCAGTAACTTTAGCGTGGCAGGTGACTATGCGGTTTTATGTTTAAACCCATTAACAAGCAAATCTGGCTATACAATGTACATTTCTGATGCCGTAAATGCCAATGTTACATATTATTGTGTGATTAACAAAGAGGGCAAAACTGTTATTTCACCCATGGAGGACGATATCGAACTGAGTGGTGAAAATCCGGGTGTGTTCTGTTGCAGGCATGATAAGAACTACTATCTGATGTCGGAATACGGCACTAAATTGACTAAAAACTATAAGGGAATATGGGGACCAAGGAACGGTTACTATCTGTATCAAGATTTTAATGGTCTAAGGGGTTATCTGAATCAGGACGGCTCTATCGCAATTCCTGCACAGTATAAAAATGCAAGGCAATTTGGAGCAGGATATGCGCCCGTTTGCACAGAAGATGGATGGCATATCATCAATCCTTTAGGCGAAATCGTATATTAATCAAACATCAAAACGCGCGCCCCTCTTGTCATATCCGGCGGAAGGGGCACGTTTTGCATCACCTCTGAATCTGTTCCCAATGCTGGGGTCTTTGATTTTCTTGTCTTCCGCGAACAACAGCACATCCTCGACTTCGGCATAGTCGCTTTCGCAAAATACGGAAACCGGCTCAGTGCCTTCCTTCTCGAAAGGCGACTGAGCCGGTTCAATCAATGATGCGCTTTTACGCGAATTGTACATCCGCCTTAAACTTCCCATTCACGAACACCACACCCTTGCGTCCGTCGCGCAGCGTCACTTCCGCGCGGAGGTCGTCCGTGCCAAACATGAAGTCCACATGCACGCGCGAGTGGTTCAGATTCACGCGATCCCACGCTGCGAAGTCCGTGCCGGAAAGGCCTTTGAACAGAATGTTGAACCCGCGGCCGAGCGCCATGTGGCATGCCGCGTTTTCATCCAACAGCGTCTCCATGAACAGCAGCCCTGTCTTTGCCAGCGGCGAATCGCACTGCACAAATGCCACTTCGCCCAGATACCGGCTGCCTTCGTCCGTGTCCAGCAGGGACTTGAGCGCATCGTACCCCTTTTCGGCATAGAAATCCACCACCTGGCCGTCGCGGAAGGTGAAACCGAAACCATCCACCACCGTGCCATTCAGCATCAGCGGGCGGCTTGCCTTGACTGTGCCGTTGACGCGGAATTTGTCCGGGCTGGTGGATACCTCCGCCGTCGGGATGTTCGGCAGATACATGTCCGGCGTGTAATCACCGCCCATGGCGCCGACCCACAGCACGCCCGGCTGAAAGCCGACGGTGATATCCGTGCCGATGCCATTGGTGTAGTGGATGCTGTCGATGTCCTCGCGATTGAGGATGTCGGCGAACTGCCCGTTTTCGCCCATAGCGTCCAGCCAATTGCGGATGGGGGCGTTTTCGTCAATGCGGCAGACGCTGAATAGCACGTCCCACAATTTTGCCACGCCATCCGACACGTTCAGCGCCGGGAAAAGAAACTTTGCCCAATTTTCCGACGGCGCGGTAGAAATGCACCAGTGCATCCCATTTTCTGCCGTCCCCTTGCGGAGAATGTTGCGCGTGTTGTTGCCGTGCTGCTGCACGTTGGCAACGCGCTGGGGGTCAGCGCCCTCGAACAACGTCGGATAAGCAGGAAGAATCCGCAGAGAACACGCGCCCTGTTGGATGTATGCCGCGTAGGATTCTGTTTCCCACGGCGCAACGGCGGAAAAATCCTCCTGCGTGTCGGAAAGTGCGCGCTCCCGGTCGACATACGGCTCTGCCCAGTGGATGATAACGTCCTTTGCGCCGCGCTGAAACGCCTCGTGGCTGAGCGCACGGGCGAGCGGGTAGTTTTCTGCATCAATGTCCAGCAGCAGATATTGCCCCTTTTGCAGATTCACGCCCAAGCCAATCAGCAGTTCGGCGTATTTTGCCAGCTTTTCCTCAAAGGTCAGCATGTTTTTCTCCTTTCGGCGCGCATCAGCAAAGCGCAATCGCTTCGATTTCCAGTTCTGCGTTTTTCGGTAGCGCCGCCACCTGCACGCAGGAGCGCGCGGGTGCGTCCGTCGCGAAGAACTCCGCATATGCCGCGTTGATGGTCTGGAAGTTCTTTAAGTCTTTGACGAAAATCGTCGTTTTGACCACCTTGTCAAGGCTGCTGCCAGCCGCTTCAAGAATCGCGGTGACGTTGCGCAGCGAATGCCGCGTTTGCTCAGCGATATCTCCCGTGGAAAGCTGCCCTGTCGCCATATCAATGGGCAGACAGCCCGACACGAACACCAAATTGCCCACCTTGATGCCCTGAGAGTACGGCCCGATCGCACCCGGCGCCTTTGCCGTTGCAAGAACCTGTTTTTCCATGTTCCTCTTCCTTCCTATCAATCCAGTTTCAGTTGACTGTAAAGCGGCGTGGACGGACGAAAATCGCATCCGTTCGGCAGCAGCTTCATCAGCTTCTTCCACAATCCCAGTTTCATGCCGTCCGCCAGCGGGTTTTCTGCTGAGTAATTCAGGCAGATAAGTTTCGGATGCTCATCCGTGCCGCCGGAAAGCGTATCAGTGAAAAGCTGGCGCGTCACTTCATCGAAATTGCCGGAATAGACGCGGCTTTCGTCAAACACACCGCTGTCGCGCCCTTCCTGCATATCGATGGCGTTGGCGACCAAGTACCCCTTGCCCTCTTTCGTGACCAGATACACGCCGCTGCCGACGACGACCGAGCCGAAAATCGCCTTCACCGCCGGGTCGGAGCGTTCGCGCGTTGCCGTCAGCCAAGCGTCATAGCCCATTTCGCGCAGCCAAGCCGCCGCAATCTGCACGTTCTCTCGATTACTGTCGTACTTCACGCTTCCGCCACCCTTTCCTTGTACGGAATCAGGTACAATTCTTTCTGCCGATGGCTCAGCAACTCACAGCCGTTCTTCGTTACGACGATATCATCCTCGATATGCGCGCCGACCAGTCCGTTGATGCAGCTGGGTTCAATAGCATAGACCTCGTTTTCACGCACGATGCCTTCTGTCAGCCGGCCGCGTTTCTTTGCCGCAAGCACCGTTCCGCCGTCATGACATGCACGGCCAAGCTGATGTCCTGTTGCAATGCCGGGGTCATTCACGCCGAAATCAATCAGTCGCTGATGATTGAGCAGGTTGATTTCCCAGCCGTGAACGCCCGGTTTCATGGCGGAAAGCACCATATCGATGTTGCCGTTCACGAAATCGAAATAACGCTGCACTTCCTCCGGCGCTTTTGTTTCGCCTTTGCGCAGGGCATAGAAGGTACGACTCACGTCGCTGCTGAAGCCCTTGTGCCAGCAGAAGAAATCCAGAATCAGCACGTCGCCGGGCAGCGTCTTAACCGCCATCGGCCCGCGGTGCGACATGCCGCCGCGCAGGTTCAGCAGCATCGGCGGGGTGTCCGGACCGCCGCCCTCACTGCTCACCAGTCCGCGTTTCTTCATTTCCCGAACGAACAAATCGCTGATTTCCAGCTCTGTCATGCCCTGCTGAATCTCGTCGCGGCAGACGGCGATGCACTCCTCTGCCAGTGCAATGGATTCCCGCAGGCGCTGAAGCTCAATGGGGGATTTCAGCGCGCGCACCGTGTCCATCATTTCCGCGGCGGACGTGACTTTTTGCTCCAGCTCCTCCATTGGCAGGTGGAAATAGCGGAACACATAGGTGAATGCGCCCAGCGTCAGACCGTCGGCGCTCGTGTCGTCCTCGCTGTAATCCAGCGCCAGGCGGGTGATGGGCTGTGCATCCATCAGCGCGGTGAAAGCGGATGCAAAATCTTCCGTGTAGGTTTGAATGGTTACATCCGTAAGCCTGGAAAACTTCTCCGCTTCCGACGAATGTACCAGCAGCGCATGAGCGCCGCTTTGGCGGAACAGCGCTGCACAGAGATGCTCAGTCGTCTGATCGAAGAGCAGCTCAAAGTAGCCGTCGCTGCCCTGCCGGGAAAGAATCAGAAATGCATCAAAATCTTGCCTCTGCATTTCTGCGCTTAGCTGGGCGATTTTCTCGTTTGCCAGCAGAATATGCTCGTTCATGCCTGTTTGCCCTCCTCATAGCGGAAGCAGGCGACGCTGTGCCCTGGCTTCACCTCGCGCAGTGTCGGCTTTTCCGTGCGGCAGCGTTCCGTGGCATAGGGGCAGCGCGTGCAGAAGCGGCAACCTTGCGGGATGTTGTCGATGCCGGGAATTTCGCCCTGCATGATGATTTTCTCGCGCTTGCGCTCAGGGTCGGTGTCCGGCACGGAGGAAAGCAGCATCTGCGTATACGGGTGCAGCGGATGCTCAAACAACGACTGCTTGCCAGCATACTCCATCATTGCGCCCAGATACATTACCGCGATCCGGTCGCTCAAGTGCTTTACCACGCGCAGGTCGTGGCTGATGAACAGGTAGGTGATGTGGTATTCCGCCTTCATTTTTTGCAGCAGATTCACCACCTGCGCCTGTACGCTGACATCCAGCGCGCTGACAGGTTCGTCACACACAATCAGCGCTGGGCGCAGGGCAATGGCGCGCGCAATGGCAATGCGCTGCCGCTGACCGCCGGAAAACTCGTGCGGATAGCGCAGCATCTGTTCCTCGGACAAACCGACTTCATGCAGCAGCTTTATCACCGCTTCCTCGCGCTCCGCCTTCGTCTTGTACAGGTGCTGAATCTTCATACCCTCGCTGATTTGTGCCTTCACGTTCATGCGGGGGTCTAAGCTGGAATACGGGTCTTGGAAAATCATTTGGATGTTTCGGCGCAGGGGGCGAATCTGCCGCGTCGAAAGATGTGTGATGTCCGTGCCCTGAAAGACGATCTGACCGTCGGTTGGCTCATACAGGCGCACAAGGCACTTGCCGACGGTCGATTTTCCGCAGCCGCTTTCGCCCACCAGCCCCAACGTTTCGCCCTCCGCAATGGAGAAGGAAATGTCGTCCACTGCTTTAAGCGTGGTTTCGCCTTCGTCGCCGCCCTTGACGGAAAAATACTTCTTCAGGTGCGATACAGTCAGCAAATCAGCCATTCTCCCACTCCTTTCGGTAGTTCTCATCGTATTTCAGGCAGCGGACGCGCCGGATGATGCCACTTTCATCAGCAGGCAGGGTCATCATCTTCGGCTCCACCTTGCGGCAGCAGTCCTTGGCGTATTTGCAGCGGTTGCAGAACGCGCAGCCGATGGGCATGTTATAGATGCTTGGCACTGTGCCTTCAATCGTTTCCAAATGCTCTTTTTCCTCTGTCAGGCTCGGCATGGATGCCATCAGACCTTCGGTGTAGGGGTGCAACGGACGGTGGAACAGCGGAATCACATCCGCTTCCTCCACAATCTGCCCGGCGTACATGACGGCAACGCGGTCTGCGTTCTCCGCAATTACGCCCATATCGTGCGTCACAAGGATGACTGCCGAATGCGGCTGGGCCTGCTTGAGCTGGCGGAGCAATTGCAGAATCTGTGCCTGTACGGTCACGTCCAGCGCGGTGGTCGGCTCATCGGCAATCAGTATGTTCGGCTGACATGCCAGCGCCATGGCAATCATCACGCGCTGGCGCATCCCGCCGGAGAGCTGATGCGGATATTGCAGCACGCGCTTTTCCGGGCTGGAAAGGCCAACCATCCGCAGCAGCTCCACGGCGCGCTTTTCGGCTTCCGCCTTAGTCATGTGCAGGTGGAAGCGCAGCGGTTCACACAGCTGATAGCCGACCGTAAAGACGGGGTTCAGGCTCGTCATCGGCTCCTGAAAAATCATAGCGATTTTGTTGCCCTGAATCTTGCGCATTTCCTTGGGGGAGAGCTTGAGTAAATCTGTGCCCTCATAGATAATTTCGCCGCTGCGGATTTTGCCGCCGATGCTTGGCACAAGCCCCATTACGCTCATGCCGCTGACACTCTTGCCGCTGCCGCTTTCGCCGATGATGCCCAGCGTCTGCCCTTCCTCCAGGGTGAAGTTCACGTCACGGACGGCCTGCCCCTCGCGGCGGCGCTTGTAAAAGGAGACTTTCAGGTCCTTGACTTCGAGAATCACGTTTCCCATAAAAGCACTCCTTTCTCAGCGCGTTTTCGCGTCGAACGCGTCACGCAGGCCGTCGCCAATCAGGTTAATGCACAGCACCGTCACCAGAATGCACAGTCCCGGCGGAAGCCAAATCCACGGGCGATTCAGCAGCGTGGTGAGGTTGGTGGCGGCGTTAATCATGTTGCCCCAGCTGGGGGTAGGCGGCGCAACGCCCACGCCGAGGAACGACAGCGATGCCTCTGTCAGAATCGCGCTGGCAATGGACAGCGTGGCCTGAACGACCACGGGCGCGATGATGTTGGGCAGCACATGCGTGAAGACGATGCGAACGTTGCCCGCACCCAGCACGATGCTGGACTGCACATACTCCAACTCGCGGATTTTGAGAATTTCGCCGCGCACCAGACGTGCTGTACCCGTCCAGCTGACCAAGCCGATAATCAGCATGATGGTGTAAATTGTTGGCGTGATGAAGCAGGAAATGGTGATAATCAGGAACATGACAGGGAAGCAGATGACCACATCCACCGTGCGCATGATGAGGCTGTCTGCCAGCCGCCCGCCGAAGCAGGCGAGGCAGCCCGCCAGAATGCCGATGGCGACGGAAATCAGGCAGCTGATCAAGCCGACGCTCAGCGAAATGCGGCCGCCGTAGAGCAGGCGGGCGAACACGTCGCGCCCGATGCTGTCCGTGCCCAAAATGTGCTCGGCGCTGGGGGCGCTGTACTTGTCAATCATGCCATTTTCCTTGTAGTTCTCTGCCAACGGGTCGTAGGTGCAGATTTTGTCCGCAAATATTGCCAGCAGAATCAGCACAAGGAGGATGATGAGGCTGATGACCGCCAGCTTGTTGCGGCAGAATTTCTCCGCCGCGCGCCGCATGGTGCTTTCGCCCTTGACGGCACGAACTGTATTCTGGCGCATGGTCATTCCCCCTTTCCTTTGGATACGCGAATGCGTGGGTCTGCCACGGTGTAGAGCATGTCGGCAATGAAGTTGCCCAGCAGCACCAGCACGGCGGTAATCAGGTTTAGCGCCATCAGCTCGGAATACTCGCGCGCGGTGATGGCCTTGATGCCCAGCGTGCCCAAACCCGGCCAGTTGAAAATGGATTCGACAATGTACGATCCGCCCAGCAGCCCCGGCAGAGACAGCCCGAAGAGCGTGATAATCGGGATGAGGGCATTGCGCAGCGCATGGACGAAAATCACGCGCTTTTCGCCTAAGCCCTTGGCGCGCGCTGTGCGGATGAAGTCCTCATGGATAACATCCAGCATACTGGAGCGCGCATAGCGGGTAATGCTCGCCGTCTGCGGCAGCGCCATGACGATAGCGGGCAGTGTCATGTGGCGCACAACATCCACAAAGCCTGACCAACCGGTTAGCTCCACGCCAATGGTGCGCATGGCGCCAGTTGGAAACCAGCCTAACTTTAGGCTGAACACATACACAGAGCCAAGTGCAAGGAAAAAACTCGGCACAGCCACGCCGATGAATGCCAGTACCGTCAGGATGTAATCACCGACAGAGCCGGAATGCGTCGCGGAATAAATGCCGAAAATCAGACCGAACAGCAGACTGATGGCGTAGGACGTGAGCGTGAGAAGAAGTGTCGGACCGATGCGCTCGGTGATGATGTCCGTCACACTGCGGCCGCTCATAACGCTGTAACCCAGATTGCCCTGAAGAATCTGCCCTAGCCACTTGAAATACTGCACATAAATGGGGTCGTTGAGTCCCAGCGCATCCTCTGCCGCCTGAATGTCTTCCATGGACAGCTTCGGGTTAATCATCGTCTGCAGCGGCGAGCCGGGCGCGATTTTCATGATGAGAAACGTCAGCAGCGTGATGCCGAAGAGAATTGGAATCATTTGCAGCAGACGTTTGAGCACATAGTGGCGGCCCACAAAGGCACGCACTTTCCTCAGGGTTTTCAAACTTGCGTCACATCCTCGTCTGATGCCACACTGTCCGCGGACAAAAGTATGTCCGCGGACAGCAGGCGGTTTCTGGGGGCGTTTGCCCCGATGGAATTATTTCGTGAAGGAAGGCAGGTTCACCAGATTGCTCAGGCTGTTGATGACCACGCCGCCTATCGTGCCGTTTGCAACCCAGACGGTGTTCTTTTCCACAAACGGGAAGAGCAGCGCGTTGTCCAGCATGTAGGTGTTGATTTCGTGGTAGATTTCCGTGCGCTTGGCCTGATCGGTTTCCGCCTGACCAGCGTACCAGAGGGCATCGAGGGTTTCATCGCCGCAGCGGTTGAAGTTGAAGCCGCCCTTCGCAGCGTCAAAGTCAGAGCAGTAGAGAACCATCAGCCCGGACGGATCGCCGTCGCCGCCGCCAAAGGTGTAAGTGCCGTAATCCGCTGTCTCCTGATTGCTGATGGTTTCTACCATGACCGACCAGTCCACCAGCTTGATGTTGACCTTAATGCCGGACTTCTTCAGGGAGGACTGCCACAGGGTGAGCAGATCGTTCTGCTCACTGCCGGTGCACAGGGAGGTGAACGCCAAGGTCACACCGTCCTTCTGATAGTAGCCGTCATTGCCCATGACGTAGCCGTCAGCTTCCAGAATGCTCTTTGCCTTGTCATGATCCTCGGTGTAGGGATAGGCGGACTTGTCCGCAGCCCAGTTTCGGTTCACGAACACGGAGCAGGAGCCTTCGCCGTAATCGCCGAAAACAGCTTTCGCAATGGTCTCAGGCGTGTAGGAGTACAGGATGGCGCGGCGTACTTCCACATCAGAAAGCGGACCCTTGATGAGGTTCGGGTAGAGCGGATAGTTACTGCCGGAACAGACATACGTCTTGGTGTTGTCCATGAACGCCAGCGTTTCTACGTCCTCAATCGGCGCCTTAAACATATCGATTTCGCCATTCATATAGGCGTTGACGAACGTCGTTGCGCTTTCAGCAAAGCGGAAAATCACGGTGTCAATCTGCGCCGGTTCGCCTGCCCAGGCTTCGTTCTTGACGAGCTTGATGTATTCGCCGTGTTCCCAAGTGACGAGCTTGTACGGGCCGTATGTCACGGGATGTTCCGCGAAATCGGTCTTTGCCCAGTCGCTGAAGGAAACGCCGGACAGCACATGCTCCGGTAAAATCGCGCCGGGGTCGCAGTAGTAGCCGAGGAATGTGGGATCCCATGCGCTCAGCTGCACAGTCATCGTGTAGTCGTCCACTTTCTGTACACCGCTCATGCCCACTGTTTCGCCGCTGTGCGCTTCCGCATAGCCCGCAATGCTGGACACGTTCGTACTCGCGCCGCCGGTGTAATCCGCGCTTGCCAGCGTGTTGAGTGTGAAAATCACATCGTCGATGGTCAGCGGCTCGCCGTCCGTCCAGGTGTAGCCTTCACGCAGCTTCCAAGTGTACGTCAGCGTGTCGGCATCAAATTCGCAGCTTTCCAGCATCAGCGGTTCGGGGATGCTGGTCTCGTCGTTCCGCTTGAACAGATACGGCATCATCTGCATGATGACCATGGCATCCTTATCCGCCGTATACATATACGGAATGATAGTATCCGGTTCGCCAACCAGACCAATCGTGATCTGGGTACTGCCTTCCGCCAGCGCCGCGCCCGAAAGCAGTGCGGTGAGCAGGAGGCAGAGGGTCAACAGAAAAGAAAAAACTCGCTTCATCGTTCAAGCCCTCCACTTCGTTCGTTTTCTGAATCCTGCAAGTTTTTGACGAGCTGGATTCATTTTCTTTCACACGCTGGAGCAATGAACTTGCCCTGCGTGTTGACGGTATTCTAACAATTTTTTGTGCCACAGTCAAGTCTAATTCGCAAAAGATTTTGTACTTATCGTGTTTTTTGGGCGCTTTCCACTCCGCTTACTCGATATTATTCAAATGTAGAAGTGGAATTTAACTCGGAGCACCAGAAAGTTGCGAATCAGCACACAATAATTTGTGCGTGCGAGCAAAAAACATTTGACATTTGAACAAAGGCGAGGTATAATCAAAACGAATGGAAAATCAATTTTCCATCTTGGAGTTATGCAAAACACGGATTTCCCCATTTTTTCCCCGAAAGCAAACCTTTCGACGCTGCCTGCAAAGCATCGGAAGAGAATGGAGGAACTTGAGCCATGAAGCAGAACCTTTTCTCTGATGACGCCGTTCGGCTGGATATACTGCGCCAGCGCAGTTACAGTATGCGCTGGGCGAGCTTGCCGGAGGACGTCATCCCGCTGTCGAGCGCTGATCCGGATTTTCCGCCGTCGCAGGAAATACTCGATACGCTGCATGAATATTTGAACGGCGGCTACATGCCGTATGTGCCGCCGCTGGGCATCACTGGGCTGCGCGAGACGCTGGCGGAAGGCATTTGGAAACGCAAGCATGAGAAAACAGAGCCGGAATGGTTCATTCCGACGGACAGCGCGGCGCGCGCTATGCAGATTGCTGCGGCGGCCGTCCTTGCGCCCGGCGATGAAGCCATCATCTTTGATCCGGTTGACCTGATGTTTGGTGTCAGCATCGGAATGGCGGGCGGAAAAGCTATCTACTATCCCTGCCAGAAGCACGGCGGGCATTGGGATTTTTCCGATTTAGAAGGGTACATCACCCCGAAAACGCGGATGCTCTGCTTGTGCAATCCGCATAATCCGCTGGGCAAGCTGTATTCCGTTGCGGAGCTGCGGAAGATTCTGGATATCGCTAATGCACATGGGTTGTATATCCTCAACGACGAGGTATGGTCGGACATTATCTATTCGGAAGTGCCCTTCCACAGCCTAATGGAGTTCCCGAAAGAGGACACGCAGCACGTTATGACAGTCTATGGCTTCTCCAAAGGCTTCTCGATGGCGGGTATCCGCGGCGGATACCTGATTTGTCCGGAAAAAGCGCTCTTTGACCGCGCATTCGACGTGTCGGGCGTGGGCGTGACGGTTGGCGGCGTGCCGTGCCTGACGCAGGTAGCGATGAAAGCCGCGTTCGAGAAGGGCTTCCCGTGGGTGGATGCGTTCGTGGCGCACCTGCAAACCTGCCGCGATATGGCGTATGACCGCCTGAACGCTATGCCCGGCATCCATGCCGACAAGCAGGAGGCGACATTCGTCACCTTCTTCGATATGCGGGAGACGGGCGTCAGCAGCGACGACTTCGCGCGCTATATTCTGGAGCGCAGCCGCGTGTACCTTGTGCCCGGCAATAAGCAGTGGTTTGGGCCGGGCGCGGCGGGGCATGTCCGACTGTGCTACGCAACCAGCCACGCCATTTTGCAGGAAGGGCTTGACCGCATCGAACGCGGCGTGCAAGAATTGATGAACGGTGAACGGCTTCCTAATTCATAAGAAAGGTGGCAGATTTATGTCCATCCGAAACCGTACTTACCTATCGCAGTTCATCCCCGTTGCACGGGGGCTGCAGCAGTATTTGGGTGAAATGTACGAGGTCATCCTGCATGACGTAAGCGAACCGAACGCCTCCATCGTCTTTATTGCGGGGGATTTGACGCACCGTACCGTCGGCGACCCGCTGACCAACGTCGTCATTGAGGAAATGAAGCGCCACGGCGACGACGCGCAGGATATGATCGGCTACCTCTCCGAGCTGCCGGATGGGCGGCATTTCAAGTCCTCCACCGTATTCCTGCGCGACGAATCCGGCATTCTGCGCGGCTGCCTGTGTATCAACATGGATATATCGCCCTATCAGTCCGCAATTGATTTACTCAGCCGCGCTGTTTCGACCATGAAACCGCAGAACCCGGAAATCTTCACGCGAAACATCACCGAAGTGGTGGATACCATCGTCACCGAGCAGTTCCGGCAGACCCCTGTTTCGCCGGAGGATATGACGAAAACGCAGCGCATTGCTTTCATCAGTGAACTGGAACGCAAGGGCGTTTTTGAGGTAAAGGGATCCGTAGAACGCGTGGCACAGCTGCTGGGTATCAGTGTTTTTACGGTATACAGCTACCTGAAGGAAGTCCAGAAGGACTAACATATAATAGGAAAGGATTGAACGATTATGCTGACCAATCACCGCATTGAAAAGCTGCAGGAAAAACTGCGTGAAGAGAAACTCGACGGCGCTGTGTACGCCACGAGCGCAAGCTTGCAGTACCTCTTAGACGACACGACCTACCCGTGGCAGCGCACGCCGGAAACGGGCTTCTATGTTTTCCCTGGTACGCCGATGTACTCTACCGAGCGGAGCTACTTCCAAGCCAAGCCGGATGTGCTGCTGTTTGTGCCGCGCGAGGGGGTGGCGACCGTGCTGGCAACCTACGAGCGCGCCCGCACCATGCCGAACACGCCTGTGGACATCAGCTGCTACTACGTCATGCTGGCGGCGAATCTGGTGGACGTGGTGCGCGGCTGCAAGCGGCTGGGCGTGGGGCTGTGCGCCTTCACGGCGATTGAGAACATGCTCAAGGAAGAGGGCGCGGAGGATATCGCCTGTGTCCCGGCGGAAGGGCTGGTGGAGGCGCTTCGGATGATTAAGGAGCCGAAGGAAATTGCCGCCCTGCGCCGCGTTGCTGCCTTCACCGATGAGTGCATGGCGACCATCTGCGATATGCTGCGTCCGGGCGTGACACAGTGGGAGGTGGAGAACCGTCTGAATCAGCTGGGGCTGGAGCATGGCTGCTCTGACGTGCCGTTCTCGCCGTCCTGCACATTCACCAAGACCGGCGACCCACGCTGCCAAGACAAAATCGGTACGATTCCCAAGGACGAACCCCTAACCCCCGGCACGGCGATTGCCTTCGACAACGGCTTCGTCATGGACGGCTACTGCTCTGACTACGGCCGTTCGTTCTACTGCGGTCCTGCCCCGCGCCACATTGCGGACGCATACAAGGCGCTGCAAACGGCGCAGCTGGAGCTGCTTGACCACATCAAGCCTGGCGTCAGTATGTCGTGCACTTTCGCGAAGCTGCACGAGACGCTTTCCCGCCTCGGCTACGGTGAGAACCTGCGCAACTTCGCCAACATCGGCATGATGGGGCATCAAATCGGCATTGATGTGCACGAAATTCCGTGGCTGCACAATACAACGCCGGAGGTTTTTCAGCCCGGCATGGTGATGTGCATTGAGCCGAAGCTGTGGCTGCCCGGCGAGGCGTTCATGCGTACGGAGGATATGGTGCTGATTACCGAAACCGGTTGCGAATCCCTGACGGTGTTCGACCGGAACTGTTACGAACTGCCGCTGGAATAAGCAAAAGAATACTTGCAAACGCCTGCTTCCTGACGATGCGTGAGGGGCAGGCGTTTTTGCGTGTGCAGCCCAAACGAAAACCGTTTTCGGAAACGCTGGATGATTTTCGTAAGTTTACAAGCTGAAGCACTTGACATATAGCGAGCGTTACGTTATACTACAAGTGAAATGATGCTTGTGGTCAACAAAATGCCATTAGCACCATCAAAGTTGTGCCTCTTACGAGGGGGAGGATTGGGCGGCATAACGAAGGCAACGTTTTCTCTACGACCGACATGAAAGGAAGGAAGCTACATGAAGAAGATTCTGGCGTACCTCTTGGTGCTCGTTTCTTTGATGACGCTGTTCTGCGGAACGGCGGGAGCGGCGGATAACTCGATGGATAAAAACGGGTATGCAACCACATACGTATCCATGCTTGTTTACGACACTGATGCGAAAGCAGCAAAATACGAAAATGTTCCGGTAGGCTGCTGGACAGTTGTGGGGCGCTGCTATTATGCGACAAGCGATGGCAGAACCTACTATCCGGAATCTGCCAGCGTACAAAAGGCTACTTTTTCACCCTACAAGGGCGGCATTAGCAGTACTACGACTGCACAGTATCAATCTTCTACCTCGCAGATTATGGAGAATGGCAAGCGGACGCAAGTGAGTTTGCATTATTCTTGTCCCATCTTGGTGAAACATTATACGAATGCGTCAAAGCAAAATGCTAAAGCAACATATAGTGAATACATCTACTCCACGAATATTACCACGACTTCGCTGCAGTCTACCACAACAATCTATTTTTACCGTTACAACTAAGAGCACCGCAAACTGCCCAATCCTTTTTCTTTTTCAATAAATTATGGAGGAAGTACCGATGAAACGTTTCATTTCATTTGTTACCTGCTTGCTGCTCCTTGCCGGTATTCCGTTTTGTACATTTGCGGAAGATCAGCCGGAGCGGCTGATAATTGCAATGATAAATTATGAAACCGGAGCGCAGAATTTCTCGATTGAAGAAGCGTTTTTCAAAGCACATCCGAACGCAACGATTGAATATCGCATTTATTCGAGTGAACAGTTTAACGGCGTGCTTATGAATGGACAGTGCGACTTTGATTTAGCCGTTGCCACATATTCAGTGGAACGCGCAATGCTGGAACGCGGCTATATCCAAACACTGGATACAATCGGCTTGATGGAATACCCTGAACAGCTGATTGATTTGAGCCATCTTCTCATGGTGGATGGAAAACTCATCGGCATACCGCTGTGGGAAGTGCAGTCATGCTATTTCTGGGATGCTGGGCTGGCGCGAAAAGCGGGAATTTCCTATCCAGCCTCCGCGGGATATTGGACGTGGGAGGACTTCGCGGAACTTTGCCGTCAGCTGCCGAAGGACACGGACGGCGACGGCGAACCGGATGTGTATTTGATGTACGGAACGATGTTAGCGGACTGTCCGTATTTGCAGAATGTCAATCCGGATATGATACTGAATTATTTGCCGCTCCATGCCGATGACATGGACACGTTTTTCACGGAATACTTTGATTTGTTCCGTGAAATTTTCACTTCGGATGCACTTCTCGCATTTGATCGTTCGGAGACCAAAAAACATGTGCTTATTTCGTACAGCAGCGGGCTGAATCCGATTGATAGAGCTGGTACATTGATGCCGATTCCTGTATTCAGCGCGGATGAAGATTACCAAATGGGCGGTGTGAGTAGCCTTGTGCTCATGCAGAACGCGCCGCACGCGGAACTGGCGGCGGATTTCCTTCATGCGGCGCTCTCCGACGAAGCGCTTTCGCTGTTCAGCGGCGACGAAACGCGCCTGATGGCGAAGAAAGCCCCGACGAAAAGGGTGACGAATCAGCAAACACTGAAACCTGTCTTTTCCGATGTGAACGGCATCAAAACCGCTTATGTGACGGCGGGACGCAGGTATTTCACCAGCATATACAGCGCGGGGGGATACAGCAAGGCACAGGCATTCCGCGAGAAGCTGTTTGAATCCACCTTTCCGGGTAAATCTGATTTCCACGGTGCCGTTTGGAGCTGCCTGCAGGAGTGGTACCTCGGTCACATCAGCGACGCGGAGCTTCAGGAGTCCGTGACGTACCTCGTGGAGATGGCATTAGAGGAGTGAGGACGCGAATGCATTCCTCGAAACACACAAAGCACTTTATCTACCCCCGGCGGGACGCATGGTTCCTCCTGCCGGGGTTCCTTGGGTTTGCGCTGTGGTATCTCGTGCCGTTTGGCATGTCGCTGGCGGCGTCGGTCATGGAGAACAGCGCAAACGCGCACTTTGCGGGGCTGGAAAATTACGCCGCCGTCATGCAGAGCAGCTACTTCCGCTTGGGCTTCGGCAATACCCTGCGGTTCTTTGCCGTGGCGGTGGCGCTGTCCCTCGTCATCGGCTTTCTGCTGGCGAACATGATTTTCTGGCATTCACGTCGGCGGATTTCGTGGTTAACGCTCGTGCTGCTCATCCCGATTTTCCTGCCGACGGCGGCGATTGTCCCCCTCTGGAAGGTGATGATGGGCGGCAGCTCGTGGCTGGTGCGCACGCTGAAACCCCACGACGCAGACTGGAAATACATCACCCTGCTCACGTTGTACTTGTGGAAGAACATCGGCGCGGTCAATCTGCTGTTCCTCATCGGCTTGCAGGGGATTGAACCGTCTGTTTTCGATGCCGCAAGCGTGGACGGAGCGTCGCACCGCACCATCGCCATCCGCATTGCCTTGCCGATGCTGCGCACCGTGACGCTGTTCGCCATTATCTATCTGGCGATGAACGGGATGCGCATCTTCCGCGAGTCGTATCTGCTCTACGGCATGTATCCGCCCAAACCACTCTACTTCATCCAGAACTATGTCAACAACCACTTCACAAAACTGGATTACGGCTTGCTTTCGGCGGGGTCGTCGCTCTTTGCGCTGGTGATGACGGGGCTGTTCCTGTGCATTTGGGGATTCCTACAGCGAAAGGAGGATGCCTGATGAAGCATGTGCGCCGGATTTGCGCGGTGCTGCTGGCGGCGGTGGTGCTGTTGCCCATCGTCCTTCTTTGCGTGCAGGCGTTCGTTCCGCCCTTCGATGCGCTGATGATTTCGACCGGCTCGGAGCCGCTGCGCCTGCTGCCTGTCCCGTTTTCCGCGGAGCAGTGGCAGATGCTATTCAACCAGTCCACCTATTGGCAGGCGTTCTGGAACAGCCTGATTTGGACGGTGGGGGCGTGCGTCGTGCAGGTCATGGTCGCATTCTTAGGCGGCTATGTGCTGGCGAAGTACCCGGCGCGGTGGTGCGTGGCGATTGCGGGTTTGTATACGCTGATGATGCTCATGCCCCCGCAGATGACGCTGCTGCCCATCTACCGCGTCGCCTATGCGAACAAGCTGCTCAATCACCCGATGCTGCTGTATGCGCCGATTGCGTTCGCGCCGTTCGGAACGTTCTTTATGCGGCAATGGCTGCTGCGCTGGCCGGACGAGTTGACGGAGTACCTGCGCTTGGAGGGCGGGTCGAGTGTCAAGCTGCTGTGGTACTGCCTTGCGCCGTACTCCCTGCCGGGGATGCTGGCGCTGTTCGCGCTGACGTTCACGGAGGGGTGGAATCAGGTGGAGCAGCCGCTGATGCTGGTGTCGGATTCGCTGCGGCAGCCGCTGTCCGCCTTGCTGAAAGACTTGTCAGCGGGAAACCCACAGATTGTGTTTGCCGCGTCCGTCGCGTCAATTTTGCCGATTGCGCTGGTGATGCTGGCAGTGCTGGCGCAGCAGGGAAGCAAGCGGAAAGCAGCTTGATTGCGTGCTGCGCAGAGAATTTTGCCTCTTCACAGAAAGTTGGGGAAGCAAACAAGGGCTTAGGCGAAGCACCAAAAAGCTGCACGCGGAAGGAGCATGAAGGCGCGACCAACTCAATCGCGAAAAGGGGTCAAGGGGGGACTTCGTCCCTTTTCGT
>ERZ827156.126-NODE-126-length-109713-cov-12.595424_pt1 | contig 109713 bp, 123 predicted proteins | sample MGYA00519919_ERZ827156 | MGnify/ENA primary metagenome ERZ827156 (study PRJEB31778, sample SAMEA3449269) | human gut metagenome | biome: human gut; feature: human-associated habitat; material: faeces | place: United Kingdom | collected 2010/2012 ... | reverse complement strand
TTAGTTTTTTTTTAAGGTAAAAAGATTGTTTTCAGGATAACGGTGCAAATATAGGCGGTTTTACCGATACTATCCAAATTATAAAACATGTCATATAACATCTTTTTGAAAATTCTTTGGATTTATTATCATTTGACGCAAAAACGCCTGTAACTTACCCGTTATAGGAGACAAATATAGGATAAAATTTTAAGGAGCCCTAATTTCTGTTTAAAAAACTGCAAAAAATTATCTATTCGGATAGTTCTCGTCTATCTTTCCGCTATGCTTTAATACCTTGGCGTCAATGAAGAAAACAATCTCTTCGGCGATATTATTAATGTGGTCGCCGGAACGTTCCAATTTACGGAAAACGCTCACCAAATCCACACACGTATGTACTGTTTCAGGATGTTCAATGATATAATCGGCAAGGATTCCCGTTGCCTGTGCGTTGATTTCGTCCAGCAGATTATCTTTGCCGAATACGGTAGTTGCCATTTCAATACTCTCCTCATGCAAGGCACGTTTTGCCAGTTCCAACATTGAAAGTACCTCAGCATGCATCTCACCCAAACGCAGACGCGTCATTAACTCAGCGTCAAGCACCGGTTCTTTGCAACGTATCACGAAACGGGCAATCCCTTCCGCAAAGTCTCCCAAGCGTTCCAGATTCGTATTAATCTTCAGCATAGCCAATACAAAACGAAGGTCGATTGCTACCGGATTGTATAGTGCGATAATATCTTCCACATCACTGTCTATTTTTAGTTCGAAGGCATTCACCCGGCGTTCACGGACCATTACCTGTTGCGCCAACTCCTTGTCGAGTGTCAAAACAGCCTCCCCGGCACGGTCAAGCTGATTATACACCAACGTCCACATCTCGTCAATTTCCTTCTTCAATAGAATGAGTTCCGATTCTATAAACTTTACCATAGTCTATTATATATAAGTGTTAATATTCCTATTTATCCCCGCCATTCCGGTACAAACTATCCGAAACGTCCTGTAATATAATTCTGCGTAGCCTCTTTCTCCGGATTCGTGAAAATCTTCTTCGTATTGTCAAATTCCACCATTTCACCCATATAAAAGAACGCAGTCTTATCACTTACACGAGCTGCCTGCTGCATATTATGCGTTACAATCACAATCGTATAGTCCTTCTTTAATTCGTGAATCAATTCTTCCACTTTAGCCGTAGAAATAGGGTCGAGTGCAGAAGCAGGCTCATCCATCAACAACACTGAAGGAGATACCGCCATTGCACGAGCGATACAAAGACGCTGCTGCTGCCCGCCGGACAAAGCATAGGCCGATTCTTTCAGTTTATCTTTCACTTCATCCCAAAGCGCAGCCCCTTTCAGCGTTTCTTCCACCCGTTGACGAATGAATGCATTATCCTTCACTCCATTCACACGAAGTCCATAAGCCACATTCTCGAAGATACTTTTCGGAAAAGGATTAGGACGCTGGAACACCATTCCCACATTCTTACGAAGTTCGTCCACTTCCACTCCTTTCGCATATATATTCTGTCCGTCAATACGAATCTCCCCCTCCAAGCGGGTAGCGGGAATCAAATCATTCATCCGGTTGAAAAGCCGGAGAAAGGTAGACTTTCCACAACCGGAAGGCCCGATAAACGCAACAACCGATTTTTCCTCAATCTGCATACTGATTCCTTTCAAAGCATGGAAATCACCATACCAGAAATTCACATCACGCGCATCTATTTTTACTGTATCCATATATTATTTAATTCGTCTTTACTCTTTTTTCAAAATATTTCCTCAAAGCATTAGCCAGCAGATTCACCAGTAGGATAATCACAATCAGGACCAATGCAGTGCCATAAGCTAACGGCAACTGCGCCTCCATATCCGTTCCACTGGTCGAAATCACATACAAGTGATAAGGCAACGCCATACACTGGTCAAGAATACCGGTCGGCAACTGCGGCAGGAAGTAAGCGGCGCAAGTAAAAAGAATAGGAGCCGTTTCACCCGAAACACGCCCTAAAGCCAGAATCAGCCCGGTGATAATGTTCGGCATTCCCATAGGCAGAATTACATGCCAGATCGTTTGCAACTTTGTTGCTCCCAATGCCCGGCTACCTTCACGCATACTATCCGGAATAGCCTTCAACGCTTCTTCCGTAGTACGTATCACCAAAGGTACACAAAGTAAGCCTAACGTCAAAGAACCCGCTAGGATACTGTCACCAAAGCCCATATAATTGACAAACAATGCCATACCAAACAAACCGAACACAATAGAGGGAATACCACTCAGGTTATTCGTCATTACCCGGATAAAGCGTACCAATTTTCCTTTCGGCGCATACTCATTCATGTAGATGCCACTCATCACACCTACCGGGAAAGCAAACAACGCACTACCTACCATTAGATAAAAAGTACCTACGATAGCCGGCCAGATACCTCCACCCCTCATACCGTCCGTAGGTGCTGAAGTGATAAACTCCCAACTGATAGCACCACTGCCTTTATATATAATAAACCCGAGAATTGCAAAGAGTATCAGCACAATACAAAGACTCAACAAGCGGAAAATTCCGAAAGCCAGCTTCTGCGAACGATGTTTAGCCTTATTATTACTACAAATTTCCATTTTATTTACTACGTTTTAATCCTTTAGAAGAAATGTATTCCACGCTAAAGTTAATAATTAGTGTGATGAAGAACAGCACGACGCCCAACATAAACAAGGCCTGATAATGCGGACCACCGGCAGGAGCTTCTCCCAATTCCGCCGCAATGGTAGCCGGAATGGTACGCAACGGTTCGAGAATAGTAGTCGGAATTACGGCAGCATTACCCGTCACCATTAACACCGCCATTGTTTCACCGATAGCCCGTCCGATGCCAAGCACTACTCCGGAAGTAATCCCCGAAATAGAATAAGGAATCACTACCTTATATATAGTCTGCCATTGCGAAGCTCCTAATGCCAGACTCGCCTCCCGCATAGCACGCGGACAGTTTCTCATCGCATCCTCCGTCACCGTAATTATGGTAGGCAATGCCATAATAGCCAGCACGACACTTCCTGCCAATCCACTCTCGCCCACCGGAAGATCAAACAGTTTCTGAATCAACGGAACAATAACGATCAATCCGAAAAAGCCGTATACAACGGAAGGAATACCACTCAATAATTCAATAATAGGTTTCAGCCAGCTCCGTACCTTCGGATTTGCCACTTCGGACATATAAATAGAAACCGAAAGTCCGAACGGTAATGCAAAAAGAATAGCAAACAAGCTTACCCACAACGTACCGGCAATCAAAGGCAGAAATCCGAACTGTGCTGCCGGAGTTGCCGTCGGAAACCATTCGGCACCTGCAAAAACATCCTTTACCGAGATCGTGTTATCCTCTATAAGATGCACCGAGTCAGGATGAACGATAAACTTCTGCGGAACAAATGCCACAATACCCGGCATCTTTTCCACTAGTTCCGTTATCTTCTCACCTGCATATTCATAAGCGGGGCCGAGTTCTTCTTCGGTATAATACTGTGTTATATCCTCCAGACGGAAAACCCGGATAGGCAGGTCTTTCCCGCCGAGTTCTTTCCAGTTCGTTATCTCCTCATCGAAAACATTCTTTATCTGCGCCGGAGTCAGCACGCTTACCTTATTACTCTTATTCAGCGCCAACACATATCCTTCTTCAATCACTTTACTTTTGAATAGCCCGAAAGCTTCAGTAAACAGGAAAAGAACGATAAGCAGAATTGTAATACTCGTTACGAAACCGCTACAAGTCAGGACACCTTCTATAATCTTTTCAAAAAACTTTTTCATACCTATTTGAATTCTGATGCAAAGAAAGCATCTCCTTATTAAGGGGATGTGACTAACGTTTGAAGGAAATGTTTCAATCATATTACATTTGTATTACAACATCTATTTCCACCCTACATGAAACAAGAATGTAATATCCAATTGTTTTATTTGCACCAGCAATAAAAAGAATAATTTATGAAAGTGAGAAGAAACTTATTAATCGCCTTTTCCCTACTCTCTCTTAGTGTCAATGCACAACGTATCAAAGGCAGCGACACTGTATTGCCTGTCGCCCAGCAGACAGCAGAACGGTTTATGAACCAGCACCCTGACGCCCGTGTCACAGTGACCGGCGGAGGAACCGGTGTAGGTATCTCCGCTTTAATGGATAACACAACGGACATCGCCATGGCCTCCCGTCCGATCAAGTTCAGCGAAAAGATGAAAATCAAGGAAGCCGGACAGGATGTAGACGAAATCATTGTAGCCTATGATGCTCTTGCCGTAGTGGTACATCCTTCCAATCCTGTGAAACAACTTACCCGCCAGCAATTGGAAGACATTTTCCGTGGAAAGATCACCAACTGGAAACAAGTGGGCGGAGACGACCGCAAAATAGTAGTGTACTCCCGTGAAACATCTTCCGGAACTTACGAATTTTTCAAGGAAAGCGTATTGAAAAACAAAAATTATATGTCGAGCAGCCTTTCCATGCCTGCCACCGGTGCCATTATCCAGTCTGTCAGCCAGACAAAAGGAGCCATCGGATATGTCGGTCTGGCCTATGTATCTCCACGTATCAAGACTCTCTCCGTATCCTATGACGGAAGCCATTATGCTACGCCTTCGGTAGAAAATGCCACCAACAAAACATATCCGATCGTGCGCCCTCTTTATTACTATTACAATGTAAAAAACAAAGAGGCAGTCACCCCCTTGATTCAGTTTATTCTTTCACCCGAAGGACAGGAGATTATAAAAAAGAGCGGCTATATTCCGGTTAAGTAATCACATCCGTATCTATCAGAAGATGTGTTAAAAACCTGAATTAGAAAGCAATTGGCAGATAGTCTAAACTTTTTTTCTATTTTTGAGGTTTTATTCCTTTTTTTTCATAATATAGCCGATGAATATAATTATCACCAGAGCATTAAATATGGAATTTGAGGAAAAAGACCTTGCTGCAAAGGTTTTTCATGGAAAAAAAGATAAACTACTATACATACTAGAACTTTCTTATAAGAAGTACTATAATTTGTTGTATAACTATGGATTAAAACTAACCAACGATTCTGAGTTGGTTCAGGACTTTATCCAAGAAATATTCACTAAACTTTGTAAACGTGAAAATATCGATAACATTTCTAATATAAAGATATACCTACTCCGTGCTATGCGTAATATAATCTACGATTATTACGCAGCCCAAAAAGATATAGTCAGCATCGATGATATGGAATTCTTAATTCCTGATGATGCTGAAGTATTCAAGACATTCTTTTCTAAAAATGATGAGGAACTGCAAAAATATCAAACCTTATTGCAGACAATCAATTCTTTGCCCAATCAACAGAAACAAATTCTTTATTTATTTTACATAAAGGGATTAACTCATAAAGAGATTAGCGAAGTGTTGGATATCAATCCGCAATCATCTATGAACTCCCTTGCCAAATCTATCCGCAAGCTACGCATACAGTTCGGGCAGATATCCGAAAAATAGAGAAACCTTCATCGACGGATTTATTTTGTAAATATCCGAAAATGAAGGTTTTTCTAAAACATTAATATCTGACGAATATATTAACGAACAGGTATTTCTACACGCCTCCCATCGGCCTGGACTGCATAAAGCTTAGCATCAGCCAGATCAATTCCACCAGGTATATCATACCCATACATATTAAAAAAATAAAGCAGGTCACCGTCCGCTGCCCCACGACGTAACTCGAAAGCCACAGCATTCTCTCCATTCTTCACTGAATATCTACGACCGTTAACCGTGCAATATACTTCACTGCTGACCGGTTTTACACTACCTTTAAACTGTGTATAATACCCGACATCCGAAGGCTCACTATCCAAACCAATATCTCCGGCTTTACGGTCTTCAATATATTGAAACGCGTGTTTCGGTTTGGGATAGATAGACATCTCCGCCTTTGCTTTCCGAATCATTTCCTCTGTTACAAGATAATCATAAGTTCCATATTGTTCGATGACACCCTTTCCCGGTATAAAGAATCCCCACAATTCAAAAAAGTCACTCAAATCCTCATGAGCAGCCTGTGAAGCCTTTACCGCTAACTTCAATTGAGCAGCTCCCGGGTTATTCTCATCAATACGATCTGCCCGTAATAATTGGAAAAGCGTTTGCCAAAATTTTTCATTATAACCACACCGATGATAATAATTCCACAGTTGCCAATACATACGCATATGGATTTCGGTATCTTCATTCATGTGATGTGGGTTTCCCATGTCGAACCAAGCCTGTCCTTCTACAAAACGCGCATCAGCCAAATGAAAAAGTTCACTACCACGAGAACAATATTTGCCTAATTTATAAAGCACATAATTAGAAAATAAATTATTGGAAGATTCAGTACAACCAGGCCAGTTTATCGCTTTCTGATGAATGTGTCCGATCTCATGTGCAGGTCCCCAGGCATTATCTTTATCTGCCATTACATTATCCCTCAATAAGATATTATCAAGATAAGTATAAACAAAAGCCACACGATAATCCGACGCCCACATATACCCATATTCCGGTGAAATAGCAAAAATATGATTATTCATTTGTGAAGGCCATACATCTTCAATCCCCATTAATTCCTGTTCCCAGCCAACAATATCATCCCACAAGTTAATGGCGGAAAGTATTCTATCGGGAACAAAACTCCGTAATTTTTCAGTATGGAAATAAAACATGATCTTATTACCACGAACACAAAAATACTTATGGTTTGCCGCAGCCAACAACTGTGCATATTTCTGATCCGTCTTATGATCTTTCAAATCAAAAAAGCCGGTCACTTTTCCACTACCTGAAGGAATATGAATGTTTACAGGTTTAGCCCTGTCATCATTGAGCATAGCTGTATACATCACAAATAATTGCCCGGATTCTTTCATCGTCAATTTGTTTATACCCGGAGATAGAAAATAAATAGAACCACTTGAGTTGACTATCCAACCTCTATCTTCTTCATCATTCGTATAAGTCTCTCCTATTACTTGCAAAGAGAGTTGCTGTCCGTATGTATCTCCGACCAATACGATGATTTCTTCATCTTTCTCCACCGATATACCGGTAGGATTATCAAGATTGCCATATTTTTTAGTCATCAATTTGTCTGCCCATTCGACAACATCACTGTACGGGGCATACTTTCTGATTCGGAACTCTTTCTCATGTGTATCGTATGTATCATTATACAGAGCTAAAGCCAAACGGGCAAAGTATCCCGGCAATTCATTGATAACATCTTCTGTGACACCTTCGTTCAAGGCAGTACATGAAAGATCTGTGAAGACTTTAAGTAATTGGTCATTCACCGAGCTTTCTTTATTATATCGGAAAAACTCCATTTCATCACAACTCACAAAGTTATTATATCCTGAATATACCATAAATTTAATGCCGCTAACACGCTTTGTCTCGTCAAACAAAACCCGTGACGCCATATCTTGTCCACGAAAATCGTATTCCCCATATTTCACCCAATCAGTATGTCCGATATCAGTGGCCGTATAAACTTCCACCCGACCAAAATTACCATTGCCGGCACGGGTATGATAAATCACATAATCAATCTCTGTATCCGGTTCAAAATAATATTCGAGCGACACTGGAAAATTTGCTGATTTTCCAAATAAAGAATGATAGCCATCAGCTTCAGGAGTAAACTTTCCGTCAAAAGAACATTCAATTCCACGACCATTTTGATGTTCCGAATCTTTGCCTCCAATAACCTTTACCTGGATATCTTCAGACACCTCGAAGGTAGAAAACTGTAACACCGTAATCGTATAATCATGAATAGCAGATGTTACGGATATCGTAGCAGTTCTATTATCACGAGTATTATTAGACTCTGCCTTCATCACTATAACCTGTCCTTTTTCCGGATCAGCCTCTTTATAAACTTTAAGCCAGTCCGCATCACTTTCCACCTGCCAATCCGACATAGGAAGCGTAGTCTTTACCTGAACGACAACGGTAGAAGCATTCCCGTCCAAGCTCTGTTGCAAAGCAGTTCCCTCAATTTCAAATTTTGAATTTAATTGTTCCTCATCTTTACAAGATTGCAATAGAAACAACCAAACTCCAATGAATCCAGCTAATCTTATGATATTATATATTTTCACAATTTCCTCCTTTCTATTCAAGTTCGAACACTGTTAATACAGCAGCATGGTCTCCAGGCCATACGTCATCTATCTCAGGCATTGTACGTACAATCTTCGAAGCAACAGTTTTTATTCCATTACCTTTACTATAAATAAAATCAACACGAGAAGTCTGCGACTGTCCGAAAATGACCGCATACGTTCCTTCTCCCCGCTCCAATTCATCCGGGTTTATCTCTCTGAAAGTATCCCTAAAACCTTTATCAAGCATATAACGTGACACGGGCAGTTCCTCAGCTATATATCCGAAATGAATAGGAGCCGCCTTATACGTCCAATCCAAATGGCTGCACGAATTAAAGTCCCCACCGATAATGACCGGCATAGAAGAATCCACATAAGGAATCAAGTCATTCTCCAACAGACGTTTCATATCGACCAAAGCTAATATACTATCCTCCGCAGCCCACCTATGAGTATCCATTCCATAATTAGCATAATAACAAGTATATTCCGGCCGGTAGGCATAACGCAACCAGCAAGCATTCACATACACCTTTTTCCCGGAAGGGAGCGTGATTATAGCAGGATTTGAATAAAAAGTATTCTTCGTCTTAATTTTCTGTATAGGATAACGGCTAAACAAACACAAATTATCCCCTGGAGAAGGAGTCTGCAAATTAAATCCGATAGCTTTTGCTATCATTTCTTGCGAACCGTATCCTTCTTGCATAGTAACAACATCAGCACCGGACTGCTTAATCAGATCGATAATACGTTCGCGCCCATCTTTGCCCAAATGTTTACCTCCGTGCCAGATATTCCATTGGAGTACTTTCAGATATTTCTTATTATTCCGGCTATCAGATGTAATCATTACCGGGAGACAATCATCGGATAATATGGGAGTAATAGAACGACGGCCTATTTTTACAGACTGAACGTTTACTCCCAAGCAATTACCCAATACAGCCTCAGCATTGACATCGACCGTAACTAATAGATAGTTGGTACCATGTTTCAACCGCGTGGATTCGTTTTCCGAAAGACGTATCTTCATCTTTCCGGATTTCGGGATCAATCCGCCTTTTACCAATTCAATCCGTACATTCGAACGAGGTTTCGACCCGGTATTATAAATATGGATCCGTTCGATATCTTTCAACGAAGTACAATTTCCAAAATCAAGCACCAGTTCTTTTACCGCTTTAGGCGACTGTTCACCTTGAGTCTCTATACGTAGTTTTAACAGTTGAAAGTCTCGTTTTCCCCGGTCAACATCCCATTCGGCAGGCAAAGCCACTACCTTGAACAATTCTTGTTCTCCATATTCCGCACGAAATAAAGGGTTATCATTTTCAACCGCATAAGCTAAAGGGGCAGACTTATATTGCTCCAGACGGCCGTTACGCAAATGAAATGACAACCGTCCCTCCGCAGCTCTATTGATAGAGATATCCTCCGATAAATCATCAAAATTATAATAACCTTTCAAATAATCAAACTGACTGTGCCGTGCTGTGACCGGACGATACATCCATTCATTCAATTCCTTTTCCGTCAATCCTGTTTTCCAAATGCGCACTTCATCAATGCAACCACCAAAAGCGCTCTCTGATGATTCATTGATTCCGATTGCTCCGGGTAAAATGACAGTGGCAGTATCTTTACGAGCGACTTCCCGTCCATTAATATATAACAAGGTACAACGTCCATTACAGACTGCTGCTACATGCGTCCACTTTCCTTTAGGAATTTCTTCCCCAACCAATCCTGTAGCTACATTGCACAATCGTCCATGATCTATCACCAACGGCAGATAGTCCAACGAATTGAGTTCACTGTATTCTCCACCGCCAATAATCACTTCCTGCGACTTCCATTCATTATTATCAGGTTTAATCCATGCTTCCAATGTCCAATGGCGGCATAAGGTATCCATACCTATACGCAGATTATTGTCTTTACCGTCCAAACAGACAACCTTGTTGGATTGTGCCAATAAATGTATTCCAAACAAACTAAAAAAAATAGTATATAACAATGTCTTCATAATACTTATTATAAAAAGTAGGGCCGGGAAGACCAAAGAATAACTGCGGTCGACCCGGCCACTAAATAAAAAAGTTAAGAGAGAAAGAATCAATTATAATATGGATTCTGCACTAATTGTGGCATTTTATTAGTTTCCTTCATCGGAATAGGCATTAAGTACTGTCCTTTATGGAAATTACGGATCAAAGGAATCTCTCTTACCTGGAAGAATCCTGCATCATCATTGGCAGCCACATTCAAACCTAAATCGGGTATCCCCAAATATTTCTCTGCAATTTTCCACCGACGAATATCAAAGAACTTCTGACCTTCAAGATAAAATTCAAGAGAACGTTCCTGTCTGACAATCTCCCTCAATCCTTCTTTTGTGTCTTGGTAACCGGGGTTAGTAGAAAAATTATCCCAGGCCTCGTCTACTTTGGGAATGCCCGCACGTACACGCACTTTATCGATATAATCTTTAGCTTTATCCAATTCTCCAATCTCCACCAAAGCTTCTGCATAATTCAAATACATTTCAGCCATACGGAAAAGAGGTAGCGGATAGTGCACCACGCCATCTTCATACGAAGGATGCACCAGTTTTTTGTTATGATATCCGGTAACAGAATAATAAAGGTCTTGATTTCGCTTACCATGACGGTCATTATTGCGTAATTCCTCCACAATGACCCGCTTGGCAGGATCATCACTCGTTATCTCGCCGTCATACTGCGTGATTTCATAGAAACCATGATGAAAACCTATGTTTGCATAAAAACGCGGCTCTCTGTCAAGATGCATTTTTATAGAAGTACCATTACTAACATTCGAGTAATTGTTTCCGTCATAATTCACCGGTAGCTCAACAATATTAAACCTCCCGTCATAATCATATGTCTTATCTTTATCCATTGGCAATCCATTCTTTGTATAAAACGATTCCACCATTTGCAATGTAGGCGCTATACCGCCTGAACCATCATACACAATGTCAATATATTGGCGAGGAATAGACCGATTCTGAATATCATAGTATCCTTCTTTCCGGGTATCAGCCCAAATGACTTCCGGACTTGGATTTGAAAAATCAATCACAGAATAACGTATTCTACGTTGTGCCGGATTAGATAATCCCGGACGATTATCGTCAGGAGTACCTGCATCATTATCATCATAAAGCCGGAAATTCAGTTTTTCCAGTTCTGTAATAGCCTGCAAAGAGATTTCCGCACTTTTTCTCCATTTGTCTTCCGAGTATTCCTGTGCAATCAAATGGCGTCCGTCTTTCTTACTTTTAAAATCGGCATACATCTCACTGTTACCATTAAATAACGGTGAAGCCGCATATAAATAAAGCCGGGATTTCAATGCATAGACAGCTACTTGTGTAGCTCGCCCAAAATCTTTTCCGGAATATGTGGTAGCCAAATCAGGAAAAGCTTCATCAAGCTTGCGATTTATGAACTCTACCACCTCATCATAACTACTACGTTCAGGAAATTCTTCAACATCCAACTTTGGGTCATAAAGTTTATCAATAATACATGTAGGACCGTAAGAACGCAAGGACAGAAAATGATAATAAGCTATCAAAAAATTAGCTTCGCCACGATAATGTTGCTTATCTGTAGGAACCAGATTTTTTGCCTTATCCAGGATATCCAGAAACATATAGCACTGCCGGATACCTTCCCAGATAGGAGACCATGTATCAGAAGTCATGTGCAGACTGGAAGGCCCGTATGTACCTTCATTAAAAGTAGAAAACATTTCTTTACGATAAAAAGAAGTTTCCGCCCCACACATCATCCAATAAGCATTATTACTAATCGCTCTGTTGGTAGGAAGAAAAGAATAACATGAATAAAGGTAATTCCGTACCAAATCCGGAGTTTCGTAAGAATCTTCTTCTTTCACAACTTCATCTGGTACAATATCCAAATAGTTACAAGCTGACAAGCCTAGCAAAAAAAGTCCACAGAACAAATATTTAAGTTTCATAGTTTTATAATTTTGTATCGTTTGATTACTGTATGGTCATTTGAAAACCAATATTGAACACTCTCTGGGTAGGATAATAAAGACCATTACCACCTCCCATTTCAGGATCCCAATGCTTGAAAGGAGAAAATGTCAGTAAGTTGACCCCACTTAAATAAAAGCGCATACCTTTATAAGTATAACCTATCTCCGCATTTTTTAATTTCAAGAAAGCTGCATTCCTTAACCAATAAGTAGAATACTGATCGTTATTACCATTACTATCTTTAGTCAAGCGTGGATACGCTGCATTTGGATTAGGATTATCAACACTCCAATGATCATCAGCCACAAATTGTAACATATTTTTAATACTCGTTGTGCCAAAGGGATGCATACCATACATCATGAAAGAGGTACGAGCCACTCCTTGGAAAAAGAAAGAAAAGTCCCAGTTTTTCCACTTCATAGAAGGGCCGAAACCATATACAAGCTCCGGATCATAAGGATGACCAATAGCCACACGATCATTACTATTAATTACATTATCATATTCTCCTTTTGCATTAGGCTGATTTACATATTTAATATCACCCGGCTGTGGTGTATAACCTAAATCTTGGCGCGGAGAATTGTCAATAGTTTCTTGGTCGGGGAAAAGTCCATCAGCTACATATCCCCAGTAAGTACCCAATGGATGCCCTACATCGGACAATCCCGGATATTCAAAATACGGAGACTCATCCATTTTCAAGACCTTGTTACGAGCAAAAGTCAATGTACTTTTGAAAGAAAGGAAAAAATCTTTCGTGATTTGTTTATTGTAGTCTATAGCTAAATCTAATCCTTTGTTCTCCATTTCTCCATTGTTGGAAGTAATTTTAGTTTCACCTGTACCAACAATTTCCGGAATGGAATTTTCACGGGTCATAAAAATATCACGGCGCTTTTCTCTAAATATATCAAATGTCAGATTAAAGTCATTGAATAACTGTAAATCAAGCCCCAAATTAATTTTTTCACCAACTTCCCAAGTTAAATCAGGGTTAAAATATCTATTCCATGACGGACCGGAATAATACGTATCTTGCCTAATACCCGTCGTATAGGAATCGCTACCACCCAATACAAGATCTTCCATATAAGCAAAGCGCCCTGCATTCGTAGCATCATTGCCAACCAATCCCCACGAACCTCTGATTTTCAGATTTGAAATGACCGGTTTTATTGGCTGCCAGAATTTTTCATTTGAGATGTTATAACCAACAGCTATTGAAGGGAAAAAGCCAAATCGATGTCCTTTAGCGAAATTCTCCGAACCGTTATAACCAAAATTTCCCTCAATATAATAACGGCCATCATAAGAATAAGATACACGTCCAGCTACTCCTTGCTTCCGTTGCGGCAAAGATGAAAAAAGTGTAGTAGGACCATTAATATCATATTGTTCCTGATTATAAAGGAACATAATATTCAAATCGTGTACTTCTTTAAAAATACGATTATAGTCCAAGATAGCCTGAAAATACATTTTCCTATCCCCGTTCCGACTACCGTCATTTGTCAATGCGGTACTTTGTTCGTCACCAATACGGGTTATTTTATATTCCATGGATGAAGGATCATAAGAAGACATATAGTAATGGTTATAGCTAGCACTACGTTCTGTAGATGAACTACTATAATTTTTAAATGAAAATAATCCTGTAAATTTCAAACCCTTAGTAATCATATCTAATTCTTGTGCCAATTTGAAATTAGCAGTAATAGTAGTACGCAAATTTGTTTTGTATCCTGTCACGTATTCCGCCACCGGATTTCTATACCATCCTTGTCCATGAATGCCACCAGGTTTGTCTCCCCATAAAACAAAATCACGGTCTGACATATTTGCAGGAAAACGTACTGGAAAATCTACCGGATTTGCTTCCATAGAAAGTTGGAAAATATCATTCACATCCATTAAAGGAGATTTCTTATCGGCAACAGAAAGATTCAACCCTAAAGATATTTTAGTAGTTCTGGTCGCACTAATATTCAAATTGTTTATAAAGTCGTAATTATAATTACGCACATTATTATTATATGAAAAATAGTCCTTGCTTAATGACTTTAAATGTCCGTTACTATGCTTAAAACTGGCACTCATAAAGTAATCCATTTTCGAACTACCTCCACGTATATTAAAATTGGCACGTTCAGAAAAAGCACTCTTATTAAATATTTCATCAAACCAATCTACATTAGGATAAATATAAGGATTCAATCCTGCAATAGCACCGTCAATTTTTTCCTGTGAATAAGGGCTTACATCGCATCCCGGACGCGATACCGCTTCATTAAACATTTTCATATACGTGGGACCGTCAACCATATTGGGCACACGCGTCATTGTAGATATAGCTCCTTCCAACCGAAAATTAATAATAGGCTTATCCAGATTCTTACCGTTTTTAGTCGCAACAATCATCACTCCATTGGCACCACGTGTACCATACAACGCCGTAGCAGTAGCATCTTTCAGAATAGAAAAACTTTCAATAACCTCAGGATCCAACGCATTCAATTCCGTTGAACTAATTTCAACCCCATCCATGATAATCAAAGCAGAAGTGTTACCATTGAAGGTCGATTTACCACGGATCCAAAAGTTAGCGCCATCAGCTCCCGGTTCACCACTGCGTTGCACCGCTATCACACCGGCCATACGTCCTGCAAAAGCAGTACTCAAACTCGAAGAAGGTACTTTAAGTTCCTGCGGCTTGATCTGCTGAATAGATCCCACAAGCGATTCTTTCTTCTGCCCTACACCAAATGCAGTAACGACTACCTCTCCCAGTTCTGCTGCAGACTCTTTTACGGGGCTCAATACAAAATGTGGCATGAATGAAATGTAGGGCGAAGTACGTGAAACCGCCTGTACATCGGTAATTGACGAGTGTCGCGTGATATATTGGGGAAGAAAACAAAAAGTTCCGTTCCTTCTATTTTGCTTCCATTGCTTCTATATTCATTCCGGTGGACTATGCTGTAAATAAGGGAAACAATGAGAAACAGATTGAAAAGATGAAGAAAAGGTTGTATGTTACTTCTGTTTTAGGCTTAAAATAAAGGCTATACGCTCCACTTAGATGAGTATATAACCTTTTATTAATTTAGATATAGAAATACATTACAGCGGCTTAAAAATATTATTTTCGCGCGCTTCGAATAAGTGTTCCTTGTTGTATGATCGCTTTTTTAGTAGCGAAGGAAACACCATCGGACAACCCCTTGTGGCGTAGGGTTTCTTCCGTAATACCTATCTCTTCAGCAGTAAATTCAGAATAGATTGCTGATATAGAACCAAAAAAACGGCTTGTTTTTTTGAAAATGAGATGAACATGTATAACCTTAGTCTCTTTAGCCATGATCTTACTTTTAGATATTTATAATACTGAAAACTTCCATATAATTACTATATAGAAGTTTTTCTAATTGCAAATATACGAAATAAACAAAGAAAATAAGATGTATTTTTGTTTATTTCGTGATAAATACAGACTTATGGAAAAGTTTTAATTTATTGTTAAAATAGCCTATACCCATGCCAGCACCCTTTAAACACCCATTAGAAAATAGAGACAAAATGTGAATATCACCCATTAAGCACCCATTAAAAAAGAAGTGTTTTTATTGTTGAGTTTTACCCTATAATACTGGTATATGCATTGAGTTATACCCTATAATACAACTTTTAGGGATGCAGATGTTTTGATAATATGGTGAAAAACAATGATTTATAATAAAATATAATGTTTGATATTAAGTTAACCTTTTCATAAGTAGGGACATTTGACTTTTCAAAGCATCCACATCGTCCTCTAAATGGTTTACTTTATCATAATATGTCGCGTTAATATTAGGCATCTTTGCGCTTAAATACCATTCCACATATAGTATAGTATTAATTTCATCTTCCATCAAATTAAAGTTTGGGTAATTAGCTTTATCAACATTATCAGAGGTACAAACTATAAAACCATGTTCACGGAATCTATTTTTTATGCGTTTCACGTAAGCACGTCCACTTCTGTCGCTTACCACATATACATGATTGTCTTTAATCTCATTCCATTCACTTCGATCCAATAATCTTAAGATGAGATATGAACAGTCTAATAATGTCGGAGACATACTTTCTCCTCGTACTTTAACACAGAAATATTTTCTATTCCTACGTAACATATTGTAAGGAAGCCTAATAGTCTCCACGACTTCTATAAAATCAGGATTTTCACATCCATAACCTGCAGCTACAGATATATCAACGATAGGGATTGACTCAAATTCCGACTCTATTGGAACGATTTTAGAAATTTTCGTTTGATTGTCATCACGCAACATTGAACCACATCCAGCAAGCAACCAATCCGTAGAGATATCGCTATAATATGAGAGAAATTTCAATAGGTTATCTTCAGACATTCCATTTGGTTGACTCAATACGCCATTGGTTATGCCTGTATTTTTATAACATTCATACTTTGTAATCCCTTTAAAATCTAAATATTGCAGAATCCTCTGCTTTAATACTGAAAAATCTCTCGTATTTTCTTTCATAATTGAAATATCTCTATTATATTTGCAGCGTGTTACAGATTAACAGCGCTCAAATGTATGAATAATAACTCAAAAATAAAAAGGTATGAAACAAATAATTGAATTAAGAGACACTGAAAAACGAAAGATGATTGCAGAAACATTTGGAATATCTCTCGCAAATCTTAGTCAAATACTCCGTTTCAAACGGAATGGAAAGAATGCAGAAGCAATTCGCAAAATGGCACAAGAAAATGGCGGTATTAAATATACCGAAGGCAATGAACCATCCAAAGTTAAGGTTTTAGACTCTCGTGGAAATGTTACAAACATTATTAATCAATAATTTATCTGCGATATGAAAACTATTAGATTTATTCAAAACGTGATGGTAGGAGTCGGTATAATCACTGCTATCGCATTAGTTGACCGGATAGAGGTTGAGCCATCAAACATGTGGGCGGCTACTGTAATAACAATACTTTCTGTAATTATTGTCATAGAACGAGAACTAAAGTCAAATAACCAATAACGAAACGCAAGAATAGAACTTCCTTCAGGATAGCAACTATTAATTTGAATTTGCCATGTATTTCAATAGGTAGTAGTAGAAAGATTGGGAAGTAGCTACAATTCCGGGGCGGTGCCGGAACTTGCACAAATAATAATATTAATATAATGGCTGAGATATTTAATAATCGGATTTGCGTGTTTGCGAATGAATTAATCATCTTCAATCCCAAAACGCAAGTTGGGAGTGAAGATGGGTTCATTCCTGAAGGAACATACTATTCGATGGCGAGGAACGGGCAACTTATCGTACTCCGTCGTGGTATTCCCGGATGTCCTGCCCTAGTAGATTTTGAAACCATGAGAAAGGACATAAAGAAAGAGTACATTGTACGTAAGGGTGATCCCCGTGCGGAAATTGCCGCTAAAACACAGAAATCCATACTGGAAGATGCGATTGTCTACAGCAATGCCGCCTACGAGTTTTTCAGTGTAAAATACCGCTATGACGGTGACAAGAAACTTCCCCCCGCGAAGATTGACGAATATACCCTGAATGTACGCATCATGAACGCACTTCTCTCCCTTCGTGATGGTCGTAAAGCCAACTCGATAGGCGGTGGCGGTACGCGCATCAACGTTTGGGAAAAGCTCTGCAAGTTGAGCAATGATCTGCTGACACTGAAAGACCCGAACGGGCGTGATATTTTTCCTCATAATCTGCCGAAGAACTGGAAGGCTTTAAAACGTAAATGCGAGCAATATGAAGCGGCACGACGGGTCAGCGAGGAAGAAGGCTATCGCAGTGTCATCCATAAATCGTATGGCAACAAATACGCGGCAGTCGTACTGAACGAGGACGCAAAGGCGGTGATGCATAAATTAATCAGTATGCATAACAATCTGAATAATGTTCAAATCATGGAAGAATACAACAAAGTGGCTTCCCTGATGGATTGGAAACCGATCGATAGTCCTACCACCGTTGAGAACTGGAGACAAAAATTTGCTCTCACAACAATGGCGGGAAACAAGGGAGACAAAGCTCTGAAGAACACACGCATGAAACAGATACACCGCGAAGCCCCGACACAAGCACTTACTTACTGGACGCTGGATGGATGGGATGCGGAACTGTTCTATCAGAAAAAGACTCCCAAAACGGTAAAGAAAAACGGTGAGGAAAAGAGATATATGTACACCACTTATACCAACCGGAAAACGATGGTAGTCGTACTTGACGCATGTGAAAAATATCCGGTAGGGTATGCCATTGGCGACCATGAATCACCCGCTCTTATTCGTGAAGCATTACGAAATGCGGTACAACATACCAAAGAGCTATTTGGGGAACGCTATAAGCCTTTACAGCTACAAAGCGACAATTATCAAAAGAAGGTGATGGTTCCCTTCTATGAAGCCATGACCAAGTACTATACACCAGCCGCTTTGGGAAATGCAAAGTCTAAAATTGTAGAACCCTATTTCAAACGGCTGAACGTGGAATACTGCCAAAAACAGGCGAACTGGTCGGGCTTCGGTATCACTGCCGACAAAGATAACCAACCTAATTTGGAAGTATTAAACCAGAATCACAAGTTCATCCCGGATGAAGCCACCGTTATTGCGCAATTAGAGGCTATAATAGCGCAGGAACGGGCAAAGAAGATAGATGCTTACCGCGCTGCATGGGAACGTACCGAAGAAGCCCGCAAAATGCCTTTCGGGATTGAGGAATATCTGATGCTCATGGGGGAAACCACCGGACGCACAAACAAGATCACAGGTTCGGGACTGTTTATCGAGTTCATGGGTGAACGAATCTGCTTCGACAGCTTCGACCTTTCTCTCCGCGACCATTACAACGAAGACTGGGTAGTACGCTTTGACCCAGACGATATGAGTCAGGTGCTTGTATCGAACGCAAAACGCCTGAAGTCCGGTCGTGTTGACAAAGAGATTGGGACATTGCAATACGTGCTGCAACGTGATATTAAAGTCCCGATGGCTTTGGCTGATCAGAAACCGGAACATTTTGAATACCGGACACGTGTCGACAGGTTCAACAATGAAATGGTGGAAACAGTAAAGGAGAAGGTGAAAGACGTAGACAGACGAATCACTACCATTTGTCAGCGTATCCCTGAAATAGCTGCGGGTACAGTTCTTGACCGCTACCTGATAACTGACAGCTTAGGACAACACAAGGATGTTCGGTCAAAAATGAGGGATGATGCCACGGACGCGGATTTCACGGAAGTGACTCAACATATCACCCGACAAAGTGTAGTAATGGCTTCCACCGGAACGGATGATGAAGATTACGATTACAACCCGCTGGACATGAATTTTTCAAGATGATTTAAAAACAATTTAAAAGATATACAACATGGATAATCAAGCATTAAAAATGTACATAGAGAAGTTAATCAATCGCGGATCATCTGCAACGGAGTTGGCGCGTAAATGTGGAATATCGGATACCGCCATGTCCCAATTCAGAAGCGGCAAGTATGGAGCTAACGAAGACTCTATCGCTGAAAAGATCGCTTCCGGTCTTAATTACTACGAAAACGCCTGGAATGTAGTGGAAAGCGTCACCAGTTACCAGCAGGTACGCACCGCGTTCGTGGCAGCCAAACGGAATCACAAATGGATGTGCATATCTTCCCGATCCGGCAGTGGGAAGACTCAATCCCTCATAGACCTTTATAACATGAGTACTGATAATTCAGTCATATATCTGAAATGCCGGAAGTGGACGGCACGTAAATTCCTGACCAAGTTAGCCACATGCATGGGGGAAACGGTAACGCGCTATATGGATAACGATGACCTTATGGACTTGGTTGTTTCACACATAAACCGCATGGCTGGAAAATCCCCTTTGTTAATCCTTGATGATGCCGGAAAACTGGCGCACAGTGCTCTTTGTACGTTGATACCTCTATATGATGATACTTTACACCGTTTGGGGGCTATCGTAGCCGGAACGGAGACGCTGGAACGCAATATAAAGCGTTATGTCGGTCGTGTAGAAGGATACGACGAAATAGACGGCAGATTTTGCCGGAACTACATCGCATTGCTGGGAGCCACAAAGAAGGATGTCAAAGCCATTTGCGCGGCAAACGGGATCAATGATACGGAGGAACAGGAAAACATTTGGGGAAAGTTGAATAAAGAGAAAAAAGAGCCTGTGCCGGGAAAATATGTTTGGTTTACCGATGATTTACGTGAACTGTCTGGCATGATCGAAGACCGTATAATCAAACAACAAATCGAGCGTGGAGAACTGGCATGAAAGTTTGGAGTCAGAAGAACCTAGAAGACATCCGACATGAATATATTGATTTTGACGGTGAATGGTATCTGGCATTCGGTCGTCCGGAAAAATCCGGTTGCTGGATCATTTACGGAAAGTCGGGACAAGGAAAAAGTTCTTTCGCTCTGCAGCTGGCACGCAAATTTGATGAAATGGGGCTCCGGGTTCTTTATTTAACACTTGAAATGGGCGCATGCGACGACTTCGTGAATTCCGTTCTTAGCGTCGGCATTCATAGTAAAACGAATAATATAATCTATTCGGATGAAGCCACCATCACAGAACTGGACGAATACCTCTCAAAGCAACGCAGCCCGGACGTGATAATGATAGACTCCATACAATACTTCGAGCAGCAAGGGGGAGCGAAAGCCCCCGAAATAATCCGCCTGCGCAAGAAGTATCCGCGAAAGATATTTGTCTTCATCTCGCATGTGGACGGGCGCGAGGTGGAAGGAAAAACAGCCTATGACGTGAAACGTGACAGCTTTAAAAGAATCTACGTGGAACATTTCAAGGCAACATTTATCGGACGTGGCAAAGGAGGTTCACGCGGATATTACATAGTATGGGCGGAAGGGTATCAAAAATATTGGATTGAAAATATTAAAAGCGATAATGATGGAACAGAAGACGAAGAAACCTATCAGTAAGAGCCTTATCAAACGCTTGCATATCATATACAGCGCACAAGGTATTGATGACGAACAAAAGCGGGCTATCCTGCTAGACCTGACAGACGGACGGACAAATACCACAAAAGAGTTGACATACAGCGAGGCAATGTATCTCTGCGGTTATTTGAACGGTGCGAAAAAAGAAAACCGGGATCTAACCATCACCGAACGGGAAATAAGGAGACGCAGATCGGCTGTACTGAAGAGAGTGCAGCGGATCGGAATCGACACAACGGACTGGGGAGCGGTGAATGCGTTTTGCCTTGATACCCGGATAGCAGGAAAGAAGTTTCGCGAACTGGACGGGGAAGAACTTCTCCTGTTGATACCGAAGCTGGAGTCAATATTAAAAAAGAAAGAAGATGGCGGATATTAGTGCGGAACAACACCGGATAAACCGGATTAATGAATTACTGGATCGGCTTGACAAGATTCCCGGTGAGCTGGATGCCATACACGAAAAATTGTATGCCGGAAATATGAATCGTAACGAGTTTGCGAAGTTGGTAGACCAAAGGTCATCGCTTTATATCGAAGCGGAAAACAAGGAACGGGAACTGAAAGAAGTATATAAAATCAAATTGTAATTAATCATTTAAAAGTTAATAGTATGGATATTAGTAAATTGTCAAAAGAAGAAAAGGCGGAACTGTTGCGTAAACTGAAAGAGGAAGAAAAAACAGAGTCCATTCAGCGGAAAGAAACCTACGAAGCATTGAGGCATCAATTCATGTTCGATGTGGAAAGTAAACTCATGCCAGTGGTGAATGACGTTCAGGGCTTTTATGATTGGATTGTAGGTGAAAGCAAGGCTTTCCGTAACGTGATGCGTGAATACGGTCAGCTCCGTATGCGTCAGGGTGAAGAAACCGCCACTTTTTCAGTAGTAGACGGGAACTTCAAACTGGAGGTAAAAAGCAATAAGGTGAAAAGTTTTGATGAACGTGCCGATCTCGCTGCCGAAAGGCTGATTGACTACCTGAAGAATTATATAGCCCATTCGGAAAAAGGAGTCGATGATCCGATGTATCAAATGGCGATGACGCTTCTCGAACGTAACCGTCAGGGAGATTTGGATTATAAGTCTATAAGCAAGTTGTATGAATTGGAGTCACGTTTTGATGAAGAATATACGGCTATCATGCAGTTGTTCAAAGAAAGCAATGTGGTATATAAAACCGCAACTAATTACTATTTCCATAAGCGTGATGAAAACGGAGTATGGCGTCGTATTGAACCCTCATTCTGTAGATTATGATCATAGCAGTTGACTTTGACGGAACCATTAGCCGGGGGAAATTCCCGGCTATTGACGGAGAGCAGCCATACGCTGGCGAATCGCTTCGGAAACTACATGATGAAGGACATAAAATCATTATTTGGACATGCCGTACTGGTGATCAGTTATTGAATGCCATCAACTGGCTGTTGGAACGCAAAATACCATTCGACCGTGTGAATGACCATGATCCTGAAAATGTCGCTAAATATGGAGAAGGCGGGAAAAAGATATATGCCCATTGCTATATCGATGACAAAAACATCGGAGGTTTTCCCGGATGGCTGGCATGTGTGGAGGAGATTGAACGGATGGAAGAAGCCTATAAGATTTCTTTAAAAGAAAAATGAAACGTCCCCCTATTAAATTCATAATCCAAATAGATGAAGACCGACTCTCGGAACTTATTTATTATTGGAATTACTACGACAAACCCTGTGACTTACTTTTCCGCAAACCGAAAACACCGGGACTAGCCGCAGTAATATTGACGGTAGAAAGCGATGAGAGTGCGGACTTCCTATGGAGAATAAAAGAGAAAACAGGGGCAAAGTTATACCAAAAATAAAATCAAGTTACAATGAGAAAAGAATACTATAATTACATTGTAAAGATGCCCGCAGTGCTTCATGAAATGTTTCGTCAAAAGGTTTATGACAATCATTTTTCAGATATGAAAACTGTAATGACTCACTTAATAAATTCATATATTTGTACGTGTGACGGAAAGAAAGTTTCCAGAGCGACACAGCTTGTTCTTTCACACATGAAAAAGAATCCTGATATGGAATTCTTTTTCCGCCACCAAGAAAAGTCTGTTTTTGTTTTTGAAATGGATCATTCCGTTATCAGTGGCTTACAGCGTGCGATCGAAGTTAGTGGTCTTAACCGAACTAAATTAGCCATACACTTGATATGTTCTTTTATTTCAAGTGCCGACACTACCCTTCAAGCACTTTCCGGAGAGATTCTTGTAGGCTCTATCTCTTGTAATCAAGATACATACTTAATCCATACTTATGTGAGCGACTATCAGTATGTATTTCTCAAAGAAACGGCTATAACTAGAAAAATGAAAATAGAGGGGATGCTTACTGCAGCAGCGGAAATACTTGTAAGAAATGATGCTGATGCGGGCTATTACACACCGGACGTGCTTCAAAATATAGCAGATCGGGTACTTGCTATACAGGGAAGTACACTAAAGGATTTTCGTAGACAGAAACTGGTATCTATCCGGACGAACACCATAGGTTGTGACCGTATTCTCCTTTTTATGAGAAAGCATAATATAGCTTCATATAGAGAATTTCTTCGTCGAGTCGTATTATTCTTTTTAGAAGCACGTTATCTGATTTATAAAAAAGAAATAGATATTCAGGATGATGATTTACCGGAGGACAACACTGAAGACTGGGAAGAAAATCTGTATAAAAATTATGCTAAAAAAGATTTTGTAAGAAGTATTTATATATAAATAGAAATGGTAAAAGTAAGAATTGTACAAGCAACTATCGGATACTACGAAGTAGAAGTGAAGCGGGCATGGTATTTGCCTTGGGCTACTGTGTATGATGGATGCATGCCTTGGCGTGGATCTGCCAAACAAGCGCAAGAACTAAAAGTAAAATTACTATTAAGATATTCGTAATAAGAAAAATATGAATAAAACACATGGTTCATTATTTAGCGGAATTGGAGCTCCGGAACTTGCATCCGAAGGGATGGGGTGGGAAAATCTCTTCCATTGCGAGATAAACGATTTTTGTCGGAGCTTTTTAGAAAAACGATTTAAAAGTACAAGTTATGCAGACATTACCACAACAGACTTTAATATTTGGCGCGGACGAGTGGACATCGTTACAGGCGGGTTCCCCTGTCAGGATGCTAGTAAAGCAAAGCAGACAGGGGGAAAGGGACAACTTGGACTTGAAGGAGAAAGAACCGGATTATGGTGGCACATGTGCCGGGCGGTTGATGAAATCCGCCCGCGCTGGGTTGTTGCAGAAAATGTTGCCAATATCACAAGAGTTAACAACGGAAGAGATTTTGCAAAAATCATCCATTCGCTTTCCAGACTGGGGTACAATGCGGAATGGAAGATTATGTACGCTTCGGATGCAGGTGCGCCCCACAGAAGAGCCAGGTGTTACCTGGTTGCTTACTCCAACAGCGTCCGATTACAAGAGGGTGAATATTTCTTCTCCAATGTATGCCCGTCGATTAAACAGAAGCTCCGGAGCAATTGCGGAGCAACTTTATCGGTTGGGAAATCGTGGGCTACTGAACCACCAGTTTGTAGCGTGGATTATGGGTTTTCCTCTAAATCACTTGAAGTGCATGGCAAATCTCGACTGATAAAAGAGGTGTTTCACGCTTATGGTAATTCTATGTGCCCGCAGATAGTACATGGAATATTTAAGAGAATCGAAGAGTTAGACAATTAGAGTAAAACAAGTACGAAATGACCTATAATAATGCCAATAAGTGAAGTATACAACATGGACTGCATGGAATACATGAAGGATATTCCTGATAAGTTCTTTAATCTTGCAATTGTCGATCCGCAATACGGAATAGATATTATGCATAAAGGCGGAATGCCAAAACATTTAGGATTTAAGCAGTATGAACGAAAAGATTGGGATATGGAGCCTCCGGGAGAAGAATATTTTCAAGAACTGTTCAGAGTATCTGAAAATCAGGTAATATTTGGAGGAAACTACTTTACTCAATACCTTCCCGCTAGAATGGGTTGGATTGTTTGGGATAAGGGGCAACATGGATTAACCATGTCTGATGGTGAATTGGCATGGAGTAGTTTTGACAAGGCTCTTCGGATCATAACTCTAAATCGGTGTACAATTGGAGAACGAGGTGGAAATATCCATCGTTGTCAGAAGCCTGTGAAATTATATGCTGAAATATTAAGAAAAAACGCCAAAGAGGGAGACAAAATTTTTGATAGTCATTTAGGTTCAGGAAGCAGTAGAATAGCAGCTTATGGGTTAGGCTTCGATTTCTATGCCACCGAAATAGACGAAGAATACTTTCAGGCACAGGAAGAACGTTTTCGTCGGGAATGTTTCGGAGAACTCAAAACCAACAAAGGGATTCTAGTACAAACAAGTTTATTTGGTGTATAACTAATAACAAAATAAGGATGAAGAAATATTTCGTGCAAATAAACTGGTTGAGAAAGATGCTCAACTTCGGTTGATGTAGAAAAGAAAAAGCCACGATATTTGTGGCTTTTTCTTTTTAGATTTTAGAATAATGATATTTGTTTTCCTTGCATGTTATCATAATTACATATCATCCATTCCTCTTGCTTCCTTCGGTTCGTTTTGCTCGCGCTAATTGTGCGTTCGATACGATGAATGATCCATCCATTTTTATTGGTATAATCTTCAATTATAGGTAAAGGAAACATGGTCAGCATGAATTTACCTTTAACGGTTTCCAGCAGATTCAACAAATCTTCCATACTTTTTTCATTGAAGCAACCTTCATAATGACCGCAATCTGTATTAATATATGGCGGATCGACAAAATGAAACGCATCCGGGTTGTCATAACAGGAAATCACTTCCAGTGCGTCCCGATTCTCGATCGTCACGTTTTCCAAACGCGTACATAAATGCTCTGTAAACAGGTCTTTAGCACCTGCCACCTTTTTAGGCATTTCCCCGTTAAAGTCGTATCCAAATGTCGTTTCTATTTTTGAAGCAAAAGACATTTTACACAAAGCCCAAATAGCCCATGCGCGTTGTACCTGACTGAAAAACTGTGGATAGTTAAGTATGTGCGCAGCATGGGTATGCATATCCCTGCAGTGCAGCGTTTTTTCAATTTCTACCTTTAATTCCTGATAGTTGATCTTTGCCATCCAATAAAATGTCGTCAGATCCATATTCAGGTCGTTAATGATTTCTGCACCGACCGGATGCTTTGCGAACAATACAGCCGCACCACCACAAAAAGCTTCAGTATATAACTTGTGTGAAGGAATAAGGGGAAGGATATGCTTCAGCATCGTTTGCTTCCCGCCATAATAAGAAATTGGAGTTTTCATTTTGGTTATTATTTAAATGTTACTACTTTTGTCGCACCACTCATGTATGAAACAAAAATGCGCAACAACGCAGCAGAAGGTATTAGCCCTCGGCTGTGCGTTGTGGCGCATTTTTGTTAGTACGTGAGTGGTATTACTACTAACAGGCTGGGGGCTTTTTTATAGCCTTTCCCCCACAGGCTTATATTCAATTTTGCCAAATCACTGAAAATCCGTATATTTGCGCTTATAATAGTGCTTTCTTATGCGGAATCCTGAAATGACCAAAATACGTGACCGGAAGATGGTAGAAACGTTCTATCTTCTCTATGATAAAAAGCGCATCCGTTTGGAGGATGTTCTTTTGCGTATGAGTCATGACCTGTTCTTTCTTGATCAGAACTACATCTACAAACGGATTTTTTATATATCGGAGAATTTATCATATTACGAACAATTAAAAGAGGGCAAAAAGCCCGATTCAAAAAAGAACGATACAAATCAACTTAGTCTTGGTTTTTAACCGTTGTATCATAGATGATACAGCGGTTCTTCGTCTTCCGTTTTCTCCGGTAAGTCCCCATTGCTAATTTTCATTTCACGGTCTTTCATGTCGGCATGGCTTGCAAGTTCCATTGTGGTGTAATCCATGATTTCACATTCAAAGCTGATCCGGTACAGGTTTCCCGCACCCCCCGACTCTTCCCGTCCGACATGGGTACGTCGGAGCGTGCCGAAGTTCTTTCCCGATTTTCCGTGTAACATCATCCCCAGCAATGTCAACAGGTCAAGAAAGGACAACGCCTCTTCCTGCATTGCCGCACCTTCGTAGGTATCGGAAAAAGTTTCGTAAAACAGCCGGAAATCAATCTGCGTGTGAAGCCGCTGAACGAGTAACCCTTCATCCTCAATACCCAGCGTATTAAATTCAATGAATACAGCCGGGGACGAAAAGGGATGTTCTTCATCGAGAAAACTAACCTGTTCATGCCACATGTCTATATGTTCAATCCCCGGTGTATTTTCCATCCGTTCCCTTAGCTCGGAATACTCATCCGGGATAGATGCGAGGAACTCATCTTTGCTCCGTATTATTTCAACCAGTTCTTTGTAGCAGTCTGTCCAAATCATAACTATATAGATTAAATATTCGAGAATCGTTTGTCAATCTCCGATGCGATCCATGTATCGAGTTGCTTCATAAACGTAGCGGACTCACCCATATACTGACGTTTGGGGATTCTTATCCTGCTGCCTACTTTTTTAAGTGCCATACTTTTGTAAAAGGAAGCCATTGTAGACAGCCGCTCATTGGCTTTATTTTGCCGTAATTCGCCATTTTTCCTCTTTTGCATTGATCCGGTCGACTTCATGTACAAATACCAAAAATAACGTTTCATTCGCTCCGTTACGACAATGTACCCGCCTTCATTGTGGATCTTGGCATAAGCCAGCGGATCGGTCTGATAAATGATACGGTCTATTCCACGGCTGACCGCATGGATGCTGTCGCGAAGTTTCCCGCTTTGTATCAATACGCCACGATCCGAACCAATTGTGAGTGACCTTTTAGCCCACGGTGTCAGTGATGTATCAAGAAACCCCTGCCTGCGAAAACTCTGCTTGAAGAAGTTCACACCCGCAACTTTCGCGTAGCGGTGCGCATCTTCTACCAGTGTGGATAATTCTTTAAAAAAATCAGGTAATTCAGTTCTTTCCATTTGCATTTCAAAATAAAATTGTATATTTGCAATGTTCGCGGCTGTAACAGGTCAAGAGCTCCCTTCAGGAGTGGTAGTTTCGGCTACTGCTCCTGAAGTTCTTTAAGAAGGTCGGTTGCTTTTCCGTCCACCACGTCTTGCCATGACACTTTCACGGCTTTTCTCTTATAAATGAACACCATCCGCTGCCCGGCATACTTTTCGCCATACAGTTTGTATATGCCGTTCAGTTTGTTTTTCAGCATTTCCGGTTCGACAGTGTCAAAAGCGCTCAAATTGAATACAGTATATTCGCACTGCTGTTTTTTCGAACTGTCAAGCCCGTGTTTTATACCGCCCAGCCCCTGAATATTTTTCAGGTCTGCCAGCTTTTCGTTAATCAAATATTCCGGGTTCTTTACCCCGTCCTCGTTGATGTGCGGGCGGATTTTTACTTTCATCTTCAGTTCCTTTGAAATTACCCGTGCGCTTTCCACATTCTTTGCCAAGTCTTTCGGATCAGCAAAGTCGCTGATCATCACTTTCGATTCCGGATCACGATGGTAAGGGGCGTATATTTTATTCCGCTCCGTCTCTTTCCTGATTTTTATCAGGTCATTGTCCGGCATTGAAAAATAAGGATGTGCAACCGTGAATATCTCACCGGATTGACCTACGTTATTCGCAAAAGCATCCGGTATCGTCACAATAGGCGTAGCAGGCGTTTCCGGTTCGTCCGTTTGTTCGACATAACACCTGCACCGATATCCGTTGGGCGGGTAGTTCTGCAGCCAAAACGGATCGTTAATAGGTTTTACGACACCATCCAGTATCCTATGTGATTCTCTTACCCGTTCATCCCCGGCAGTCACATACTTCAGGTTAGGCATTATATCCGCATTCTCCTTGAACTCCTGCCATTCACTGGCGCGTCTGCCGCTTGTTTCTGCCGTTTCAAATTCCGTGCGAAGGTAATTCTCATTATAGTCTTTATGAATTGCCATAACCTTTTCCCGGAAGTCCTCATAAGAAAGTTTTTTCCCCTTATCATCATAAAGGGCATCATTCATCTCCTTAATTTCCTGATACGTCTTCGCTCCGGAGAATTTGAACAAGTTGTCACGTATCCGTTGAGGTTCTTCCGCCTGTTCCGGATCATTATAGTCGTCTTCTCCCCATCCTTCAGCCGCCTTCTTATTCAGTTCCTCGTATGTCTTTCTGAATAATTCCCCGTCAATATTCCCTGTCTTAACTTTACGTTCGTAAACCTGTTTCATCACTCTTCCGATGATACTGCTGAAATCATACTCCCCGGCTTCCATGACAGGCGACGTTACCGTTTCATCGTCCGGTTCGGTCTTTTTTTTTTGAGGGTCTGTTTGGGGCTGATTCGGCAATGTTCCTCCCTGCTGCTCACCACCGGGATTTTTCTTTTGACCAATGATCGGCAAACCTGTTTTTTTAGCAACTTCTTCATGGTCAAACTCAAAGGTATAAGCCAGCTTGTTGATTGCTTCGATGTATTCCGTGATAGACAAACTTTCCGTGTCGTCCCACTTCAGTTTCAGCCTTTCAAGCGGTTTGTATACCGGGCTGATCTTTACCAGTTTGGGAATGATAATGTAATTGAAATAAAACTGGAACAACATTTTATCATATTCGTGCCGCGATTTTTCAACACGTTCATGTACTTCTGCCGTACCTTCCCACGCACCGTTTTCAGTTGTTCCCGTCTGACCCAGCAAACGTTTACTGATCTGGTTGTCACATCGTTCCTCTAACGGTAAAAAAGCATTGGTTGTGTTTCCCCCGGCTTCTTTCCCATACTCGACCGTTTCGTTTCCTTGCAGCACAGCAAAGAAATTATTCCTGAAGTCCGTCATCATTTCGAATAATTCGTCCATCCGCTTTTTATCCATTCTGTCTGAAGTAACAAAGACGGGCGGAACACCATATTTTTCGATATAATTCATCCATGCCCCCAATCCTAATTTCTTGGCAAGAATGATGACCGCCAGTTCGTTGAGCATCCCCAGCGACCACGGATTCCCGAATTGTACATAGTACGGTTCAAGCGCACCGTCTTTGTACGACCATCCAGTCTGGTCTGATTCCTCCCTGATGATGATTTGTTGTTGTGGAATGTAATTTGACATGGGAATTTCTTCGACATGGCTAATTTCCAAATTATCATCAAGGTGGGAAAGATCGGCAAGTGATACCCCCTGTAACTGATGCAGAAAACAGATTCTGATAAGCTGGTGAAACCATGGACGATCCAGTAATTTTTTTGCTTCCTCATCTTCATTGTCATTATCATCCACAAGGTTATATTTTGCCTGTTGCACAGGTAAGACGCGATTGTCAATGGTCGTCTGCAAATGTTCATCGTTATATAACGACTGAAAAAAGCGGTATAATAAACCACGTCTGGGATCATCCGGATCGGTAGCTGCGGTCACTGACATGATCCAGTCGTCAATGGTCTTTTCCCGATAAACAACAGCCTGCCTTTTATACATTGTTCCTGACGTTGGCAACCCACTGCTGTCCATTCGATAATAATACTCATTGAGTACATTCTTCAGGTTCATCCGACGAATAGCCTTCTGTTGAAACCAGTTGAATATTTCTCTTAATTTTTTGTACATAACATACCTTTTAAAAGCGATTTAAAAACTATTTAAAGAAACCATCCACCATTGCGCGTGTGCCCGTATAATATGGGATATTGCGCGTTCCCGTCTTCATCCGTTACCGGGGGAATATCCTGTGGCAAAGTCATGATCCCGTCGCGCAGTTTGACAAGTATGCCGTCTGCCCAATCGTTCAAGCCCGACAAGGAATCCGGAACTTTACGGGTTGCATTCCGGCTGACAGCACGACAGGCTGTGATACATGCGACCACACGTACCAACAACCCTGTCCGGATCGGAGGATCACCAAATATTTTCCCCACGTCGTAACGACCACCGATATAGGCGCACACTTCACTTATGACAAGGTCTTCAATCCCTGCCAGTATCTCTTCTTCTTTCTCTATACTTTCGATCAGCAACCGATTCTGTATGATGGTTGTCAGATCATCCATGTTGATGTACTTCATAGTTACCAAGTGTATTTACGTTTATATCTTCCCGCTTTCCACGGTCGTGACGCGGGTTCATCCTCTGATTGTGGGGGATCAGTGTATATTTCAAGTTTCTTCACCGCCTGTTCATCGGCATCCGGACTGTCGTCATGTTCTGTCATACCCGGTTCAACCGCATACAATTGCTTTAAGCCGACAGCTATGTCAGGGTTTGACTTTAGCAGTTCATTGACATACATACGACCGTTCTGATAATACGGGTGCATGGAAAGCATACGAAGCAACTTGGTCATCGTTTTGGGAGTTTGTATTGGAACCAAATTAAGCTCCACCCCCGTTTCCGCTTCAGCTTCCTCAATGTTCCGTTTAACTTCATCATTCCAGAATTGACTCTCATATTGCCAAAAACAGATAATGCCCCGCGCCTTAAATTCCGCCTGCTTCATGCACATCCACTGTACACATAGTTTCATTTTTGACTGTTTGACAAAACCATCAATCAGCCAAAATTCATTCCTGTGCCGTCCCCAAATCTTACATGCGTTAAAGTCACTTGTATCTGTCCCGGCATACGCAATGTCCCAATGTGCTACAATCGCATTCATCGTGTGCAAGTCTGGGAGTTTTCCCCACTTCACCATTTCGGGCTTGAATATTCTACCTTTGACAAGCGGGACATGGTTATACTCCGCGTGTGCCGCGAGAATACCCATGTCTTTTTCCTGTTGACGATAGAACTGGGCGGAATACATCGATTTCCACGCTGGTTCATACGTTACCGGATCATAAGCCTTCACCAAGTTCCAATCCCAATCAGGATGCCGTTGTTTTAACAATGTCTGAACCATCCGGGATGCAAAACGGTTGTTAGCACCTATCAGACGTCTGCGCTTTCCCGTCATGGTTGCCAGTATGTCCGCTTCGATCCAGTCCGCATAATCATCCTGCATCCGGTTATTTTTGATAGTCTGCGGTGTCTCCAAGTCGTCGATCACCCACAAGTCCGGACGGTGCGCACCTTTACGAAGTCCGCGAACCTTTTGCTTCGCACCGAACGCCTTGCAAATAAAGCCGTTCATCGTTACAAAGTTTCCCTTTTCCCAATATCCCGGATTATACTGCTCGCCAAAGTCGTGTTTCAAAAGTTCGTTTGCCTCGAATTCCGCACGCAAATCTTCCAGCAGGTCACAAGCGCGGTCAAACGTATCGGAAACGATACACATATAAAACGTCTCACCGTTAATCCATAACCATAGGGGAATAATCACATCGTTCCACACCGACTTTGCAAGTCCGCGTCCCCATTCGGCATATCCCTTGTAAATCGGATCGTTCATCACCTTATTGGCATGAGCGATCTGAAAGTCCGCACAATCCGCTGTCGCATAATGCGGAAGATAAGTTTCAACAAGGTATTTGACGTCATTTTTGGCACGCTGTATGCGGTTCATCCGAACTGTCAGAGATTCGTCCGGATCAATCAGGTTGCCTGTGCACCGTGCACGTTTTAACTTCTCCTGATACTCTTTGAGGGCTTTGCTATCTTCGACTTTCATTATCCCAACATTTTTGCGGCTTCATAAAGGTGGTTCTCCTGAAAGTCCAGTGTTTTAAAATAAAGGTCTGCATTGTACACCTTCATCGCATCGAATATACGGCTCATGACATCAATGTAAATAGCCAGCGTAATCCGGTTCTTTTTGTCCACCTCCTTGAGCTGGTTTCCCCATTGCGCCACACTGTTATCAAGCGTAGCCGCCTGTTTTCGTAGTTCGAGCACCTTGTCACTATCACCTTCGGTAATGGCTTCGTCAATCATGCGCAGCAGCTCCAGTTTTTGGTCTGCAAGAATGTTGATAATCTGTTTCAGGTTGTCACCCTGTTTTTGTGACGAAATAACAGATGCCTGACGCTCTTTTTTCCAAAGTGCGTCATTCTCATTAATCCAGCTTGAAACAGACCTTTCCGACACGTTTATTCGTGTGGAAATCTCCTTGCACGTCATTCCTTCACGTACATAAAGGTCGTGCGCTTCCTTCTTCAATTTACGGTAGTATTCTTTGCTTGGCATATCGCTTCCTTTCGTTTACGCAGCAAAGGTCATATTTCAACACCACCTGTGGAAAACGGCTTTTCATGTTGGAACGTATTCTTTCCAAGTTGGAAAAAATACGTCCTTGTTAACACTGTTTTTTTTCCAAGATGAAAACGCTTTTTCCGTACCCGCCTTTCCTTTTCCAATTTTGCAGCATGAAATTTTAAATATCGCGAAAATGAATCTGACTGCAACAGCGGAAAACGGACGTGCCCGGATTGAACTCAAAGGCACAATATCAAAATGGAGGGAGACGGAAGCGGAATTCACTTCCAAAGTTGAGCAACTGATAAGATCAGGAATCAAGGATGTGCATATCTATATCAACTCTCCCGGTGGCGAATGCTTCGAAGCCAACGAGATCGTGAACGTGATCAAGAAGTTTCCCGGCAAAATTACGGGTGAAGGCGGTGCGCTGGTAGCCAGTGCGGCAACCTACATCGCTATCAACTGCACATCGTTCTCCATGCCTGCCAACGGGCTTTTCATGATCCATCAGGTCAGCGGAGGGGCATGCGGGAGAGTCGCTGATATTGAATCGGCTTTGGAGGTCATGCGTAAACTGAATGAGCACTATCTGAATGCCTTCCTGTCAAAGTGCACGGACAAGAAGAAAATCCGGGACGCCTGGGAGAAGGGCGACTACTGGATGAGCGCGCAGGAAGCGAAGGAAAACGGCTTTGTGACGGAAGTTACAGGCAAGGCAAAAGTCGATAAGGCTATGGCACAAATGATTACCAACTGCGGTTACACAGGTGAAATTGAGATTACTGACTCTATTAATAACGAAAAATCAAAAAATGACATGGATTTAACAATGTTGACTACCCGCTTCGGAATGGACGCAAGTACCACGGAAGCACAATTCATCGCACAGGTAGACGTGTGGAAGCGTAAGGCAGACCGCGTCGACATGCTCGAAAGACAGGAGGAGGCACGCAAGGAACAGGAAATCGAAAACATCCTGAACAGTGCGATCAAGGAAAAAAGAATCACAGCCGACGTTCGTGACGACTGGAAGGCGAACCTGACCAGCAATTTCGATACCGCAAAGAAGCTGCTCGACGCTATCAAGCCTGTGGAAATGCCGGAAGTTCATGCTCCCAGTCTGACGGATACCACAAACAAAAAGTTCGAAGACCTTCAAAACGATCCGGAGGCTTTGAAAAATATCATGGAGAAGAATCCGGCTGAATACGAACGTCTTTTGAATGACTACATAAAGCGTAACGGAAAATAAAATACTAACCATTTAAAAAAAAGAATATGGCACAATCAGTAGACGGTCTTTATTTGAACAAGTACGTCGATCCCCAACTGTTGATCGAACGTCGCAATTACAGGGCGGACTTCATGCAGGTCTTAGGCTCTGTTCCTGCCGGAGCTTTGGCTGCGGACGGTGTACGCAGAAACAAACTGATTAACAATGTCGGTTTTCGCGTAAACAACACGGAAGATTTTGAACCGAAGCAAATGACCGGAAAGAATTATATCGTACCGTGGGAAATCTACGATACGGAACCCAGTTCCTGTACGGATGACGAAATCCGTTATCTCGCTTTTGACAAGCGCGCTGCTATCCGTGTGAAGCACAATGAAGCCTTTCAGGTCGGTATCCGCAACCATGTGCTGCACAAACTGGCTCCGGAGGATGATTCAAACGAAGAAATGCCTGTTATCCGGACAACGGGTGAGAAAGATATTAATGGTCGTTTGAGACTGTCTTATAAGGATCTGGTCGATTTTGCAACGCTCGCAAAGACGTGGAACCTTCCCGTTACCGATGCCCTGTACATGGTGCTTTCCCCCCTGCACATGGGTGACTTGTTGCTGGATAAGGATGCGTCCAAGTACTTCTATGACCGTACTTTCTACCTTGATCCGGCAACCGGAAAACCGAAAGGCTTCATGGGTATCAAGTTCTTTGAGAATAACGACTGCCCGTTCTATAATGCGGAAACAGCCAAGAAGGTGGCGGAAGGCACAAAACCGTCTGCCGAAACGGACTTTCAGGCAAGCACGTTCTTCTATGCTCCGAATACGTATTACCACATCGAATCCGTGAAATCCCTGTATCGTCCAGAAACGACCGATACACGCAGCAAGAGTCCTACATCCGAATATCGTACCCAAACCTACGGTATTGTAGACCGTATTGAAGATTTCGGTGTTGGTGCAATTTTATCAGGTAAATCCGTATAACGAATTATTTTATGGGAAATTTTACAGGAGTAATCATCAACAAAGTTAATGGCGGGCTGGTACGGGATACCGATACCAGTGACCGCATCATCTTGCTCGTGGTCGGTGGATCGGAGATCGGAAAACTTGAATATTACAAGCCGGAAAACCTCAACGACATTACCGATTTGGAAGCACTTGGTTGGGATGATACCATTGATCTTGAAAACAAGGAACTGGTGCATTACCATACCAGCGAAGTCTTCCGCCTGTCTCCAGAACGTTCGCTGTATCTTATGCTGGTTCCGAAGTCTGAAAAAGTGTCAAGCCTGCTGACGAAAGAAGATTTCGTCAATGCGGTACGTACCATCAACGGAGTAAATACCATTGGTATCTGCTCACTGACTGCGGACGAAACAATCACTGTAGCCATACAAGAGGCACAGAAGATGGTCAATAAATTCAGGGAAGACCACCTGTATATCGATGCGGTAATATTGGAAGGTGTCGGAAAGTATATCAATGCCATTGCCGATGCTGTCGACCTCCGGAAGTTGGATGCTGAAAACGTCTCTGTCGTGATTGCACAAGACCCGGCACGGGCGGCAAAGGATGAAGCATACCGGACACACGCTGCCGTGGGAAGCGCACTCGGAATGCTGTCTGTCCGCTATGTACATGAAAATATGGGCAGTGTTGATATTGAAAACCACCCACGGACGGCAAAGGGGACAAAGGACTATCCATTGACTGACAAACTGAACGGGCTTTGGCTGGATGCAGCCTTGAGCAATGGCAAACCTTTCTCACAGTTGAGCGTATCCGACCAGAAAAAACTGACTGAACAAGGGTATATCTTCGTCGGCAGCTTTCAAGGGTATGCCGGATTCTTTTTCAGCAATTCATGTACGTGTACGGAAGCGGACAGCGACTATGCATATATTGAATATAACGCTGTTTGGAACAAGGCGGCACGTATTATCCGCAATACCTTGTTACCGCGTGTGAGAAGTAAGGTGAAAGCTGACCCGTCAACCGGATATATCAGTAATACCACGATCAGCAGTTGGGACGCGCTTGTCAAATCCGCACTGGAAACTATGGTAACTTCGGAGGATATTGCAGACTTCGACATTTATATCAATCCCAAACAGATGGCTGTCAGCGACAAGCCTTTCAATATCAAGGTAAAACTGGTTGCAGACGGTATTGTACATGAGTTTGAGATTGACTTGGGTTTCACAAATAAAATCTGAAAATATGGCATTGTTAGGAACATTAATCAACAAGTTCGGAAAAATAGCCGGATGGAACAGCGTCAAGGTTGTCATGCTCGGTCGTCAGGTAGAGGGTATCACAGCCCTTTCCTACAAAGACAGCAAAGAGAAAGACAACATCTACGGTGCCGGTGAATTTCCTGTCGGTCGCGGTGAGGGGAATTACAAGGCTGAAGCATCGATCACCCTTCTGAAAGAAGAAGTGAACGCCTTGCAACTGGCACTAGGTTCGGGAAAGCGTCTCACGGATATCGAGCCGTTCGACATTCCGGTCATGTATGAGTATAAAGGGCTTGTCATGAAGGACGTAATCCGGAACGTCGAATTCACGGACAATGGCGTGGACGTTAAACAGGGTGATAAAAGCATTGCCACACAATTCACCCTTCTTCCCAGCCATATCGACTGGAATGTGGCAATGTAGTTTAATAACCGTTTAAAAGACTTTTAAAATGAAAGAAGAAATGAAAATCAAGGCTGGAAAGCCTTACGAGGAACTGACAACGGAGGAAAAGGCTTTGATTGTCGATTTCACAGAGGAAGAGCATACGGAACTGAAATTGAAATACGGAAAACGCCTGAAGCATGTCACCGTACAGGTGGACGAGGATGAACGTTACGACTACCTGATCGTCCGCCCGAAAAAAAACATCCTGCTGGCTATGGCAAAGAAAAAGGATGATCTTGAAGAAGCAAATGACATCCTGATCCGGAACTGCGTGGCGGCTGGCAATATGGAGGCGTTGGAAGATTCTACCGTCTATACTTCAGTCCTGACCGCCATCGGACAACTGATCGCCGGACAGGCGGCTTTTATCAGCAAAGCATAGAGGAATATTCATCAGCGTTCGGTCTTGTCGAGGGAATAGATGCCATCCTGAAAAAAGTATATGGCTTTGACATCCCAGACAAACTGGACGAAGATGAATGGCTCCGGCTCTATGCCGAATACCGCATGTTGCGGAAAACGGAGTTGGAAGAATTTGAAATAGTAATGCACAATGCATTCGCTAAAGTTGTAAACCGATTATTCTCAAAAGACAATGCAAGTGACTCAATGGATATTGGAACTGGTTGACAGGATCACGTCTCCGCTACATGCGGCAACCGATGCAGCCGAAGAAGCTACACGGGTGATCGACGACACGGAGGAAGTGGTTGAACGTCTTGGGGAGACATCGGGAAAAACAGCCGGAAAACTGGAAGGGCTGGGAAAGGGAATGTTCTTTCTCAACCAGCTGAAGGAAGGTGTTGACAATATCCGTGATTCCTTTAACGACGCCATCGAACCGGGCATCCGGTTTGAAACTGCCGTTGCCGAAATGTCCGGTATCACCAACATGGAGGGGAAGGAACTGGACGTTCTCGCCACCAAAGCCCGTAACACGGCAAAAGCGTTCGGTGTCGATGCGTCAAATGCTATGGTCGTTTATAAGGACTTGCTTTCAAAGCTTACTCCGGAACTGAAAAAAGCACCGGACGCGCTCGAAATCATGTCGAATAATGTAATGACACTTAGTAAAACGATGCAAAATGACGTCCCCGGAGCGTCTGCAGCCATGTCCACCGCCATGAACCAGTATAAGGTTTCCCTTGATGATCCGATGAAAGCCGCACAAACTATGACGGACTATATGAACATCATGGCGGCAGGAACTGTCGAAGGGTCTGCCGAAATCAGGGAGGTCGCGGAAGCATTGAAACAAACGGGTAGTGTTGCAAAAACATTCGGGGTTGAATTTGCCGAAACAAACTCCCTGATCCAGTTGCTTGACAAATCGGGGAAAAAGGGTTCAGAAGGCGGTATCGCTTTGCGTAACACGATAGTCAAATTGCAGGCTCCGACTACGGACGCGATCAAGCAACTGAAAGCTGCCGGGGTCAATATAAAAACGATGCAAAACCAGTCCCTTTCACTGACTGACCGACTGCGTGCCCTGACTCCGGTCATGCACAACGCTACAATCATGTCCGCGTTGTTCGGAAGTGAAAACCTTGCTTCAGCGATGGCTTTGATTGAGGGTGTAGACCAAATTGACACATGGACGGAAGCGATACAGGGTTCTACTTCTGCGGTCGACATGGCAAATAAACAAATGGATACTTATGCCGAAAAGCAGAAACGTATGCAAGCGTTTATCGACGACCTGAAGATCAGTTTCTTTGAATTTGTAGAACCGATTGCCCCTGCCATTGAAGTTGTGGGAATCTTTGTAGGCGCGCTTGTCACGCTCGGAACTGTCGCATGGTCTATTTCGCAGATCATGTCACTTGGAATAACAAAGATTGCCGGGGTTTGGATTGCGTCGATGGCTAAAATGGCATTGTCTACAATCGTGGGTAGCCGGCTGATTTCCGTCGCTATCATGGGTATCCCTGTCATCGGCTGGATCGTTGCAATCATAACGGCTGTCATCGCTTTCGTGGCTTTCCTTTATAACAAGTTTGAAGGAGTCCGTGTGTTCCTGTTCGGGCTGTGGGAAGTCCTTAAAACGGGATTTCTTTCCTTTTTCAAGACGATTCATACCATCCAAATGGGAATCATTGAAATTCTGAATCCGGTTAACTGGTTCAGGGATGACTGGAGCATTGGCGACGTATTTGAACGGGTAAAGAAAGAAGTGTTTGACAACGCTGTGGCAGTCGGTCGGGCATGGGAAGAAGGCAAGGAAAAGGGACGGGAAAGCTGGCGGAACAAGGACAAAGTCCCCGGACTTGACAAGTTCCAGCTGGACACCGCACCAGCGGCAGTCAACAAACCGACCACCGTCACAACCTCAACCGGGGGGACTTCCGGGAAAGACGTGGGACTTGGTGGAAAAGGTGGAAGCAGCGTGAGGAATATCACCATGAACGTGACATTCAACAATCATTTCAGGGTTGCGGCAGGTGCGGACATGCGCGATGTTGCGGATAAGGTCAAACGGGAAATTTTAGCGGTGATAACCGATACAGTACCAGCAATAGGATAAAGTTATGACAGGAAATACAGCGTTAAATATTGGTGCATTGTTCACGGAGGTCTTCGGGATTTCATCTCCGATTTATCTTCCGTGGGGACGAACCCTGCAGGATTACGATCCGGGGAAATACATCGGAGTGACAACGATTCCGGATGCCGAAGCCGAAGCATACAGTTGGATGGGGACTCCGGTCATCGGGACGTTTACCCTTGACGGTAACAAGCAATACAGCACCTATAATCCGGACGGGTCACGCGGCACGATGAATATGGCTAGTTTTCTGATGCCGTATGCAACGATCGTGGACTTTTCGCGCTCGATGAACTGTTCAAAAACGAAGGTATTGGGTGTTCACGGAACTGTAAAGGAAGTCTACGGGCTCGACGACTGGAAAATCAATATCCGGGGATTCTGCATAGCAGACAAAAGCCGGGAAGGTTATAAGACGGTTGCCGAACAAGTGAACGCGCTCTGCAAGTTCCGCAAAGTGACGGAAGCGGTCGGAGTTACGGGAAGCATCTTCAACAACAAGGAAATTTACTCCATTGTCATTGATAACATTTCGTTCAATCCGATTCAGGGAAACAGCAGCGTAGTTCCGTTCACGATAGAAGCAACGAGTGATAACCCTTATGAACTGACACTATGAGCTATATGATGTGTAGCCGGATCACATTCCCGGCAAACAAGAGACGCGAGGAACTGGTCATCTATACGATTTCGTCGGTTCACATCGAAAGTTCATGGAAGATGCTGACAGACTCTGCAGAAATAGTCCTTCCCAGGCGTATCAAATACTTTGCCGGAAAAGACCTGAAGGAACTGCTGTCTGCCGGGGATCAGGTGAAGATTGAACTCGGATATGATTCCAACCTGTACACGGAATTTGAAGGATATATATCGCTGATCGGCTGGGGTGTTCCAGTGACGATTCGGTGCGAGGACGAAATGTATAACCTGAAAAGAAAAACAGTGTCCTATTCCGCAAAGAATGTCACACTGAAGAAACTGCTTGCAGACGTTGCCAAAGGCTATGAGGTGAAAACGAACTATGATGCTGAACTTGGTGCGGTACGGTATTCTTCCAGAACGGTCGCGGAAATCCTGAACGACATCCGGAAGAAAACCAACCTCCACTGCTATTTCATCGGTAAAGTCCTGTATTGCGGAAATGTCTATTCCGAAAAGGTCGACACCGAAAAGGTGAAAATCGTACTGGAAAAAAATGCCGTCAGTCAGAACCTGAACGAAACCAACGGTGAATTTCAGGTCAAGGTTGTCAGCATCGGTGCTGGCGGCAAGAAACTGGAAGCAAAAGCCGGAACGGAAGGAAGTGAGGTCTATAACCTGACTTACAATGAAAAAGGAAAGTCCGTCAAGGTCGAAGACCTGAAGAAGTTCGCCAGAGATTTCTATGAAAGCCTTAAAAAGCAGAAGTACCGCGGGGGCGTCGAACTGTTCGGGATACCTGTCGTCCGTCACGGTATAACGATTGACCTGAAGAGTGAAATAACTCCGGAAATGAACGGATACTATTACGTTGAGAAGGTGACAAAGGATTTCAGTGACGATGCTACATACAGGCAAAAATTAGAGTTGGGAGGACGTGCGGAATGACTACGGATGAACAGTTACGTGATGCGCTTGAAAAATGGCGCGAAGGGGCTAGACAGGCGCAATTGCGCTGGGTAACGGTAGACAAGGTTGATAAAGAAAACAAGGCAATGGATGTGACCGGGGTCATTGACCAGCTTGAATATTATGATGTCCAGCTGGGAATGGGTGCATTATGCATCTATCCGAAACCGGGAACAATTTGTCTGGTCGGAATCATCGAGGGACAGGAGACTGACGCCTTCCTGATTTCTGCTGATGAGGTGGACGAAATTGTGCTGAATGGCGGGACATTGGGCGGACTGGTAAAAGTCGGGGAACTGACGGAACGGCTGAACCTGATTGAAAAGGACATCAATTCATTGAAGCAGAAATTGTCAGGATGGACACCTGTACCGAACGACGGGGGATCGGCTTTGAAAACGGCATTGTCTTCCTACATTTCGGAATCACTAAAAGAGACACAGGTCAGGGACATTGAAAACGAAAGGGTGAAGCAATGAAAGGACTATTACTCGACAAGGATGGTGATATCAGAATTGTCCCCCATAAGGGAAAAGACGGGTTGACCGGGTTCGTAATCGGTGACACTCTGATTCAAAATGCGGCAATCGTGCTTGAGCTGAATCAGGGTGAGTTGAAAGAAGACCCGGTGCTGGGTGCGAACCTGATCCGGTATATCCGTTCACAGGCTGATAAAAGAGCCATTGAGAAACAAATGAAAATCCACCTGAAACGCGCGGGCATTGACTATTCGGAGCTGGTGGATAAAATAAATATTGAAATTACTAACGATTAAAATGATTGAAAATGAAAGCAAGTAACGATCTGATTAAAAAGTTCGGAGTAGACAAAATCATTCACGGACTGATTGGGATGCTCATTTTAGCCGTGTGCGTGGTAGCATCTGTTTTCCTGTTTGGGGTGAGCTTCCCTAGCGTATTGGGCGGCATGGTTTTGGGAACTGTATCCGCATGGCTGGCTGGTAAATGGAAGGAATCGAAAGACGATGTTCCGGACATGGCAGACATTCGGGCGACGGTACGCGGAGCATTATTGGCAGATGCGGTCATATTACTGGTGTGGATAGTCTTCCGCCTGATTTTATAAGTATGTATCATGAAAAGACTACACGTACAGTTATGGATCGCAGTTTTCCTGTCCGTATCCGGAATGATCCTGCTGTTTTGCGGATTTTGGGTAGTACCTACGGGACAGATTGACAACTCGGTTTTAGTCGCCTATGGCGAAGTTTCAACTTTTGCGGGCGCACTCTTCGGAGTTGATTACAGGTATAAATGCAAGTATAAGAAATACATTCAAGGAGAAGACGAAACAGAAAATAAGGAGGAAAAGAAAGATGAATAAACCTATATACATTATCATTCATTGTTCTGCAACACGCGAGGACAAAGATTTCACAGAGAAGCAAATTAATGATTCACACGTAGCCCGTGGCTTTGGAAAATGGGGATACCATTACTATATCCGGAAAGACGGACGTGTGATCCCCATGCGGGCGGAGAACGAAATCGGAGCACATGATAACTTTATCGTTCCCGGTATGAAAATCAGTTATAACCGATGTTCAATCGGTATCTGCTATGAAGGGGGACTGGATAAAAACGGCAAGGCAAAGGATACCCGGACGGACGCACAGAAGAAAACTATGCGCGAGCTCGTTCAGGACATTTGTCATCGCTACGACATTATTGATATCCTCGGACATCGCGATACCAGTCCGGACAAGAACGGGAACGGCATCGTCGAAAAATGCGAGTGGATGAAAGAATGTCCTTGCTTCGACGTAAAGAGTGAATTTACCTCATTTTTACCACCTGTAATCGTTCGACCGTAATGAAAAAGATACTCGTTTTTTTACTCACAATCGTGGTGCTGTCCGTCTGTTCCTGCCGATCGTCCAAAACGGACACGACCGTCCATCAGGATAACACGGAGCAGAAGCAGACGGAACAGGAAGAAGTTTCTACGGACAAAGCGCAGGTCGACGTAAACAAGAACGTTGAACGAATTATCGAGATGATGCAGCAAATGGAATTCAACTGGCAAAAGACGAACTATTCGCCACCGGATTCGACCGGGAAACAATACCCGACCTCTACGGAGACAGCGACGGGAACGTCTACCAAACAGGAGAAAGAAACCTATAATGAACAGATTCAGGTACAAATACAGGAAATTCAGGAAACCCTGCTGACACTGAAGGAACAACTGGAAAAACAGGAGAAGAATGATACAAAGGTCGTTGAAAAGGTCGCGTACATTCCTCCGTGGGCAAAAGCCGTAATAGCAGCCTTTTTTATTGCATTTGTATTTTTTATTTATAAAAATGTAAGATGAAAACTGTAGTACAAGCCGGACAAACCCTGCTGGACATAGCCGTGCAGGAATATGGTACAATCGAAGCGGCTTTCATGCTTGCCAGGACGAACGATATGGGCATAACGGACACCCTACAAGCCGGACAGGAAATCGAAACCCCGGAAAAGGTCTATAACAGTGAATTGGCTGATTACTGCCAGCGGAACTCCGTTTGTCCGGCTACTTCTGAAACCGCCTCAAATGCGGTACGATTGAGAATTTTCACCGAACAGTTTACCGAACAATTTAAGTAATGGCTAGAACAATCGCAGAAATAAAGAAAGAAATGACGGATGCCTATATGTCAAACAGCATTATCCGTGACCTGTATGGCATCACGGGTGATGCCGACTTTGATTCGGTGTTTTCCCCCGTATCAATAGAAAGTACCCTGTTTTACATTTTTGCGGCAACAGCGCACGTCATAGAGCAAATGTTTGACCAGTTCAAATCGGACGTGGAGGAACGGATTGACGCCAATATCATACCGACCGTGCGATGGTATCATAGCAGTGCGCTGGCTTTCCAGTATGGTGATCCGCTGGTCTATGATCCGGAGAAATACCAGTTCCGGTATTCCGTTATCGACAAAACCAAACAGCTTGTCAAGTATGTGGCAGTCAAAGATCGCGGAGGAAGTATTCAGATACTCGTGTCCGGAGATGAGGGGGGACTTCCTTGTCCTTTGACCGGGGACGTTCTGACGGCATTTAAAAGCTATATGAATTCGATCAAGATTGCCGGGGTAATCTTGTCGATACAGTCAATTCCGGCAGATGACATCCGTATCAACGCGACCATAGAAGTCGATCCTATGGTTATCAACGCTTCCGGTATCCGCCTGACGGATGGTAGTAAACCAGTACTTGCCGCCATCAACGATTATCTGAAAGGTATCGAGTATGGCGGTAAATTCAATAAGACAAAACTTGTTGACGCGATACAGAGGGTTGAAGGCGTACTGGATATCGAACTTGGAGAATGTGCCGCAAAAGCGGCATCCGCTACGGAATATAACGTAATTAAAAATAATAACTATACGGCTGTAGCCGGGTGCTTCATCCTGAACAGCCTTGAAACCTCCCTGACTTATGTGGTATGATTTTGACATTATCAAATACGCGCAGTATGTGCTTCGTCCGTCATTGAGGAAAAGGAAGATATTTGCAATCATATCCATCTTCCTTCTCCCTTTAATCTTCATTTACACCCTGTTTAAAAGCTACCGTAAACAGGCTATCAACAAGCTGAATATAAACGGTCAGGTGATATATATCGAGAAAGTGCTGAACGACAGGTTTTTCTTGAAAAACAGGGAAATATACATCACTGATATTGCGGGAAAAGAATCGTACCTGTATCACCGCAGGGAAGAGCAAATCCCGTCCTACCTGTATAAACGGGGTGAAGGAGTGGGAAAGAAACACATCCAGCAGCGCGGTGAAGGGAACTATTCGGGAAATTACATGGTGAACATACCGTCGTTCCTGTCAACGTATGAGAATGAGATTAAAAACTTGATTGACTATTATAAACCAGCCGGACGAACCTACGTCCTTAAAATATACGAATATGAATAAACTGTTATTTAAAGAAGGCGGACAGCCATTTTATTTGGATGATTTGGAATTTATGCAAGAATCCACAGCAGACGTATTGAAAGCCATTTGTTCCGGGATGAAACTGGGAGAGAAACATATTCTGTTAAGCGATCCGGTCAGCACGGAAATCCTTGGTTCCAATACAGTGTATACTATTGTCGGAAATGGATATATCGTGATAGATGATGAAGTTTATCCGATAAAACCGGATATTCTTACTGTGCCTACATCACAACCAGTATACTGGGTGGTTGTTCAGGAAAAATTTCAAAATGAAATATTTGCGGACAATTCTGAAGCGCAAGTATATGAGCGCAGGTATGTAAAACTGTCAACAACATATACAAAGTCAGATATGTATGTAGGCAGAAATGATGTAGTAACATTCAGGAATAAAATATTGGCTATTGTCACAGATTATTTGGACAAGACCATAATAGAAAAGGACATGAAAGCCCAGTTATCCCTAAGTGAAGTCGTTTCCGGAAAAGCAGAAATCATATACCGGGCAAAACAGACGGGCAATGAAACTGTCTATTTTAATATCTTGGCTGCTGCCAATACAGGAACTTCCATGATAGCTCCTGAAGTGAACGGCAAACGGAGATTATGTACATTTGATTCGTCTGTAAAGAATATTTCCGGAGTGTTCAGTCTATCGATGTCGTATGCAGATTCATGGGATAATCCACAATCAATGATTGTTCAACTCACATTCGATAACGGCAACTGTTATATAGCTTCAGCAGATGGCAGCCCACTTGTCCAAATGCCTGCAAGTACTATTTTAATCGAGGATACATTAAAGATTTAACTGGTAATGGCAACAATATACGAATTAAAAAGACGGGCACAGGAACTTTCGGCAAAGAAAGATTCCTTATCCATATCACCTGAAGAAGTGGGCGGCTTGATTGATGAAACGCTGGATGTCATCAACGAAGCGGAGAAAAACCAGATCGGGTTGGGGATTCGTAACACATACACCACCGTCGCGGAGATGAACGCGGACAGTACTTCCCCGGTCGGTTCTGACGAAAAGCCGTTGAAATTCGGTCAGATCGTGACGGTGTATGACGAGAATACCCCCGATGCAGTCGACAATGGTAACATCTACGCCTTTCAAAATCCGGGGTGGAAACTTGTCTCAACGACAGGCAACCTTTCCGTATATGCAAAAAAAGAAGATGTAGAAACGGCAAAGAATACGGCTGATGCTGCACAAAAGAAAGCCAACGAAGCTGCGGAATCCGCTAAAAAAGCGAATGAAAATATCGGAAAGCTGTCCGATAATATCGGCACGGAATCGGAAAGCGAAGACGGGACAGTATGGGGTAAACTTAAAAGCCTTTCTGACGATGCCGACAGCACATCACAGGACGTGTCTTCATTAATGGTAGATTTCGTACATCACTCAACAGAACGCTTCGACGAAATAGTAACAGACTCTTCCATTGTGTTGGAGCAGTCCAATGCGCCTACTGAAGACGGTAAAATTATATTTGTCGCCAGTCTGGGTAAATTTGCCTGCTTCGTTGACAACAAGTATTATCCAAGCTGGAAAGGTGTTGATGCCTATATGAATACCGACCGCACACACCCGCACGAGAATAAAATATACCTGTTCGGGAACAAGACCTACATCTACTTTGCCGGGGATTTGCTTTCTGCCGACTCCGACGCGATGCAGTTAGCCGCGTCTGCGGACTTGGCTGCAAAAGCGGCAAAGAAATCGGCTGAAGACGCACAGGCTACCGCGTCTTCAGCATTGTCGCTGGCTAACAAAGCCCTGTCCGTTATCAATGTCAACGAAATATGTGGCGGCTCTGTCTATTCCTTGTCCGCAGCCATTGCCGCAATTACGGAAAGGGAGAATGCGGATAATGTCACTTATCGCAAACCGGGTATCGTATTGACTTATAAAATTGCTGAAGGTGAATGGGAATCCAAACAGTTTGCCGGATCATCCCTTGAAGGCTTTGCCACAGAAGCGAACTGGACGGACTTCGGTGGTGCTGGTGGCGACATGACGGGCAAAGGCGCAGTGCTACTGATCGATGAAATTGCACCATTATCAAACGGATACTATATTCTTCAAACGGCTATCAATGCCCTGACAGCTTACGAGACAGCAAATGAAACGGAATGCATCAAACCCGGTGTGGTTATCATCTACCGCACCGGAAAGGAAACATTCGAGTCCAAACAGTTGTGCGCGTCCCGTGCCGATTATAATGACTTGGCGGCATGGAACGACTTCGGTTCTGCCGCTGGGGGAACAGTCGAAACCGATTCCGAAATCATCAAGGACAGCGTGAACCCGGTAGCAGGTGGTGCGGTCTATGATGCCATGCCCGTCGACGTGGATGGCGAACAGGCGGAAGACGGAACGGTGCGTGTGTACATGAAGAACGCGGAAGGGTTTCCGCTGGGCGACGGTTTCACCTTTGCAGTCGGAACTGGTGGCGGTGGGGACGTTGCCGGGACAATCGTGTATATCTATCCGCAAAAGACCTCCCTGTATGCCGCACTCGGAACTGACGACCTGACAATCAGGCTTGCAATCCTGTCACGTACCGGATCGGGTGAAATGGTTTCATACAACAATATCGAAACCCTGCAACTGAAAGACAAGTCAACGGGGGAAACGCTTGAAACGTTCAACGTGAACCGGGAAAGTTCCCCGTCAGATACGGACTACACTTTTGTGATTCCCGTTAAAAGCTATTTCAGCGAAGCGATGAACCGCAAGTTTGTGGTCGTTGCCACCGATGACGGGGGAAACACCGCGCAGAAGACAATCAGCGTCACGGCTGTAAACCTGAAACTTTCCCGTGTATGGGCTTTGTACAAAACATTGCAGGAAGGTTCGGGACTCATCACCATGACGGACGTGTTCAAACTGTCCTCCGCCAATAAGTCAACCGTTACGGCACATATCAAAATAGGCGACGAATGGAAGCTGATCTCACAAACCAGCGTGGCTTCCACACGCTCACAGGACTTGCAAATCAACGTTTCGTCTTTGGGACTGAAACATGGTGCATATACTGTCAGGATTGTCGCACAGGACGTGGAATCGGGCGTATGGTCGAACTACCAGTTCTTTGATGTGATGATTGTCAACCCGTCAAGTCTTATGCCTGTCGTCGCGCTTGCGCATTCCGAAGAAACGGAAACGGCATGGTCAGTCAGGAAGTATGCAAACCTGAACATCGAAGTGGCGTGCTATGATCCCAGCCATGTCGCTACCGATGCCCATGTCGAAATACACAAGGTCGCGAAAGTTACCAATACCTCTACCGGAGACAACAGTGAAACCGATACGGTGCTGACTACCGTATCAGTAGGACGTAACAGTACATTCAACCTGTCCACCCGTGTCGACGGTTTTACGATTGCGGACAATATCAGGAACGTGCTGGGTATTTACGGCAAATGCGGAGCCGGAGAAAGCAATACGATCGAGTACTCCGTTAACAGTTCCGTCATAGACATCAATGGTGACTCCAGCTATATGATTTGTTTCAATCCGGCAGACAAGGACAATTCGGATCAGGACAAGTCATGGCTGTACGGACTTTATGAAATGAAGCAGACCGGATTCAACTATTCCACGAATGCCTTTGTCGCTGACAAGACCGAAGGAAAAGCGTTCAAGGTTTCGGATGATGCCACCGCATTGTGTACTTATCGTCCCTATAACCGTACCAATATTGAGCAGACCGGATCGACTACCATCATCAAGATAAAAACGCAGAACGCTGCCGATCCTGACGCGAACGTCGTGTCATGCTGGGACGAAGCAAACCAAATCGGGTGGCGTATCACTTCAAAATGCGTGTACTTCAAAGCACTCGGAACTGAACTGATTGAACGGTATTTCAAGCCGGGCGACATCTACGAGTTTGCCTTTGTCATTGAAAAGGCAAATGCGGAAGAGGACGGCAAAGGCTATATCAAGCTATATTGTGACGGTGACCTGATTGGCGCATCCAAATATACGGCAGGACAAAGCGCGATCAAACAGTCCGAACAAATCAGCTTCTCCGGAACAGCCGGGGAACTGTACATGTACCGCTTGCTCTCTTGGGAAAAGGAAATGGCGGACGAACAGATCAATGACGAGTTTGTAATCGGCAAGTCCGATACGGACGAAATGATCGCTTTGAACAAAAAGAACGATATCCTAACCGACAATAAAATCGACCTGAACAAAGCACTTGAAATGTGTGACTGTCTGGTGGAAATGCCGCACGGGGATTATAAACTTGAAACGCTTGACAACGTAACGGATACGTCCACCAAGATATATACAGACCTGTACCTGTTCTGCAAGGACAAAGGTATGAGCCTTATTATCGAGAACGTGGAAACGACCAATCAGGGAACGACATCCGCCTTCTATCCGACCTATAAAAACCGGAAATACAAGCTGAAAAAGGCAACTATTCGCGCAATGTATCCGGAACGGGCTCCGCAGGCTTTGCTCGACGCGATTGCAAACAAGAAAATCATTTTGCGTGGTGAGACTATTCCATTCGACAAGGTTTGTCTGAAGGTCAACTATGCATCACCCGACAAGGTAAACACCCCGATTTCCCGTATCAATAACGATATGCAGAAGGCTTTGGGCGAGGAATATATGACCCCAGCGCAGAACGCGTACTATGCGGATGAAAACAACACGCTGGACTTGCGTACAAGTATTGACGGTAACAGCGTGCTTGTCTTCAAGTCGGATACCGGAAATATCAATGACGCGTACTTTTGGTGTCGCGGTGACTGGAACATTGACAAGGGAAATCCACCGACTTTCGGCTTCAAGGATGTTCCCGGCTACAATGCCGACTGTTTGAGTTATGGCGACTTCACCGACCTTCCGGACGTGACGGAATCCTATTTCATGTCCCATGCTGACGACTACGATCAGGATACGATCTACATGCTTTCCAAATCAACGGACGCTTCGTACAAGTTCATGGAATACGTCGACGGGGCATGGAAGAACACTACCGGAACAATCTCTTTCAACGGCAAGAAAACGGTCGTTACCGGACGTGTCCTGAATCCGGTTGAATGTGTTGAAATGCTTGATTATGAAGGTATGTGCATCTTCGATGATATCGACAACTTCATGACCATGCAGTCGACGCACAGCAAGTGGGTGAAAGGCTTGTACGGTGCGGAACTGTCAACGGAAAGCCTTGTTCCCAAATGGACGATGTTCTTTGAATTCCGTACACCGGACGATGACGGCATGAACCTTGCCTATGCGCTTGGAAAGAAGACACCGTACCACTGGAAACAGTTCTGCGAATGGGTGTATTCATGTAACCCGAAGAACCGTATGGCAGGCGGCAAAATCAGTATCAACGGGGCACAGGTCAGCGATACGCTCGAAAACCGATACCGGAAGCTGGTTGAGGAAATGGACAAGTATTGCAGCGTGGCTTCTTTCCGCGCATACCTAGTCCGTATCCTGTATCATTCAGGCGTCGACCAGTTATCGAAAAACAGCATGTGGGCTTTGTACCTCTGCCCGGACGGTATTTACCGTTGGTACATGAACCACGATTATGATTCTGACAGTACGAACGGAAAGAATAATTCCGGTATCTTCAAACTTCCGTATAACGTGATGCTTGACAGCGTCATGGAGGGGGAAAACGTATTTGCCGGACGTATGAGCGTCGTTTGGCAAGGCATGTGGCGTTATGATCAGGTCGGACTTGCAGCGACCGCGGAGAAAATCCGCACATCGCGCCTTCCGGGTGGCGAGTCCGCTTTCTCCTACGAAGCTGTTCTGCGTGAATCGGAAGAAAAAGACCACCTCTTGATCCCTGCGATCGTCGCCTGCCGTGATTCCGTGGCGAAGTATATCACCAATCCGGGCGGTCAGGCGTTCAACGTGATCTCCGGTATGGGTATCCCTTACCGCCATTACTATGTGTCTGCCCGTTATGACTTCCTTGACGCTTATTTCGGTGTCAGCACGATCCTGAAGGCGGATAATATGTGCATGTTCCGCGCCATCGGTGAGGACATCAATATCGAAGTGACCGCAAGCGAGCAATGGAAATTGTGGGCGGGCTTCAATACGCCAGCCGCACAACAGGGGGCATGGGCGGAAGAAGACGGCTCAAAGGTGACATTCCATTTCGACGGTTCAAACTCATCGAGCGCGATCTATATCATCGGTGCATCGAAGATCAAATCTTTGGGTGATTTGAGCACTGTCAACATCGACGGTACACAGGCAAAGGACTTCACTACGTTGATCCGTGTCGAGGAACTGGTGTTCGGCAGCAAACGCGAAGGATATGCCAACAATAGCGTCACAGACCTCCCGCTTGGTGAGAAACCGTACATGAGACTCCTGAACGTTGAGAACTTCAAAAAGCTGGTATCTCTTGACCTGACCGGGGCAACACGCCTTTTGCGCCTGTTGGCATACGGCAGTTCCCTGCAGATCATCAATTTTGTAGGCGGTTGTCCGGTTCAATATGCGGAACTGCCGACCACCATGACACAGTTCAAGTTGATGAACCTCGATAAGTTGAGCTATAAGGGGCTGAACGCGGACACAGGCATTGTTGTTGAATCCATGCCGAACATCACTACACTGCGCGTGGAAAACTGCCCGCTTATCGACGTTGTAAAGATGATCCGCGACATAATCGATTCGCAGGAAGGTAATGTCGTATTCCGCCATATCCGTATCACAAACCGTGATTTCATCGGGAACGGTTCGGAAGTGCTGGAAATCCTGCAACTCGGTATCGGGGGACTGGATGAAAACGGTAATCAGGTAGAGAAGCCCGTACTTACCGGGAACTATCTGCTGGATGAAGTCATCGAGAACTCGGATATAGAAGCGATCCGGAACGGCTTCGAAGGTCTGACCGTCAGCACCATAATCGACGCTTATATCAAGATCATCGACTGGTTTAATGCGGAAGCGTATGGCGGAGAACCCTATTATCCCGAAGTCACACTGGATAATGTGGGTGAAATCATAGACTATTATAATGGTGAAACCTATGAAGAATACCTTCAACGGTTTGCGGAAGAAAATATGGATATTAACGATATAGTAAACAGCAAATAACATGAGTACAAAAGAACAGAGCGCAACCCTGCTGCGTCTCAATAAACAGGAACAGGTAAAAGCCTTGCAGGCGGTAGGCTTTGCCGACATTACGGAAAACTCGCGTGCCAGCGAATTCCCGAACCGGATAAAGTGGGCTACCGGATTGCTGGACATGCGGGTGGCATGTAACCGGATTTCCGATAATTCCAAATGGTATTTTACCCGTGAGGAATGGAACTCGTTAACTCCTGCCAACAAGTTGAAGTTTATCCGTCGTGGTTTGTGTATCCGGGCACATTCGCAGTCTTTTGTCATTGCGGCACAAGAGTGTTATGCAGCTGACTTGTCTTCCAACTTCTATTGGGGCGGTCTTGGTAAAACGATTGACGGGCTTTCCGCAAAGATGCTGGGCAAAATGTACACTTGTTTCACCGGGAAAGAAGATACACGCCTGATCCTTGATGCCCTGAAAGGAACAAACTCGAACGGTGTGGAAGGCGCACCCGCTGCGGAAGCTGCCGTAGCCTATAAAGCCTTCACGCTTGATGGTGACGGTCTGGAAGATGATACAGAATGGTTCTTGCCTTCTTCCGGACAGATGATGATCATGTATCGATACCGTGACCAAATCAATGAAATGCTGCGTGCATTTTGGAGCAGTGACAGCATGCTGTTGACGGACAAATACTATTGGACGAGCACGTACTATGATACGACAAATGCATGGACGTGTAATTTGAATACCGGACACATGACCGTACAGAATAAAAATACAAGCTTGTTGCATGTAAGGGCAACGGCAGAAGATTAACCCATTAAAAACAGTGTATTTATGACAGACAAGAATAATGAAAGCGCATTGCTTTTGCGTATGAATAAAGAAGAACAGGTATCTGTTTTGCAGGAGATCGGTTTCACCAGCGTGAATGAAAATACGCCTGCCAGTGACATTGCAAAATATATCAGGTGGGCTGGCGGGCTGCTTGACCTGTCCTTTGCCACAATCCGGATCGAAGACGGTGTCAACGTGTTCTTTACTGCTGAAGAATGGAATTCCCTTAGTGCAAATAACCGTTCAAAATACCTGCGTATAGGTGTCCGTATCCGTGCGGATCGTCGCCAGTTCGTCATAGCGAAAAGCGACTGCACTGACGATATAGGCGGACGTACTTTCAAATGGGGGGCATACGGTACGGACATCCGTGGCGTTAAGAATTACGGGAACGGTAATCAAGGGCTTTATGAAACGGCAGACGGAAAGCAAAATACAGATGCTATCATAGAAGCCACCGCAGGAGTTAAGGATAATTCCGGTGTTGTCGGTGCACCAGCCGCGGAAGCAGCAAAGAACTACAAGGCTTGTACGCTTGAACTGGACGGACTTGAAGACAAAACCGAGTGGTATCTTCCCAGCGAAGGAGAACTCATTACCATCGCTAAATATAAGACCGAAATCAATGAGCTATTATCCTCTGTATCAGGTAATCAAAATATAATTACAACCGACTGGTATTGGAGCAGCACCGAATACGACCCCTCGAACGCGTGGTGCGTGAACATGCACAACGGCAGCGTGTACACGGGCTACAGGACTAACGCAGGCAGGGTTCGTCCCGTTTCCGCAATAGATTCTTTATCTCTTTAACTCTTAGATAGTTACGTTTAATTAGCCCCGGTAGGGGCTTTTTAAGTTTTAAAATTTTAAAAAAATGAGTGTTAATAGTTTGACAATCATTAACTTTGCGGAGCAAAAGAAAAATTTTAAAAATATCAAAAATTAACATGGGAAAAGCAGAGGACAGACCAGTCTATCAATTAATGTATCGGTTATTAATGTTGATACTTGATGCAAGAGACAAGTTTCCGAAGAATTACAGGTACGAATTCGGTACGGAACTTATGATGTCCGCCCTTCGTTGTTGCGAGTTGATCCGTTATGCAAATTCAAGCCTTCCGCGTCGAGTGGAATACCTGAACGAATTCCTTGTTAAGTTTGATACGTTGAAACTCTTATTAAGGGTATGTCGAGACCGGAAACTGATCAATATTCAGACGACAGCAGACATCATTGAGATGATTACGTCGATTGAAAAGCAAATTATAGGGTGGCGTAATTTCACCGCTTCCCAGGAAAAGACAGCTTCCGTAAAGCCAGAGCCATAATCTTCACGGAGTTTATGGGAGAGCAATCTAATTTATCTATTGGGCATTCCCCCGGTAATGAACCGGGAAAGACTAAGACAGTGAATGCTGAATCCTCGAACGCGTGGTACGTGAACATGAACAACGGCAACGTGAACACGAACAACAAGACTAACGCAGGCAGGGTTCGTCCCGTTTCCGCAACAGATAAACCGATCTATGACATACCCTTATCTTCCATCGTGCATGCATTTGACGTCTGTTGCAAGAATAAACGCAATACAGATGACTGCATAGAGTTTTCGTTTGAATATGACACGGATTTGGTTGCCGTGTGGGATGCTATCAGATACGGTCGCTACGAACCTGATTATTCAAAATGCTTCATACGGAAAAAGCCCGTTCTTCGTGAAATTTTTGCTTCCGCTTATGTTGATCGTGTAATACAACATTGGGCTGATCTACGCCTTGATCCTATTTTGGAAGAGCGTTTTCAGGCACAGGGAAATGTTTCAAAAAATTGCCGTATTGGTGAAGGAGCACTTTCGGCTGTTACCTATCTGAATGGGATGATCATGGAAGTCAGTGAAAATTATACGAAAGACGCATACATTTTCAAGGGTGATTTCAAAAGCTTTTTTATGTCAATGTCCAAATCCCTGTTATGGGAAATGATCGACCTGTTTATCCGGGATAACTATAAAGGCGACGATATAGAGTGTTTATTATATATATTGCGCACTGTTATCTTTCACCAGCCACAGCATAAATGTTATAGGAAATCACCGTTACATTTATGGGATGAGTTGCCTCATGATAAAAGTTTGTTTCATGCTGATCCGGATCATGGTTTTGCCCCCGGCAGTCTTCATGCGCAGAAATTCGCAAATTTTATCGGCTCTTGTTTTGATTACTATGTTTCCGAAATACTGGGAATCAAGTATTATGTGCGTTTTGTGGATGATTTCGCCTTTGTAATGCGTAATAAAGAAGATATTCTAAATACTGTTCCTTTGCTTGACAGTTACCTGAAAGAGCAGCTGCTTCTTAAATTACATCCTAAAAAAATATATATACAGCATCATTCTAAGGGAGTTTTGTTTGTAGGGGCATTCATTTTGCCCGGTCGAATTTATATTTCAAACCGTGTTGTCGGTAATTTATACGATGTAATCAGCAAATATAATAAAATAGCGGAGGAAGGCTTTGCGGAAGCACACGCGGACAAATTTGTTGCCACCCTGAATTCCTACTATGGATTAATGAGGCATTTCAATACGTACAATCTAAGACGGAAAGTGGCGAAACGTATTAATCCTGCATGGTGGGAATATTTTTATGTTCAGGGACATTGGGAGGTTTTTGTGTTGAAGAACGAATATAATTTTAAGAAACAATTAAAAAAACAAATAAGAAAAGGCAATGCGAAAAAATATCTTACCCCGGAAATTGGCTAAGCCGATCGAACAATTATCCGATGGAACATGGATAATACGATATGCAATACAATCCATTGACAGAACCGATAACGAAGGAAACGAACTGGTGACATTTGCCAGTTCCATATTCCTTGAAAAACCAACGTTGGAAATGATAAAAAAAAGTATTCATAGATATGCAATGAGCGTTCTTGATGATGAAGATGTTCTTCCACTTGTTGCCAATCCTGATTTATCAGTTTACATGATCATAGATTGAAATTAAAGCCTGTTTAAACGATGATTAAACAGGCTTTAATTTTGCACCAAAAATCACATTTTGTTTTATGTTAATATGTGTTTTAATGACACATTTTGTTTTTCGGTCGGGAATTTTTTGATTTGGCGATTGTACTTTTAAAGCAATAGCATAAATATTACCACTCTTTACCAAAACCGACCGATCCTGATAACCAACAAAGGAAACAGTCAAGGTATCTCCCACAGCACATTCCAAAACAAAGTCACCTTCTATATTCGAGGTAGTTCCTGTCATACTTCCGTTCACCCTTATAGTAGCTCCGATAATAGGTTCCTGTGTGCTATCATCGGAAACGATTCCACGAATTGTTTTTTTCTTTTGCGTTGTCTTTTGCTGCGATTTTTCGGAAGCGTTTTTCTCTCGTATAATTATCTGCTTCCCGTCTATATCATAGATTAGTGTTGTGTTCTTTAATATTTCATCCAAAACTTGAGTAATATCTTTCTTATTGACATCCACATTGATTTTTTTCAATAAGTTTTTATCCGTAGAATATAAAAAGATATATTCACTGTTTTTCTCGATATACTTGAATATATCTTTCACAGTAACATCCTGTAATTTGAATGAAAATACTCCATTGTTTTGTTCCATGGCAACCATGGAAATCGGAAGAAGCAATGCAAAGAACAATAACATTGCCGAAATTTGTTTTCTTCTAAAATAATCCATATTTTTGCATAATAGTTTAGATGCTCATGGCATAAAATGTCATTCATCCAGGCTCGGATAATGTGAGGTTATCCGGGCTTTTTTATTTGAATGAAAAATACCACGAGGGATTAATAAAATAAATTAAAAGATTAAAGGTAGAGCAGTCTTTGACTATATCTTCTACCAGAAGTTGAGTGAAGTGTTACTTTTTCTTTTTCATAGGCATCGTGTGTTTTTAAAGATTAGTATTTCGGTTAATAAACAAATAATATCCATTAGCAGTTGCACGGATACCGATAGGGTGTATTTTTGAAATTCTTTCAAGAACCTTTTGCAGTGGCACACTTAAATCAATCGTTCCTTGTAAAGGGAAATTTTCGATAGACGGATCACAAGTAATTTCACAACCATAATAGAGGGAAAGTCGTTGCAATATAGTACTCATATCACGCCCTTCCAAAGGAAAGTGTCCTTTCGTCCATGCCGTATATTCTTCCGCATTAACAGAACGTTTGACATTAGCCACCCCTTCGGATAATTTCAACAACTCGTTCGGTTTTACGGCGGTCTCCTTATTTGCATGATCTTTCACTATGATAGAACCACGCACCAAAACCACTTCTGCCTCACGCATTGCTTTGTAAGCATCGACATTGAAAGCAGTTCCCGTCACACGGATATCAAAACCGGAAGTTTTCACTATAAATGGTTTTTCAGTATCCTTCTTTACATCAATGAAAATCTCGCCGTCTACATAGATTTCACGGGATTTACCCTCAAACACACTAGGATATACGACCTTAGTACCAGCGTTTACATACAGCGAAGTCCCGTCAGCCAGTACCAACCGCGATGTTTTCCCTTTAGGAACAATCAATTGGTTATACTCCGTCTTTTGCGGTTTACTTTCCACTTGCTGCTCATTGACCGAAGCCTCTCCTTCCTGCGAATAACTGATACGGGCGCCTTTATCCACTTCTATCCGTTGCTGTGCATGAGTGATAAGAAGCACCTGTTGCACCGTATCAGTCGTACATTGTTCCAATAATGCAATAGCAGTATCTATGGAATGTGAATGATGATCCATATATATTTTTGTTCCCCAGGCGATACCTGCAAATAAAGCAGCCACCCCTGCCGCTAACATATATATTCGCAAATACCTGTGTCGTTTGGAAACAGGCTCGCGATTTACATTTTGCATTAAAGCATTCCAGCGTTTTTCTATATCCGCTTCGGGTACTTCTTTCTCCAAAGTCCGGAAATAGGAAATCAACGGATCACGTTCATTATCTTTATCTTGTATAGTGTCTTTTTTCTGCATAAATTAGAGTTCGTTTTATAATAAAGACGGAATGGATAAAAAAACCTACTCCATTATTCTGGATTTTTTTTAATTCTATGGCTCCGTTTTTCTCATTTCCACTTTTTATTGTTACTTTTGCAGCTCTTAAATAGAGCTAACACACTTACCGTTATGACAGATATAAAAAACGAAGAAGCAGGTGAAAAGAAAAGCTTGAACTTTATTGAGCAAGCAGTAGAGAAAGATTTGAAAGAAGGTAAAAATGGAGGAAAAGTGCAGACGCGCTTCCCGCCCGAGCCTAACGGATACCTTCACATCGGTCATGCCAAAGCTATTTGCCTTGATTTTGGCATTGCAGAAGCACATGGAGGTGTATGTAACCTTCGTTTCGACGACACAAACCCTACCAAGGAAGATGTGGAATACGTAGAAGCTATCAAGGAAGATATCCAATGGTTAGGTTACCAATGGGGAAATGAGTATTATGCTTCCGACTACTTCCAGCAATTATGGGACTTCGCTATCCGCCTTATACAAGAAGGAAAAGCATATATCGATGAGCAGACTTCCGAACAGATTGCACAGCAAAAAGGAACTCCTACCCAACCGGGTGTGGAAAGTCCGTACCGGAATCGTCCTATCGAAGAAAGCCTCGAACTTTTCAAAAAGATGAATAGCGGTGAGATCGAAGAAGGCGCTATGGTGCTCCGTGCAAAGATTGACATGGCTAATCCCAATATGCACTTCCGCGATCCGATCATCTATCGTGTGGTAAAACACCCGCACCACCGCACAGGCACCACATGGAAAGCCTATCCGATGTACGACTTCGCCCACGGACAAAGTGACTTCTTCGAAGGAGTTACCCATTCCCTGTGTACGCTCGAGTTCGTTGTGCACCGCCCGCTTTACGATCTCTTTATCGACTGGTTGAAAGAAGGGAAAGACCTGAACGACCATCGTCCCCGTCAAACGGAATTCAATAAATTGAATCTTAGCTATACACTGATGAGTAAGCGTAACTTGCTGACACTGGTGAAAGAAGGCCTGGTAAACGGCTGGGATGATCCTCGTATGCCGACAATCTGCGGTTTCCGCCGTCGCGGTTATTCTCCCGAATCTATCCACAAATTTATTGATAAAATCGGATATACCACTTACGACGCGCTGAATGACATCGCTTTGCTCGAAAGTTCTGTAAGAGACGACCTGAACAGCCGTGCTATCCGTGTGTCCGCCGTTATCAATCCGGTGAAACTTATCATTACCAACTACCCGGAAGGACAGGTCGAGGAACTGGAAGCTATCAACAATCCGGAAGATCCGGAAGCAGGAAGTCACCTGATCGAATTTAGCCGTGAACTGTGGATGGAACGTGAAGACTTTATGGAAGATGCTCCCAAGAAATATTTCCGTATGACACCGGGACAGGAAGTGCGTCTCAAAAATGCCTATATCGTAAAATGTACAGGATGTAAAAAAGACGAGAACGGTATCATCACCGAAGTTTATTGTGAATACGATGCAAATACCCGTAGCGGTATGCCGGATGCCAACCGTAAGGTGAAAGGAACACTTCACTGGGTAAGCTGCAACCACTGTATGCAAGCGGAAGTACGTCTGTACGACCGTCTGTGGAAAGTAGAAAACCCGCGCGACGAACTGGCTGCTATCCGCGAGGCCAAAAACTGTGATGCATTGGAAGCAATGAAAGATATTATCAACCCCGATTCACTGAAAGTTCTTCCGAACTGCTACATAGAGAAGTTTGCAGCAACCCTGCCTCCACTCTCCTATTTGCAGTTCCAACGAATCGGTTACTTCAACATTGACAAAGATTCAACTCCGGAAAAACTGATATTCAACCGTACAGTGGGCTTAAAAGACACGTGGGGTAAGATCAATAAATAACTAAGCCGTCAGGCTTTACTTTATAACATGGGGCTGTGTCAAAAGGAAATGAACAAGAACTTTTGTAGCAGCCCCATGTCAGCAATTAAAAAGAAAAAAATAAAATGGGGAGAAAAAATTCACCAAGTGCAAAAAAAGAACTGACTGAAATCATCCAAAGATACGAAGCCGCCAAAGCAGAAAAACGACAACTATACCTGGATGGCGACCAGCTCGCTGATATTGCCGATTGGTATGCCACCGAACGCAAATTCAACGATGCACAGGAAGTCATTAATTACGGACTTCAACTGCACCCCGGCAACACTGGCTTACTGATAGAACAAGCCTTTCTTTATCTGGATACTCAAAAACTAAGTAAAGCCAAAGAAGTGGCAAACAGTATCACAGAAACGTATGACTCCGAGGTAAAAATGCTGAAAGCAGAACTGTTACTGAATGAAGGTAAACTGGAAGAAGCACAACAACTGATAAATACAATCGAGGACACCGACGATCTGGCCTCAATCATCGAGATCGTTTATCTTTATATGGATATGGGATATCCGGAAGCCGCGAAAGAATGGATAGAAAAGGGACAAGACCAATATGGCGAAGAAGAAGACTTTATCGTACTTCAGGCCGACTATCTGGGAGCAACGCAACACATGAAAGAAGCTATCGAGTGCTTTGACAAGTTGATTGACATCGCTCCTTATAACCCTTCTTACTGGATGGGACTGGCAAAATGCTATTTTATGAGCGAGGATATAAACAAAACTATCGAAACCTGTGATTTCGCACTGGCTGCCGATGATAAATACGGAGAAGCTTACGCTTACAAAGCACACAGTTTCTTCTACCTCAACAACCCCGACAGCGCTATCGAGAATTACGAAAAAGCCATTGAATACAAAGCCATCCCCCCCGAATTGGGGTATATGTTCATGGGGATGTCCTATGCTACCAAAGAAGATTGGGAAAAAACAGAAGAATGTTGTAACCAGGTTATCCGGATTTTTGAGGAAAACGGAGACAGCGGTTCGATTCTACTGATAGATACTTATACCACTAAAGCAAATGCCGTTGCCAAAATGGGAAGATATAAGGAAGCTCACCAGCTATGCAAGAAAGCAAAAGAAATCAATCCGGACGAAGGCCTTATTTTCCTGACGGAAGGGAAAGTATACCTAGAGGAAGATATAGAGAAAAAAGCAACCCAAGCATTTAAAAAAGCTGCAAAAACCAGTACCGGTCCGGAAATGTGGTACATGATCGGTACTGCTTATTCGGAACACAATTATATGTACGAGGCCAAAGAAAATTATGAGAAAGCCTACAAAATCAATCCGAAATATGAAGACCTGCCGGAAAGATTGAGTGTTATCAGTATCATGACCGATGACCTGGACGGTTTCCTCAAATACAATAAAGATTGCGAACGTCCATTCAGAGAAGAAACCATTCAGCAGTTGTTGAACGGTCCGGACCATAGAAAAGAGGATGAACCGATCTTAAAAGAAATTATGAAACGTCTTAAAGAAGAAAAAGAAAACAATAAATCAAATTAAATCATTCATCCCTTAAAAAATGGAATCAGTAGCAGAACTTCTCAAATGGGTATTAGAAAACTTGAACTATTGGGTAGTCACAATCTTTATGGCTATCGAGAGCTCTTTTATTCCCTTTCCCTCTGAGGCCGTAGTGCCACCTGCCGCATGGAAAGCCATGGCAGACGACAGTATGAACATCTTTCTAGTCATTGTATTCGCAACTGTGGGAGCAGACATCGGTGCATTAGTCAATTATTACCTGGCCCGTTGGTTAGGGCGTCCCATTGTTTACAAATTTGCTAACAGCCGTTTGGGGCATATGTGTCTTATCGATGAAGAAAAAGTGCACCATGCCGAAGAATATTTCAGAAAACACGGTGCGGCCTCCACTTTCTTCGGACGTCTCATCCCTGCTGTACGTCAGCTTATCAGTATTCCTGCCGGATTGGCCGGCATGAAGTTAGGCCCTTTCCTACTTTATACAACGCTAGGCGCCGGAATATGGAATACGGTATTGGCCGTGCTCGGATATCTGATTTATCGGTTTACAGACCTTAAAACAACCAATGACGTTTATGTAATGGCAACCAAATATAGTCACGAAATCGGTTATGTCATTATAGCTGTTGTCATACTGGTTGTCGGATTCATCGCTTACAAAGGACTGAAAAAAAAGAAGAAATAAGTAGTAGATATAAAATATAAAGCGCATCTACCAGTCAGGTAGTTACGCTTTATATTTATACTTGAATTAGAAATTAAACTGCACTCCCACGCCCAATATCTCTTTGAATTGTACACGTGATCCTTTTGTACCGTCTTTCTGAGCTATTTTCACATCATCATCATACATCAGATTGGTAGTCAGAGTGGTTGAGAACCATTTATTGATAATCATATTTACTTGTACTTCCCAATTCACATCTATATTCAGAGGTTTATGCAGATAGTCGGAATATAAGTCAAGACGAGAATATACGGTCATATTCTTTAGAAATTCATATTTGACCTCCCCCTTCAGGTTTGCACCAAAAGCTGATAGCAGATGTTTACCGGGATCTACTCCATAAGCCCCCTCATCAGAGAGACGGTCGTTTAGTACGAAGGTGCCACGCCAAGAAGCAGGAGATAGTACAACTGTAAATATCTTGCCCGGATCATAAGTAAATCCCAAACCGGTAGTCAAATAACCGGGAGCCATAAATTCGGAGATTGAAACATCTTTGTTGATCGAATAGTCATACCCCGGAGAGAATTGAGTTTGGAATGTCGCAAATGCACTGGCATACCAATTTTTGGCAATGGAATAACCGTAATTCGTATTCAGATAAATCTTATCATTTGCTTTTCTCGTACCATCTTCCCCAGTCTTATTAAGTCCGTATGCCAATTCCAGACGATTGGTCCATAAATGTTTTTCTTTCTTGTAATTAATCTGATATGTACCTTGCAAGTCAAAGGCCACAGAGTTATCACCTCCGGCAGCCCAGTTGGTCAGACTAACTTGTGTCAGTTTCAGTCCGGCAAATCCTTCTTTAGTCCAGGGAGAAGTTTGAGTACTATCGGCAGTTTGAGCCGAAAGGGTTCCAATGCCCATAGTTGACAGGGCAAAGAATAAAATTCCTATTTTGTTCATGTCAATAAGGTTTAGTGTATAAAAAAACACAACCTAACAAGAATGGAGGTCTGGTGTCCTGCCAGACCTGTCTACCAGTTCTCATTAGGTCAAAATCTTATAATTCCAAATTAAAAAATCATTTCACAGCAGCCAGCGCCTTATCATAATCAGGTTCTTGCGTGATTTCCGGAACAAGTTCAGTATAAGCTACCTTTCCATTTTTGCCAATCACCACCACTGCACGTGCCAAAAGTCCGGCCAATGGCCCGTCCGCCATACGCACACCGTAGCTTTCATCAAAATCCGAAAAACGGAAGTCTGACAATGGAATTACATTCTCAATACCTTCCGTCGTGCAGAAACGACCGTGAGCAAAAGGAAGATCTTTAGAAATAGCCAATACAACCGTATCTTTCAATCCGGCAGCCATCTTATTAAATTTGCGTACCGACGTTGCGCATACACTTGTGTCCAAACTTGGGAAAATATTCAAAATCACATTTTTACCATTCAAGTCTTTCAGAGAGAAAGAAGATAAATCTGTTTTTACCAGCTCAAAATCGGGAGCTACTTTACCCACTTGTATAAATTCACCGATCAGTTTCACCGGTTGTCCTTTGAAATTTGTTGTTGCCATAATGCATATTTTTTTTAAAATTTACTTTATATAGAAAACAACTATTCCTCGAAATATGTTCACGGAAAACCTTTTCTAAATTCAAATTGTTATTCCACAACGAAATTACTCTAGTATTCAATTTTAAATATAAAAACGTATGGAAACAGTATTCAATGAGATTCAACACTCAGTAAAAAATTGGTGGGCTTCTCTTCTCTTGGGAATCGTGTATATTATTGTAGCCCTCTGGCTGATGTTTGCACCTTTAAGCAGCTATGTAGCTCTAAGTATCGTATTCAGCATATCCATGTTGATAAGCGGTATCTTGGAAATCCTCTTTGCAGTCAGCAATCGAAAAGGTGTGCCAAGCTGGGGCTGGTATATCGTGGGAGGAATCATCGACGTTATTCTCGGCATCTACCTGATTGCCTATCCCATGGTCAGCATGGAAGTCATTCCGTTTATCATAGCCTTTTGGCTCATGTTCCGCGGCTTCTCCTCCACCGGTTACTCGATCGACCTGAAACGTTATGGTACTCGCGACTGGGGCTGGTACATGGCTTTCGGTATCCTTGCCATTATATGTTCCTTATTGATATTGTGGCAACCGGCCATAGGTGCACTCTACGCGGTCTATATGATTTCTTTCACTTTCCTCATTATCGGACTATTCCGTGTCATGCTTTCCTTTGAACTTAAGAATTTGCATAAAAGAAAATAAAATTCTTTCGGCACTTACTTTGGTATTTTGTTTATCTTTGTAGGCAATTTACATGAATCAATTAATTAAAAAGGAAGAAAATTATGGCAATGCATACATGGTTTGAGTGCAAGATCCGTTATGAGAAAGTAATGGAAAACGGAATGCAGAAGAAAGTAACTGAACCTTATCTTGTTGATGCACTCAGTTTTACAGAAGCAGAAGCACGGATTATCGAAGAAATGACTCCGTTTATCTCCGGAGAATTTACCGTTTCGGACATCAAACGTGCCAACTATAGCGAATTATTCCCCAGTGACGAAGAAAGTGCCGACCGCTGGTTCAAATGCAAACTTATTTTTATCACGCTCGATGAAAAAAGCGGTGCGGAAAAAAAGACTTCCACTCAAGTATTGGTACAAGCTGCCGACTTGCGTGATGCAGTGAAAAAGCTGGATGAGGGCATGAAAGGAACCATGGCAGATTATCAGATCGGTATGGTATCCGAAACTCCGCTCATGGATGTATATCCTTACAGCGCCGAACCGAATGACAAACCGGAATTTGATCCGTCAAAAGCATAAGTAACAATGAGTATTGCTGACAATTTAAAGCAAGTGCTGGCCGAACTCCCTCAAGGAGTCCGGCTGGTTGCTGTCTCAAAATTCCACCCCAATGAAGCGATAGAAGAAGCATATCAAGCAGGACAGCGTATTTTTGGAGAAAGCAAAGTGCAGGAAATGACAGCTAAATACGAAAGTTTGCCGAAAGATATCGAATGGCATTTTATCGGGCACCTGCAAACGAATAAAATCAAATACATGATACCATACGTAGCGATGATTCATGGAATTGATAGTTATAAACTACTGGCCGAAGTCAACAAACAAGCTGTCAAGGCCGGACGTACTGTGAACTGCCTGTTGCAGATTCACGTTGCGCAGGAAGAAACCAAATTTGGTTTCAGTCCCGAAGAATGTAAAGAGATGCTGAATGTCGGAGAATGGAAAGAGCTGACTCATGTACGCATCCGCGGATTAATGGGTATGGCCAGCAACACCGATTGTATTGAACAAATCAACCGAGAATTTTGTTCACTAAATAGACTCTTTAACGAGATAAAAACAACTTGGTTCACCCACTCTGATACCTTCTGCGAACTATCAATGGGAATGTCACATGACTATCACGAAGCCATTGCCGCAGGAAGTACGCTGGTACGAGTAGGAAGCAAGATTTTCGGAGAAAGAAATTATTGATTAAGTATTAAAAAACATATTGCTATGACCGATTTAAAAACTACTTTCGCAGGGCTTTCTCTTAGAAACCCTATCATCATCAGTAGCTCAGGGCTGACCAACAGTGTCGGCAAAAACAAAAAATTGGCCGAAGATGGTGCCGGTGCTGTCGTTCTGAAATCACTGTTTGAGGAACAGATCATGCTGGAAGCAGATCAACTGAAAGACCCGGCATTCTATCCCGAAGCCAGTGACTATCTGGAAGAATATATCCGTGAGCACAAGTTATCTGAATACCTGACTTTAATAAAAGAAAGCAAAAAGGTATGCCCCATTCCTATCATTGCCAGCATCAACTGCTACACTGATTCCGAATGGATCGACTTTGCAAAGAAGATTGAAGAGGCTGGTGCCGACGCATTGGAAATCAATATCCTCGCCTTGCAATCAGAACTGCAATATACATACGGTTCATTCGAACAACGCCACATCGACATTCTCCGCCGCATCAAGCAGACGGTTAACATTCCCGTTATCATGAAGCTGGGTGATAACCTGACCAACCCTGTGGTATTAATCGATCAGTTGTATGCCAACGGTGCAGCCGCAGTTGTTCTCTTCAACCGCTTCTATCAGCCGGACATCAACATCGAAAAGATGGAGCATATGTCAGGAGAAATATTCAGCAATGCTTCCGACCTCGCCAATCCGCTCCGCTGGATTGGAATTGCATCTGCAGTAGTAGATAAGATCGACTATGCAGCTTCCGGTGGTGTTGCCAATGCTGAATCAGTAGTGAAAGCGATCCTTGCTGGTGCTTCAGCCGTAGAAGTATGTAGCGCAGTCTATCTGAATACAAACGCATTTATTGGAGAAGCCAACCGCTTCCTCTCTGCATGGATGGAACGCAAAGGATTCGAAAATATAGCTCAATTCAAAGGCAAACTGAATATCAAAGATATTAAAGGCGTCAATACATTTGAACGTACACAATTCCTTAAATATTTCGGAAAGAAAGAATAAAACAAATGAAGAATGAAAAATGAAGAATGAAGAATGAAAAATGAAGAATGAAGAATGAAGAATGAAGAATTTACTATGCAGCATAATAGCGCAGCTTATTCTTCATTCTTCATTTTTCATTCTTCATTTCCTACAGCAGGTTGCTTGCCAGTTCACTCAATTCACTTCGTTCACCTTTCAGCAAATTGACGTGTGCAAAGATATTCTGATCTTTCATACGATCAATCATATATACCAGACCATTGGACTGACTGTCCAGATAAGGTTGGTCAATCTGTTGAATATCCCCGGTAAACACCATCTTCGTACCTTCGCCTGCACGGGTGATGATTGTCTTTATTTCATTTGGGGTCAGATTCTGCGCTTCGTCAATGATGCAATACATTTCGCTCAAACTACGACCACGGATAAATGCCAGAGCTTCAATCACCAGCTGTTCGCTTTTCTGCATATCTTCTATGCGCTTCACTTCGGTAGAGTTTGCTGCAAACTGACGTTTTATCACGTTCAGATTGTCAAATAATGGTTGCATATAAGGAGCTACTTTCTCTTGTGCATCTCCCGGAAGGAAACCGATGTCTTTATTAGAAAGCGCTACAACAGGACGTGCCAGCAAAATTTGTTTGTAATCGGTCAGTTTACCCAACGCAGCAGCCAAAGCCAGCAAAGTCTTACCTGTTCCTGCTTTTCCTGTCAGAGCTACCAGTTTGATATTCGGATCATTCAGGATCTCAAAAGCAAAACTCTGTTCCGCATTCCGTGGTTCGATTCCATAATTCTTACCCTTCATCACGCGGATAATAGAATGTGTGAAAGGATTGTAGCGTGCCAATACACTATTCCGGTCACTCTTCAACACAAAACACTCATTGGGATGAACCAAATCCTTAAAGTCGAATTCACTCAAGTCAATACCTTCTTTGGAAGAATAAATGCGGTCGATCAATGCCGGATCTACATTTTCAAAAATCTCATTCGATTTCTCGAACACATCTACATTTACCACCTTATCCGTAATATAATCCTCGCAAAGCAATCCGATAGAACGAGCTTTCATGCGCAGATTCACATCTTTGGTCACTAAGATAGATTTCATTTTCGGATACTTGTCGGTCAGATATTCGGTTGCTGCCAAAATCAGATGGTCGGGTTTCTTTATTGGAAACGATTCCCAAACTTTGGTAGCCGGCACATTGCTTGTCACGACAAACAGACGTCCCAATCCTTCGCCGAGTTTCACCCCGTCGGAGAAAAGCTCGTCGCTTGTCAATACATCCAATTCGCGTACGAACTCACGAGCATTGAAATTAATCTGCTCGTTTCCTTTTTTGAACTTATCCAGTTCTTCGAGTACAACAAGAGGGAGGTAAATATCATTTTCCTGAAAATTCTTCAAGCAATTGTAATCGTGAAGAATAACATTTGTGTCTAACACAAAATTTTTCTTAGTTCCCATGATTTCTTAGATTTAAATGTTGATATTTGCAATCTCATTCGCCAATCCCTGCATTTACGGTTAGATTGACGGTTCTAAAGATAAACAAATTAGCGGGCAATAAAGATTGCCCAAAGTTAAATATTATAAAACATGGACTATCAGAACACTTTAAAGTACTTATATGAGAGTGCGCCAATGTTTCAACAAATAGGAAGCAAAGCATATAAGCCAGGTTTAGAGACTACTCATCGATTAGACGAACATTTCGGGCATCCCCATCAACAATTCAAAACGATACATATCGCCGGAACCAATGGAAAGGGTTCCTGCTCACATACTATCGCAGCCGTATTACAGTCCGCAGGGTACCGGGTAGGCTTATTCACTTCCCCCCATTTGGTCGACTTCCGCGAACGCATCCGCATCAACGGAGAAATGATGCCGGAAGAATATGTAGTCAACTTTGTAGAAGAACACCGCTCATTCTTCGAACCGCTCCATCCTTCGTTTTTTGAACTGACTACTGCCATGGCATTCCGCTACTTTGCGGACCAGAAAGTAGACGTAGCCGTTATCGAAGTAGGAATGGGCGGACGTTTGGATTGCACCAACATCATTCACCCCGATTTATGTGTCATCACTAATATCAGTTTTGACCACATGCAATATCTAGGGAATACCCTGACAAAAATAGCCAAAGAAAAAGCAGGCATTATCAAAGAAGGGGTTCCGGTAGTCATCGGCAGAGCTAAAGGCAGCGTTAAACGTGTGTTCACCATGAAAGCAAAAGAAATGAATGCACCTATCAACTATGCAGATTCTATCTTCCCATATAATCCCACAGACTGGCTTCCTTATCCGGAAATGCAGGCACTAAGAAAACGTCTGGATAATGTCCTGCAAGACTTGATAAAAGAGACTCACCAACCATCTGAAAGCGCACAAGAATCCAAAGAGATATTGCTTTTCCTGCATCCGGCAGACAGCATTAAAGCATTAGACAAAATACTCGACAAGAGAAAAGATGCTATCCGAATTGTCAATGAAATGTTTCCTGCAGGTCTTTTTATGGAATTAAGCGGTCTCTGCCAGCATGAAAATATCCTCACCATCCTGTCTGCTCTTGAAGAGCTGACAAAAATAGGTTATCGCATCTGTCCCAAAGACTATCTCAATGGTTTTGCTGATGTGTGCAAACTCACCGGGCTGATGGGACGCTGGCAGAAAGTACACAGCTATCCGGATATCATCTGCGACACGGGACATAATGTAGATGGAATCAAATATGTCTGTGGACATCTTGATTTCCTTCATCAGAAATTCAACCAGGAGCTGCACATCGTATTTGGCATGGTGAACGATAAAGATATCAGCAGTGTCTTGCAAGAGTTACCGAAAGATGCCACCTATTATTTCACCAAAGCAAGTGTGAAACGTGCACTTCCGGAAAATGAACTATTGGCATTGGCAGAAGAAGCCGGATTGAAAGGTACCACCTACCCCACTGTTGTAGAAGCTGTACAGGCGGCAAAAAAGAACTGCCCCCCAAAAGATCTGATCTTTGTAGGAGGCAGCAGTTTCATTGTCGCAGATTTGTTAGCGAACCGCGATACACTCAATCTCTACTAACGCATCCTTGGGCAGAGCTTTTACGGCAACCGCCGAACGTGCCGGAAAAGCTCCGTCAAAATACGTGGCATACACGCCATTCATCCCTGCAAACAGGGACATATCCTGAAGAAATACTGTGGTTTTGACAATGTTTCCCATTGTCAATCCTGCTTCTTCAAGAATGTGTTTGATATTCTCCAACGACTGGCGAGCCTGTCCTTCTATCCCTTCAGCCATCTGTCCCGTAGCGGCATCAATAGGCAACTGACCGGACACAAATACCATACCATTAGCTTCTATCGCCTGACTATAAGGGCCGATAGCCCCCGGAGCTTTCTCACTGCAAATTACTTTTTTCATATCTATTTCTTTTTCTGTTTATAATGGATTTCAAAGATAAAAATAAATTCTGAATAAGGTTGTTACCATCATTCATCATCTATTTTTCATCCTTCGAAATCTTAAACCCCAGTTTCATTATCAGTTTCAAGGTTTCCACTGAAGAATTTCTGTCATACACCTTTTCTTCTTCAGGCAATTCTTCATACGGAACCAGGCACGGATGCTGTTTCAATACATCATCCCGCTTTTCGCCATACGTCCAACCTTGTTCTATTCTGGTTTTCGACCAGACCTCATGAACATTCTTAGCCATTTCTTCTACCAGGTATTCCAATTCCTTCGGGAGTTGGATGTGTCCTGTATCCACCGGATTGGGAATATACTCTTTCATCTTACAAATCATTATTTATTATGTTACACTTACAAATTTAGATAAAATATTGAATAACAAACAGGTTAATAACAAAAAAACCTCCTGCAAAACGAATTTCGCAGGAGGCTCTATTATTTCTTCTTTAATAAGATTATTCAGCCTTTTCTTTATCTTCTTCTACAGGGGCTTCCGCAGGTGCAGGAGCAGCTTCTACCGGCTTGTCAACTTTTACATCTTCTCTTGAAACGTTTACAGTCACGTTTACAGAAGCAGGCTGTGCCTGATACGGCATACGGTTTTTCGGATCTGCACCATAAGGATTAGGACCTACCGTGCCATCTGCAAACAGCATGTACAATGCAAAAATCCAACCAACAATAGGTACACAGCACAACAAAATCAGCCAACCGGATTTGTTTAAGTCGTGCAGACGTTTCACCCCCTGTGCCAGAGAGAACCAAACAGATGCAATCATAGCAGCAAGACCGATCAATAAACCAAATACTGATCCCCCGGCCGATCCGCTGGCAGCACCCAAAACAAATGTACCTACGCCTAGTGCCCATGCAATACTAGAAACTATACCACCAATAATGCCTGACAAGAAGTATTCGATTCTACGAATACGACCGTCAAATGAGAAAGGAGCTTTGAACATAATTTATTAAGTTTATATGAATAAATAAGTGAGTTTTTATCCGTGTTTCTCAATATGAAAGCAAAGATATAAAAAAAATTAAATAAAGAAAGGATTCGGGCAAAAAGATTGAAAAAATGCCCTGTTTTCTGTAGAAATCACAATTTCACCCCATCCCATTGCATCACTACCACCCACTCTTTCGGTTGGCAAATCCCATGAAAACGGTGTGGAACCGTAGCAACCACCAAATCACAATTGGAAGCTAATACGGTTCTTAACTCCTTCAGCAACATATCCATCCGGATGATTAAATGAAGATACTCCGTCATACACCGGATCACGCGCACATACTGATAAATACACATATCCTCTCCCCGTCTTATCTCCCCCAGTGTTTTAGGAGAGATATCAAGTTCGCTCGTAAAAAAACTGTTACTAAAAATACGATCCGTTGCCATTAAAGCCAATACCAAATTGCTCAAAAACTCGTATGGTTCCTGTTTTTCTTTTGCCATGTCATTCTATGATTAATAATTTATAATATTTCAGTTTTTATTTGCTTTATCAAGTACTATTCACATAGGGAAGCAACCCTATTTTTAATATCCCGACCTTTGTTCCCGTTATCTGATAGTCAGGTAACTCAATCTTACAAAAAACAATTTTATATGAAAGCCTTAGAAGAAATCAAAGTCTCGGTTTACGAGAACGTGTATTCAAAAAAGCCCAAAGTCATGTCTTTCCTTGAAGTCATCATTATGTGTATTCATCCGGTCTATGCCTCTATTATAAACGCTATCCGCCGATACTATGCAGAAGGAGACCATGCCGCGGCACAGAAGTTGAAGAGCCAGCTCCCCTGTTTCACTCCGGCAGGTACTTTTGGCGGAGCACATGCCATCAAAAACTTCCTCCTCCCCAGCCATATTGTCGGGCTCGATTACGATCATGTAAAAGATCGTCTTCAAGTCATCAAACGTTGTGCGGCAGATCCTCACACGGTAGCGGTCATAGAAAGTCCTACCGACGGAGTGAAAGTTTTCGCCTATGTGGAAGGTATCGAAAACCGCCATCGTGAAGGGCAGCAATTAGTGAGCCGTTACTACAATCAATTGTTGGGATTGGAGAGTGATCCGGCCTGCAAGGACGAAAGTCGCCTATGTTATTTCAGTTATTCGCCCAATGGATATGTTGCCGGTCTTTATCAGGCATTTGTGTTGGAACCACATCTAAAAGAGGAAACAAACGCTTCCTCTGAAAATAAAGTGCTTCCTCCCTTTCCTCTCCAGGATAGTACCCCGGAAAACGTGTCTGAAGCAGAAATCGCCCAATTTATTTCGTCCTATATTTTCCTCCATCCCCTGACCGCCGGACAACGTCATTCCAACGTCTTTAAACTTGCCTGCGAAGCCTCCCGCCGACACTATCCGCAAGAAAGCATATTACGTGAGCTTACTGCATTTTTCGAGCATACAGATTTTCGTCCCGAAGAATTGACAAGTATTTTATCATCTGGATACAAGCAAGTTAACGAGCACGCACCTACTTCCTCTACAGCCACCTCTTCTTCCTTTCAAAAGGACATAAGGACAAAAATCCCCTATGGTACTTTAGAAAACTCCGATAGCACCGAAGAAGCCTATTGGCTGGGAGAAGAATTCAGGAAAGGAACACCTTTATTCCCGCGCGATTTGTACAATAATCTTCCCGATCTACTGAATGACTGTATCATTGAAGACGCAAGCGACCGCGAACAAGACATCTCCCTCCTTTCCGATCTTACCGCACTAAGTGCGGCACTTCCACAAACTTTCGGAATTTATAACCACAAAAAATATTCCCCCCATTTGTTCAGTGTCATATTTTCTTCTGCCGGCAGCGGTAAAAGCATTGCCCAAACCGGACGCTATCTATTGGAAGAAATACAGACTGAAATACTGTCTACCAGTGAATCCATGTTAAAAAACTACCATACAGCGCACAATACCTGGCAAGCAGAATGTCAGCGGAAAAGGAAAAAAGGAGAAACGTGTTCCGAAGAGCCTCAAAGACCTCCTTTTAAAATGTTATTCATTCCCGCCACTACCAGTTACACCCGTATGCAAATTCAGATGCAGGACAACGGTTCGCAGGGAAGTATCATTTTCGATACGGAAGCCCAAACGCTCTCCACGGCCAATCACCTGGATTGTGGTAACTTCGATGATATGCTCCGCAAAGCTTTTGAGCACGAAAACATTGATTCTTCCTATAAAGCCAACGGTATCATCCCAATCTATATCCGTTATCCCAAATTAGCTTTGCTTCTAACGGGCACTCCCGGACAGATAGACTGTTTGTTAAACAATTACGGGAACGGACTTCCCAGCCGTATTCTGGCTTACACTTTCCGTGAAGCTCCCCACTGGAAAGAGATGGGTGATGATTGTATTTCATTGGAAGACTCTTTCAAGCCGATTGCCCATCGTGTCTACGAACTATATAATTTCTGCCTGGTGCATCCTGTTTTATTTCATTTCACCCGTCCGCAATGGAACCGTCTGAATGAGATTTTCTCACGTATGCTGTCCGAGGTAGCGATGGAGGGCAATGATGATCTCCAAGCCGTAGTGAAGCGCTATGCTTTTCTGGTGATGCGTATCAGCATGATTCAGACCCGCATCCGGCAATTTGAGGCAACCGATCTCTCCTCCGAAATTTATTGTATAGATGCCGATTTCGAACGATCTCTTCAAATCGTTCTATGTTGTTACGAGCACAGCCGTCTGTTACACTCATCCATGCCGGCTCCTGCGGTCCGTCCTCTGAAGAATCCGGACATTATTCGTAATTTCGTCAATGAGTTGCCTGACAGCTTCACTACAGATGAAGCTATTCAGATTGGCGCAAAATACGATTTCAACCTTCGTAAGGTTACACGTCTTCTAAAATCACTTAACGGAATAAAAATCTAGGGGGCACAGAACGATATGTGTAAACTACGCTGGTATCGAAAACTCATTGAACTGCCGATGAATAAAAGGTTTTGGATGAATTCTCCTATATGTATAAACCAAAACGACGCGCTACAATAACTAACATTGCGTTTACATCGGACTACTATTTAAACAACTCAAACAGGATAAAAGGTTAACTATTGCTTAATCGGCTTGCATTATCGGTGTATAAACTACCATATATCAGACTAGAAGTCTTTGTATAGCGCTTATTTCTGCATATTGTTGCTGAGATAGGCGATTTCTTTTTGCTGTTTGAAAAACTGTTTGAGAGCTATGAAATCGTTGTTCGAGAAAAGGATTTTGAGAGGATATTCTAATAGATGTTAAATTGTTAAAAACAGAGTTGGGGATACTGTTGGGGATACAGTTGGAGATACCAGATTTTGTGCGATAGGTATTGTTTTTAAAAGTTGGGGATACCTTTTCGGGTTATTTTTTAGAGTGTTCGTACATAGATAATGCCCTTTTTGCTACGTTCTTTGCTGGTTTTATGCTTGTAAATGGGGGGATAATACCACTATCGCGATGAATATTTAGACTGCAAAAGTGAGATAAACGACCGATTCATAGTATGTTACTAGGAATGATATGTGCTTTAGCGGTAAAAAAGTGCGTGTGTGCGTTTATAAAAGCATAGATTATGGAAAGAAGTATTAGAATTATGGCTATTGAAGACTATATCAAGTGGCATTAGAGAGAAAAAGGTGCTTATTGCACTCTTTTTCTCTGTGCATATTTTTACCAAACAATATCAATGTACTCATAATCTGAATCGTAATCTGATACTGTTGTTTTTCCATCATTAGTTAACGATTTAAAGTGCTCTTTCAATGAGTTATAATACTCTCCATACCATCTGTATTTATAGAATAGATTAGTAATTTTCCGAAAACGTTGTTTGCCTGGTTTCATTCGGTAAAACTCGTTGACCATATCTTGATGTATGTGATATACGAGTTCGTCATTTGTTGGAATACGTGCATTTATAAAAGACTGAAGTTCATTAGCTCCTTGCGGGTCATAAGCAAACATTGCTTCTTTACACCAATATTCTAATAAATAAAGATTAGCTTGATCCAATTCATTTAAGATTGCATAGCTTGCATGATCTCTTAAACATGAAATGGTAAATAGCAAAGTAACCCAATCTATGTAGCAACCCCAATAAGTGACTTCATTATCTGCATCAAAGAATCTCTTTTCACATAATCTGTCATGTTGATATGCATGTCTAATTTCATAGCTCATAACCGTCAATAAACGATTACGCTCGTGGTGAGTCCTATGATTGCTTTCATGGCTGAGTTTGAGGAATGTTTGATACAATCCGTACAAGTCTCCATAATCTCCTATTACTTTAACGCCGGTTCCGTGTTTTGTTGGTTCAAATTGTAACATGTTATTGTTTTTATAATTTATATTTAGGAATTGCTTTTCCAAAGACTATACTGCAGTGACATTTTTTACATTTAGTACATCCTCGTCTTTCGAGTTGCTGACATCTGCTTGTAATTTCTGTATTCTGTCCTGCAACACCTCCACTTCCTTTTTAAGCGATCCAATGGTTTCGGCTTGTGATGTAATGGTGTTTACTAGCTGAATTGTGGTATTATCAGCAGATGTATTAGCAGGTAGTAGGTTTGTGTTTTCGAGAAACATTTTTCCACGTCCGGTTAATACCCAATTAATGTCGATTTCTGAATACATGTTTGCAATTGCTATTAATATATCAGAACTCACTTCTGGAAATTCTCCATTACGCTTATCTATATTAAATATTCTATTAAGCTTTTGAGAACTAGCTAGTTTTATCTTTTCACTAAACTGCTTGACACTACCTCCTGCGTAATATTCTATAAGTTGTTTTACCCGCATATTGATTGCAGGAATTTCTTTTTCTGAAAAAATGTTTTCACTTTTTGCCATATTTATTTGTTTATTTGAAAACATGTTTGCATCTTTGCGCCATGATTAATTCACAAATTAATAAAAAGAATATGGTAAATGCAACAAATGTTTCACAAAAAGAATGCAATACCCCTATAAAAAGAGGAGGAAAGGCATTGAGTGAGGAAGAGGTCAATGAATGCATGGCAAATGGTGGAATGATTTTGTCGAGTGGAGAAATGACAATGCCATTGTCAGAAAGTGAATCTATTTTGCATGTATTTCGTCCACGGAATAAGAATAAGGAAGAGCAATATGTAAATCTCATCAAAAAGATTAGGAATGGTGAGCAGTGTTCTTCAAGCGAATACTTATTTCTGATTAAGGAGGGTAATATCAATCTGAGAGTGATCTATGGAGTGTATCTTAGTCTATGTCAAAAGAATGGTGTAGCAAAGGTAATCACTTGGCGCACATTCTATATGCAATGCAGTGGGTATCGAACTTTGAAACCTAATACAATGGCCGCTATCTCTGAGTATATTCAGATGAAAGTTGGAAAATAATCTCAAAAATAATTGATATGATATACTGGAAAGAAGAATGCAATCGCCTGGTGAACTCGCAGTCGGTGGTGGTAGTGGTTGATCACTACGATGAGAACAGAGTTCCTGTGTTCGCAATCCGGCGGGCACAGTCTGCCGGTGGTAGCCGCAGTGGCAAGAACTCCTATTGGAGCGTAGGTTTTGACGAGCCGCTAAGTGATGAATGTAATGCAGTGACGTTCCCTTTTATTTTGGCTACGATAAGTTTTGACCACAATCATGAAATCTTGATTGTTTCGAAGCGTCTGGAGGAATATCATCCAGCTTGGACGCTGGACGGGTATGAGAAAGAATTGGAGTGGCGCAAAGGAAGTGCGCTTTATGGGATGAAGCAGATGTTTAACGACTTAAATAAGATAGTATGAAAGTGATTAGATGGATTCAGAATGTGGCCGCTGCGGCTGCGTTCATTGTGGCTCTTAATTTGGTTGACGGGCTTGGCGTTTCAGTTAAAGATGCTTGTACGGCTGGTGTGTTGTTGGTTCTTTCGGTGGCTATGTTGCTGGGACGGGCTTTGGAAGAAGAAGAAAGGGGGCAGAGTGAATGATATGTTTACGTTGGATTTCAGCAAAAAAATAATTATATGTGCTAATTCAGAAGAGGAACTGAATAAACAATATAGTGAAATAGCACAGGCACGGATTGAATCCAAGCAACAATTTATAGAATGTAAGATATATATCGCTGTTTTAGTGCCTGTGTCTAAAGAAAAGTTACTTAAAAGCAGACATGATAGCTTTTTTAGTTTCCTCCGCTATCAAATCACCAGCTTTTTTAGTAAGCTCCGTTCTAAATTTGTCACAACAGCAGTCAATACTTAATTTATCACCTGCTACTGTTACTTTAGGACTTTTTCCATGTTCGCGACAGCGACATGATTCAAGCTTTCGCTTGACGTTAGAATAATCAATTTTCATTTGAAATATTTTTTATGATGATAGCTACAAAGGTAGCGAACTATTCCGGTTCGTGATGAATAGGGATAGTGTTTTTTGACATGCAAGATGAGAGCTTTCCGGTTTTCAGGATAACAATGCCCTATATCAGTCAAAAAGGGTTTTCAATAGGTAGTTTTTTAAGGTACGGAAAGTGGCTTACACGTTCGGGTCGGTGCCGGACACTTGCGCAAATTTAAAATATTTGATTATGGAAATGTTTGGTAATATACGGTGCGTGACTTTCGCTGAGCTGGTGACTCAGGGAGGAATCCTGAGTAAGCCGAACTATAAGAAAAAGGTACGTGAGGGAAAGATAATACCCCTGACGATTGGTGGAAACGGACGTAAGGTTCTCATCGACTACATCTCCCTTTACAAGCCCATCAAAGACGCTTACGACGCCAAATATCCGGACGCGGAACAACGGATGAAAGAACAAATCAAAGAAGAAATCATGAGTGACGCTTTAAGAAGTGACAGTAAAGCTGTTGAATTCTACCGTGACAGATACAGGCTTGCAGATGGTAGTGGACTGACAGATAAGAAGCAGGCTGAATATGTGCTGAATGCACAGGTGATGAATGAGATGATCCGCGTAGAAAGTGAAATGGTGTCGCGACACCGGAAAAGCGGTTATTCACACCCGAAGGAAGTTTGGGAAACCGTGCTAGGCACATGTGAGAAACTTCGCGGAATCTATCAACACACACTTCCATCCACAGCCCGTCTTCGTGAAAAGTTTACCGCTTATAAGAAATACGGATACGAAGTTTTGGTCAGTCGCAAGAACGGGAATCAGAATACCCGTAAGATTGGCCCGATGGAAGGGCGTTTATTGCTGAAATTGAAACGCAGCAGGTTTCCTATTTACACCGATTCGCAGATATTTGATGAATATAACCGCCAAGCTGTTGAGCGTGGCTTGAAACCAATCAAATCAATGACTACTTTGCGTAATTACCTGAATGATCCTGCCGTAATGCCACTCTGGTTCGCAGCCGTCTACGGTATGCAAAAGTGGAAATCAAAGTATTCTTCATTACTGAAGACACAGCTTCCGCAGATGCGTGATGCCCTTTGGTACTCTGACGGTACGAAACTGAATTTATACTACCGGAATGAAGCCGGAAAGATGTGTACCACTTCCGTTTACGAGGTGATGGATGCCTATAGCGAAACATTGATAGGCTACGACATTGCCCCGAAAGAAACATTCGACAGCCAATATCGTGCATTTCGCCAGGCAGTAGAATTTGCGGGCGTTCGTCCTTACGAAATTGTAAATGACAATCAGGGCGGACATACCAAACTTGCCGCACAGGGTTTCTTTGATAAGATTGCCATTCTTCATAAACCTACAATGCCCTACAACGGACAGAGCAAGACGATTGAAAGTGTCTTCGGACGTTTCCAACAGCAGATACTTCATAAGATATGGTACTTCACCGGACAGAATGTGACGGCCAAGAAGTTGAGTAGCAAGCCGAACCTTGAGTTCATAGAGCAAAACGCCTACGCATTGCCCACATTGGCAGAGGTGAAAGAAATCTATCGTCAATGTCGTGAGGAATGGAACAACGCCGCCCATCCGGCTACTGGTATCGCCCGCATTGATATGTACCGCATGAGTGAAAATCCGGAAACTACACCCGTTCAGCCCATAGACATGATACAGATGTTCTGGCTGACAAGCGCCAAAGAAGTGACTTATACCAATGCCGGATTGAGAATAGAGATTGATAAGCAGCGATATGAGTACGAAGTCTACAGTGAAGACGGTCTGCGCAACGAGCAATGGGCACTTCGTAACACCGGACGCAAATTCCGTGTTTTGTACGACCCGATGGATATGTCCATCGTAGAACTCTGGGAAGTCACCGCATCGGGATTGAAATACAGTGCAAGCGCTACTCCACGAGTTGTAATCAGCCGTGCGACACAGGAACGCACTACGGAAGAAAGCTCTTTCATGCGTCGGACAGTCAATTTGAACAAAGAGACAATGGCTCTGGTGCAACTCAGTACCGAAGACTTTGATTTAAACGAAGCCATCGCCGCTGAATTGTTTGGGCTTTCCACTCCCAAACCGAAGAATGTGAGCAAAAAGAAGATGGACGAAGTACGCGAGAAATTCGAAGCGGGTGTATTGGAAACCCCAATTTCCTTACCGGAGAAACTCGCCATGGAGGAAGAAGAGGGAGATACGGAACTGGGGTATTCCACAACCGGAGAATATACCAAGGTCACTTCAAATCTAACCTTCGAGGACGTAACCTCTTCCCGTTATGACCGGATGTAATATCCGCCTGTTCAATCAGTATTCAATAATTAATCAAATAATATTCAAACAATGAAAGATTTAAGCATAGAAGATAAAAATGCTATTCGTGACGCTCTTAGTGCCTATTGTGACAACTATTTGTCACGCAACCGTGCAGCGGAAAGCCTGAATGGCGTGAGTGCTGCCACTGTATCTACTATATTAAACAGTAAGTACACCAACATTTCCGATGATATGTTTATCCGCATCGCCACGCAAATCGGCTTTAGCTTTGAGCACTGGGCACTGCATGAAAGCGAGACATTCAAAGACATTACTTTTGTACTGGCAGATGCCCAATTGTACAAGAACGTCACCTGGGTGGTCGGCGATGCCGGATGCGGGAAGACTACCGCGGCTATTGACTACCGTAAAAAACATCGCAACGTGTTCTATATCCTTTGTTCGGAAGACATGAAGAAAAGTGACTTCGTTCGTGAAATAGCCAAACAGGTAGGCGCACCGACCGACGGAACCAACCTTCGCGATATGCTTGAGTATGCCATCAGTATGATCGCCTTTCTGAATAATCCTCTTATCATCTTTGATGAAGGTGATAAACTGACCGATTCAGTTTTCAATTATTTCATCTCCATCTACAATCGTCTCGAAGGTCATTCCGGTATTGTCTTTTTCTCTACGGATTACATCAAACGCCGGATGGAAAACGGATTGCGGTATAATAAGAAAGGTTATAAGGAAATCAACTCCCGCATCGGCCGTCGGTTCTTCGACCTTACATCTACCACCCGGAATGATATTTTCGCCATTTGCCGTGCGAATGGGCTGACGGATGAAGCGGAGATAAAAAAGGTGTTGAAAGATGCGGAAGCCAGCGAAAACGACCTTCGCAGAGTGAAGCGTTTTGTCCATTCCCGCAAACGTCGTATTGATGAACAGAAAAGGAAGGGAGATGCGGAATAATGGGCAGAGCCAAGTCGGTGAGTGAGTTGCTTGCCACGAAAGTGGAAACTTTTCCCTTCAAGGACGAATGGTACGATGCTTTCGGAGAACCGGAACGTAAAGGCGTTTGGCTTGTATGGGGAAATTCCGGTAATGGAAAAACAACCTTCGTCGTTCAACTCTGCAAATATCTCTGTCAATTTGAACGGGTGATATACAACAGCCTGGAAGAAGGTGCCAGTCTGACGATGAAAAATACATTGGTGAGGTGCGGAATGCTGGAGGTGAACCGTCGGTTTCTTCTTCTGGATAATGAACCGATAGATGAACTGAGCGAACGGTTGCTACGACGGAAGTCTCCAGGAATAGTCGTCATCGATAGCTTCCAATACACGCAGATGAACTATAAACAGTATATAACCTTCAAGGAGAAGCACAAGGATAAGCTGATTATTTTCGTCAGTCATGCAGATGGAAAGCTCCCATCCGGACGCAGTGCCCGCAGCGTGATGTATGACGCTTCTCAAAAGGTATATGTGGAAGGGTACAGGGCATTCAGCAAAGGCCGGTTCAACGGACCGAAGATGCAGATTGACGCATGGCCGGAGGAAGCCGCCAAATATTGGGGGGAAGTTTTCTAATCATTAAAATAACATCATGAGAACAACGAAAGACAAAACAATCAGTCCACAACAGTTGAAAGCATTGCACGCCACATTCCTCAGCAAGGGATTTGATGAAGAAGATCGTCATGATTTTATCAGCCGGTTTACGGAAGGGCGTGTCAGCAGCACAAAGGAACTGACTTTTAATGAGGCAAGGCTGATGCTTGAACTGCTGAATGAATCCGACAAGAAAAAGAAAGAACGGGAACAGATGGAAGCTAAGGATCTGTTGAAGTCGATTTTCTTTCTTTCTTTTGAAATCCCTTTCCTGAACAAAGGATTCAGTAACGATACGGAAGAGGAGTTTGAAATGAATAAGGCAAAACTCAACGTGTTTTCCCGTGATAAGAGTGCTTCACATAAGAACGTGACAGAAATGAGTTTGTTTGAGTTGAAAGCCTTCAAAAGGCAACTGGAAGCTATTGCGCATAACGAAAATAAGAAATATAAAAATAAGAAATCATGAGAAAGAGTCAAGAGATAGACAGAGCCATAGCTATTCTTCAAAAGAAGGGTGACAAACTCAGTAATGTTCAAATAGAGATACTGAGGAACCGCCGTAACGAAGTTTGGGTGTTTGAACATTATATTAAGAATGCATCAAACACTAATCGGGATGAAGTAGCTTATTGTGCAGCCCGTGATGCCGCAAAGTACCTGAATGGGAAATTAGGATTGGCAGAACTAATTCCGAATGTCGAAGCATATACTATCGACACTAAGGATGTAACAGAACAACTACCCAGCCAAAATGAAATGTGGAAAATAATTAAGGAACTTACTAATAGAGTGGAACTTTTGGAAATGGCAAATAGCCCTCAAAAAGATTTTAATATACATACACCAAATCTGCAAGAAGAAGGGCCGGCCCCCAACGACTCGGAATATATGCTTCAAGCAGTGGCATATAAGTATATCGGTTGCTCACTTACCACTCTTAAATCGTGGAAGAAAAAAGGAATTATTCCTTTCTACCGCAAAGGTGGACGCATCTATTTCAAGAAAAGTGATATAGACAACAATCCCGTTTTGAATCAATATAAATCCAAATACAAATGAGTAGGTTGCAAAAGGAATCCGTTGAATCCATGTCTCTTCGTATTCAAGAGGTCACCCACCTGAAAGAACGAATCACCCGGGACGAATTCCGCCTGGATGAAATCATCAACATCCTGATGGAACGGGACACTTCGGAGAAATCGAAAGAAACGGATGATTTGATTTTAGAATTGAACAGTACGGGAATACGGATTGAACGGGATAAAGTTAGCCTTGCGAAGTTGAAAGCCCCTTCGGAACTGACGGATGAAGACCGTAAATACCTTCCCGGACCGGGAAGTTCAGAGAAATTCAATATCAAGTATTAATCATAGTATGAACCATTAAAAGAAAAGAATTATGGCAAAGACAAGAGTAAAGAAAGTCGTTATTTCCGGCATTACATCGGAACAGGCGGAAATCGCCTTCAGTGAGTTTGCAACGGCTGACGCCAAAGTGCAGAATATCCAGAGCAAAATGGATATGGAAATCACCCGCATCCGTGACAAATATGCGGATGCACTGGCAGAACAGCAGGACATTAAAGAGAAGAACTTTGAAATCATGCAGACATTTGCTACCGAACATCGTGAAGAGTTGTTTTCCAGGCGCAAAAGTTATGAAAGTGCTCATGGCACGTTCGGTTTCCGTACAGGCACGCCCAAGCTTAAAAACATCAAGGGTTTTACCTGGGCGTCTGTCACTAACCTAGTGAAGGAATTTCTTCCTGGGTACATCCGTGTAAGCGAAGAACTGGCGAAGGACCGCCTTCTTGCCGATCGTGATAAGGAGGATGTGGCTGAACAATTATCAAAGTGTGGGATGACAATAGTACAAGATGAAACCTTCTATGTGGAACCCAAGAAAGAAAACGAACAACCGTCCTGAGTACTCGTACGATCCTATCGGTAGCCGTTGGGCGGTTTACCAATGGGAAAAGTCCGGGAATATTAGTACTGGGAACAAAGTGGCGGAATTTTCCACCCGCGAAGAAGCCCGGAAAGAATGTTTTCGACTGAACGGTTGGAAATATCAAGCCCCTAAATCATGAAGAAATTCATCTATAAGAGCAATCTCCGGCGTAAACGGATGCCGGAGTGGCTCAAAGACATCACGGATTACACACTGAAAGAATTTAATAGTTTTTTCCCTTTCGGTTCAAAATTCGACTTTGAGATGTTGGAATGGGGTATAAAGGAAGACTTAAAGCTGCTCGGAAAAGAGAATGTAACTGCGGAACTGGTGACGGATGAAGAAGAGATGGTCATCTTTGTCAAGCGTTCCGGACGTACACTGATCTCAATCTATTTTAAATAACATTTTATCAACAATTAAACAACTTACAATTATGGCAATGCACACATGGTTTGAATGCCGTATCCGTTACGAAAAGGTTATGGATAACGGAATGCGAAAGAAAGTAACTGAACCCTATCTGGTGGATGCTCTCAGCTTCACGGAAGCGGAAGCACGTATTATCGAAGAGATGACACCCTTCATATCGGGAGAATTCACTGTATCGGATATTAAACGTGCTAATTACAGCGAGCTGTTCCCTAGTAATGACGAACAAGATGACCGCTGGTTCAAGTGCAAACTGGTTTTCATCACTCTTGACGAGAAGAGCGGGGCAGAGAAATACACTCATACTTATGTGCTGGTTCAGGCTTCCGACCTCGAGCGTGCGAAAAAGAATCTGGACGAAGCGATGAAGGGAACGATGGCGGATTATCAGGTTCCATCGGTGACGGAGACGGCTATTATGGATGTTTATCCATATACGGCATCAGATAACGAACCGGAATTCAGGGAATGATTATAGCTGTAGACTTTGACGGAACCATTAGCCGGGGTAAATACCCGGCTATTGACGGAGAACAACCGTATGCGGGTGAATCGCTGAGAAAGCTCCATTCGCAAGGTCATAAGATTATCATATGGACTTGCCGTACCGGGGACAGGCTTTTGGAAGCTATCAACTGGCTTCTTGAACATCAGATTCCATTCAGTCGTATCAACGACCACGATCCGGATAATTTGACCAAATACGGTGGTGAAGGTGGAAAGAAGATATACGCGCACGTCTATATTGATGATAAGAATATCGGCGGCTTCCCCGGGTGGCCTGCATGTCTGACAGAGATTGAGCGTATGGAAGCTGAATACGAAGATTCTTTGAAACAACAAACCTTAAAAATGAATAGCCAAAGCAGTACTAGCAGTATCACATCCTGTCCATGAGGCAAAGCCAAGAAAGGACTATATAAACCACTTCCGACAGGCAAAGCCCCTGGAAGGAATATTCTTTGCAGACTTTATCGGCGAAGTGGTTGAAAAGAAATCCCGGCGCAAGTCGGTACACTATTCCGCTTGTTATGATGCCATTATCAAGCATCTGAATGAGTTTTCCCGGCTTTATGATTGTGACATTTTTACGAATTCCGTCACAGAAGAGTTCCTTGACGATTTTATCATTTACCTCGAGAATTGCGGTTTGCGGCACAATACGATTGTAGGTTATATTCTGAAAATGCAATCAATGATCAGAAAGGCTTCGCAATACAATTATGCGGTAGATGCGACTTATGATGCGATAGACATGCGTACGGAGCCAACGTTTGCAGTCTTCTTGTCCATGAACGAAATCACCCGGATTTATTATTATAAGTTCGAGAACCAGGACAAGAGAAAGGCGAAAGAACGTATCCGCGACCTGTTTGTCGTTGGTTGCCTGACTGCATTAAGGTATTCCGACTACTCTACACTGACGGCAGACAACCTGCAAAACGGATACATTGTAAAACGTACCAAGAAAACGAATGTTGATGTGAAGGTTCCGGCTCATGACTATGTGAAGGAAATCTTTGCGAAATACAATGGTCAGATACCGTTAGGGCTTTGCATCCAATACTTCAATAAGTACTTGAAGTTGATTATGCGGGAAATCGGTCTGAATGATAAAATCACTTTTTCCTATACAGAAGGCGGAGAACTTAAAACTGTCACTCGTGAAAAATGGGAACTGATAAGTAGTCATACGGCCAGAAGGAGTGCTGCCACCAACATGTATTTGACGGGACGCATGAAAACTCTGGAAATCATGAAACTAACCGGACACCGTTCGGAACAAAACTTCTTCCGCTACATTCGTTTGACGAATGATGATACGGCAAGAAGTATTTTAGGGGATATGTTTTTTAGAAAATAACAATTGAACGTTTGCCTGCCGCCAGGCAAACGTTCTTAATAATTTAGAAAGGAGCTAAATAATGCCGATAAGCGAAGTATATAATATGGACTGCATGGATTATATAAAAAGTATTCCTGATAAGTTCTTTGATTTAGCTATTGTTGACCCGCCTTACGGGATTAACGCTCCCAACATGACAATGGGAAGTAACCTGAACCGTAAACATGGCGGGTATAATGGCGAAAGCGTTGCACAACGATTAAAGAAAGGAAGACTAAATCAAGGCGCAGGAAAGTTGAAAAACAGAACTTTGAATACAATGTCATGCGATTGGGATTTCACCCCACCTACTGATGAATATTTTCAGGAACTGTTCAGGGTAAGCAAAAGCCAAATTATATGGGGTGGAAACTATTTTCAATTGCCACCGACCCGTGGAATTATCTTTTGGGACAAGATGCAGCCGTGGGAGAATTTCTCTCAATTCGAACTAGCATGGACATCTTTTGATAAACCTGCCGCAATGATTCGTTTATCTACTACTGGTGGTGCTAATAAAGAAGTGAAGATTCACCCAACACAAAAGCCAAAAGCTTTGTATCACTGGATTTATAAGAAATATGCTAATACGAAAGATAAAATCCTCGATACTCATTTGGGAAGTGGAAGCAACCGGATTGTCGCGTTCAAAATGGGATTTGATTTCTATGCAACCGAAATTGATGCGGAATATTTCAACTCACAGGAAAAGAGATTCCGTCAGGAGTGTTTTGGCGAAATAAAAACAGAGAAAGGAACTTTAGTACAAACAAACCTATTTGGCGTATAATAGAATAGAAAGGAATAAAAGGTGGAGGAAGTTATTTACAGCACCTCCTCCACTAATTTTAAATTTCTACAACGTTCATAACCGTATAATTTCCTTCTAAATTATGACTATTCATATAATTTCTGATCTCAGTTCTATAAGCAACTTCAAAATTATACCCAGATAAAGAGCTTATAAATTTTGTGAAGGAATACTGGTTACCATTGTGACTGAATGTAATACGATAATTTTTCATTGTAAAATTGGATTTAAAGTTTGTTGCAATATCGCATAAATATATGAAACAAAAAGTATACCAACACCAAAATGACTGCCAATATGATACTTAAAACACATGTTTGACATTTTATCAGCCATAAAATAAGCATATAAGCCTTGGGCGGCTTTATAAAACCCTCTAAATATATGGAACCATTCATTCAAAGAATTGTAGACGAAAAGGCCGAACTGGACGAACGTGCAGGGAAATTAGGTGACTTCGTAAAGTCCGAGAAGTTTCATTCATTGGATTCTGAAATGCAGAGTTTGATGGTTGAACAGTATGACATGATGAAACGGTATTCAGTAATTCTTGGCAAACGCCTTGAATTGCTTGGTGCTTAACATTAATCGAGGGAAACTTCGGTTTCCCTCAAATATTAAGAAAGAAAGGAGCTAAAAGAATGAAGTGTCGAGAAGTTAAAACACACCGAGGTGAATGGTTTACCCTTACTGAAGAAGAGGAAAAATATGTCCGAGCATTAGAACGATTAAGCAGGATGAATCCCGGTCGTATAGAGCTGATGGGTAACGGTACATTTAGTGTTAGGATAAACGGTTGTTGGCATGATGATAATATAGACGGTTCCGTAGATACATTCATTAAGTGTGAGGGCGGAGATGGTGGGGATTAATGTTAACTATAGGTACAAGTAACTTGCAAATCCTTGAATATATCCCAGGACTTGCAAGCCTTTCTTAACATCTAGTTTGAAGATGAAGAGAAACATTTAAATCACTATAAACAGTATTAAGTCCTATACCTTTTAAATGATCTGTAACTGCATGATTAAGAAGAATCTTAAAATCATGTTCAGAAGGAGCTTTATCAAAAGAATAAAGAAATCCATGATAATCACCATCAACAATAAAAGAAACTTTATATGTTACCATACTATATTTTTTTTGTTCAAAGTGAAGGTATGCTTTTTTTTCAATTTATCAATATTAATAACTAATAAATTTATAATATGACATTATTAACTGCATTGGAGTTATCAAATAACTATCCTGATAGCATTCTTATTACTTCAAGAGAAGCACCAAACGGCAAGTTCGCTGTTTTCTGCTATATGATGCGAGACGGAGAAATCCACAAGCTCATGCTTAGTTCTTCTCCTGTTTTCGATTCGGCAGAAAAGGCAGAAAGCTATATGCACGAGGTGGCAAAGGAAGTTAAACAACAATATTCTTAACTGTTTGTATTTTAAGTGACTAAAAGCTGCAATTCGCCTATAGATAAACTGACAGTAAATAAATCTTCAAAATTGAGACAATACCATATTGGTATTTATTATTTTTGTAACGTTTAAATTGAAACGAAAACAATTCACCTTAAATATATTAATATGAAAGTTATATTTGATACAAATGCCGCAAGAGAGTATATAACGAAAGTTCCTCATACAGATATAGAGAATTACGCACGAACTAATGCTGAAAAGATGAAGAAGGGTAATATTAATCTATTAGTCAACCCTATCGTTGTTATGGAATTGATGTACCATCTTTTAGATAAGAATGATAAAGATTATTATATATCTTATAATACAATAAAGGCATTGGTGTTAACAATGGAATATCAATATAAAAATGAAAAGCTCCCAATGATGGCGGTTGCAGAATGCATTATTGCCCGCGATTTATTTAATCTGCAAATAGAAGAAAGAGAAAAGATGTATTCAAATTTAATGTCTGGGGCGTCTTATATTGTAGATAAGGGTATCGATAATATGGATGACTTCATTTCAGCAAACGGGACTGTTATTAAAGAATACGTTGACAGTGTTGAGAGTTCATTTGTTGAGCAAACTAAAATAATATCAAAAATACCAAGTGTATATTTTAGTGAAAATTTTCTTGCGATGTATATTATTAGAACTACATACAATTTACTAATAGCTGAGGGCAAAATGGACTCTCAGACAAAAATGTTTCTGCAGAATATATTAAAGCCAAATTCTTCTACAGCCTCAACTATTCTTCAACAGATTGAAAATAATGCTCAAAGAATTGCAACAAAATATCCATCATTTATTGCTTTATTCAAGCAAGTAATTATAAAAGTGAAAGGTGGTATGAGCGACGAAAAAATTAAAAATTACATTTGGGATATACTTTTAATGTTTAATATAACCAACTTAACTATAGATAAAGAACCTGTTATTTTTATTACATCTGATAAAGCTATGTTAGAGGCCGCTAATATAAGCCAGAAGAATCTATCTATTATGACATTCAAAGAATTGAAAGATAAATATCTGCAATAAATAAGGCTCAACTTAAGAAAGAAATGAGCGAAAGAACAGTTATAATCATAGATAAGAATGATGTGAATTGCGGAAAAGAATTTCCGGGATGGCTTGCGTTTCACGATGTATATTACAGAGGTGGTACAACGCTACCTGTAGAAGACCTTTATCTTGTAACCATTGACGGACAGGAACGTAGATATGTTAGCTCACAAATAGATGTAGAACATTATAAGGCGCAACTTCTTAAAGAAGAGATAGACCGTCTTGGAGCTAAAATAGGCGATAAAGTAAGAGTTCTTCATGAAACCAGCGGAAGTTATGGGAAACGGTATTATGACCGGAAAAAGGGCGAAGGCTTTCATACTATAACAGATATTGATTGCTATGGGAATGTAACATTTGATAATGGTGAAGCAAATATGTTTAGACCAGAAGTAGAGGTAATTAACTAATAACTAAATAGATATGAAGAAAAGTAAACTAAAGTGGCGAATAATATGGATTACTTATTGCATTCCGGTTGTTCTGCTTGCAGTGCCTGTACTTTTATTCTCTTATGCGCTGAAACCCTTCTTCTGGCTTGCAGATAGAATGAACGATTTTAATGGTATTTGGTAAGAAAATATAAACCATAATGAGAATAATATGGACCATTTTTGATAAAGAGAATCAAGTGACGATCATTTTGTTGACATCAGCAAAATGGAGACAATAAAAAGCCGCTGCACGATGAATGCAGCGGCTTTTTATTTAGATTTTAGACATTTCGTTTATTTTTCTTTTTAAAGTGTCATAATGTTCATCAACCACTATGTCTTCTAATGAACCAGACGTAAATCTAATAATGCACTGATTTCTGTCAGTAACAGGTTCAATAATTTGTACCTGATTTAGGTTGATTATTACCTTAATTCCATTGGACTCTGTTTCAATAAACTCTACCATAATATTACATATTTTAAATTAAAAGTCGACAAAGGTAATCAATATACTCACTGATTATTCAGCAAAGGTCTTATTTATTATTCCCCCGGTTCTCCTAAATACAACACGATCGCCTCATGTTGCAACGGTGTAAGTGCCCTTTGTCTGGGCACGAAGTGTAGTTCTTCCAACTTACTGATCAGTTCGGGGTTCAGTACAATCCACCGGTGTAGTTGTGACGAAGCGCTTCGTGGTGTTGAATTAGGAAAATATTGTTGAGCAAGTTCACTCATATAAATGGCATTCATTTTCTATTTAATTGTTGTTTGAGGTTCATAAAAAACTACCTGCTAGTAAACGCCGGGCTACTAGCAGGTAGTCATTCTGTTTCTACGTAGTAATTACACATCTACTACGTAGTAGTTTTTATGCAGCCGGGTCCGGTGCTTCTCCGCTTCCGCTATCATCGGGATTGGACGGTTCTGAAGGGTTGGTGGGGTCATCTACTATGATTTCTTTCTTTCCGGTCACTTTCGTGAAACTCAACGCCTCCGAACGTGTGGCTACCTTCACCATCTTGCCCGGACGAAACTGGATATGCGCAGCTGTGATATTGTTGGCTGTGAATTCCTTCTTGGTTTCCGTGCCAGTGCTGCATACCTGAATCTGGAACGTACCGAAGTTCTCCATCTTTACGATTTTGCCTGCTGCCAACTGTACCTTCATCTGGCGAATCAGAGCACGGAGCACGTTCAGTACGTCACCATCTGTCAAAGAAGTGGCATACGAAATCTCCTCTGCCATTTCGTCCATAGTGACAACGCCGTCGGCCTGCGCCTTGGCATAATACATTTTCTTTGCCGTGTCATCTCCCGGCTTTGTGCTCATCAGAGCAAGCGAATACTTTACACTCATTTGTTCATTTACGATTTTACGATTTACAATTTACGATTTGGCTGCGCTTTCAAGTCGTGTTTAACTCTGCCTTTCGCGAAAGACGGTGCAAAAGTGGCCGATTCCTGCCGGAGCATGTCGTTTCTTGCGTGTTTATGGTGCATTAACGGGGAAAACTGTGTATTTTTGTGTTACTCAAATCTCCATAAATTATGCCACGCGGAAGAAACAAAGAATTATTATCACGCAGGGATGAAAAATTGCTCCGGCGTTACTACGAACTGACAGAGGTACAGAACCTCCGTTTCGATCGTGCTCTGACTTTGCTTTCCAAAGACGAGTTCTTTATCAGTGAAGCCCGTATTATGGCTATCATCCGCAAGAACTGTAATCGTTTGGGAGACATTGATGTGAATCCGGTTCCCAAAGTACGCAAGCCGAAACTTACAGCACGGCAATTGGCGTTGTTCAAAAGCGATGAAAAGAGCTAGCTATTCCGTTACCGTTACTTCATATCTCATCTCATATACTTTGATTCCACCCGGAAGACTGTAGTTCCTGCTCTTCTTCCGGACAAGAGGTCCGGCTGCGCCTTCAAACCTTTTGCAATGCAGCAGTCTGTTCAACTCCGAAGCCATCTGTTGGCGTTCAACAGCCTTTTCTTCCGTTCCGCTACCATACCGGGTATCATCGTAACAGTCGATTCCCAAAGTGATGACTACCGTGCATTTACCACGCTGCACTCCGCCTGAAAGACTTTCCCAATCGGTTTGTTCCGCATTTATCAGTACGCAGGGAAAGGTGACCGGATAGGTGTCTTCGTCTGTCTGGAGCTGGCCATAATCTTCGTCTATGGTGGACAGTACGGGCATATTGGCAGCGATGTGCTGCTGGATGCTGTAAAATAGTTGTTCCATGATTCTTATTTGTTTAAAATGTTAGTGATATTGGTTTCTATCAAATTCTCTATTTTCTGATTCAGTTCACGGCTTTCGCCGATAAACTGGCGTTTGGGAATTGTGGCTTTTACGTCGAGTGTTTCTTTGGTTGTCAGCGCAAGCCTTTTCCATTTCAATGCTTCTTCCGGAAGGTTCTCTTCAATGGCTTTGCGTTTCTTACCACCGGCTTTCATCCTTTTGGTGATTCCGGCAGCTTGGTAATATTGCGCCCATGCGAATTTCCTCATTTTCAGGGTTACTTGCGGGTGTGTGGTTATCTGCCCGCCATTATTGTGTAACGCTGCGTATTCCACGTCGTTTGTCACGGTGACGCTGGAGTCTCCCGGAATATATTTGATGGAGCTGAACAGGTGGTTTCTTCCGGAAAGCAACGTACCGTATTTGGCGGAAGCTCTTTTTCCGCCTTTTTTCCTTCTTTGGGCTTCCTGCCAGGGATGAAGGGAACCGTCGACAAAACCACCTTGGCGGAAGTTTTCCTGAAAATGGTCTTTTGCTGTGCGTCCTACCAAAACGGGAAGTTTCCGGTGGCGGAAGTCATTCAGTTCAGCGGCCTTGGCTTTCAACAGTGCAGAAAAATCTTTTATGTTCATTTTTCTATGTATGGATATGTTATTTCACTATTTAATTGTATATTTGTTCGACAACCCATAATTATTAAATAAGATGGTTCAACGACTTTATAAAGACAAAACTGCCGGGATGATTCTTGATGACCGACATGAGGTTTTAAGTGTTTACAATTCCCAGTGCGCGCGTTGTAAGCATTTCATGGAAGATGATTACTATTGCTCAGCCTATCCTGACGGTATCCCTGACAGACTGCTTGAAGGAAGCGACACTCATGACGTTATACAGCCTGACCAGGTGGGAAACACCCTGTACGAGCCTGAAAATTAGCGTGTCTTTCCTTTGATGTATTCCCAATCATATTTTTTAGCAATACGTCTTGCCAGTATATGGTAATGTGTTGTTTCTGCTTGTGAAACAGTCAAGATTCCTTTTTCGATACGCCGAACGAATTCTTTTTTCAATTTCGCATTTTCTTTCCTGTAAGTAGCCTGGAAATCTTCCCAGGAAACGCCCCAGCCTTTTTCCGGTCTTCTCATGACAAACGTATAGTTAGGAGTGACGGCCCGTATTTCTGCAACATCATTTCCAATTGCCAGTGATAAATCCTCCATGCTGAAAGAACTGCCAATTCTTCTTATATTGTTTTCCGGGGTTTTCCAGCCTCTGGGATGATTATGTGTAAATATGGCATCTTTCATTTGTGTGCATTCTTCATCTGAGAATCCGACACTAAAGGACTTTCCTCTTTTATCTACAAGAACATTGCCTTCCCGGTCTACAATTACTCCGGTTTCATAATCCCGGTTCATCCTTATATCTTTTTCTATATCAGCTACTATCTTATTTATTTTCCGGTCATTGCCATCCAGCACGGTAACCTGCTTTATACCTTCAATTGTATAGACAGATGTATCTTCTTTCTTGCTCAAATACTTTTTTACCGCCTTCTCCGCTCCATCATACGCATATCTTACGTACGGATGCGACTTGTCAAAGAGTTCCCCGGTTTGTCCCGGATTCCCTTTCAGCCCGTCAGCCGGCTTGTCATCATCGCTGCCTTCCGGAATCCCGTCCATCGGCGTACAAGGTTCGTCTGTTGACGTCAATGGGCATTTGCAGTTCCATCTGTCACCCGGGCGGTGTGATTTCCAAAACGGGTGGTCAACGGGCAATACTGTTCCCCAAAATATTTTGTGGTCTGCTCCCGGATGGATGCTGGTAGATGGCAGCCATTTCAGGTTCGGGAGAATGTCTTTTTCCCGTTCAAACTGTCTCCAGTCCGCCGCCTGGTGGGCGCGGATTACTGCGGTGTCGTATTCAGTCTTTAGCCAGTGTTCCATCTGATGTGTGGCAATGGGTTGCACTTCTTTCGACCACTGTTCAAATGGTTTTAGCTTACCTTCCGAATCCAGTAACTGTGCCGCCATGTCATTTTGCGCACGATGCACCTTGAAGGCGGAGAATACCGCATTGTTATGTTTTAGTTCCTGGTAGAAGTCATAGTCCGGGTCAACAGGCTGGCGTATTCCGAATCCTTTGTCAGTAGCTTCGTTCATCGCTTTCCATGTTTCGTTGAACAGGTTTTCCTCGATGTCAGTCATCGGATGGAAACTTTTGCTGTAGATATTCTTCAGTGCCTGTCTCATCACTTCGTCATCGAATGAGAATCCGGATGAAGCGCTGTCTACCGCTGCGTCCCGGTAAAGCTCATTTATCACCACTCTAAAGGAGCCCCGTGGTTTCCCGCCTCCGGGGCTTTTACGAAAAAACTTTTCCACCAGTTTCTGAATCCGCCTTTCTTCTTTTCGGGAGATTTCTTTTCAGGTGGAGTGTTCCGCTTTTCTTCGTCCTCTTCTTCCTCTTCGATATCATTTATTTGTGGAAGAAAAGAAGATGCTTGCGGTCGCTTTATAGTGTCTTTCCCATTTTCCGGACACTCCAGCCCCAGTTCGTCGTACATCTGTTTCTTGCTGATTTCCAGTCCGAGGCTGCTTGCCTGGGTGAAAAGGTTCATCTTGGTGGTGGGGTCAATCATTTTGGGCTCCGCGAAACAGAATTCGCCACCGGATGTATTGATTCCAAGGTGCAGGAATATATCCGTCATCTCGTAGTTGAGCAGGTTCAGGATAAACTTCCGATCACTTTGCGCGATACGTTCCTCTACTTTGCCATGCACCGTTCCGAGTGCCTGGGAACCTTTCGTTCCGGCTTCGGTGGTCAGCGTGTTTCCCAGGAACAGTTTGCTGATTTCACTGTTGCAAGTGTCTACCAGACTTTTGTACAGGTCCGAACTGCCTGTCTTGTTGCCACTTTCCACCAGGTCCATGTTGCAGCCGTCAGGCAGGAACCATGACGAAGCGGAACCCTGATTCGCATCGTTCTCTTTCAACTGCTCCAAAGCCGATTCGTCATCGGGATCATATGTATATTTGCGCATCGGCATCCCGAATATTTCGGCAAACTGTGCCCAGTCGGCGGTGCTGTTCCGCTTGTAAATAACCCACGGTGCGGCCTTTGCAAGTTCACCCAGCGAACGGGGTTCGCCGATAAACAGCAGGTCATCAAATTCATCCCAAGGGATACCGGTTATGTCATGTTGCCGCTTGAGGATAAGTTTACGTACCGGGTCGTAATGCTTGCGCGGAATAAAGATGTAGTTCAGCCATCCGGTCTTTTTGTCGCGGTAGAACTGCACAAGAGTGTTGCCTTGAGGTATTGCGTCGAACGCGTCACCCAGGAAACGCAGGAACCAGGGAGAACGCAACTGCTCGTTGATTTTCTCATCCGGTTTTCCACCCCGCCGGTACTCGATAACAGAACAGAGTATGGCACTTTTCCGCTTGTTGATGACACTGGAAAGATGCGGGTCCATCAGGATGTCCTCAAACAGGTCATACAACTTGGCGCGTTGGGGAAAGTCGATGCTTTCGGCAGCTCTTAGAGCGTTCATATAACTGCCTATGTCGATTCCGAAACGTCTTGTTTGTGTCAGGATAATGGTTGAGGGACGCTGTTGCCCCGGCAGGGGAATGTTTCCCCCGGTGGTTATGGTATTTCCTTTCATGTCAATAGTGGTTTATGCGTTTGGTGTTACTGTGTAACTCATAGGTTGACTTGCGCTCCGCTTTTTCCAGTTCCGGTGCCCCGTCAACGGACATGCCTTTTTTAACGGCTATCAGCCATTCCACCGCCCGGTCATATCGGTCTTTCCGCATCTGTGATAGTTTCTGCGGATTATGGATGGTGAAAATATGGTAGATGGCGATATCCAGTGCCATCATCAATACCAGTTGGTTCCGTTCGTCTCCGGTAGCGGCAAACAGTTTGTCACAATCATAATGTCCGGAGAGATAGCCACGCATTTCGGCAATGGCACGGTCTTCGCAGATTTCAACGATGGCGTCATCGTTGCGGGTCAGTGCGTCCAGTATGTCACGATGGATACTGGCGTCATAGTCGGATAGTTCTATAAATTTGCTCATAGTCTGTATTTATTATTTTTTTGTCTGGTTGAACGCGAAGCGGAATGCCCGGGCCGTAAGACACGCATTTTGCGGTCTATAATCCTGTTTGCCCCTTCGATACAGTCCGGACCGTCGGCAGGGAATTTCAAGCGCAGGGTGAAAAGTTTGAACTGGTCTGTCAGACGCTGCATGTGCGGGTTCTGTTGTTCGTCCTCATTGAAGATGAGGTTTCCTTCCCGGTTCAACGGTTCCAAGTTCGCTTCGATACGGGTGGCTTTATCCGTTTTCTTTTCCGTGTCCGGATTGATGTTCAATTCTACACGCTTTTCCTTTTTGGCTTTCCGTACAAGTGGTTTGAATACCTGCTGGAAGAAAGGGTCCTGAAGCTTGTTGTTCTCCATAAAGTTGTAGAGAGTGGTTCGCCCGTCTACGTATTCATTGAGTGATATGTACCAGTTGATGAACTCCGCATTCAGTCCCCGGTCAAGGAATCCTTTGATTACATAAAGCTTCCCGTCCAGTTTTCCGCATAGCCAGCAGCCTTTTGTCGAACTGTTTTTGGTCTTGTTCTCACCCGGTGCGGGGTCGCCATAGACTACCAGGAACTTGAATTTTTTCAAAGAGGGAATCTTGCCGTAGGTTATTTCCTTGAATATTTCACCCTCGGAAATCGGGTTGTTGAAATATTCCTTCTGTACGGCGACGGTACTTACTTTGGAGATAACCTGGTCTATCATTTCTTCCGTATTCTTTTGCGGCCAGGTGCTTTTTCCGTTTTTATCACGGATATTCACGATGTCCCAGTGGTCTGCCAGTTTCCCGGCACGGGTGATACAGCAGTCCTTGGCAATGATATTTCCGCAGAAGATGATGGTGGTGGGCACGGCTGGGTCACGGGTGAAGTAGAGCGCGTCTTCCCACCAGCGCCAGTTCTTGTCTACCGTATCCGGATTCCGGCATGCTTCGTCCGTATCAAAGTCATCCACCAGCAGACAGTCCGGACGTACGGCTTCGTTACGGCTACCGCGCGGCGCGTTTCCCGCACCTACGCCGATGAATGAAGCCCCGTTCTTCAATATGAAATTCGACTCCTTCCAGCTTCCCGGATTCACCAGATTCCCGTAGTAGGCTTTCAAACGCCCGTTCTTCTCAAAGTTCGTTTTGTAAGGTTTGAGCAGGCGTATGGCGGCATCTTCCGTAGCACTGGCCATGATAACGTTTTTCCTGCGTCCTGTCAGTACAAGGAACATTACGATAAACATGGTGACGGTACTTTTTGAAAGGCTTCGCGCCCATGAAAGCACTTCGTACCATTCGTCATTTGCCAGGCATCTTTTGATCGCCTTTTTCTGGAAGTCGGCAAATTCGGATTTGGCATACGCGAGGAAGAAGAACTTTATCCATTCTATCGGGTGAGCTTCCAGCCAGGTACGGTGTTTTTCTATTTCCGCCCGGCTCAAGTTTTCCTCTACGGGGACATCCTTATATATGTCTTCTTTGAACTCTTCCCACCTTTGAAGAGAGTCTCTGTCCGTCTGTTTCATAGGGAGTCTTTAATAAACATGTCCCACAATCCGGTGAATTCTTTCGCCTTGTTCATGTCGACAGGACGCAGCCAATTGATGAACCGCATCCCTACGCTGATTATGTCAGCAATGCCCACGTCACTTTCCATCTTCTTGATGGCAGCCGCCAGTTTTCCCAACGTATCGGCTTCGGAAGGTGTAGCGTATCGTTTGCCCGCTTCGCGTTCCATGATGACCTTGTTTATTTCCGCCACTTGCCTGTGCAGGTTGGAGATTTGGTCTTCGCGTGTCAGCGTGATGCCGACTTTGCGCTCTTCCCACTTTTCCGCTTTGATCCATTTGGAAAGGGTCTGACGGCTGACACCTACCTTCTCGGCAATTTCCTGCTGTGTCAGGTTGTCTTTCAGATAAAGTACTCCAGCGTATTCCTTCTTCTGTGCAATGGTTAAATCTGTAGCCATAATAACTCCTTTTTATTGCAAATTTCGTCAGATAAAGAGCCCGTTGCAAGGGGCTTGAAACATGTGAATGCTATATCATTATATCATTGATGCATAAAGTTTTATCATGTTTTATATGTATTGACGCATCCGGTTCTTGCGGTTAACTTTGTCGAAAAAAGAACGGAACCCGATGAAAAGATTTTTTAATATAATACCCGGTAAGGATGCCGCCTGCATCCTGCTTTATGGAGAGATAGGCGAATATGACCGTGTACGTAGTGGTGATATCGCCCGCGAACTGATTGAGGCTGAATCCGCATCCAGGCAGATAGATGTACGCATCAACAGTATAGGCGGTGATATATTCACCGGCATGGCCATCTTCAACGCTTTCCGGCAGAGTGCGGCGGATATAACCATTTATATCGACGGTGTGGCAGCTTCGATGGGAAGCGTGATTGCAGCTTGCGGGAAACCAGTGAAGATGAGCCGTTACGCACGTCTGATGGTGCACAGCCCTTCGGGCGGTGCTTATGGAAACGCGGGAGAAATGGAGGAGACTGCCGGGATGCTGAAAAGCCTTGAAGACACTCTTTGTGAAATTTATGCCGCCAGATGTAAAAAGACAAAGGAAGAAATCCGTTCGGAGTGGTTTGACGGAAAGGACCATTGGTTCACTGCCCGACAGGCGGTGGAACTCGGACTGGTGGACGAAATATACGATGCCGATCCGGTGCCGGAAGACAGCACCCCGGAGCAGATATACAAGATATTCAATAACCGGCTGGAGAATCAGCCACAATACAGCGATAAGATGAATTTGGAAGAATTTAGAAAACGTCCGTTGTTCAAGGACTGCGCGACGGAAGAAGATGTGCTCCGTAGCGTTGCGCATCTGGAAGAGGAAGCGGCCAAGGTTCCGGAACTCCAGGGCAAGGTGACCGCATTTGAAGAGAAAGAACGGCAGGCGATTGAGGCGGAAGACAAGGCGCTACTTGACGCGGCCGTAAAAGACGAACGGATTACTGAGGCGCAACGCCCCAAGTATGCGGCTATACTGAAAGCCGACCGCGTGAACGGAATGGCCGTCCTGAAAGACTTGAAACCTAAACGCCTGGTAACGGATGTGCTTGACGAACCGGGAAAGACGGGTGCCGGCGCATGGGAGAAACGTATGCAGGAAATACGGGACAGCGCAAAGCGTTAGTCAATAACCTGATTATTAACTGATAATTAAAAATAAATTATGGCAATTACAGGATTAAATACCACCAATTACGGTGGTGAAGTACTTGAAACTGCGTTGACGCTTGCCGCTACCAAAAACGAACTGGTAGGACGTGGCTTGATTATGGTCATTCCGGGTGTGAGCAAAGCGATGACAATTCCTCGTTTCAGAGGTAAGAAGATGCTCCAGAAGCGGAAAGAAGACCCGCAAAAATCGGACAGCAAGGGAGATGTTGAATACAGCGAGAAGAAACTGGCTCCAAAGGATATGATGGCGTTCGCTACTTTCAACCCTCGTGCGTTTGAATATATCTGGAGACAGTACCAGCCTAAAGGTGACTTGGTATTTACCCAGCTTCCGCCGAATGTGCAGCAAATATTGTTGGGGGAAATCCTCAAGCAGGTGGAACAGGAACTGGGCTACCAGTACATCTGCGGAACCTACGAAGAAGGCAATGATGACGAAATGCTGATGGACGGCATCCTGACACAGGCGGCAAAAGACGTTGACGTCGTGAAAGTCACTACGGTGGGAACTACCATGTTGCAGCGTCTGAAAGAATTGCGTACCGCTATTCCAAGCACTTTGCGCAACAATACGAACCTGCGTATCCTGATGAGCGTGGAAGACTTCGACGAATATGACGATGAACTGACCAACCTTCCGAACAAGGGTAAGGATGCTACGGAGGTCAACTCACGCCGTTACAAAGGCATTCCTATCGAAGCATTGGCGCAATGGCCGCAAGGTTTGATGGTTGCCACTCTCTGTTCTTCCGGCACTGATGGCAACTTGTTCGCGGCAGTCAACCTTCAGGACGACGAAAACGTGATCCAGATTGACAAGTGGGCGAATGCGAGCGAACTGTATTTCATCAAAATGCTGATGAAGGCAGATACGAATATCGGTTTCGGTGAGGAATTCATCGCGCTGGACTGGAGAGCAAACGGTGCGTTTAAGCCGGCAGCCGTTCAGGCAGCCAACATCGAGCATATTGACGAAACGGACGGTAATTGATATGGCTATACTGAAACAACTGGTCATCCACTGCACCGCCACGCCCGAAGGTCGTGAAGTCACAGCCGCCGACATCAGGGCGTGGCACACGAACCCTACCTCAAAGGGTGGGCGTGGCTGGAAGCAGGTGGGATACACCGACCTGTTCCATCTGGACGGAACGGTGGAACGCTTGGTGCATAACAATGAAGACTCCAACGTCGACCCGTGGGAAATCACGAACGGGGCAGCCGGATACAACAGTGTCAGCCGGCACGTTGTCTATGCCGGCGGATGCACCCGTGACGGGAAAACCGCCAAGGATACCCGCACACCTGCCCAACAGGAAGCCCTTGAGGCATACGTGAAGGATTTCCACCGCCGTTTCCCGGATGTGAGAATCATCGGTCACAACGAACTTGCCGCCAAAGCCTGCCCGTCGTTCGATGTGCAGAAATGGCTGAAATCAATAGGTATTAAACAATAAAATGGACGCTCTTGAAATTACCCGGCTTGTTGTTGAAGTCATTCTGGCCATTGTGGCGGCCGGAGGTTTCAAGAGCATGACCGATACGAAGAAATACCGTCAGGAAGTTGAAAAGCTGCGTGCCGAGGTGGAAACCGCCAGGACGAACACCCGCAGCAACGAGCTTGAAAACGTAAAGAAGGCGATGGCCATCCTGATGGAAGAAGTGGTGGAACCCCTTAAAAAAGAAATCAATGCAATCAGAAGAGAAATGGCGCGGCTGCGTAAGGCCGTCGAGAAAGTCAGTGTTTGTCCCCATTCTGCTGATTGTCCTGTGCGTCGTGAGCTGCAAGGCTCCGAGGAACGGGACAGGGCTTCTCCTTCCTAAGCCGATAGAGATACCGAAACTCCTTCCGGTGCAAATCCCGCCCGATTCCGCCTGGCTGCGTGCCTACCTGGCGTGTGACAGCAACAACCAGGTGATTATGCAGGCTTTTGAGGAACAGAAGAGCAGTGGAGCAAACAGCTCCTTGAAACTTAATAACGGGATACTGGACTTTCATGCCGTATTCGTGCATGACACACTCTATATCCCCGGAAAGGATTCACTGATTTATGTCCCGGTAGATGTGCCCGGTCCTGTGACGAATGAACTGACGTGGTGGCAGGAATTGTGGATAAAGCTGGGAAAACTGCTGGCTTCGGGAATTGGCATATTTGCAGTTGTCCGGCTGATTTTAAAACGGTTCAAATAAATTACGAATAAGACGGATAACCGTTGGCCGAGCTTATTCCGATACGAATCAAACGGTAGTTGAAACGAAATTAAATAGTATAAAAATTATGGCAGTAGAAGGATATGTTCATGGTAGTGACATGCTTGTCGGATTAATGATGGAAGACGCTTTTTCCCCGTTGGGTCACTCAAAGACCTGTACAATCAGTAATAAGGCGGAAACCAAGGAGCGTGCCGTAAAGCCGACTTTGGCAGATAAGGTAGCGGCAGCTAGCGCCGGCAAATGGAAAGAAAAATCGGTGAGCGGCCTGTCGGTCGAAATCAGTTCCGAGGGTTTTAAATTCTATGGAGATGAAATGGGATATGACAAACTCCTGGAGCTTTGGGAAAAGAGTGAACCTGTGACGGTACGCTATGCGTTGCGCGGTGAAGAAACGACGAAATACCGTGAAGGGAAGTTTCTCATTACAAGCCTGGAAGAGACATCTCCTTCGGATGATGACTCCACCTATACCATCTCATTGGAAAACTCCGGCCCGGTAGCGACCAAGACTGTTGCTCCGCAAGAATAATGTATCACCCTTAATATTTGTGCCATACAATGAATAAAGTAATCATTTGTGCAAAAGAATATCCTTCCCGCGTTACGATGGGGGCAATGATCGACTTCAAACGTGAAACCGGTAAGGATGTAAACGAGATCGGTGCTGATATAGAGCAGTTGACCATGTTCATGTATTGTTGTGTGCGTAGTGCCTGCCGTGCCGATAAGATGGATTTCCAGTTGACCTTTGAACAATTTGCCGATGGCATCAACCTGGAAGACTTCACTGCTTTTCAGAACGGGATGGCAACTGAAGAAGACGGGGCAAAAAAAAAGAAGGGGACGAGAGCGTAACAATCGAATCTCTGATGGGGATGGCGATGGGATGTGTCGGTATGTGTCTGAACGATTTCTGCCGTCTCACTCCATCAGAGTTTACAGCTGTCTTTGAGGCTTGGCAGCAAAAAGAAACGTATGCGGAACGTAGACAGTGGGAACAAGTACGCTTCCTGTCTTGTAGCATATTGAAGCCTTACAGTAAAAGAAGTTTAGAATTGACTGACATATGCCGGTTCTCCTGGGATGCGCAACCTGTAAAGGAAGCGGAGGAAGAACCCAGTACACAGGAAAGATTCGATGAAATCAGGACTCTGTGGAATGGGGCTTGAGGTTTGGCTTTTCCTCTTCCAGTTCGTGGATGAGCTCATCAATATCCTTCCCGGTAATAGTGGAGTCGTCTTTTTTGAAGAGCCCATAGAGACCGATAATGATGAATAATACTATAAAGAAACCTCCAATAGTCATAACTGTTTGATTTTTACCTCACAAATATATGGAAAAAGTTTCATTTGACATCATACTTAACCTGAAAAATAATATTTCGGGAGCATTGGATAACGTCAGGAAGCAATTTGACGCCATAGACCAGGCGGCGGTTCAGGCATCTTCCAGTACCAACCGCTTTGGAAATATTTGCGGCAGATTGAAGATGCCCGACTTGAATGCATTTCTGGGAGTCGCTGAACGGTTGGGGGGTGTGCTGGGTAATTTGTCTCAGGGAGGAATGAACTTTGGACAATCCATGGCGGACCTTAGTTCTATTACCGGTATTGCGGGTGACGATCTGAAAGCTCTTGGTGAGAATGCACGTAAGGTAGGCCAGGACTCCGGCTTGGGGGCCGGCACGGCAGCACGCGCGTATGCAATTCTTGCCAGCCAGATAGATGTCGCCACTATCGGAATGTCCGGTTTGAATAACTTGCAGGAAAAGAGCGTGACGCTGGCACAAGCTTCCGGCATGAGCATCGACGCTGCCGCAACATCCCTTGCCGGAACTATCAACCAATTCGGACTGACGGCAAATGAGGCGGAACGGGTTATCAATGTGTTGGCGGCAGGAAGCAAATACGGAGCGGCCGAAATAGAAGAACTCTCTCAAAGTTTTAAGGTTGTAGGTTCTGCGGCTTCTGCCATGGGCTTGACTGTAGAGCAGAGTGCAGGGGCGCTTGAAGTGCTGTCCAAAGCCAACTTAAAAGGAAGTGAAGCCGGAACTGCTCTCCGCAATATCATCCTGAAACTAAATACTGAATTGGGGGTTGACCTGAGCCGTACTTCTTTATCCACAGCGCTGGACGCGCTGAAACCCCGGTTGACAGACGCTGCATACTTAAGTAAACTGTTCGGGATGGAAAACATAGCCGCTGCACAGTATTTAATACAAAACTCAACGGCTATTGAGGAGATGACACGAAAGGTGACGGGTACCAGTGTGGCTCAGGAACAAGCGGCTGTACGTACAGAAACGACGGCACACAAAATGGAAATACTGCGTGCAAAAGTAGATGATATAAAAATAAGTTTTGCCAACTTATTGGGTCCGACGTCTGCTTATGCTTCTGTAATAGGTGAAAACGCAGTTGTTCTGGCTTCGTTCTATCAATTGGGCAATGGTGTCGTATCCATGCTTGGCAAATACAATGTTGCTGCCAAAACGGCGGTTATAGCCCAAATGAGCTTTAACGGGGTAGTGAATCTGGGTAAGCGTGCCCTCTATGTATATCAGATGCAAGTGCTTACTGCACGGGCAGCAATCGTTTCTACCACCGGTGCCACTAAACTGATGAATATAGCAATCGCAGCCAGTCCGTATGTACTTGCCGCTGTGGCTGCCGTGGCTTTGGGTGTTGCCATATACAAGATAGGTACACATAGTAGTGAAGCTGAGAGGACACAAAAGCGGCTGGGCGACGCGATGGCAGACATGAACAAGGAAGCCACTGTAGAACGTTCCAAACTGGACAATTTGTTTGAACCGCTGAACCGGGCTAAGGAAGGTTCGGAGCAGTGGAACAAGGCTAAAGACAAGATTGTAGAGCAATATGGCGAATATCTGGCGAAACTGGGTATTGAAATAAAGGATGTGAACACAGCCCGTACCGCTTACGAGCAGCTTAGTCGTGCTATTCTTGATACAGCCCGCAGCCGGGCGTTGGATACTGCTACGGCAAATGCAGCGGAAACTTATGCGGATAAGGAAAGTGAGGCTTTAAAAAATATAAGAGAGAAACTTTATGCCGGTATTGGTTCCGGTGAAGGAAATATAACAGCCCGTGAGGCTGGGAAGGCATGGGGGCAAATCCGCACTGCTGTTCGTTCCGGAGAAGATATTCCTGAAGAAGCACAGAATATTGTAAGAAAATTAGGTAAAAGTATGACAAATTCTGAAGGGAAAACTTTTACCACTAATGTAGCCGGAACTTATATAACGAAACAAATATCCGGTGCAAAACGTGCACGGGAAGCATACGAACGGGAAATAGAGCAGGCAAGGTCCCTTTTTGGACAAACAGAAAAGATTCTTTCTTCCACTTCCGGAACTAATCCGGCAGGAAATGGAGCAGGTGGAAACGCGGGAGGTGATCCGCTTGAGAAGAAGGAACTTACCTTGGCGGATATCAAGAAGAAAATAGAAGAACTCCAGGCTGCGCAACAAACAGCATCGGACGAGGAGGGGCGTAACATACAGGTTCAAATCAATCAGCTAGAGACTCTTAAAAAGGCTAAAGAAAAGGCGATGGGTATCGGCGGTGACCCGGCTTTCGCGAGCGGCAGTATTGATGCAATGAAAACTGAACTGTCTAAATATGAAAAAGAATTATCCACAAAACCTGTTGGACAAGCCTCTATAGAATTGCAGGTTAAGATTGACAAGTTAAAGAGCCAAATCGAAGGCGTAAAAATTTGGATTGAAAAGGAAGCTTTTAAGAACGCTCATGGTGAGATTAATGTAGGTGTAGTTCCTGCTTCCGATGCCGGACGTGCTCTTGGGCAAATGGCAGAAGATTTTCAGAATGAAGAGAATCGTAAACATCCCAAGCAAAAGCCGGAGATATTAACGCATGACTATATCAAGAAGATGAAACTTCCTGAATTTGATATGCCCAAGCTGGAACCTAAGAAATCTGGTTTCGAACAATGGAATGATGCTGTAGACAAAGCTTATCAAAAGAATCAGGATTTAGTAGAAGGCATGAGTGGTATCGGGAGTGTGATGGGTAGCCTTGGGCAAGCGGTAGGCGGTGCCGCAGGTGAATGGCTGAACTGGGGCGGGAATGTAGTGCAAGCTGTCGCCGCGGCTATTCCGCAAATTACTGCGTTATTGGGATTGCAGACTACACAGGTTGCGGCCAATACGGCAGTTGCAGGTTCCGGTGCCGCAGCTTCAACAGCAAGTATTCCCGTTGTTGGTCCTATATTGGCTATTGCTGCTGTAGCTAGTGTATTGGCAGCCCTGGCAAGTCTTCCGAAGTTTGCAAACGGTGGACTGGCTTACGGTCCTACAATGGGTCTTTTCGGTGAATATTCCGGTGCGCAAAATAATCCGGAAGTAATCGCGCCACTCAACAAACTCCGTCAATTGATCCAGCCGTCCGGCGGTATGGGTGGAATTGTAAAATTCGAAATAGACGGTAGAATACTTCGCGGTGTTTTAAATAAGGTAGACCGTTATAATCAACGTACAAGATAAGGCAATGGAAAAGCAATTAAGATATCAGGGAGAATTCTTTAGCGTGGCAGGTGTACTGTGGCGCGTGGAGATATGGCAGGATGCAGATGTCCCTTATCCTGCTGTTGCGGAACTCCGCTTTCCATCGGAAAGTCCGTTGGTATTTGAATGGGCGGAAACGGATAAACTTGAACCTGTGCAGGGAAGTGCCGCTACCTTGGAAATAGTCAGCAAGGTAGACCGGCAGTATAAAGACCTATATACGGTTGAAGCCGGGAGTATTCGTATGGACGCGTATCGGAATGATATTTTGTATTGGAGCGGCACATTGGATACGGAAATCTACGAAGAACCATTCTCTTATGAAAATGAATATGAAGTGAAGTTAACTTTCAGTGACTTTGCTTTGCTTGACCGGATGAACTTCTCTTTGAGAGGAACACGATCAATAAGCGGTTTGCTTGACAACCTTATAACTGAAACTAAAATTAATTACCAGCGGTTTGAAAGATATATATCAACTACCTGTCGTTCGGTTTCCGGTGAGATGCTGGATGGTGTAGGTATCAGCTGTGAAAATTTCTATGATGAAGAGGGAGTGCCGTTAACTATGCGGGAAGTGCTTGATGAAATACTCCGTCCATTTGCTTTGCGCCTGATCCAACGTGAAGGGAAACTGTTTATTTACGATCTGAATGCTGTTCAAACAGATTTAAAACCCGAACAAATTCGTTGGGAAAGTGATGATGCAGTATTGGGAGTCGACAAAATATATAAGAATGTGACTCTGACTTTCAGCCCTTATCCACAAAAGAGCCTTTATTCTACTACATTGACGGAAAAGATGCTCGATGAGGGCGCAGAACGGTATTATGTAGCAAAAGATTTGAGTAGAAGTCCATTTATTGATAATAATATCGGTTTCATGATCGACCTCAAAAAAACGGCTGGGGTAAGTGAAGAACTGGAGATCAGAACAAACAAAGCCCTGCTCTTCAGAATAATTCCTGTCTTTTCAGGAGGTGAGGCTTTCGGAATAGCCTCACGTGTCCGAAATGTTTATAAAACACCACTGACTATTGTAACAGAGACACCTATAGATACTTCGGGAAGCGATTATGGGGCACCCTGGCTTTTTAAAGTGCGACGTACTATGTCATTGCCTGAAACTCATGTCGTGTTTAATTTTGCTTCTCCGGGTGTCGTTTTAGATGGAAAATCCTGTTTGACAGATATAATGCTACGATTGAAAGTCGAAGCTATGATTGACGGTAGATATAACCCATTTGAAGAAGCGTCAGCATTGAATGGAAAGAGTGCTTATGAGGAAATGCAGGATATCAAAGAGTATAATATATCATACATATTGCGAGTTATTGATACGGATGGTAATATAAAAATGCACTATGAGAACAGAGTCTATGATAAGGAGTCTGAAGAAGAAGGTTTTTTCCGGTACTATAAAGAGATTAATGGAAAATGGGTGGATGGAGATATAGAACCGGGTACTCCTAAAATGACTTCTCTAAGATACTATGACAGTGGCGGATATACCGGATGGAGAGGTGGATGGCAGATGAATCGCGTTGGATACCTGCGTTCATATATTCCTCGTTCAGCATCGGGAGAAGGTGACCTTATACCTATTCCGATCGGATGTCAAGGATGCACGCTGGAATTGACAGTTGTGAGTTGCTTTTCACGTGTGGTTAATCCTCATAAGCATAACAGGCTCACAACTGACTCTTATACGACTCCACGATGGGTTTTATTTAAAATCCCGGAATTGACTCTGGTCAATCAATACGGTAAGGAAGTGGACGGCAATGACATTGAATATAAAACATGGCTCAATTCCTCTGCAAAAGAGGAAAAGAAGATTGAAACGATTGTAGGCACTCCACGAACCTCTGCAAATTTTGGTATGGGGATGCTCATGGATGTTTCATCACGTACAACATTGACTACTTTCACTCGTGCCGGAGTAACTGCGTCGATAGAAAAACTTTTGATTGGTACATGGTATAGTAATTATAGCAGACGTATGAATATGCTTTCCGGTACTGCGTGCCTCTTAAATAATTTTGGAATATATACAGACGTGAATGAACCCGGTACATATTTGATGGTAGGTGATGTTCAGGATGTACGTGAAGATGAAAGTAACGTGAAATTGGCTGAAATAACCCCTGATAATTTTGAAGGGATAGAATATGAATAAAGACATTACCAACAATGAAAGAAAAATATAATATTGTCATATCAGAACGTCAGGCTGTTCCACGTAGCAAACGAATGCGTGAATCTGGACAGTCCATTTCATCCGCAGCTGTACTGGTTTCCGGTTCAAGTGGGGGAAACTCTTCCTGTGACGGGCATACACATACGAATCTGCCTGCCTTGGAACGTATTGGCTTTGATGAGAATGATGATAAATATTTGACGGTCCGCGTTGGCAGTGTGGATGATGGTACCGGTGAGTTGATTATTACTCATGAGAGAGCAAAGGCAGGTTATGCAGACAAGGCTCATGATTTGGATGATGATAGTCCGGTGAATGAGAGATTCCTTCGTAAGGATATAGATGATGAGACAGCGTTTTTGCTCAAATTGTTGGGTGGACTAATTGTAGATAACGGGCTAGACGTAACAAAGGGCATTTCTACAGATACGTTGACTGCAACGACAGCAACAACGCAAATACTCAACGTTCTTGATAAACTGATTGCGAAATCAGCGACTTTTTCCGACAATGTGACTGTATCTAAGAAAACGACAACGCTAAACTTACTCGTTCAAGAGCTTGCAGAAATACACGATCTAAGCGTATCTCACGTTGCAACTTTAATGGGTACAATAGTAAAGGACTATATATCTTCCGAGTCTTTTGTCAGTGGTTTTGGCGGCGAAGGAATGAAGATATACAAAGCGGTCACGGGTGACTGGAACATGGAAATTGATAATCTTACAGTTCGAAAGATATTTTCTGTGTTTGAATTGGTCGTTCAAAAGATAACTTATCAGGGTGGTATGATTATTCGTTCTGCCGCGGGTGGTAAATTAACCAAAGTGATCGACGGCGGTTCATATTGGAGATGCGAGCATGATAGCATGGATGATTTTGTTCAAGACGATCAAATAATATGTCAGGCGTTCACGGGTACGGCAACAAAACGTTATTGGCGTTTAGTTACTTCTGCCGGAGCGGGCTATTTTAATCTATCTAAAGTAGACTGTGAAGAAGGAAGCGGAATGCCCGAAACCGGAGACAATGTGGCAGTATTAGGCAACAGAACTAACACTGCTAGACAAAAAGCACAAATAGATTGCGCTGTTGGTGATTCCGCACCTTATCGGGATGACTACGACGGAATTAATTCCTATTCGCTTGTAAATCGGCTGATTACACGTACCGGAAATCTTAACGGTATTACTGATGCTGTATTCGGTGTATTAACTGGCTCCGGTTTGTATGGCACTAATGTTTATTTAAAAGGTACATTTGTACTTCATTCCGGAAAGAAAATAGAAGAAGCAATCGACGATGTTAAAAACGATCTAAATGGGAGAATAACCGATGTAGAGACGAAC